>Ga0116226_10005199_pt1 | contig 11609 bp, 12 predicted proteins | sample S1TSphfallax_FD_89692 | JGI IMG/M metagenome (GOLD analysis project Ga0116226, IMG submission 89692) | Host-associated microbial communities from peat moss isolated from Minnesota, USA - S1T2_Fa - Sphagnum fallax MG | ecosystem: Host-associated > Plants > Peat moss > Unclassified | place: USA... | reverse complement strand
CGCGGAAACAGATCGAAGATGGTGCCGTCGGCGCCAGCGATGGTCGAGAAAAACTCCCACCCCGGAAAAACCGTCACACCGCCCGACGAGATCGCCCGCTCGACGCTTGCGTCCGCCCCGTCCTCGAGCGAACTCCCGCTCAACCGCGCATGCACCGCCGCCAGCAGCCGCTCCGTCACCGGAGTCTCGGTCAACGGCAGCAGCGTCGCCTCGTCGAGCGGCGAAGAAGACCGCTGCGACTCGGGATCGAACTTCCGGATCGACTCGATCTCGTCGCCGAAGAAATCGACCCGCACCGGCCGGTCCATCTCCGGCGAATAGATATCGAGAATCCCGCCCCGCCGCGTGAACTGCCCCGGCATCTCGACGATGTCCATCGCTGAGTAGCCCACACTCGCCAGGTGCCCCAGAAGCTCGTCCACATCGACCTCTTCGCCGCGCCGCAACACCCGCGCCAGGTCGAGGTAGTAGCTCGCCGGGAACATCCGCAACGCCGTCGCCTCGACCGGCGCAATGACAATCGACGCCGCGCCCGTCGCCATCTTCCACAGCGCGGTCGCCCGCTGCTCCTGTACGTCGGGGTGCGGCGAAAGGTTCTCAAACGGCAGCACATCGTGCGCCGGAAGCTTGACCACCCGGTCGAGCGCAATCGCGCCCGTCAGCTCGCACGCGGCGCGAACCGAGAGCTGCAGCGCGTCGGCGGCCTTGTTGTCGGCCACCACGACAACGACGGGAACGTGAGCGGCCTTGGCGAATAGCGGAATGTGCAGCGCGCGGGCCGTCGAAGTCAGCCCCGAGACGCGCCTGCGCCCCCCGGCCAGGCCAAGATGCCTGCGTACCCGCTCGAACGAATCGGAGTGTTCCAAATCCGCAAGCAAGTCGCGGACGAAGGGGAGAACCATTTGCCTTTAGTTTAGCAGCGGCAGAGTTGGGCGCATTCTGTGGCGGATGCGACAGTCGGCCATTCCGAAATCCAGATCCATTCGATGGATCCGCAGTTCAGGACAAACTTCCAGCGGCTCCCGTCCTCATAGCAATCGAATCCGATCAAATCCAAGGGCCATTCAAGACTCTCCATCTCATCCTGGTCCACGATAAGAATGCTAGCCTCGGAGAACAAGGCTCCGGCAACGCGTGCCTTTGCAACAGGCCGTCCCTGGAGATCGGGCCGAAACGGATGCGAATAGTAGAGTAATCGGAGGAAAAGACAACGATCATGTGGGCCCTGGCCGGGCTGCCAAGTAGGAGTTCCTCGATTCGGCTCATAGGCATTTCTTGAGGGTATACCCGTCGGAGAAAGCTTGCATCGGCGAAGTCCCCTGCAAACGAACTCAGACCAGGCGGATTCTTGCTCTGCAAGCTAGACTATTGAAAGGAGTGGAAAATATGGCGACCACCGCGACGCAATTGAGTCTGCAAGTTCCCAAGCAGTTGGATCACGACTTGCGCGAATTCCTGACCTCGGAAACAGGAAGCGCGTCCCAGGCGGACATAGCCGCGTTTGTCGAGGACGCGGTGCGGGATCGAATCTTCGAGATGACCTGCCAGAGGGTCAAAGCGCGAAATGCCCACTTGGACCAGCAACTCATCGAGGATGTCGTCGATGAAGCGCTCCAGTGGGCGCGGCAGAAGTAGTGCTTGTTGTTCTCGACAGCAACCTCTTGTTCAGCGCTTTAATCTCGCCGCACGGAAGCCCCGCCCTCTCCTATCGTGCCTGGCGAGAAAAGCGATTCGACTTGGTCACTTGCCGGGAACAAATCGAAGAGATCCGCCGAGCAAGCCGCCACGAACGAATCCGATCCTTGGTAGAGCCGCACGAAGTCGGGGACATAATGAACAATATACGCGCTCGCAGGTCATCCACCCCTTGCCGCGAAGAAACCAAGCCGCCGACCCCACCGATGCCTTTCTGCTAGACCTTGCCGAAGCCTCTGGCGCGGACTATCTCGTCACCGGAGACAAACAATCCGACTTGCTCGAAAGAAAGCGCATCGGTCGGGCGGCCATCGTGACTGCGGCGCATTTCTGCTCAAAGGTTCTGCGGCTGCCCTGAGTTCCCTGCCGCTCCTCGCCGCCGTGCCCGCTCCCGCTGCAACTCCCGATAAGCCTGGCTCTTCGAAATCCCCCGCTCCCGCGCAACCCGCTTCAGCGCCGCCATCTCGTCCAGCCCTTCAGCCCGCTGCAACTCGGCGACCCGCTCTTTCAAGCTGGAAGTCGCCCCGGCAGTCTCAGCCCCCAAAGCCTTAGCCTTACCAACAACGTAATCTCCCCGCGAACCCGCTCTCGCCCCACCAGCTCCGATGGCCGCCCGCGCCAGCGTCATCCCAGGGTCGGAGACGCCGAGCATGCCCGCGTCCTCGAACACGCGATGGCGGCCTATGGAAAGCCGCAATCGATTCGCGCGGACAATCGGCCCCAACTGACCTCTCGTCATTGCCTGGCGTGGGCCGTCGAGTGGAAGATCGATCTCGTGCACATCCAGCCCGACAAGCCGACGCACAACGGAGGCGTGGAGAGCTTCAACGGAAAGCTGCGCGACGAATGCCTGAACGCAAGCTCGTTCTGGAGCCGGTTCGACGCCAGCCAGAAGATATCGAGTTGGAGGACGGAATATAACTCGCGCCGCCCGCACAGCTCGCTTGGCTACCGAACGCCGGACGAGTTCGCGCAGCAGCGGCGGCCTGCTTCTCTATCAGAAGCGAAGACCATGTCCGCTCCACGCCCAAAAGATCCCACCTAAGAAAGAAAGACAGAAAAATGCAAGCGATGCTCGCATACACCGAACTGCATGGAAAATGGGGTCACGTCGCCGCAGCGAGTCCGGTCTTCCCGAAGGCCATCGAAACGGCGTTTCCCAAGACAACGATGCAGCTGTGCGTCGTGCACATGGCGCGGGCCAGTTTGAAATGCGTGAACTGGAAGCAGCGGTCGAGGTGGCCCCAGATCTGAAGGCGATCTACCGCGCGGCGACCGAGGCCGAACAGCGGCTGAACGACTTCGCGGCCAAGTGGGACGTGAAGTATCCGTCGATCTCGGCCCTGTGGTGGCGCAACTGGCTCGGCATCGCGCCGTTCGTCCCATTCCCGCCGGAGATCCGCAACATCGTCTACACCCCCAACGCCATCGAGAGCCTGAACATGAGCCTGAGGAAGACGATCAAGACGCCCGGCGCCTTCCCCGCCGAGCACGCCGCCTGGAAGGTGATGTATCTCGCGCTGAAAAACCTGGCCGCGCAATGGAAAGCCGTCCACGAATGGAAAGAGGCGCTCAAGTTATTCGCGCTGCTGTGGGAAGACCGCTTCCCCCCGCAGCGCGGCTAACCAACCACGCAACAACAACCAGATCGTTTACACAAAATAATGGACACTACCCGTGCGCCGATCGTCCCTCTGGACGCGCTGGCGGTCAAGATGCGCGTCGAGGGCCGCGTCGAGGGCCGCGTCGATAACGGACAGTACCCTCAGCGGAGACTCCCCTCCCCCAACCATCCAAAACTGCCCCAGCACAGTGCAACCCAACCCTCGAAACACCAACCACAACAAAAACGCAAAAAACGTGCTAAAACTCGCCTCGAATAGCTCGAATATGTCTTAAAAAGACATGAAAAGCCCGCCTTTTGACCCCTTTTCCGACCCTCTATAAACGGCCAGACACACCCAAAAGAACCATCAGGAAGCAGCCCCCGAACCGCTGACCCGCTGCTTCAACCGCGCAATCACCAGCTCCGGCACCAGCCCTTCCACCGATCCGCCCAACTGGAAGACCTCCTTCACCAGCCGCGAACTCACAAACGAATACTTCGCCGCCGGCATCAGGAAAACCGTCTCCAACTCCGGAGCCAGCCGCTGGTTCATCAACGCCATCTGCAGCTCGTATTCGTAATCGCTGATCGCACGAATCCCCCTCATCACCGCCTGCGCGCCCTCCTGCCGGGCAAAATCCACTAGCAACCCATCGAAGGTCGCCACCGAAACATTCCCCAGACCGGCCACGCTCTCCGTCAGCATCTCCACCCGCTCCGGAATCGAAAACAACGGATGCTTCGCCGAATTCACCAGCACCGCGACCACCAAGTGGTCGAAAATACGCGACCCGCGCGCAATCAGGTCGAGATGACCATGCGTCATCGGATCAAACGTCCCAGGATAGATGCCTTTGACTTTATCCAAAGTGAAGCTCGTCCATACTTCCAAAGGCGATTGTACGGAGCCAATGCCGAACTCGCAATTTCTAGTAGAGCTCGATAGCCGGAACCAAAAAGCCACTGTATGGACTATTACGGCATAAGCAGGCCTGCCAAAGTGACGGGGAGTTCCCAAACGTCCCATGCTCAATAGTCGGACAAACTGGCGCAAAACATGCGCTGCGATCGAACTCAACTGCTTCACGAAGCCATCGACCACTACTTATGGCATCAGGCGAAGATCGTCAATAAATCCTCGCCGTGCTTCATGCGTGCGAGATTGGAAGAGGGAGCGGCCGTCTCGCCCACCTACCGCCGAGCCGCCGGCCGCACCGCCTCCGCCGCCGCGAGAGAGCCATTCACTGGAACCGGAGGAACTTCGCTGACCGGCACATTGACCAAGCCCAGCTTTTTCCGCAATTCCAGGTCGATACTGGTGAAGGTGTCGCGATGCTCCTTCAAATACTGCCGAACATTCTCGCGTCCCTGCCCGATTCTTTCGCCAGCGTAGCTATACCAGGCGCCGGATTTGTCGACGATGTTTTGCGCGACCGCCAGATCCAGCACATCTCCCTCGCGCGATATGCCCTCGCCGTAAAGAATGTCGAACTCGGCCTCGCGGAATGGCGCGGCGACCTTATTCTTCACAATCTTGACCTTGGTCCGCGAACCGACGACGGCATCGCCTTCCTTCACTGCGGCGATGCGGCGAATATCGATGCGCACTGAGGAATAGAACTTCAGCGCCCGCCCGCCGGTCGTCGTCTCAGGATTGCCAAACATGACGCCGATCTTCTCGCGGATCTGATTGATAAAGATCAGGCTCGTCCGCGATTTCGAAACCGTGCCAGTCAGCTTTCGCAGCGCCTGCGACATCAGCCTCGCCTGTAGGCCCATGTGCGAATCGCCCATCTCGCCGTCAAGCTCCGCCTTGGGAACCAGCGCCGCAACCGAGTCGACCACCAGCACATCGATCGCCCCCGATCTCACCAGCGCCTCAGTGATCTCGAGCGCCTGCTCGCCATAATCCGGTTGCGAAATCAGCAGGTTGTCGATGTCCACGCCCAGTTTGCGCGCATAGAGCGGATCAAGCGCGTGCTCGGCGTCCACAAACGCCGCAAGACCCCCATTTTTCTGCGCCTCGGCGATGATCTGTAGCGTAATCGTCGTCTTGCCCGAAGACTCCGGCCCAAAGATCTCGATCACTCGCCCCCGCGGAACCCCGCCCACGCCGAGCGCCGCGTCGAACGAGATCGACCCGGTGGAGATGACAGAAATCGGCACGATCGCCTCTTTGCTGCCCAGGCGCATGATCGAGCCTTTGCCAAACTGCTTTTCGATTTGCGAGAGTGCCAGTTCTACTGCGCGAGCGCGATCATCAGCCACTTTGCTTCTCCAACCTTCGTTTTTTCTTCGTCTCTACCAATGTAGCGCATCTACTATCCAAATTACGTGCTAAGGACGCTGCCTTGGCGCGAATTTGTTCTCATCCCGTAAATAACTGTGGAAACTTGGTTAAAGACTAGCATCCGGGAGCGGAGAAGGGAAGCAAATGCGAGTTGCTAATCTGCCAAAGTCCCAAAACGGGAAAACAGCGGCAGGAGCCTGACGGTTCAATGCAGCCCGTGTGTTCGCAAGGGTGCAATCCAATTGTGTAAACGATCTTTACTAATGAGGGAGGAAAGGTCGTAGGGGATTGGATTCAGGGCTGATCTATGAGTCCATCGATGAGTACATAGATGAGTACATAATGGACACTACCCAGTCGCCCGTTTTTCCATCACGCAACGATGACTCCCTCCATGCGGCTCGTCAAGGATGCGGCTCGTCAAGGGCTGAGTAGGGGTTCTGCGCCTCCCCACCGGTGACCCTTCATTGTTTGCGCTTAGGCTATACTTGGCACCCTAAGGAGAATTTCAGTGAAACCGCGCCGCCGTCTATCGAACCTCGTTCTCTGCTGTGTCCTCGCGATGCCGTTTACGGCGCTCGCTCAGGTGCCAATGTCCAGCTCCGCCTCAGGCAGCCCGGCGCAGGTTTATGGGGAGCTGATGTCGGGAATGGAGAAGGAAATCACCAGCGCGGCCGAGGCGATGCCTGCCGAGAAGTACGACTTCGCTCCCACGCAAGGCGAGTTCAAGGGCGTTCGCACCTTTGGCCAGCAGGTTAAACATCTGGCCGAGGCCAATTATGAATTTTTCCATGACTGGAACGTGGGGACTCCGGTCGATCCCGCGGCGATTGAAAAGTTGACCACGAAGGCCGACATTCTCAAGGCGCTGGCGGATTCTTACGCCTATGCTCATGCGGCGATCGACTCGATCACCGCTGCGAACGCCTTCTCGCCGATGGGCAAAGAGAAGAGCACACGCGCCGGCCTGGCGGCGTTCTGCATTGCCCACTCGATGGACCATTATGGCCAGATCGTGGTCTACCTGAGGATGAATGGCATCGTCCCGCCCGCCAGCCGCAAGAGTGGAATGTAGGGAGATGGAACGTGGCTGACGAGCGGCGGCTTGCGGAGAAAATCGACATCGGGCAGCATTCATAGAATGAAGAAAATACGTATAGCCATTCGTTCCTTCGCGGATTTCCAATCAGCGCTGGAAGCCCAGATTGCGGCGTACCGGGAATTGCATCCTGAAGTGGAAGTCGAGATCGTCGCCGTCGGTCTCCACGATCTGGAAGCGGCCGTGCTCGGGCAAGACGGGCTGCGCGAAGGGCCTTGGGACCTCGCCATTTTCCCCACCGATTGGATCGGCGCGGCGGTGAATGCCAAGCGCCTCGAACCGCTTGCCGCTTGGATGGAGGCCAGTCCCCTGCCCGAGTGGCCGGACGGCTGGCCGGCGAGTTTGCGGGAACCGCTTCGGCGCGACGACGGATTCCACTGCATTCCTTGGCACGACGGCCCGGAATGTCTGATCTACCGCAGCGATCTCTTCGAGGACGAGACCGAACGGTCCGCCTTCGCCGAGCGGTTCGGCCGCGAGCTTGCTCCCCCAACGACATGGGCTGAATTTCAGGAGACGGCGCGGTTTTTCACTCGTCCGAGCTATGGAAAATACGGAACGCTCTTCGCCGCATTTCCCGACGGCCATAATACGCTGTACGATCTGGTGCTGCAGGTGTGGAGCCGGGGCGGAGAGCTTTATGACGCGGATGGCCGCCCGGCGCTCGACACCCCCGTCGTCGTCGAGGCGCTGGACTATTATCGCGGCATCATTCTCGACGCGACTGCGTGTTATCCGCGCTCGATTCGGCTGGACTCGGTTCAGTCCGGAGACGTTTTCTTGTCGGGAAAGATCGCGATGATGGTGAACTGGTTCGGGTTCGCCGCACGAGCGAATCGGCCTGATTCGCCGCTGAAGGGCAAGATTCGGCTCGCTTCGATTCCCGGCGGGGCGCCGGGACAAACCGCCAGCTTGAGCAACTACTGGGTGATCGGCATCGGCTCAGGAAGCTCTCAGAAAAACGCCGCGTATGAAGTGCTGCGGCACATCGCGAGCGCGCCGATGGACAAACTCACGACCCTCAGCGGCGCGGTTGGCGTGCGGCTCTCGACGTGGAGCGACCCCGAGGTGCTGCGCGAGATTCCCCTTTACAAAGACCTCGGACGCTTGAGCGCGACAGCGCGTACACTACCCTTTTGCGACGATCTGCCGAAGCTGGCGGAGATTGTGAACCAGGTGACGATCGAAGCTCTCGGCGGCGGCGAGCCGAGCGAGCCGATCCTGAAGCGGGCGCAGGCCAGGGCGGTCGAGCTAGAACTTAGCTTGATTCAAGCATAAGCCGATAACATGGAGCAGTGTGATTTGATCGACGCGCACCAGCATTTCTGGCAATACGACGCCGCTGAATATGGATGGATCGACGACGGCATGGCGTCGCTGCGTCATAACTTCTTGCCGTCCGACTTATATCCGGAGATAACTCAAGCGGGAGTTGGCGGCACGATCGCGGTGCAGGCCCGTCAGACTATCCTCGAAACTAAGTGGCTGTTAGAGCTCGCCGCGGCGAATAGTTTCATACGCGGAGTCGTCGGCTGGGCGCCGATCGCGGAAGCATCGTTCCCCGCGCTGATCGAGGAGCTCGCGTCGGATCCCAAGCTCGTCGGCCTTCGCCACGTTGTGCAGGCCGAGCCGGATGGCTTTCTGGATGGCGATGCCTTCAACAAAGGCATCGGGGCATTGGCGGAAACGGCGCTTGTTTACGACTTGCTTGTCGTCGAACGGCAGCTGCCGGAGGCGATCTTGTTCGTCGATCGGCATCCAAATCAGATATTTGTGCTCGACCATCTCGCCAAGCCCCGCATCGCCGAGGCCGAGTTAGAGCCGTGGGCGAGTAATATGAAAGAGCTTGCCAAGAGAGAGAACGTCTACTGCAAGCTATCCGGCATGGTGACCGAGGCGGACTGGCGTCATTGGGCGATAAGTTCGCTGCAACCTTATGTCGATGTCGCGCTGGAGGCATTCGCGCCGCGACGGCTTATGTTCGGGTCGGATTGGCCGGTATGCACCGTCGCCGCCACTTACAGTAAATGGATAAGCACCGTTGGCGACTTGCTGGCGAAGTTGTCCAGCGAAGAACGCGCTCGCGTTTTCTCCGAAACCGCTGTTGAGGCGTATCGTTTGAAATATTGAAATATCGAATGATGAAAGGAACATCGATGAAAGCAGTCGTCTTGCGCGGGCCGGGGGAGATCGCCATCGAGGATCGCCCCGAGCCGCTGGTGGCCGAGGGCAGCGTCCTGCTCAAGGTCGACATGATCGGCCTGTGCGGCAGCGATCTCAACTCGTATCGCGGCAAGAATCCGATGGTGAGCTTCCCGCGGATTCCCGGCCATGAGATCTCCGCCACCGTGGTCGAGGGCGCGGCCGTGGCCGCCGGCACGCAGGTAACACTCTCGCCCTACACAAGTTGCGGAGCATGCGCGGCCTGCCGTCGCGGGCGCCCGAACGCCTGCCAGAACAACCAGACGCTGGGCGTGCAGCGGGACGGCGGGCTGACGGAGTATCTGGCGGTTCCGCCGGAGAAGCTCTATGCGGCCAACTTGAGCCTTAAGGAACTCTGCCTCGTCGAGCCGCTGACGGTCGGTTTCCACGCCGTGGCTCGCGGACGAGTGACCGGCAGCGACACGGTGGCGATCATCGGCTGCGGCGGCGTCGGTTTGGGGGCGGTCGCGGCGTCGGGCTTTCGCGGGGCGCGCACCATCGGGATCGACGTCGACGACGCCAAGCTCGAGATTGCCCGCAAGGCCGGCGCGACCGACCTCCTTAACACGACGCGGGACGATCTTCACACGACACTCGCCGACCTCACCGGCGGCCTCGGACCGGACGTGATCATCGAGGCGATCGGCTTGCCGAGCACTTTTCGCGCCGCCGTCGAGGAGGTCGCGTTCACCGGGCGTGTTGTCTACATCGGCTACGCCAAGGAGCCAGTCGCTTACGAGACGCGCCTGTTTGTCCAGAAGGAGCTAGACATTCTCGGCTCGCGAAATGCGCTGCCGGAGGACTTCCGCGAAGTGATTCGGATGCTGGAGGAGGGCCGATTCCCCGTACAGGACGCGGTGAGCAGGATCTTTCCGATGGCCGAGGCTCCCGAGGCGCTGGCGGCATGGAGCGCGGACCCGTCGAAGTTCTCAAAAATCATGATTCAGGTCGGATAGAATTTCGGAATCACCGAGAGGGACTGGCGGCCGATGGCACAGATTTATGTTTCCCCAAACGCGGCTACAATGGCGCGCGATTCCGAGACGAAGCCGGCGATGCTGCCGACAGGTTTGCTGCTTCCCTTCTTCCTGGTGACCGCGCTGTTTTATCTCTGGGCGATCCCTAACAACATGAACGACGTGTTGATTCCCCAGTTCATGAAATCGTTCGAGCTTTCGCGCTTCCAGGCGGTGCTGGTGCAGTCGGCGTTTTACATGGGCTACTTTCTGCTGGCGATGCCGGCGGCCTACATGATGAAGCGGACCGGCTACAAGACCGGGATCGTGCTTGGGTTGCTGCTGTTCAGCGCCGGGACGCTGCTGTTCTGGCCGGCGGCGGTGGCGCAGAGCTATCCGTTCTTTCTGGGCGCGCTGTTTGTGATCGCCAGCGGGCTCGCGTTCCTTGAGACGGCGGCGAATCCGTTCATCGCGCAGTTGGGCGATCCGCGGTCGTCGGAGCGGCGGTTGAACTTCTCCCAGGCCTTCAATCCGCTGGGGTCGATCACAGCGGCTCTGGTCGGGACGAAGTTCATCTTCTCCGGCATCAGCCTGACTCCGGCGCAAGTCTCCGCGATGCAGGCGGCGAACACCTACAAGGCTTACCTGCAGCAGGAGACGCTGCGGGTCAAAGGGCCTTACATCGCGCTGAGCGTGGTCACATTTATCTGGGCGATTCTGATCGTTCGCACCAAGTTTCCGGACATTCAGAGCGAGCATGAACATGCTGGGCATCCAGAGGACGGCAGTTTCCGGCACTTGTGGAGTCAGCGGCACTTCGTCCTGGGAGTGTTCGCGCAGTTCCTGTACGTTGGGGCGCAAACGGGAACCTGGAGCTACTTCATCACCTATGTGCAGGATTACACGCATCAGCCGGAGCGCGTCGCGGGCTACTTCCTGACGGGGACGCTGGCCGCTTTCGGGATTGGGCGATTCAGCTCGGCGCTGGTGATGAAGTATGTTCGGCCTAATCTGCTGATGGGCGTTTACGCGGTCATCAATGTGGGGCTGATGTCGATCTGCGTCTTCCATCCGGGTTGGGTTGGATTGTGGGCGATGTTCTTCACCAGCTTCTTCATGTCGTTGATGTTCCCGACGATCTTCGCGTTGGGCATCAAGAACCTTGGGCCGAACACGAAAATCGGTGGATCGGTGATCATCATGTCGATCATCGGCGGAGCGGCGCTGCCGCTGTTGATGGGTCTGATCGCGGTCCAGTTCCACAGTTTGGCGATCGCCTATCTTGTGCCGCTGATTGCGTTCGCGATGATCGCTTACTATTCGTTCTATGGCTCGGCGGTGCGCGAGGCGGTTGCGGGGTAGCTCCCGGCATTCGGTAAATTTGCCTGGATCGCCGGTATGCGTATTGCAGGGGGCCGGGATAAGATGATACTTCCCGCACCTGGAGGTTCGACCATTGTCAGAAAGCCCTGCAGAGTTCAAGCCCTATATTCCGGCCAATGAGACGCGCCCGGAGTTCACCGTTCGCGCGATCCTGCTGGGGTCGCTGTTTGGGATTTTGTTTGGCGCGGTGACGGTGTATGTGGGGCTGCGGGCGGGGCTGACGGTGGCCGCGTCCATCCCGATCTCGGTGCTATCGATCAGTGTGCTGCGGGCGCTGGGGCGGGCGTCGATCTTGGAGAACAATATCGTCCAGACGACGGGCAACGCGGGGCAATCCATCGCGTCCGGAGTCATCTTCACGCTGCCTGCGCTAATCTT
>Ga0116226_10005198_pt1 | contig 11611 bp, 8 predicted proteins | sample S1TSphfallax_FD_89692 | JGI IMG/M metagenome (GOLD analysis project Ga0116226, IMG submission 89692) | Host-associated microbial communities from peat moss isolated from Minnesota, USA - S1T2_Fa - Sphagnum fallax MG | ecosystem: Host-associated > Plants > Peat moss > Unclassified | place: USA... | reverse complement strand
TATCTTCTTGCATGTACAAGTCGAATGAGCTATTGGTTGATGGGTATGGTTGCCATTGAACGAGTATATGTAACATGGTACTTGACAGGTACTTGGTTGAAGAGTCCACGAATTGCTAAATATATCATTGCAGCTATCGTTATTGGAATAGTCGCTTTTGATGTTCATGAACTGATCTACTATCAATCTATTGAAGATCCAAAGTTGTTCGATATAAATAATAGTACCTGGTGTGTCACTTCTTATCCACCTACTATCGCTACATACAATCAAGTGAATATCATTCTAAACTATGTCTTACCATTTCTGATCAATCTTCTATCAACTATTATTTTAATTATTCTAATTACACGAAGACGTGTTACAGCTCTGGCAAAGAACAAAAATGATCATACGACTACAGAAACAAATAGCACATTGACATTCCGAGCTTATATTAAGCTCTTGGTTGAAAACAGAGAACTTATCTTAGCACCTCTAGTTACCATGGTACCACAACTGTTCGCTCTGCCTCAATTCATTTTTTCATTTTCATTAGCATGCAAAGAATTCAAAGTTAATTGGCAACGTTATCTTCTGATCATTTCTTATTTCCTAACATATTTACCACAAGTGATCTCATACAAACTTTATATTTCTCCATCATCGTTTTATAAGGAAGAATTTAATGCCGCGAAACTCCATCACAGACTTTCAAAATGGCGAGCTTTTATAAGACGAAGATGATGACATATGTCTTAAACAGCATTCAATCAAAGAAATGATCAGATAGTGACAGGATCATAATGACTGTGTATTATCAGCTCTGCTTTTGTATCGTACAAATCGTAAAAAGAGAGATATAAACGGCGCAAAAGCTAATATAACTCTGCTTGCTTTTGATGTGACTAAATCTTATTTAAACTAACTTATAGACTCCTACCATTTGCCCAAATTCAAAGGATCACAAAATTCTTTTTTGTTCAAAACTGATCAAATCATTTTTCGTCTTATAAAGTATCATTGTCGACATACATCCTAAAGGACAACAGGAAACAAACAAAAATGGCCAAATGGAAAAATGAAAGTAAAACGAACGACTGATAAATACAGCTGAACACAAATTTAATTGATAATCTGTTCTGGAATACAATGTAAAAGCTCCCCATAGGACATGACCGATTCTGATTTATCATCCACGAGATATCGTGCATAGAAACATCGATTAGATCATGCGGATTTACTACAAAATTGAGCACATATGTTGAGATATATTTTATTTAAATTAATGAAGAAGAGAATATTAAAAAATATATATATATATTTCATCGGGTTAAATAAGAAAAGTTTCATCTACAGGACAATTATTCGATTTAACATCCACGTGGTACGAGTGTAGTACTTGAAACAAATGATTTATCACGTGTCATAAAATTTTTTGAATATGGTGTTTTATACATTTGTTCATCACGTAATACCATCATATCACTAATAGACAAGCATTAAAAAAAATGATTACATGAATAAAATCCACTTACTAAGGCATTTTTGGTTGATAACTACGATAAATGTCATCATTTTGATCTGGTTTTGGTATTGTCACATAATCAATCGGTGGTAAACTATTAACACTTCGTAGTGCATAATTTTCCGTATTTGAAGCAAGCTGAAATGAGATAAAATTAAATAAAAAAAAAAGAAAAATTCGTAAACATACATCTTTAAAATGTTGTAAACCTTTATGTTCATAAGATGATGGATTTTCATTCGGAAAATATTTTGGTACAAATATATATCGTTCACGAGCTGCTTCAAAATGAGGATAATATGAATAATATCGAGGTAAACTAGTGCCTATTTTAGAAACAATCTATGATATTTCAGAAAAATTAATAATGAATAAGATTTACCTTTTTTAGCATTTTTCAAAGCTTGCATTGCATCAATTCGATAACTTTGTGAATATTCATATTTCGGATCATTTAGAAATTTTTGTGTATCATAACGAAGACGAGGTAAACGTCCTTCGACACTATCAAAACATAGAAAATTAAATCATCAAAAAATATTTTAGTTACATACCTGTAATAACCATTACCGGGTAAAAGATACGATCCTAAATAAAATAGAAATGAATAGATAATAGTAAAGTATTGACTTACCATTGGGTAAACTACCCGGTAAAGTTGATACGGGATGATAATTTGCTTTACTATCGTAAACGGACATATTTCCGACAGTCGAAATTAACTAAATACTTTTCTAAAAATAATAACTTTGAAGATTGAATGGAAAAAAAAAGAAGAAACACTTTGGATTAGATCTGATTTCATTTCACCATCATTGATGTCTTGTAAATTAGATTGCCAAGACAACTCATTCATATTTCTCATTTCTAATTAACATAGATGTCAGTCTTTGCACAAGATAAACTCAAAGCCGTAAATGTCCTTTTTTTCCGGATGAAATTCTGTGTTCGAAATCTTTTCTTTTAAATCAATCGATAGATCATCTAAAACCAATTCAATTTTCGATCACGAAATTTTAATAAAAATTCCATTTGATCATCATCAGTGCACAATCTACTATATATCATTAGAAAAAGAAAAACACACATTACAAAAAAAAATATCATTGAAAAGAAAAACCATCTACAAAACAAAATCGACACAGGATTAATTACTGTAGAACAGTGTGTATTTAAATCACGTTCCTAGGATTACATGAACTGTACAATAATAGGAAAAATATCATGTCTAGACTGATGTTTCATAAAATGGTGATCGATTTTGTTTGATCTAAAAAAAAAAGAAAAAGATATTTTTTAATAAAATAAAACGACAAAAATACACGTACATTATCGGATGTCTGTCGATTTTTCGTCATTATATTGCTTCGTTTGGTTGATAATGGTGTCGATGTTCTAAAACAAAAAAGATTCAATTATTAAACGAGTTGAAATTATTTTAGACGTTCAAACCTATTAGGATTTGGTTTATTGGTTAAATCATATCCATTCGATATTGGAGCAGGTAAACGAATAGCTAAACCATTAGTTACTTCATCAATATCTGTAATTAATTTTTGTTTTTTTATTTTCATTTTATTAAATGATGATGATTTTGTAATTAGATTTGGTTTATAATCATCATCAGTTGTTGATGGATGTAAACAATTAAGTGTTCTATTAGTTCGTTTTTCTTTAGGTTTATCTTTTAATTGTTCATTGATTTTTATTGGTGTCGAATTTATCGAGGATTTAGTTACTTCATTTGATACTGGTATTGAACCACAATAATGTCGACTACTCATGGTTCTTGTTGAAAGTGAAGTTGAACCATTTGATGTTGATGTAAAAAACTGTTGAATAGCTGTTAATGTAAATGGTTTAGTTTTTTGAATGATACTATATCCAATTGAATCACTATTATCTTGTTTACTTAATCGAGGTTTTGTAGGTGGTGGTGATGATTTTAAATATGCTGGTTTAAGACGTCGATCAGGTACGGGTGGTGGAGGTGATGGATATTCAAATTCATGTTCAAGATATGGATGAACATAAGTTGTTGTTGCAATAGATGAACACATTGTTGTTGGTTCAGATTCATAAGCTTCGTCAGTGGTTGATTGTATGGATGAAATATTTGGAGTTAAAAAATCACTTTGAATAAAAGAATATCCTGAATAACATTCTGATAAGGGTTCATATGTTGATTGTTGAATATGAATTCGTTCTTGATTACTTGAATAAGCTGAATCACGACGAACTTTATCGTTTAATTCTATCGAGAAAGAGAAAAAATACAACCCGAGGATGAATTTATATTCATTTGAATTTCATTTACCTTCATCATATTCTTCGAGAATTCTTCGTTGATAATCATCTCGATCTGACACAACAAATCGAGTATTTCTTGATATTGATCGAGCAGATGGTGGAGTTTGTGAACTATAAAAAAACTAATATATAAACTAATAAAAATAATCCAAACGTACAGATTAGAAATATTTTCAATAAAAGGAATGGGTATACTATCAAGTAAAAGCCGTCCTATTCTTGCTGTTTCTTCATTGACACCTTCAGATGATTGACATGTCGACGATTGACTATTTAATGGACATGTCATACTGTCAATATATTTGTTGAAATTAATATTTTGTTCTTGAAAATGTGAATGATCAATTTGAGATGTATAAAAAAGTTTATTAAATGGTTGTTCTGTAATTGAATTAGTTGTTACTAAATTTTTTTCAAATGTTGATCTTGGTGAATTCTATAAATAAAGAATAAAAAAATAAAAAAATAAAAAAAATCTTTTCAAGGATTATATAGTTTTGATGCCCTTCATTTTATATTTATCTTTTTAGACAGGCAACACTTATTATCAATATAAATGTACATAAGCAAGAAGAGTCTTTCCTTGAGTTTGATAGTTCTAATCATCTATGACATACGAAAGCACGAAACATTGATGACAATCGAATAAGTAAGAAAACAAATAAACCTTGGGATTTATTTCGAAAAAAAACTTTTTTTAAAAATTGTATCAGATTGACACGTACACCAAATTATCCTTGGAAACGACGCATATGGCATTACGCACGCGTCAGACAATACAAAAAGCAAATAGATATTTGGTTATTTGTCTAAAGATTACTTACCATGTGGTAATTTTATTTTTAGAAATATATCTTTACTAGAACTATATAAAGATTGGAAAATATTTATGGAAATCTTTTTTTTTGTTCTTTCTTTCAGACATACTTGATTCGAATTTATTTGTTTGAAATTATCAACATTACTATCATTTGTTTTTGAAAATGTATATAATTTATTAAGATTATATCGTGGAATATTCGATGTTTGATTATCATCGAATGTTGTTTCAACATTTGCACCAAAAACAATAAATTCATCAGTATCAGTCATATCATTTTCATCTAATTCTCGAAGACCATTTTCATCGTCTGATAATTCTCTAACACCACTATTTTTATCATCTTCATCATAAAGATTTTTTAAAAGTAATATATCAGCAAGAACTGATTCAACTAAATCATTTGCAGCACGTTCTAATAATTTATTATGCTCAATTTGTTCGAGAGATACGATTTGTTTGTTATCGTCTTCTAATCCAATTTGATTAAAGGGTTCTTTTATACTAAAAAAAAAAGAAGGAATGTGTATTAGAAATAGAAAAAGGACTTTTCTTACTTTGCTAAAGGCATTATTTGAGATTCATTTGATTTAATATGATTGTCCTGTTCCTAGAAGACAGAAATAATTAATAACAAAGCGACTTTTCATCTCGTTCTTTTTATATGGGTAAAAAACCCCGAGAGAAAGAAAAAAAAAAAGAAGAAAAAAATCAATACATAAAGAATACAACCTAACCTTATCGTTTGTAGTCATGTTATTATTTTGCTCATTGACGATAGTTTTTTCCACATCATTATTTAATTTTAATATTACATTTTCATCATTATTGTGAATTTTTGGTGTATCATAATGATTGGTTTTACTTGACGTTGATATTTTTATAACACCTGTAAAAAAAAAGGACGCATTCTTCTCGTCATTCAATAGTCCTTGAAAATGAAAGAACATACACACTCACATACACACACAAACAATTGGTGCACATATTGCACGTTTTTCTTTTTTTGTACTCATATAAGAATAAGTATGGCGCATGCTCGTTTATTGCTTCATCAGTCAGATGAAGCCATCTGGTTTAATTGATACCATAGGAAGATATAGATAGGAGATGAATCCAGTTTTTGTTTTTAATTATTAAAAGTCTAGTTTCGTCTTTTATTTATTATTTATTTTCAATCATTGTATCTAATGAGAGACTGAGAACAAAATAACATCACGAGAAGTTGTCCATGACTGTCTTCGGTTACTGATGTATGTTATAAGAAGACAGCATATGTGACAGATAGCTGCCATTCAGAAGGTCATCAAATGTTTGAGATAAAAGAAATCTTATCTATTTCCTTCTCAGTAATGATCTTTCTTTTTTTTTTTAGTAAAAACATCAAATTAAAGTTTATTATCTGATAAAGTAATGTTCATTCTAATCAATTCATTAGACTGTAGATATATAATTAAATTTTCCTTTGCATTCAATCTATTCTTTATCATTATGTCTCGTGTGACATCGCATTATTGTACATAATAAAGACGAGACATAAGAGAAATAAAAATTAACATAAACTATAATTTTCTTCTTTTAGACGACATCAAATACAAATATATATGTTTAGCATGAATATAAACTATAATAGAGATCTATTAATCGATAATTTAACGAAGAAACCAGATGGTTTGTTGGGATATCCTTGTAAAAATATGAAAAGAATATCAAATAAATATAATGTTTTTTTCCTTTCTCATCATTTTCATCTCAATCATAATCAAATGATGACAATAATCGATTTTTGTTTTTTTAAATAAATATCGATCTATTTACCTGTTTGATCTTTGATTGGTTTATTGGTAATAAATTGAGTTGGTTGATACCAACGACTTGATTTTGATACACGTTCAATACCCTTTTGATATTTGGTATATCGTCGAGAAGATGAGAATGATGATGAAGGTATTAAAAGAGAAAAATTCCCTCCATCCATCATATGATTTGGATGCCAAGAATGAACTGATGGTGATGGTGATGTTGCTATTGATGAACGACAAGAACGATAACTATGTGGACGACGTACATGAATTATTTCAGGAGTTCGTTGACGTTCTCTATACTGAGTATTCCCTGGTACAGTTGAAGTTGATACAATCGATTGTTTACTACTACTAGATACATTTGATGATCGAATGGTGTCTGTATACCATGAAGGTATAGTCAACTTTTGTAGTGAACGTTGAAAACGTCGTTCATAATCGTTCATTGTTGTTGTCGGCATTAGATAAGATGAATGAAAGTTGTTAATACCTATTGTTGATTGTCGTTTTTGTTGTTGAGATGAAGTTGATGAATGTATACCAGCATCACATCGATGTGACAATTCATCGAATACACTCCAATCGTGATTCGATATTGGTACAGGTTGTAAATCTGTATACAAGGAAAGAGAAAAGAAAAAAAAAGTAAAAGAGATGCAAACACGACATTATATTCAAAAAGAAGATTAACTTGAAAGAGGTGGAGATATGTAAATGGATACGATTATGAGTGAATGTATGGGTGCAATTAGACGAATTATATCTCTCTAGTTGAGCATGAAATCAAATAATTGGCATTCGATTTGAATTCAAGTTCTATCAATCATCTTCTTCTTCTTACCGAAAAAAGTCAAATGATATTTGTGGCCGTCGAAGAGACCAGACACATCATTGACATATTCTTGTTGGTAGAGTAGTGGCAAAACTAAATTGACAATATTGGTACTGCTGTTGCGACTACCACTTTGTCAACAATCTAAATCGTCCCAAAGATGATATAAGACATAAGGCGCACGCACGTCTTATGCTTGGCAAAATGAGAAAGAATACTAGGGATAGATGAAAAGAATAAGAGTGATAAGAAACGAAACATTATCTTGTACTTGCTTCTTTCTCCTTTATTCTCCCTCATTTTCTCTCCATCAAAAAAAACGAGACGAGAAAAAAAAAGGATCTCCTTTCTTTTACTCGTTCATCATACACATACATACTCAAAATGCTTTACAATCACTACTTGTCTGATCTTGTACATATAGAAAAAAAAAGAGAGAACGAATATAAAGAAAGCTGTATATATGTGGTTAAGAGGTATAGCTCGTTAAATTTCATTCATATGCCGCTTATGCTGCTGCCGCCGCCGCAGCGGGAAGAATGAATGCTAATGCCGATCACACATACATTCAGACAAATACAGTCATAACCACTCATCTAAGTGGCATTTGTTGATTTGAAACAGAGAGAAAGGCTGAGAGAGCAATTGTTACATACTTGTCACAGTATCGGTCGACTCGGTCATATCATAGGCAACATATATATATATATAAATATGTTCTTGATTAGCCATACAACAATGCATCAATACACACGTTCTTCATCATCAGATAATAGAAAGAAGTGGCATCCTACCAGCGAAGGTTAAATCATCATCATCTTCATCATCATTATTCGTTTCTTAGTAAAACTCTATCTTTCACATCATCGTTTATGATGTGTCTGCATATTTGAGTATAGAATATTGATTTGCATTTTTGTCGATTATACGAGAGAAAAAGAACTCTAGTAAGCAGTAGCTGCCTTCTAGCACAATTATTGTTGACATGAAGAAGTCTGTCAGGATCATTCTCCGTAACAATATTATCTTCTTCTCTTTTTTCGATATAGTATCCAAAGAACACAAGAAAGAAACAACGACAGCTAGAAAGAATAAGATTAGAAAACCCCCTTTGGAAACACAGCGTTGTCAAAATACGATCAATTCTAATCATCTATAAGAGGAAAATGAGGAAGTAGAGTTGACGTGACGATCGATAAGATCATTTATGTCTATCATTTCACAGTTGATCTCATTGGCAATTTCTCTACTATCGTCTTGCACTGGTCGAACAAAAGCAATTGATTGCTAATGTTGTGCTTGTGAAATTAATATGATGATTTGATCGATAAGTAATATTTACTTTATTCAATTCAACGATTTTACATTATATGATGAACGTAGATTTATAATTCTATATTATGAAATCATTTTTCAAGTGGAAATAATCCTTAAATTTTTTATGCATAAACTTGTGTATGCGTTGTCGATACATGTTTCATTTGCATCGAACCATTAACGAAAAACGAAGAAAAAAAAATTTTTTTTCGAAAATTTTGTGTAATACTCAATAATGTTTGAATCTATTGATTTTAAACAAATGAATGACGTTCAAGTAATTCAGTTGATATACAATAAACAAATTTTAACAATTCATAAAAGAGATTCCAGTTGACCGGCATCGGATAGAATGTTTTTAGTCTTTCAAAATTGAATTATTCGAGTAGGTCAATTATTTAATTGGTAATTTATTCTCGTACTATAGGAGAATAAAATCTATGACCTTGTAAGCGGTGAGAGATTGTGACAATATAAATGCCATCAAATACCCATTGATGACAAGTGCCTATTTAGTACATTTATATGATTCAATGTAATGGTACAATTTCGACCAAATCATCGAACAGCAGCATATGGTGATAAGATGTAATTGTCTTGCCTTGCTTTGTTGATCTACGTTTTAAGGTCATGGTCACATGTGTATATAGAAATTATTTTTCTTTTATATACTCGAGTAGATTATGTTAAATGATTTGATTTTGAATTGATGTATATAAAGAATACAATCGAAAATCGATTAGGTAAATTCTAATAAGACTTGGAGGAAGATGTTTGGTTATTGTTCTTAAAACGTTGTATTTTCGTATGATATATGTTTTTAATGCTACTATCACTAATTTGTTATAGCCACGAGCCAGCTGCTTTTGATTATAGTAACATTTGTTCCCGTTTGTGTAGAAGAAAATAGTCCTGAATTGTATTATGCTTCCTGTTGTGTAGAAAAATAACGGCTTGCTATTAGATTTCCTATTGTTACAAAAGGGTAGAGATAATTTTTATATTGAATAATCTAATCACAAAATGAATTATTAAATGCTAAAGGAAAATCTTTATTTGTAACATATCTACATTTTTTACTCTGATTAAAAACAAAAAGTTATTCAAATAAATTAATTTTAGTATATTTTTCACATATTTTATCTGTTGATTTTGATGATAAACGTGTAATTGTTGTTGGTGATGAACTATTTGAATCAATTGATAAAACATGAGGATGAACAAATTTAATACATCGTACCGAACGCATTTTTATAAGACCAATAACAAGTATAATTATAATTAAAATAGCACCAATAAGTAAAGCAATTAACAAAAATGGCAAGAATAAAATAGATTTATTCACACGAACAATAGCAGATATTTGTACACATCGTTTTTGTCGACAAATATAATCTTTCGGACAAGTTATTAATAATGTGTTATTATTATTACTACATTCCGATATAGGTAAATCACAATGATACATATTATTTGAAAGTACACGTTGAGTACCTAATGGACATTGACATTCGAGATCAATTTTCTTAGCATGAATTTGATCTGAAATACGACAGATACGACGGCAACGTTCTGGTGTTAAAGAACAATTAGAAGCAAGTTCTGTATCAATACAAAGATGATCGGATTTTTCTATACTCATATCATATGAACGACATTGACAGGTATTTGATAACGATGAACATTCATATAATTGTGGATGAATACATGTATTTTGACATGATGAATTAATCGTTTGTTCAAATTCAATACGAAGATGAAAGGTTTCTGAGGTAAAAAGATTTTCTTGAGTAGTTGAACGACAATTTTGTAAAGCGATTGTTGATTGTTTGAAATAGGCACCACGTATTCGAGGAGATTTTGATGATGAATATTCTTGAAAATGAAGTGGTACAGTTGCTGTACGTGTTGATTCAGTTTTTCGAATTGATAAATCCGACTATAAAAAAAAAGAGACTGTCAATTTATAAATAAATACACCAGAGTTGGAACCGGACCGGTCGTTCTTCGCCGGTTTAAAGTTTGTTTTTTATATAATAAATTTCCCCTTGGTCCCCTCAGACTTCATTGAGAAATGAACCAGCCAGTTTTTGCCGATCTGAAACCTTTTTTTTTGAACCGGTCGGTCACCAGCTGGACCGGTTCGAACTCTGCATTACACAAAGATAGAGTAGATCGAAAATAATCATATAGAAATGATTATTTTAGTATGTTGAAAATGAAATTCCTTGAACTTACATGACTATCAACAATTGTAAATTCGCAATCAATTGGCGTAACAATCGTTTTACTTTGTGGACATTGAAAAAGAAGAGGTACAGGTACGAGATAAATATCCGCTAGACGATAAATAATTCCAATAGAAAGTGTTGAGAATGATTGATTTGTTAAAGAATATAATGGTCGAACAGTTAAGAATGTTTGATCTCTATCAAGTTCGAATATATTCGAATGTTGTTGATAAAATGTCTGAACAAATCGACAGCCATGAAAGATTTTTGCTTGATAAACTTGTATAGACAATATACAAATCAATAAACCACATAGAACTCGCATGATTTTTGAAATGATAGGCAAATATTTTTCCCTACTTGCTAGCTTGTTCAAGCATATTTTTTTCCTTTTCTCTTGTCACACATATATGCAAACAACAATTGAATGTCCTTGCCGTTGACAGAATAAGTTTGATGTGTTCAGTCATATGTTTACACTTCTACTTGAATATACATATATATGCAAGTTCAATCCGGATGTTATTTCAATCGAATAGAAATGAGAAGAATAGAACGAAAGAGAAAATATCGTAGACAATCGGAAAAAGAAATATTTTTATGTTAAATAATAAGATTCTCATCAATAATAGAAATGAAAAGTTCATAGCACATCAAATTAAATCAACTTTCTTTCTTTATTGTTCATTCAAATTGATTACTTGATCGATTGTTTTTGTTCATTTTACATATATAAGAGAGAGAGAGTATGATATACTATGACAATAAAATTATTTCTTTTTCAAATCG
>Ga0116226_10005197_pt1 | contig 11611 bp, 7 predicted proteins | sample S1TSphfallax_FD_89692 | JGI IMG/M metagenome (GOLD analysis project Ga0116226, IMG submission 89692) | Host-associated microbial communities from peat moss isolated from Minnesota, USA - S1T2_Fa - Sphagnum fallax MG | ecosystem: Host-associated > Plants > Peat moss > Unclassified | place: USA... | reverse complement strand
TACCGGCGATGGCTTCACCCTCGAGAATATAGACCGCCTGCTCGAGATCCGGATGTGCGTGGGCGGGGGAGCCGGCGTGCCGCTGGATGTCGCCCAGCGCGATCTCCATATATTTGGCGCCGTTGACCTTCGGTCCCACCAGCCGGTAGTTCTTTGTGCCGGTATGGTTGGCGGGACTGTAACTTTCCTGCTCCGCGGCACGAATGATGTACGGGGACTTGATATTCGATTCGGTGGTCATGAAGGCTCTCCTCGCGGTCGGCTGAGATACAAGGCAGCGGCGAAGAGCATCGCCACAACGGCGATCACTCCCAGCCCAATGCGAAAGTCGCCGGTCACGTCTTTGGTATAGCCCGTGAACCAGGGTGCGACGACACCGCCAAACACACCCAGCGCGCTAATCATGCCGGTGCCGCCAGCGGTGGCACGCCCGGTCAGAAACGTGCTGGGTATGGACCAGAACGGCGATGTGAAGGCGAGGGTGCAGGCGAACGCCACCGCCATCGCGGCAACCCGCGGCACGGGGTCGGTCAGAAATACCGACGTGAGGAGGGCTGCGCCGCCGACGAAATTCGCGATCGCGGCATGGCCATAGCGCTCCTTGGTGCGGTCCGAATGCCAGCCCCAGGCAATGAGAGCGATGAGGGCGAGCAGACTCGGCAACGCGACCACGAGACCGGTGCGCGCATTGGTCAAGCCGAAGCTCTTTACGATCTGCGGCAGGAAGAAGGTAATACTGTTGAGAAGACAGACATTGCTGAAGTAGATCGCCGCCAGGAACAGCACGCGCCGATTGGTGATGATCTGGAATGCCGTGGGCGCGGCCGTGGATCGGGAGTTTCCGAGGGACTCCTCGACCGCGGAACGCTCGGAATCCAGGCGGTCGATGATCCACTGACGCTCGGCGGGCGGTAGCCAGTGCGCGTCATGCGGACCATTTTGCAGCCACCGCATCACGACGGGAGCAAGCAGAAGCGCCGGCACGGCCTCCAGGAGGAACAACCACTGCCATCCCGCGAGTCCCCAGCGTCCATCGAGCGAGAGCAGCTGACCGGACAAAGGGGCACCGATAATGCCGCTGATTGGGACCGCCGCGATGAAGAGCCCCAGGATGCGCGCGCGAAACGCCGCCGGGAACCACAGCGTCAGGAAGAAGAGTACTCCGGGGTAAAATCCCGCTTCCGCCGCACCCAGCAGCAGGCGCATGACATAGAAGCTGGTGGTGCCCCGGACGAAGGCCATTCCCGCCGCGCACAGTCCGAGCGTCAACATGATGCGCGAGATCCAGCGGGTCGCGCCGAAGCGGTACAACAGCAGGTTCGACGGGATCTCGCACAGACAATAAGTTAGAAAGAAAAGCGACGCGCCGAGGCCGTATGCCGAGGAGGAGAGACCGAGTGCGCCGTTCATCTGTAGCGAAGCGAAGCTCAGATTGACGCGATCGAGATACGCGATGAAGTAGCAGGCGACGAGGAGCGGCAAAATGCGCAACGCCGAATGGCGGATTGCGCGTCGCTCCAGATCGCGTCCGGTATCCGACGCGCTCGCACCGGCATGGGGTGCGTAACCGGCTTGCGGCCCGCCGGCTTGGGAACCGCCAGATTGGGAATCGTAAGTGGAAATGTGCCGCCTGAGATCGGTATCGTTGATCAAGCAAGCCATCCTCGCGCTGGGATGCCGTCAGGCGTCCGTCGTCAAACCGTACACCACCGTAACATACTACACCAAGCGATCACGGGAGGGCGAAGCGGACTACGCGAGGGCGAAACGCATCGCCGTCTTCTTGGCCGTTTTTGCGATGCATTGTGAGCTAGCGACCGATGCGCAGGCTCATCTTGCCTCACTGTAAGTCGGAGGATAGAATTACGCCCTCACGAAACGGATTTCGCCCTCGCGAACACGTCGTGTCTGATCCATGACTTCCCCCGACATTTCTCCCGACATCCTTTGGCCGGCTCAAGATCCACCCGCGACCGGGCCGCTTCAGGGCGTTCGCGTGCTCGATCTGACCACGGTGGTGATGGGTCCGTCAGCGACCCAGATGTTGGGTGACCTCGGGGCCAACGTCATCAAAGTCGAGTCCACGGGTGGCGACTCGATGCGCTGGATCGGACCGTGGCGCCATCCGGGTATGGGTCCGCTGTTTCTCCAGGCCAACCGTAACAAGCGCAGCATCACCCTGGACCTCAAGTCCGCGCCGGGTAAGGCGAGTGCCATCGCGCTCGCGCGCCAGGCCGACGTGCTGGTCTCGAACGTGCGGCCGCAGGGTCTGCAGCGCCTCGGGCTCGACTACGAGCAGCTGCGGAGTGTGAATGCCGCGCTCATTTATTGCGCAGCGGTGGGTTATGGCAGTGGCGGACCCGATGCGGGCAAAGCGGTCTATGATGACTTGATGCAGGCTGCATCGGGCATCTCGGGATTGTTTCGCGCGGTCGACGGCGCGCCGCGTTACGCCCCGGTGAATCTCTGCGATCGCGTCGTGGGTCTCTATGTCGCGAACGCCGTCCTTGCGGCGCTGTTTCATCGCGAGCGCCACGGCGAAGGGCAGCTCATCGAAGTGCCGATGTTCGAGACCATGGCTCAATTCGTACTGAGCGACCACATCGGTGGTGGCGCCTTTGTCCCACCGGCGGGCCCGATGGGTTACAAGCGACTGCTGTCGCGGACTCGTGGTCCGTACGCGACGCTCGATGGCCACCTCTCGGTGGTGGTGTATACCGATCGCCATTGGCGCGCCTTCACAGCCCTGGTCGGCTGTCCGCGGCTCCTCGATGACGACCCACGATTCAAGAGCCAGGAATCGCGCACCCAATTTGCCGAAGACGTCGGACGATTTCTCTCGACGGAACTTGCGAAGCGAACCAACCGCGACTGGCTCGACACGCTGTACGGGATCGACATTCCCGCGTGTCCCGTCAATGCGATCGAGGATCTGTTCAACGATCCGCACCTCAATGCGGTCGGTCTGTTTGAGACCGTGGAGCATCCGACCGAGGGGCCGGTGCGAAACGTCCGCTTCCCGGTCTCGTTCAGTCGCACGCCGCCGAACTTGCAGCGGCTCGCGCCCACGCTCGGCGAGCATAACGAGCAGGTGCTCGCGCCGGCGGCCGCGGATCCGCCGGGGAAAGGCTGAGAGTCTCCGTGGCCGAACACCCCGAACTGAGGCTCGAACGACGGGGCGACGCGCTCTGGGTCTGGATCGATCGCGAAGCACGCCGCAATGCGATCAACCCCGCGGTCCTGGCCGGAATCGAGACCGCGGTGCATGCGGCCTCCGCGGATCCCACTATCCGCGCGCTCGTACTTACCGGCGTGGGCGAGAAGGCCTTCTGCGCGGGAGCGGACCTCACCCAGGGCACGGGTACTTTCCAAGCTACCCCTGAGGATCCGACCACCGACTTCGGACGCCTCGCGCGGCTGGTGCGCGGCTGCGGAGTGCCACTCATTGCGCGCGTCAATGGCGCCTGCGTCGCCGGGGGTATGGGGCTCATGTTGCTCTGTGACCTCGCGATCGCCGCCGAACACGCGCGCTTCGGTTTGCCCGAAGTTACGGTCGGCGTGTTCCCGATGCAGGTGCTCGTGCTGCTGCGCTCCACGATGCACGCCCGGCATATCAATGAGCTCTGTCTGTCGGGAGAATTGATCCCTGCGCGACGGGCGGCCGAGATCGGGCTCGTGAACGATGTGGTGCCCGCGGCGGAACTCGATGCGCGCATCGATGCGGTGCTGCAGCGCATTCGTGCCGGCTCTCCCGCCGCGATCCGCCGCGGAAAGCAGGTCATCTTCGCCATGGAGATGATGGCGTTTGGCGAGGCCATTGCCTTCGCGGAAGCACAGTTGGGGCTCGTCACACGCAGCGCCGATGCGGAAGAGGGGTTGCGTGCCTTCAATGAGAAGCGTAAGCCGCGCTGGCTCGCAGAGCCCGAAGGTTGAGCGTGGCCGGGTCCCACACTGACCGAATCGTCCGCATTGGCGGTGCGTCGGGGGCCTGGGGAGATAGTCCGGGCGCCATTGCGCAACTACTCGGCGCGCCCGTCGATTATCTGATGATGGATTATCTCGCCGAAGTGAGCATGTCGCTGCTCGCGCGCGCCCGACTCAAAGCGCCGGAGGCCGGATTTCCACCCGATTTCGTGAGCTACCTCAAGGATGCGCTGCCCGAGATCGCGCGTCGCGGCATCAAAGTCGTCTCTAACGCGGGCGGCGTGAATCCGCGCGCCTGTAAGGCCGCTCTCGAGGCGGCCTGTGCCGAGGCGGGGGTCGAGCTTCGCGTGGCGACGGTCGAGGGCGACGATGTGATGCCTTTCCTCGAGCGCCTGCGAGCCGAGGGCGTGCGCGAGGTGTACTCGGGGGAACCGTTGCCGGCTCGGATGCTGAGCGCGAATGCGTATCTCGGCGCGTTGCCCATTCGCGCGGCGCTCGCGGCGGGGGCGGATATCGTGGTGACCGGTCGCTGCGCCGACAGCGCCCTCGCGCTCGGAATTTTGATGCACGAGTTCGGCTGGTCGGACGAGGATTACGATCGCCTGGCCGCCGGTAGTCTCGTGGGTCACCTACTCGAGTGCGGCGCCCAGGGCGTCGGAGGACTCCACACGGATTGGCAGAAAGTACCGAACTGGGAACACATCGGATATCCACTCGCCGAATGCCACGCGGACGGCAGCTTCGTGCTCACCAAACCGGAAGGGACGGGTGGCCTCGTCATTCCGGGCTCGGTCGCCGAACAGGTGCTTTACGAGATCGGCAATCCGGCGGGATACATCCTCCCCGACGTCATTGCGGACTTCTCGCAGGTGCAGCTCGCGCAAGCGGGAGTGGATCGAGTTCGCGTCACCGGCGCGCGCGGGCGCGCGCCGACGCGACAATATAAAGTTTCGGCTACCTATCAGCAGGGTTATCGCGCGGTCGCGAGCGTTTCGATCGTCGGGCCGGACGCGGCACTCAAGGCGGAACGCACGGCTGAGGCGCTACTCGCACGCGCACGATCCATTTTTCGGGCTCGCGGACTCCCGGACTTCGAGGCCACGCATGTCGAAGCGCTCGGTGCCGAAGCCTCCTATGGGCTGCAGTCGCGGACGCGTGCCACGCGTGAGGTGCTCCTGCGGCTGGTCGTCGTTCATACCGATCCGAAGTGTATCGACCTGTTTGCGCGCGAGTTAGGCTCGGTCGGGATCTCCTTCGCTCCCGGCACAACCGGCATCTATAGCGGTCGGCCCAAAGCGACGCCGCAGATCCGGCTGTTTACGCTCTTCATCGACAAGACTCTGCTGCCTCCACCCACCGTGCAACTGGCGGGCTCGAGCTTCCCGGTCGATGTCCCACGCGGGAGGGATGCGGAGACGGGGCCCGCTGCGGCTGAATCCGTGTCGGTGTCGAGTCTCGTGGCAGGCCGTTCTGACACCGAACCGACCGTCGAACTGCCCCTGATCCGCCTCGCACTCGCGCGCTCGGGTGACAAGGGGAACACAGCGAACATCGCGATCATTGCGCGCGACCCCGCCCTGGTCGAGACTCTACGCCGGGAGGTCACGACGGAACGTCTCGGCCGGCATTTCGCTCATCTCGTGAGCGGCCGCATAGAGCGATTTGAGGCGCCCGGCCTCCACGCTTTCAACTTCCTGCTTCACGACGCGCTGGGCGGGGGGGGGATGGCCTCGCTTCGCATCGATCCCCAAGGCAAGGCCTATGCACCCATGGCACTCGAGATGCGCATCCCTGTGCCAGCGTCGCTCGTAGCGCGGTTCCAGCTCTAGTCTCGAACCCGCGGGGTGACTGCGCTAGTGCTTGGGAGTCTCGAGCAGCCGGCACACGTTCGTCAGAAGCTCCGCCGCAGGTTCCAGTTTTCCGCCGAGTCGAGTCGTCGGACCCGCGATCGTCACTATATAAAGAGTGGAAGCCCAAGCGAACCGGGCGGACAGGGTAGTGACCCCCTCGAGGCTCTCCTCGCGGTTGCTGAACCAACCGCGCCTATTACCTGCCGCGAGTTCTTCTCGGAGCGCCTTCTTCGAGGTAATGGTCTTCGGTGTCATGGGGGACAGCGTTACTGACTTAAGGAATTCCCCTAGGGCCGCCTCGCTCAAACTGGCGAGGATCGCTTTACCGGCGGAGGTCGCATGCAGGCTTCGCACCGGATCACCGACTTTGGCCAGGAATCGAAGCGGGTGCGAGGGTTCGAACGAGAGCAGATAGTTCGCTTGAAGACCGTTTGCCTTGGCGAGCATCACCGATTCATCCATGCTGTCCCGCAGCGAGCGCAGCATGACGTCCGCGCGGGCGACCACCGGATCGTGATCGGCGATGGTCTTCGCGACGTTGAAGAGCCGCAGGGTCGGGTAGTAACCGCCCCGGGCGGTGAGTTCGTAGAGGTACCCGCGCTCAATCAGCGCCTGCAGCACGTCGTGGCAGCTCGACGCCGGAATATCGAGCAGCCGAGCGATCTCGGAGGCCGACAGAGGGCGCTTCTGATCGGCAAACAGCTCCAGGAAATCGAGGGTACGGGCGACGATTTTCGACATGGCGGGCGATCGAACTCTCTTGACTGTCTGGCGCGCTGATCCTGCCTACAGCATAGCAGCCCGCTCGAATCCGCCCCCGCCAAACCCTTAATCGAATGGAGCCGCGAGAATCCCCGGCATTCGCGTACTGCGGCTGCGCGCGCCGTGAAGCGGATCACACATAAATCTACGTCGCAGATTTCACGGAATTTTCACGCGTTCATCAAGTTGTCCGAGCACCGGACGATAGCCAAAGGGAGTTAGCCTGTCTCGCCCTCGAGGCGAGCGACGGATTTACCTCGAAGTCTACCTGCGGAGCGCTACGACGATGTTTGCCAATCTTAAAATTGGGGCCCGTCTCGGTCTGGGATTTGGGCTGGTCTTAGCCCTGCTCTGCCTTGCGAGCGGCATCGCGGCCTGGCAGATGAGCAAGCTGCGGGACAATGCAGTCTATTACTCGGTCAACCTGGTCCCTTCTTACGAGGCGCAGAACGAGATCGGTCTGCGATTGGCGGCGGTCCGCCGCCTCGAGTTCAAACACATCCTATCGAACACGAATGCCGAGATGGACCAAATTGAGGCCGAGATGGCCGCCGACCGACAAGCGTCGGAAGCCGCGTTCGCCCGCTATGCCAAGGATCTGATATCTGACGACGAAGACAAGCGGGACATGGAGCAAGCGCTGGCCGCAGTTCATGCATATTACGCTGAATGGGAAAAGATTCGACCCGTATCCCGCGCCACCGCGACTGATCCATCGAAGAGCGCTGAAGCAGCGCGCATGATTCTCGGGGCCTCGCAGGATCTGTACTTCAAAGCGAATGAGTCCGTCGCGACTTGGTGGCAATACAACATCAAGCTGTCCGACCTCGAGACGAGCGCGGCAACGACTACCTATAGTCATGCCAACTGGACTCTATTAGGAGTGCTCATCGCGGCGCTTCTGATAGGAACCGTCGCAGCGCTGCGGATCACGCGCTCCATCACGAGCCCTATCGCTGATGCGTCCGAGGTGGCGAGAGCTGTCGCCGCGGGAAACCTGACATCCCGCGTCGCAGCGACGGGCTCCGACGAGATCGCCGCGCTACTGCGTTCGCTCGCCGAGATGCAGCAGAACCTGTCGCAAATCGTCGGCGGCGTGCGCCAGGGCGCCGAGGTGGTCGCAACCGCGAGCACTCAGATCTCGCAGGGCAACAACGACCTCAGCCGCCGGACCCAGGAGCAGGCCGCGGCGCTCGAGCAAACCGGTGCCACGATGGAGCAACTCACCTCTACCATCCGCAATAACGCCGAAAATTCGCAGGAAGCCAACAAGCTGGCCGCCTCCGCTTCCGGGATCGCCTCCAGGGGAGGTGAGGTCGTCACCCGCGTGGTCGGTACCATGCGGGAAATCAACGAGGGCTCCAAGAAGATCGCCGATATCACGGCTGTCGTCGATGCGATCGCCTTTCAGACCAATCTACTCGCCCTGAACGCGGCCGTGGAAGCCGCTCGCGCCGGTGAGCAGGGTCGCGGGTTCGCCGTCGTCGCGAGCGAAGTGCGAAATCTCGCGCAGCGCAGTGCCGAGGCGGCGCGTGAAATCAAAACCCTCATCACCGCGAGCGTCGAGCGCGTCGAACAGGGCTCTGCGCTCGTCGATCAGGCTGGGCAGACCATGGAGGAGGTGGTGCGAGCCATCAAGCGCGTGGGCGAAGTGGTGGCAGACATCAGTTCCGCGAATCTCGAGCAGAGCAACGGCGTGACCCAGGTTGGCGAGGCCGTCCTCCAGATGGACCAGACGACGCAGCAGAATGCCGCACTCGTCGAAGAAAGCGCGGCGGCCGCGGAAAGTTTGCGCAGCGAGGCCCGAGCACTGCTCGAGTCGGTCAGCGTGTTCACCCTGGCCGGGGAAGCCTCCCGGCCTCACGCCGCGGCACCCCGCGCTCCCGTTCGCACTCAGCCCCAGGCGGTCCCCACCCGAGTCGCGCCTAAGTCCCAGACCCCCGCCATGTCGGCTCCCCAGCCGCAGAAGACGGGTACGGACGACTGGGAAACGTTCTAAGACCATCGGAAAAACATCGTGAACCATCGACTTTGCCCGCAACGCCTTTCGGCCGGTTGGACCGCGAGCCTCGCGCTGATCAGTATTACGCTCGTAGCCGGGACCGGTACGGCGATTGCGGCGGATTCCAGCCCCTCCACCGACGAGCGCATCACGCAGCTCAGCGACGAAGTCGCGGAGCTCAAGGCGTTAGTCCATCAGTTACAGGAGCAGGTTGCGCGCCAGGCGGCGGCTTCGAACTCGCCTGTCGTCGCGGTCGCCGCCGTACCGGCGCCGACCTCTGCGCCCGCCACTGCCGCGCCATCCGCGACCGCGCCCGGCTCAGGTCCCGGGATGGCAGCAGCGGTGGTCGCCGCGCCGCCCAGCGCCACCGTCTCGGAACCCGCGACCGCGACGGCTGCGGCCGGCCCCGCGGCACCCGCCGCGACCGCGGTGCCGAAGGTTGCCGCCGACATCCTACGCGGCATCACGATCAACGCCGCGCTCGATGGCTACTACGAATACAACACTAATAACCCTATCGGGCGGGTTAACTATCTGCGCGCCTACGACGTGAGCAGCAATAGTTTCAGCCTCAACCAAGCCGACCTCGTCATCGAAAGTGCGACGGATGTGGCCGCTGGCAAGCGCTACGGCATGCGGTTGGATCTGCAATACGGCCAGGCTACCGAGACGCTTCAGGGTAGCCCGGTGAACGAACTCCGTCCCGACGTGTACCGAAGCGTGTACCAGGCCTATGGCACCTACGTGTTCCCGCTGGGCTCAGGGCTTACCCTGGACTTCGGCAAGTGGGCGAGCTCGCTCGGCATGGAAGGCAACTACACCAAGGACCAGCTCAATTATTCGCGCTCCTGGTGGTTCAACTACCTCCCTTATTACCATATGGGGGCCCGCGCGAAATATGCGGTCAACGATCTGGTCACCGTCAACGCCTACGTCGCCAACGGCGCGCAGCAAACCGAGGCGAATAACAACTACAAAGACCAGATGCTCGGGCTGGTCATCACTCCGAATTCCAAGGTGAGCTGGACCGTCAATTTCTATGAGGGCCAGGAACACCCTGACGTGATCTACCTTTCGAGCCCCGGCCCGGGGCAGCAGAACCTACCCCAGGTCCAAGGCACCTACATTCAGCCGATCACGAATCCTCCGACCGGCAAGCTCTATATCGGCGACACGTACGCGAGCTGGCAGGTCACTTCCGCCCTGACGTTGGGTGCCGAAGCCGACGACGTTTCTGAGAAGCTCTATTCGTACTCTTCGCCCGAGCATGTCTCGGGGGGCGCCCTCTATGCCGGTTACCAGATTTCCCCGCTGTTCGCCGTCGCCACCCGCGCCGAATACCTCGCCGATCGCGGCGGCCTGTTCAGCGGTACGACGCAGTATCTGAAAGAGGAGACGCTGACCTTCGACTACCGCCCAGCGGATGGCTTCCTCATGCGCGCGGAGTACCGACGCGACTTGTCCAACAAGCCGTACTTCCTCGGCAGCTCGCTCGGGCAGCTCGAAACGGCGCAGCCGACCATCGGTGTCGGGCTCGTGTGGTGGATCGGCCAGAAAACCGGTTCCTGGTAAGTCACGTCGGATAACCCCCGCCCGGTCGAGACGCCGGACGGGTACAATCCTCGGCCGCGAGCGTGCGCATCGCTCCCCGAGGATTCCCTGTATGTCTTTGTTTTCGCGCTTGTTTCGCAAGCCTGCGACTCCCCCTCCCAGTGCGCCTCAAGCCCTGGCACCGGCGCCCCCGAAGCGCGATGAAGCGACCCTCCGGGCTGCGGCGGAGGCCGCCGCACAGCGGGCGGCCGAGGAGGAGGCGACCCTCGGCGTGGCGATTGACCGCGCCGAGATGGACACGCTCGGCCGGCTCGCCCTGGAGGGGAGTACTACCGGGGTGCGGCAGCGCGCCGCTCAGGCGATCGATGATCCGGACCGGCTACGGGATCTGATCCGTCGAGTGCGGGGCGGTAGGGACAAGAGCGTCTATCGGATCCTGACGACCAAGCGCGATGCCATCCTCGCGGCGCGCGCGGAAGCCGAGCGGCGCGACGCGGAGGTCGCCGCTGCCGCCGAAGCGCTCGAGCGTCACAGCCGTCGTCCCGTCGATGCACTGTTTGCGCCGACCCTCGAGCAGCTCGAACAGCGCTGGAAGAGGGTCTCTCCCGCCGCATCACCCCAAAAAGAGGCCCAGGCCCACGAAGCGCTGGAGCGGGCGCGTGCGTCGTTGCGCGAGCACCAGGAGCGGCTCGAGGGCGAAGCGGCGCGAGTGCGCGCCGAGCGGGCTGCCGCCGCCGAGGCACAGCAACGGCGCGAGCTCGAACGGGCCGCGGCCGCTGCCCTCCGGACCGAGGAGGCGAGCCGTCTCGATGCCGAGCGCCGCGTCCGGGCGGACGCCGAGGCCGCCGAGGCACTCGCGCTGCAGAAATTCGGCCGACTACTGCGCACCGCGCAGGCTGCCCTCGAGGAGGGCAACACGGCGCGCGCCGCGCGCCTGCGCGCGCAGATCGAGGCCGAGCGCCCCGCGACGCTGAACTTGCCCCCGCGTCTCGCGAAGCCGCTGCTCAAGCTCGATGAACGGCTCCAGGAACTCAAGGACTGGCGCACCTTCTCCGTCGCGCCAAAGCGCGAGGAACTCCTGCTCGAGATCGCGTCCCTCGCCGATTCGAGTCTCGATCCCCCAGTACTCGCCCGACAGATCCGGGACCTTCAGCAGCAATGGCGAACCCTCCACCGGGGTGCGGGCGATGATTTTGCCGAGGAGCGGGAGCGCTTCCGCGAGCTCGCGCAACGCGCCTTCGAGCCCTGCCGCCAGTACTTCGCGGCGCAAGCGGAGCTGCGCGCCGAGAACCTGCGCCGGCGCGAACATCTGCTCGAGCGCGTGCGGGCATTCGCGGCGCGCCAGGCCGGCGGTGGAGCGACCGGCGGTGACCAGGCAAGCGAGGCTCCGGATTGGCGCCTCACGCTACAGGTGCTCGCCGAAGCGCGGCGGGAGTGGCGACAGCATGTCCCCGTCGAGCGCGCTGCGGCGGGCCCCTCACAGGCCGCCTTCGATGCATTGTTAGGGGATCTGCAGCGCCGC
>Ga0116226_10005196_pt1 | contig 11612 bp, 9 predicted proteins | sample S1TSphfallax_FD_89692 | JGI IMG/M metagenome (GOLD analysis project Ga0116226, IMG submission 89692) | Host-associated microbial communities from peat moss isolated from Minnesota, USA - S1T2_Fa - Sphagnum fallax MG | ecosystem: Host-associated > Plants > Peat moss > Unclassified | place: USA... | reverse complement strand
GGGTGGTGCCGAGCCGGAGCCGCTCGCAGGCGGGAGCGGTGGCTCAGGTTTTGTCAACAAGTATGCCCTGCGGTCCCAAATCGTGCTAAATCAATCTTGATGCCAGTGGACTTGGTCCCAATTATCCTCTATGCACTCCCATGAGCGCACGCTAATTGTGCCGGACGGCAAACAATCGGTAGCCGGGCTCCGGGTCGTGGACGCGGCGAGCACTGAGTCAACTGCGCAGTTGCTGGAGGACTTGAGCAGAAAACGCCGCCCGCGCGCTGGCGACAAAGGTGCGCACCCGCTCCGGATCCTTGCGGCCGGGAGCGCTTTCGACGCCCGTCACGACGTCGACGCCCCAGGGCTGCAGGGTGTGGATCGCCTCAGCGACGTTTTCAGGCGAGAGGCCGCCCGCCGCCAGCAGGCGCAGGTGTGGCGCGTTCCGCCGGAAGGTCTCGCGCGCTGCCTCCCAGTCAAAGGTCCGGCCCGTGCCGCCGGGCGCTGTACCGGTGCGGGAGTCGATCAGCACCGCATCGATGGCGTGGTCCTGGTGGAGGGCGTCAAGTTCGGAGGCGAGCTCCTCGGCAGTCGTGAAGTGCAACACCTGCAGGATGCCCAGACGAGGCCGGGCCGGAATCTCCGAGAAGTGCTCGCGCAGCCGCAGAGGCAGCATCGGGTCCCGGCTGGAGTGGAGCTGCACACCGGTAAGGCCGGCCGCCTTGGCCGTGCAGACGATCTCGTCAAAGGAGGCCTCGACGAAGACGCCGTACTTTTCAACGGTCCTGGGAAGCCGTGCGGTGATGGCCGCAACCTGATCCGGGGTGACCCTCCGGGGACTCGCAGCAAAGACGAAACCAAGCGCATTCGCTCCGGCCTCGACCGCCAACTGCGCGTCTTCAAGGCTGGTCGTACCACAGATTTTCACCCACATGCTCGAACGGCTGCGCCTCTCTGTTCTCTATCGACCGCCCCGGGCTTCCCGGTCAGAGCCCAGGCTTACCGCTGAAGGACTTAAGTCACTCCCATGCCTCGGCCGCTGCGCCTAAACCCGGACCGCCGGAGCGAGGAGTTCGGCCAAAGCCGCGCCGGGGTCAGGCTGGCGCATCAGCGATTCACCGATAAGGAAAGCATGGAAGCCAGCCTCGCGGAGCCGGCAGATATCCGCAGCCGAGCCGATGCCGCTCTCGGCGACATGCACCGCACCCTCGGGCAGCGACGAGGCCAGCTCGAGCGAGACCTCGAGTCGTACTTCGAAGGTCGAGAGATCGCGGTTGTTGACCCCGTAAGCGTCGCAGCCGAGGTCGCGGACGCGGGCGAGCTCGGCTGCGGTGTGGACCTCGCAGAGCACGTCGAGTTGATGCGCGTGGGCAACAGCCGTGAACTCGGCCAGCTCAGCATCGGTCAAGGCAGCCGCGATCAGCAGGATCGCGTCTGCTCGCCAGGCGCGAGCTTCGACGATCTGGAACGCGTCGACGATGAAGTCCTTGCGCAGGCAAGGCAGCCCGCTCGCCTCCGACGCTGCAGCCAGGTAGCTGAGCGAGCCTTGGAAGAACGGCTCATCGGTCAGCACGGAGAGCGCCGCAGCGCCGCCGTCCCGCAGCGAGCGGGCCAGCGCAGGTGGATCGAAGTCTTTGCGAATCAGTCCCTTGGAGGGCGAAGCCTTCTTGATCTCGGCCAGGATCGCCGGGCCGCTCGCTGCCGCCGCCCGAAGCGCCCGGGCAAAGCCGCGCGGCTGGTGTAGCGCACCGCGCTCTTCAAGGGCCGCGATCGATGTCTGCTGCTTGCGCTCGGCAACGGTCTGACGAGTGCGCGCGAGTATGCGTTCTAGATGCACAAGATCAGTATAACGAGTGGCTTGCCCGGTAGCTCGTGTGTGAAGACATCGTCAATGCTGCGCCGCGCTCTGAAGCCGCTTATCGTGATGGAAAAAATCCAGCCCGAACTTCGGATCGCCTTTGGTTCCGGTCACCGTGAACGGGATCTCCGTCCCCGCGCCGTGTTTGGCGAAGAACGGATCGACCGGCATCAGCAGCAGAGACCGCCAGCCGGTCACCATCTGTGAGAGCTTCGCCTTGAGGCGCGCCTTGCCATGAAAGTCGAACTGCTTGCCGTCAAGCGAGTAGACCCCATCGAGCGCGATCTCCGCACCGGGCACAGAGTAGTCCAGTCCGGCAAAGGTCATCTTCGCCTCGCCGAGATCGAAGTTGCCCTGTAGCTGGGACTCGACCGAGTGCAGGCCCTCCTCCTTCGCAGTCTTGGCCTCCTTGGGTTCACCCTCGCCGCGCAGGCTTAGCTGCTCCAGATCTCGCTGAATCTTTTCGTTTGAGAAGGTTGCGTTACGAATGTTAAAGCGGCCTTTTAGATGCATCCGCTGCGCCACGGTCCCCTCGCCCGGCGGCAGGTCGAGCTTGGCCGTCAACTGCAAGCCGCCCTGCATGAGCGGCGGATCTGTCTTGACCGCCAGCCGCAGCATATCGGCGATATTGGCCGGGGCAATCGCGATATCGAGCTGCACCCGCCGGCCGAACTGGCCCGGCTCGCCCTCCTTCGGCGCCCGCGTCACCTCGCCCTTGGCGACGATGTGCGAGTGCGCGAGCATCGCGTCGACCGGCTGCAGGTAGGTGTTGCCGTTCATCCCGTCGACGATTGCGTGGAACTTCGTATGCAGCGGCACCGGCCGGCTGCCGCTTACGTCGAGCGAAAAGTTGGGCGTGTCGGTCGTTCCGTCGACCGTGATCCGGTTCAGCTGCCCTTCGTAGCGGCCGGTCGAACTCAGCATGCCGCCGATGCCCTTGATGGTGTTCAGGTCGGCGTGGCTGAAGCTGTACTCGCCCCGAACCGGGCTGTTGCCGGGCTCATGCACGTCAAACGGGCCGAAGTAGCCGGACGAATCGATGTTGCCGATCGGCTTCGGGTTGACCAGGATCGCGTGGAAGCGCAAGGGCTGGTTCGCGCCGACGTTCTGGAGCTGGACCGACTCGATTCGGAACTGGAGCGGCGGCCGGCCGGGGTGGCTCGAAGTCAAGAGCAGCAGCGCGTGGTCGATGAGCATCCGGTCGGCGACGATCTCGATCTTGTCGCGATGCGCGTCCTGCGTCGGAGGGTTCGCGGCCTTCAGCTGCTCGCGTTGCTCACGGTTCGGCCGGTAGATGGTGAGATCGCTCAGCGAAACCTCGGAGATGTGCATCGGGGAGCGGAGCAGGTTCCACCACTCGGTGTGAAAGCTGAACTGGCCGACGGCGAAGATGGGTTGGTCGTGATCGGGGTCGTTGGCGGTCATGAGCGCGCGCGGGTAGAGCTTGAGCCCTTTGCCGGTGACCTCCAGCCCGTGCCAGACCGAGATGTCGAGCTCCGGCAGCTCGACCCGGCTGTCAAAGCGCGTTGCGAGCGTGTTGATGACGCGCGAGCGCAGGATGGGCGTGGCCCGATGCAGGAGAATCTGAGCGGTCAGGAAGAACGTGACGCCCAGGCCAAGCAGCACGAACGCCAGAACCGTCCACAATCGCCGGCGTTTGAGGCGGCCAGCCGTCAGGGGCGGCCCACTCACCTGTTGCTCGATCATCTTGCCGCCTCCCTCCTCGCAAGTCGTTCGCACCCGGGGACTTGCCGCTCCGGAATGTGAGATGTCAAATGCCGTTCTCGCGGCGCTGACTCAATATGGGTCAAATCTACTCCAGTCGCTGCTCCGCATTCCACGAAGCACAGCGCGCCTTCCAGCAAAAGAATCACGGCGCAGTCTGCAGCGATGCGGATAGACTGGGGCGTCCGGAGGGGTAGATGAAATCGAAGAAAGAGACCAAGAAGAGCGGCGAGGCGGCGGCCGGGTTCAGCGAAGACGAACGCGCCGCGATGCAGGAGCGTGCCCGGGAGCTGAAGAGCTCGCGCGCCAAGACTGAAGACGGGGAGGGTGAGGTGCTCGCGAAGATCGCCGAGATGCCGGAGGCGGATCGAGCGATGGCCGAGCGGCTCCACGCGATCATCAAGGCGGCCGCGCCGGGGCTCACGCCGCGAACCTGGTACGGCATGCCCGCCTATGCCCGGGACGGCGATGTGGTCTGCTACTTTCAGAGCGCGCACAAGTTCAAGGCTCGGTACGCGACGCTCGGCTTCAGCGACAAGGCGAAGCTCGACGAGGGGGCGATGTGGCCAGCAGCCTATGCGCTCCGGGAGCTGACGGCTGCTGACGAGGCCAGGATCGTCGAGCTCGTGAAGCGAGCGGTAAACGGATAAGCCGCCGGCCGCCTCACCCTCGGGCCCGCGCGTCGTGGAGCCGTTGGTTTACTATTCCGGGAGCATGATCTCCAGCCCCCTTGTTCGCCGCCTAATCCTGGCCGCCGTCGTTACTCTAGTGCCTGCCGGGCCGGTCGCCGCTCTCGCGCAGCAGTCCCCGGCAACCGCCGCACCGCCCGCTGCCGAGGGCGTGCCGTCCAAGCCCCAGGCCGCCGGCGACATCAACCAGTACATCCATAAGGCCTGGGACACGCTGTCGCGCTCGATGACCGACTGCCACTCGCTCGTCGACCCGAAGCTGACCACCCGGCCGGTGCTTTACGTGCCTGCCGATATGAAGATCCCACCCGAGGTGGCCGCGCTCAAGGCGGCCTGCGGCGTCACCGCCGAGCACCTGCCGAAGGTCATCGATCACCCCGGCGCGCTCATGCCGGAGCAGATCGCAACGCCCGGCCTGCTCTATCTGCCGAACAAATATGTCGTGCCCGGCGGCCGCTTCAACGAGATGTACGGCTGGGACAGCTACTTCATCCTCCTCGGCCTGCTCGAAGACGAGCGGCGCGACCTTGCCCGGGGGATGGTCGAGAACTTCTTCTTCGAGATTGAGCACTACGGCAACATCCTCAACGCCAACCGCACCTATTATCTGACTCGCTCGCAGCCGCCGCTGCTCTCGTCGATGATCCGGATGGTTTACGATGCCGACATCGACGCGCTGCCCCAGGGTTACAAGAAGACCAACGCCTGGCTCGAGCGGGCCTATGGCTTTGCCGTCAAGGACCACGCGCTGTGGCTCGCGCCGGATCACCGGGCGGGCGACACGGGCCTCGCGCGATACTACGATCTCGGCGAGGGTCCGGTGCCGGAGATGGAGGACGCCAGCAACTACTACCCAGATGTGATTCACTGGCTGCTCTCGCATCCTGACGTCAAGACGGATTACCTGGCCGAAGGGCCGGCGACCGTCACCGACGACGCAGCCGTCGACGATGCGCTGGCCAAGGTGAGCTGCGATCCGCGCATCTCAAAGGTCTGCGCGCGGGCGCACGAGGGCACTCACTGGCTATCGCGGACCTACTATAAGGGCGACCGGGCGAATCGCGAGTCCGGGTTCGACCAGACGGCGCGTTTCGGGCCGTTCTCCGGCTCGACCGAGGATTACGCTCCCTCGGGGCTGAACAGCCTGCTCTACAAGTACGAGCTCGACCTGGCCTGGATGGCGGCGAAGCTCGACAAACCGGGCGAGGCGGCCGAGTGGAAGCGCCAGGCCGCAGCCCGCAAGGCCGCCATCGACAAGTACCTCTGGAATGCGCAGGCCGGTCAGTACTTCGACTACATCTTCACCACGCATCAGCAGACCAGCTACACCTATATAACGACCTTCTATCCGCTGTGGGCGGGCGCGGCCTCGCCCGAGCAGGCGAAAGCGGTCGCCGCGAACCTCATGCTGCTGCTCAAGCCAGGCGGCATCGCCATGAGCACAACCGACTCCGGCCTGCAGTGGGACCTGCCCTACGGCTGGGCGCCGACCACCTGGTTCGCGATGGCCGGGTTGGTCAAGGTCGGCGACATCGACGACGCTGACCAGATCGCGAAACGCTTCATGCACTCGGTCCAGTCCAATTATGATCACGACGGGACGATCCGCGAGAAGTACAACGTCGTCGACAGCTCGGCCGACATCAAAGTCTCGGCCGGGTACACGATGAACGTGATCGGCTTCGGCTGGACGAACGGCGTGTATCTGAAATGCAAGCATCTGCTGGCAGTGCCGGCGGCCGATGCGCTCGACGTCGTCGAACCACAGAAATAAAGGAGATACGACCGGGATGAGCGCGCTAGATCGATCTGAGACGAGTGCGCGCGGGCTGCGTGACCTGGCCATTGTGGGCTTGGGGGAGCTGCTCTGGGATCTTTTGCCGGGAGGGCGGCAGCTCGGGGGCGCCCCGGCCAACTTTGCCGTGATGGCCTCGCGGCTGGGCGCGCACGGCATCATCGCCAGCCGCATCGGCGAGGACGAACTGGGCCGGGCTGCACTCGCGATCCTCGGCTCGATGCCGGTCGACACCCGCTACCTGCAGCCGGACACCGAACAGCCGACCGGCTCGGTCTCGGTCGAGCTGGTCGGCGGCCAGCCGTCTTATACGATTCACGAACCCGTCGCCTGGGACTTCCTCGAGCTCACCCCGGCCTGGCGGGAGCTCGCCGGGCGCGCTGACGCGGTCTGCTTCGGCGGCCTTGCCCAGCGCAGCGCCCGCTCGCGGGAGACGATCCACGCCTTCCTCGCCGAGACTCGGCCGGAGTGTGTGCGGGTCTTCGACGTGAACTTTCGCAAGCCGTTCGTCACCGAGGAGGCCGTCCGCGCCTCGCTCCAGCGTGCGACGATTCTCAAGCTGAACGACGGCGAGATGCCCGACCTGCTGGCCTTTGCCGGGCTGGCCGAGTCGCCCGAGGGCGAAAACGACGCCGATCCGGTGCGTGTGGACTGGCTGGCGCGCTCGGCCCAGCGGCTGCTGGAGGCCTGGCCGATGCGCCTGGTCGCGATCACCCTCGGCGCACATGGCAGCCTGCTCGTCACCCGTGAGCACGTCGCGCGGCACCCCGGCATATCTGTAACGGTGGCGGATACAGTTGGCGCGGGTGACGCATTCACGGCTGCCCTTACCACCTACTACCTGCGCGTGCCGGGTCTCGATGCGGCCTCGCTCGCGGTGCTCAACGAGGCGGGCAACCGCTGGGGATCCTGGGTTGCGTCCCAGGCCGGCGCCATGCCGCATCTGCCGGACGAGGTCCGCGCGCGCATCAGCGCGGAGATCGAGGCCGTCCAGACGGGCTCGTGACGCCGATCAAGGAATTCGTCACACTCACGGTTGCGATCTCCCTATATGCGTCACAGTGGCTGATACACATCACAGAAAAGCTTCCCAGGTGACAGGCCCCCCGTAGAGGGGTACAAAGGAGCCCGAAGCATATGAGGGAGCCAATGATGACCCACTACAAGACCCACGCCGAACGTTTCGCCCTGGGAGCCGCCTGCCGCGAGGAGCTGCCCCGCGCGAGCCACGCCAACTGGGAGCCGGCGCACCGCAAACACGATCCGCTCGAACTGCTCCAGAAGTCGGTCGAAGGCCGCGTACCCGAGCTGATCGAGCTCAAGTACCGGCTCATGCGGGTCTCCCCGTTCGGCTACTTTCGCGGGGCGGTGCCGGTGATGGCGGCTGACCTGTCGCTCTTGCCGTACACCGGCATCCTCAACCAGATCTGCGGCGACGCGCATGTGCGCAACCTCGGCGCTTACGCTGCCCCGGACGGCCGGCTGGTCTTCGACATCAACGACTTCGACGAGACGATCCACGCGCCGTTTGAGTGGGACCTGAAGCGGCTGGCTGCGAGCCTGGTGCTCGCGGGCCGCGAGAGCGGCAGCAACGAAGCAGCCTGCCGCGACGCCGTCGAGGAGTTCGTCCTCGCCTACGCCAAACTTATCCGCTGCCTGAGCGAGCTGCCTGTGCTCGAGGTGGCGCGCTTTCAGGTGCATGGGCTTAACACTGGCCCGGTTTCGGCGGTCCTTGCCAAGGCGCAGCGCTCGACGCCGCTGCGCAGCCTCGCTTCGCTCACCCGCCCCGCCACGGCCGCCGACACTCTGATCGATGGCGTGACTCTGAAGGAGGATGTGCGGGTCTTCAAGCAGTTGCTCGGCGCCTTTGAGGACGCCCCGCCGATGCTGCGCCGGAGCACACCGGAAGAGGCGCAGGCCGTACTCGGCTCGCTGGTTGAGTATCGCCACACCCTGCTGCCCGAGCGGCGGCACTTCCTCGACCAGTACCGCCCGATCGATGTGGGCTTCAAGATCGTGGGCACCGGGTCGGTCGGGCTGCGAGACTACGTCGTGTACTTTGAGGGCAATGGTTCCGAAGATCCGCTGTTTCTGCAGGTCAAGGAGGAGGCTCGTTCGGGCTGGGCGCCGTACCTCTCCGGCGACGAATCGACGGCCGTTGAGGCTACGCCCGAGCCGGCCCATCAGCACACGGCCTGGCATGAGGGCAAGCGCGTGGCCGACGGGCAGAGGGCGATGCAGCTGCAGTCCGACCCGTTTCTCGGCTGGACGGCGATCGAGGGCCGCCCGTACCTGGTGCGGCAGCTGAACGATCACAAAGCGTCAATTGAGGTGGGCGACCTGCATGGCGATGGGCTGACGGCCTATGCGCGCATCTGCGGCGACCTGCTGGCGCGCGGCCATGCCCGCTCCGGCGATGCGGTCACCCTGACCGGCTACCTGGGCAAGGGCCGCGCGATCAGCGAAGCGCTGGAGGAGTTTGCGATCCGCTATGCGGACCAGACCGAAGCCGACTGGAAACAGCTGTGCGACTCACCGCTGGGCGCAAGCGCGACGGTCAAGAAGCCTGCCGGCAAGCCCGCGAAACGCTCTGCGGCCGGCAAGCGCATTGCGGCCAAGGCTGTGGAGAAGCAAAAGAAGTGAGCCGCAAGAAGCCTGGTCCGGAGCGGCTGAGCGCTTTCTCTGACGGCGTGATCGCGATCATCATCACGATCATGGTGCTCGAGCTGAAGGTGCCTCACGAGGCCTCGCTTGCGGCAGTGGCAGCGCTGTGGCCGGTGCTCGTAAGCTACGCGCTCAGCTACCTGATCGTCGCGCTCATCTGGATCAATCATCACCACCTGCTGCTTTATATTCGCCATGCGGACTCGCTGGTGCTCTATACGAACCTGCTGCTGCTCTTTCTCGTCTCGCTGATTCCCTTCTTTACCGAGTACATGGCCGAGACGCGCATGGCGCCATTTTCTACCGCGATCTATGCGGCGAACTTCGTGCTGGTGGCGATCGCCTTCATGCTCTTTGAGTACCGGGTGGCGCTCCAGATTGAGCCGGGTGATCTTGAGGTTCTAGAGGCGCGACGAGTGGCGAATCAGCGCAACTGGATCGCCCTCGGGTTGAACGTGCTGGCCGTGCCGGTCGCGTATGTGCACCCGGCGCTTTCGCTCGGGCTGATCCTGGTCAATGCGCTGCTCTTCGTTGTGCCGGATGCTTACCGGCTGCTCTTTCACGAGCAGCGGGAGCCTGTGGCGCGCCGGTAGAATAGAGTGCATGCTGCAGCTCGCCGACGCCGGAAAACGATTCGGCCACAAACTACTCTTTGAACATGCGAACTGGCTGATTACGCCGAGCGAGCGCACGGCGCTGGTCGGCGCGAACGGCACTGGCAAATCGACGATCATGAAGATTCTCGCCGGGCTCGATACGCTCGACTACGGCACGGTGCAGCGCACGCGCGGGATGAGCATTGGGTACCTGCCGCAGGACGGGCTCTCGCTCTCGGGGCGCAGCGTTTTTGATGAGTGCCTGTCGGTATTTGATGAGCTGCGTGGGTTTGAGGCTGAGCTGGAGACGCTGTCGGTTTCGCTGGGGTCATTAGATCCCAAAAGCGCCGAGTATGCGGCTGTCTCTGAGCGCTACTCGAAGATCGATGCGCGCTTTCGTGCCGGTGACGGTTACGCACTGGATGCGCAGGTAGGCGCGGTGCTGGGTGGGCTGGGTTTTTCGAAAGAAGACTGGGCGCGACGGACGGAGGAGTTTTCCGGCGGCTGGCAGATGCGCATTGCGCTCGCGAAATTATTGCTGGCCAAGCCGGATTTGCTGCTGCTGGACGAGCCGACGAATCACCTGGATCTCGAGACCCGCAACTGGCTTGAGGACTACCTGCGTTCGTATCCGAATGGATTTATTCTCATCTCGCACGATCGGTATTTTATCGATACGACGGTGTCTAAGATCGTTGAAGTGTGGAATAAAGCGCTGCACTTCTACAGCGGCAATTATGCGAAGTACCTGCAGCAGCGCGATGATCGCCGTACGCAGTTAGAGGCTGCTTATAAGAATCAGCGCGCCCGCATTGAAGACTTAGAAGCGTTCATCAGCCGGTTTCGCTACCAGGCGACAAAAGCCAAGCAGGTGCAGAGCCGGATCAAGGAGCTCGAAAAGATCGAGCGCATCGTCATTCCGGAGGAAGAACAGGCGATCCATTTCACATTTCCGCAGCCGCCGCCCTCGGGCCGTACTGTAGTCGAGGTGAAAGGGCTGCATAAGAGTTATGGCGAGAAGCGGGTGCTGCGCGATGTGGATTTTACGATCGAGCGCGGGGATCGCATTGCGCTGGTCGGCGCGAATGGCGCGGGTAAATCGACATTAGTCAAGATGCTGAGCGGCGAAGAAGCGCCCACCGCAGGCTCGCTGCAGCTGGGGCATAATGTAGCGGTCGAATATTTCGCGCAGGATCAGTATAAGGTTCTCGACCCGGCAGCGCGGATGCTCGATGACATCAGCGCGATTGCTCCGCGTGTGGCTGACAGTGAGTTACGCGGGCTGCTGGGGTGTTTTCTGTTCTCCGGCGACGATGTCTTCAAGCCGCTCGGCGTGCTCTCGGGCGGCGAGCGAAATCGGTATGCGCTGGCCCGGATATTAGTCAGCCCCGCGAATTTCTTGTTACTCGACGAGCCTACGAACCACTTAGACCTGCGCGCAAAGGATGTGCTGCTCGATGCGGTGAAGAAATTCTCCGGCACAGTGATCTTCGTTTCGCATGACCGGTATTTTATCGACGCTGCGGCGACGCGCGTCTTTGAGGTCGAGAGCGGCCATGTGCACGTCTACCCCGGCAATTACGAAGATTACTTATACCGGAAGAGCGCTGTAAATTTGGCGGCCGCTCCCGGCGCTCCTACGAACGGAACGAGGCCCGTCATTTCGTCTGCCGACCCAGGATTGAAGTTGGATACGACCGGCCCGGTGCAGGCTCCGCCGGCCGCCGTGAGCAATGGCTCAGCGGCCAAAGCGCGCAAGCTGAACCCGATCAAGTTGCGGCAGATGCAGGACCGCCTGGGCGTGGTCGAAGAAGAGATTCCTCGCTGCGAGTCGGCGATCGCGATTACGGAGAGCACGCTCGGCAACTACGTGAGCGCCGAGGAGACGCAGCGCTTGACCGCTGTGCTCGCGAACCTGCGCGAGCAGCACGCCTCGCTCTCGGCCGAGTGGGAAGAGTTAATGCTGCAGCTCGACGAGCAGGGCGCGCTCAGCTAACCCGATCAAGATGGGAGCCTCTCAGCGGTTGAGCCGCCAGATGCCCCAGTTGAGATAGGCGGCGAAGCTCACCCAGGCCAGGTACGGCATCATCAGCCAGAACGCCTTGTGGCTGATGATGCGAAACGCCTGCGCGGTGAGCGCAATCGCCACCCAGAGCAGCGCGATCTCAATCAGCGCGAGGCCGGGCCGGTGCTGCCCGAAGAAGACCCAGGTCCAGGTCAGGTTGAGCAGCAGCTGCACCAGGAAGAGCCGGATGGCGCGCACGCGGCAGCCGCTCGGGCGAGTGCGCCAGGCCAGCCAGACG
>Ga0116226_10005195_pt1 | contig 11612 bp, 9 predicted proteins | sample S1TSphfallax_FD_89692 | JGI IMG/M metagenome (GOLD analysis project Ga0116226, IMG submission 89692) | Host-associated microbial communities from peat moss isolated from Minnesota, USA - S1T2_Fa - Sphagnum fallax MG | ecosystem: Host-associated > Plants > Peat moss > Unclassified | place: USA... | reverse complement strand
GAGTTGAAGGGGCTGCGCTGGTTTCAGGCGCGCCGTATCCAATGACGCAGCAGGATTCAGGTATTAAGAGAGCGATTCAGCAGTGGGTCGTGATACCTCTTGGCCTATTGGGGTTGGGTTGGTGGCGTGGCAGGTTGCTGGCTGCTGTTTTGCTCGGGTGGGGGCGGCGGGGCCTGGAGTTGGAAGTTGTCGCGGACGATGGCGAAGGCCTGGCTGGGAATGTCGACTTCGAGGATGCGGTTTTTCGTGGAGTAGTACAGTTCGCTGGTCACCGAGCCGATGGTGAGCGACTGGTGGTGGACGGTGAGCGGTTTCCCGTTCAGAGTAGCTTGCACGTCGGCCTGCGCGGCGAGGTTGGCGGCGGAGAGGATGCCGGTCTGCTTGGGGACGAGCGCCCAGTGGAGAGTTTCTGGATGGTTGGCGACGAGGTGCAGGAGGATTTCGTAGCTGGCGAGGTCGAAGTCGGGAAAGAAGACGGTGGGGCCGGGATTGTTGAGCGAGTTCCGATACTGCTTGCCGTTGGCGGAGATGTCGATGGCGAATTTTCCGGTTGTCGTGTGGAGCGCGAAGGTGACTGCCGAACCGTTGACGATGCCGTTGAGGTTCTCCTGGAGAATGCCGAGGTTGCTGTCGAGGCTACCGCTGCCGGAGAAGCTGTAGCTGGTGTCCTTGATCGTGAGCGTGCCGTGGCTGTTGACATTGTAGGCGGCGGGCGTGGCGATCGAGTCTCGATGGACGGGCTGGATGGAGAAGTCGCTGCGACCGACGGGGTGGTTGCCCTCGTTGATGGTGAAGTGTCCGGAGTCGGCAGGCAACGCGGTTTGCGCCTGAAGGATGGCGGTGGCGCAGGCGGAAAAGAGGAGCAGGGCAAAGAGTGGTTTCATGAATCGTCCCGGTTGATTAGACCCGGGTTGGATGGAAAAGACGCGGGGCAGGGAATAGGGAAAAGGGGAGTAGGGAATAGAAAAACAGCAGGGAAAGAAACAGGGCGCAATGCATATGCGCTGGAACGGGTTCGCTAGGCGGACAGTGGTTTGATTCGGGGGCGGTCTTTGTCGAGTTCGCTCCAGAGGTCGTATTTGAGCTGGGCCTTGCTGAAGAATTCGGGCGAGAGACCGAGGGCTTGGCCGAGGCGGATGCTGAGATCGACGGTGACGGCGGTGCGGCCGTTGAGGATTCGCGACACGGTCGCTCGCGTGACGCCGATGTGCTCGGCGAGTTGGCTGACGGTCAAGTCTCCGAGAAACTGACGGAGCAGTTCGCCGGGGCTGGCTGGGTTGTTCATTTCCATGGTCGCGCTCCCGGAGGGACAATCTGCGTCTTCGAGCCTGTCCGGAGTGTAACACCGAGTGTTACGCGGTCAGAAGGGGAGCGTTGCCGTTCACAAATGGAAACGCCCAAACATCAGGGGAGGTTTGGGCGCTCGTCGATCGGTCGGATGAAAGAGCAGTCGGATGAAATTTACTTGGAAGCTTCTTCGAAACGCTTGTTGACTTCGTCCCAGTTGACGACGTTCCACCAGGCGGCGAGGTATTCGGGGCGCCGGTTGTTGTACTTGAGATAGTAGGCGTGTTCCCAGACGTCATTCCCGAGGATGGGGTAGAGGCCAGTGGCGAGCGGGTTGTCCTGATTGGGGGTGGTGACGATCTTCAGTTTTCCATCGAACACCAGCCAGCCCCATCCGGAGCCGAATTGCTTGGCGGTGGTCTCATTGAAGAGTTTTTTGAAGTCTTCGAAGCTGCCGAAGTCCTTGGCGATCTGCTCGGCGATTTTGCCAGTGGGCTCGCCGCCGCCGTTGGGCTTCATGATGGCCCAGAACATGGTGTGGTTGACGTGGCCGCCGCCGCTGTTGCGGACGACGCCGCGGATGTCCTCGGGAATGCTGTTGAGATTTTTGATGAGGTCGTCGGGGGTGTGTTTGGCGAGGTCGGGGTGCTTCTCGATGGCGGCGTTGAGGTTGGTGACGTAGGTGGCGTGGTGCTTGTCGTGATGGAGCTTCATGGTCGCCTCGTCGATGAAAGGCTCAAGGGCGGCGTAGTCGTAGGGCAGGGGTGCGAGTTCGTAAGCCAATGCGTTTCTCCTTAACGGCGTGTTGCGGATCGTCGCCGGACGGCGGGCTGTGGTTGAAGTCGATTCCGGGAACCGAATAGCGGCCTTGCGGGAGCTTCCCGCAGGATTCGTTGTGGCGACTAATTCTCCCGCGATTCGTTCTTGGTATTCCTACTCCGGTACTTCGTTCTCCATAGTAATAGATGCGGGAAAAGGTTGCAGGGGCGGAAATTGTTTTGCCGGAGCGGTTTGGCGTGGTTGGGAGGAATCCTTTGATGGCCGCCCAGCGTCTCTTGAAGGACGGCGCGAATTTGGCCGCGGCGGAATTAGTGCGCTTGGCTTGAGAGAAGCAGGTTGAGGAGTTGCGGTAGTTCTGGGATGTATAGCCATTGGCGCGTTCCACGATAACCCGGAGAGAGCTGTTGAGGTCGGCCGGCGCGTCCGGGGTGGCGATCGGTTCGGCGGCGTTGTTGGCGCCGGCGGGTCTGGGCCAGAACCAGCCGCAGGCTCCGGCGGTGAAGGCGGGGCAAGAGCCGAAGACGGAGAGCCAGGCGGCGTCGAACTACAGCCATCCGCCGGGCGTATTCATCAACCGCCCGCTGACGCAGATTTCGAAAGAGGCGGAGGCGCTGCTCGACGACATGGAGGGGCGTGGCTGCGATTTCTTCTTCGAGCAAGCCAGCCCGAAGACGGGGCTGGTGCGAGACCGCGCCCCGGCGAGTCCAGGACGGCCGTCGAGCCGGGTGGCGAGCATCGCCGCGACGGGATTCGGGTTGAGCGCGCTGTGCATAGCCGCCAAGCGGAACTATCTGCGGCCGATGGACTGCGAGCAGCGGGTGGAAAAGACGCTTGCGTTTCTTCTGGAGGATTGCCCGCACGAGCACGGGTTTCTGTACCACTTCATCGACATCGAGAGCGGCCAGCGGATGTTCAACAGCGAGCTGTCGTCGATCGACACGGCGCTGTTGTTGTGCGGGGTGCTGCTTTGCCGGCAGTATTTCGCCGGGAATGCGCGAATCGGCGCGCTGGCGACGACATTTTACCGAAGGATCGACTGGGAGTGGATGCTGAATGGCGGGACGACTTTGTCGATGGGATGGTTTCCCGACCAGGGCTTTCTCAAGAACCGTTGGGACATCTACGCCGAGCTGATGACCATGTACCTGATGGCGATCGGCTCGCCGACCCACCCGATCAGTCCGAAGACCTGGGACGATTTGCAGCGGCCGCTGGTGAACTTCGGCGGGATCGAGTACATCAGCGGGGTGGCGCCGTTGTTCATTCACCAATACGCGCACGCGTGGTGCGACTACCGCGACCAGCGGGACCGGCACACGAACTATTTCGCCAACTCGATCGCGGCGACGCGGGCCCACCAGCTGTTCTGCATTGCGCTGAAGAGCTACCCGTGGATGGACCAGGACATGTGGGGGATCACGGCGTCCGATTCTCGGGAAGGCTACCGGGTGTGGGGCGGGCCGCCGGCGATGGGGCAGATCGACGGGACGATCGTGCCGTGCGCCGCCGCCGGGTCGCTGCCGTTTTTGCCAGCGGAGTGTTCCCATGTATTGTTAAGCATTCGGCAGAAGATGGGTCCGCGGGTTTGGACGAGGTATGGTTTTGTGGATGCGTTTCTTCCGAAGTCGAACTGGTTCGCGGAAGACATCCTGGGGATCGACCAGGGGATCAGCGTGATTATGGCGGAGAACGTGCGCACAGGTTTTGTTTGGGACTACTTCATGAGGAACCGGGAGATTCAGCACGCGATGCGGGAGGTCGCGTTCCATCCCGATCCGGAGGCGAATTCGCAGATACTGTAGTTTCGGCAATGACCCGAAGGGCCCCAAAATGGGAATTGATGCAACTTTAATTCTGCGACTATGCGGGACATATGTTTATTCGATCGAAATCGCAGGTAAGCTGAGAGTTTGGGGGCCATAGGGCTTCGCACGGGTGGGATAGAAATGGGCACTTCAGTTACGCAGTATCGATGGATTGACGGCGCAGGTCCGGCGTTTGGCGCGCCGGGTTTGGAGCCGCGTTGGACCTCGGCGGCCAAGGACACGGTGGGGACTGCGTATTCGGCATCGAGCCGGGTATGGTTCACGGTTTCGCACGGGGTCTTGAACGAGGTATATTTTCCGACGATCGATCGTCCGCAAATTCGCGATATGGAGTTTTTGATCACGGATGGGGAGACGTTTTTCCACGAAGAAAAACGAGCCTTGAGCCCGAAGTTCGAGTATGTGGACGACGACGCGCCGGCGGTGCGGATCGTGAGCCGCGACGCCGAGGGCCGCTACACCATGACCAAGGAGATCATTTCGAATCCCCATCACCCGGTGGTCATGGTGCATACGGTGCTAGAGGGGGACGAGGAGGCGCTTCGCCGGCTTCACCTTTATGCGCTGATATCTCCTCACTTGTTTGGGGGCGGGGCCGGAAATTCGGCAAGGACGCTCGAAGTCGCTGGCAAGCGCTGCTTCATCGCGTGGAGGAACAGCGTGTCGCTGGCGATGATCTGCGATCGCGGATTCCGCAAGACCAGTTGCGGCTACGTTGGGACGAGCGACGGCTGGCAGGATCTGCAGGATTTCAAGATGGACTGGGAGTTTGGCAGCGCGCTCGATGGCAACATCGCGATGATGGGCGAGGTCGATATGAGCCACCAGGCCGGGGGGCGGCGGGAGTTCACGATCGCGCTGGGATTCGGCTATGGGCATCATGCGGCGCTTTCGGGGGCGATGGCGTCGCTGGCGACTCCGTTCGAGTCGCATTTGAAGCGGTTTATTATGCAGTGGCACCGGGCGGAGAGTCCGGCGGAACTGGTTGCGAAATCGCGCGACAACGGAGCGCTGCTCAAGATCAGCCACAATGTGCTTCTGACGCACGAGGACAAGACGTATTCGGGCGCGTTCATCGCGTCGGCTTCGATTCCGTGGGGGAATTACAAGAGCGACGACGACCTCGGCGGCTACCACCTGGTGTGGACGCGGGACATGGTGCAGACGGCGTCGGCGATGCTGGCCTGCGGACGGGTGGACACGGCGATGCGGGCCCTGGTCTACCTGGCTTGCACGCAGCGGCCCGACGGCAGCTTCGCGCAGAACTTCTGGGTGGACGGGACGCCCTATTGGTCCGGCCTGCAGCTGGACGAGGTGGCGTTTCCGATCATTCTGGCTTGGCGGCTCTGGAAGGTCAATGGTCTCGAGAATTTCGACGTGTTCCCCTTTGTCGAGCGGGCGGCGGCTTTCCTGGTGCGCTTTGCGCCCGTGACCCAGCAGGAGCGCTGGGAGGAGAACTCGGGTTATTCGCCGTCCACGCTTGCGGCCGTGATCGCAGGCTTGATCTGCGCGGCGGACATTGCTCGCGGGCACTCTTCGCACGAGATCGCGGGCTTTCTCGAAGACTACGCCGACTGGATCGAGGCGCACCTGGAGGAGTGGACTGTTACCGAGGACGGGGTGCTCGATCCAGACGTGAAGCGGCACTATATGCGGATTCGCCCGCCGGCGCATGGTGAACCCTACGCGCATGAGGACCTGCCCGAGGGGGTCTTGACGCTCGCCAACCGAGGGCCGGGGGAGAGATACGAGTTCGAGGCGCGGGAGATTATCGACGCCGGCTTCCTGGAGCTGGTGCGGTATGGAATTCGCGCCGCTGACGATCCGCTGGTCGTCGACTCTTTGAAAGTGGTCGATAAAATTCTGAAAGTGGAGACGCCGGCGGGGCCCTGCTGGCGACGGTACAACCACGACGGGTATGGGCAGCGTCATGACGGGGGACCTTACCTCGGCTGGGGACAGGGCCGGGCTTGGCCGATCATGACCGGCGAACGGGCCCATTACGAATTGGCCGCCGGGCGCGATCCAGGAATCTATATCGAGGCGTTGGAGAAGTTCGCCTCCGCCGGCGGCATGCTGCCTGAGCAAATCTGGGACGCCCCGTCGATTCCAGGACCGGGAGGCGGGATGGAGTTCGGTCGGCCGACGGGCGCGGCGATGCCCCTGGTGTGGGCGCACGCCGAGTATTTGAAGCTGTTGAGGTCGGCGGTCGATGGCCGGGTTTTCGACCGAATCTCCGCAGTCGAGCAGCGCTACACCGGAGAGAGCCGACACAAGGGTCATCCGGAGATCTTCAAGCTGCGGCGGCAAATCAAGCGGATTGCATCTGGAGCGACTCTCCGGGTGGTCGCCGAAAAGCGTTTCCAGATTCTCTGGACGGCCGACGCTTGGGAGACTACGGCGACGCGGGACAGCGTCCATGTGGGTTTTCCGGGATCGTACGCCGATGTCGCGGTGCCGGCCAGGCAAGGCGGCCGGTTATCGTTTACCCTATTTTGGCTGGGAGAGAATCGCTGGGAAGGGAAGAACTTCGATTTGGAGATCGTGGCGCCGGGATGACGCCGATGTCGCCGATTTCACATCCAAGAGATGGGGCGATGCGTTCTCGGGAAGAGAAGGGCTGCCGCCGATGTCATACTGGTGATTGCGCGAAGCATCGATCAGGAAGAATCAACGATAAGAAGAGGAAGAACGAGAGGATTTATGAGCGATTTGGATCAGTTGTCGATCAATGCCCTGCGCTTTTTGGCGGTGGACGCGGTGCAGAAGGCGAATAGCGGCCACCCGGGAGCGCCGCTGGGCGACGCGCCGATTGCGTATCTGCTGTTTCACAAGTACATGCGCCACAATCCGAAGCACTCGAAATGGACCGACCGGGATCGCTTTGTGCTTTCAAATGGTCACGCCTCGGCGTTGCTCTACAGCGTGTTGCATCTGAGCGGGTTCGACGTTTCGATCGAGGACCTGCAGGGATTTCGCCAGTGGCACTCGAAGACGCCGGGGCATCCGGAGTACGGCGACACCGACGGCGTCGAGGTCACCACGGGACCGCTCGGCCAAGGCTTTGCGGCGGCGGTGGGGATGGCGATCGCGGAGAAGCATCTGGCGGGGGTGTACAACAAGCCGGGCTACAAGGTGGTCGACCACTACACTTACGGAATCTGCGGCGACGGGGACTTGATGGAAGGCGTTTCGCACGAAGCGGCTTCCTTGGCGGGAACGCTGGGCCTGGGCAAACTGATCTTCCTATATGACGACAATTTGATCTCGCTCGACGGGCCGACCGATCTGTCGTTCACCGAGAATGTGGAGCAGCGCTTCGAGGCCTACCACTGGCATGTGCAGAAGGTGGCCGACGGCAACGATCTCGACGCCATCTCGAAGGCCATCGAAAACGCCAAGGCGGTGACCGACAAGCCGTCGATCATCGCGGTGCGGACGATCATCGGCTACGGCGCGCCCAAGGCGGGAACGAACAAAATCCACGGCGAGGCGATGGGTCCGGCCGATGTCAAGGCGACCAAGGAGAACCTGGGCTGGCCTAGCGATAAATTCTTCTACGTGCCGGAGGAGGCGCAGAAGAACTGGGATACGATCGCCGAGCGCGGAGCGAAGGAAGAAGCCGCGTGGAACGACCTCTTCGAAGCCTATAAGAAAGAATACCCGGAACTGGCCGAGGAGTACGAGCGGGTTCATTCGGGCAAGCTCAAGGAAGGCTGGGAGAAGAGTCTGCCGAGCTGGCCGGCCGGCGGCAAGCCGGTCGCCACGCGCAACGCCGGCCAGGTGGTGATGAACGCTTTCGCCAAGGAGGTGCCGGAGCTGATCGGCGGCGCGGCCGATTTGACCGCCTCGACCAAGACGATTTTGAAAGACACGACCAATTTCCACATCGATCCGGCGGGCCGCAACATCTGGTTCGGTGTGCGCGAGTTCGGGATGTGCGCGGCGGTCAATGGAATGGCGGTGCATGGCGGGGTGATTCCTTACGGCTCGACCTTCTTCGTCTTCAGCGACTACTGCAAGCCGGCGATCCGTCTAGCTTCGCTGATGAAGTCGCATTCGATCTTCGTCTTCACGCATGACTCGATCGCGCTCGGCGAAGATGGGCCGACCCACCAGCCGATCGAGCACCTGATGGCGCTTCGCGCGGTTCCGAATCTGACCGACTTGCGGCCCGCCGACGCGAACGAGACGGCGGCTGCCTGGCGGTTGGCTCTGGAGCGGAAATCGCCTTCGTTCTTCGCGCTGTCGCGGCAGGATCTGCCGATTCTCGACCCGCAGAAGCTTGATATTTATTCCGGGGTGAGCCACGGCGCGTACATCGTCGAGCAGGGCGGAGAATCTCCCGAGGTGCTGATCGTCGGCACAGGGGCCGAGGTGTGGCCGGCGTTGCAAGCGGCCGAGGCTCTCAAATCGGAGGGCATCCACGCGCGGGTGATCTCGATGCCGAGCTGGAAGCTCTTCGAGGAGCAGAGCGAGGAGTACAAGGCGTCGATCTTCCCGGACGGCCTCCCGAAGCTGGCCATCGAGGCTGGGGCGACGCTCGGATGGTGGAAGTATGTCGGCCGCCACGGCGACGTGATCGGGCTGGATCGTTTTGGCGCCTCGGCTCCTGGCACGCTCGCGCTCGAGAAGCTCGGATTCGGCGTGGAAAGCATCGTCGCCAAGGCGAAGAAGCTGATTGGGAAATAGTCGATGAAACTGGTGATCGCCGCCGACCACGCGGGTTTCCCCCTCAAGGAGGAGATCCGCGGATATCTGGAGCGCCTAGGCCATGAAGTCACGGATCTGGGCGCCTACAATACGGAGCCCTCGGACTACGCCGACTTTGCAGAAGCCGTGGGCAAGGCGCTCGAGGCCAGACGCGCCGAGCGGGGCATCCTGATCTGCGGCAGCGGCGTCGGGGTGTGCATCGCGGCCAACAAGATGCCGGGTATTCGCGCTGGCATGTGCCACGACACCTATTCGGCCCACCAGGGGGTCGAGCACGATGATGTCAACGTGCTCGTGCTGGGGGCGCGGATCATCGGTGTTTCGCTCGCGTTCGAGATTGTTTCGGCCTATCTCGACGCCAAGTTTCAATCGCAAGAGGAGCGGTTCGTTCGCCGATTGAACAAGGTGAAGGCGATCGAAGCAAGGAATATGAAGGAGTAGGCGCTAGGGACTCAAGACGCGGGATCAGAGCACCAAAGGGAGAACCATCGATGGGCCAAGTGAGCACGGTGTTGTGGGACGTTGGCGGTGTGCTGCTGACCAATGGCTGGGACCACTTGCAGCGAGAGAAAGTGCTTTCCGATTTTGGTTTGCCGCTGGAGCCGTTCGAAACGATCCATGCACGGAGCAATGACGCGTGGGAAAAGGGCGCGATCACGATCGAGCAGTACCTGTCGAGAACGGTGTTTTATGAGCCGCGCGTTTTTACGCAGGGAGACTTCATCGCGAGAATGAAGGAGCAGTCGCAGTTGCATCCGAACACGGCCATCGAGCTTTTGCGGCAGATTTCGGCTTCGGACCAATATGCCGTGGGGATCCTAAACAACGAGTCGCGGGAGTTGAACGACTATCGGATCGCAACGTTTGGGCTTGTCGAGCTGTCGGATTGCTTCATTAGTTCTTGCTATGTCGGTTTGCGGAAGCCGCATCCGGAGATTTACAAGCTGGCGCTCGACTTGCTTCAGCGTGCTCCGGAAGAGGTGGTCTTTATCGATGACCGGAGCGAGAACATCGCGACGGCGACGGGGTTGGGCATGCACGGGATAGTGCATATAAGCGCTAAGCAAACGGCGGAGGAGTTGGGGCGGCTGGGTGTCGAAGTCGCGGCGTAGCGGCGGATAGGTTTTGGAGCTCTTGAATCGCCGGATTGCCTTGGCGAATCAAGAATTCAAGAGGGGCCACAGGATAAGTGCGCCGGCGGTTGACAGGCGCAAGTTGAATTTCAAAGAACGACCAAGAGAAGCGAGGCACGATGGAAATCGGATTGATCGGTCTGGGCAAGATGGGCGGCAACATGGCGGAGAGGTTGCGGCTTGCCGGACATAAAGTGGTGGGGTTCGACTTCAGCGCCGAAGCGGTGAAGCGGCTGACGGATGCCGGTTCGGTGGGCGCGAAGACTTTGGAAGATCTGGTGAAGGAGTTGCAGGCTCCGCGGGCGGTATGGATCATGGTGCCGGCCGGAGATCCGGTGGACGAGACGATCGCCAAGCTGGAGCCGTTTTTCGACAAGGGCGACACGTTCATCGACGGCGGCAATTCGAATTACAAGGACTCGCAAAGACGGCACAAAGCGCTGACGGCAAAAGGATTCAACTTCGTCGACGTAGGAACGTCGGGCGGCGTCTGGGGTTTGAAAGAGGGCTACAGCATGATGATCGGCGGCGACAAGGAGCCGGTCGAGCGGCTGCGTCCTATCTTCGAGACCCTTGCTCCCGGGCCGGACAAGGGTTGGGGGCATGTCGGGCCGGCGGGAGCGGGACACTTCGTAAAAATGGTTCATAACGGGATCGAATACGGCATGATGCAGGCGTATGCCGAGGGGTTCACAATCTTGGAGAAGAAGGAACCCCTTGACCTCGACCTGCCCCAAATCGCCGAGATCTGGCGCCATGGAAGCGTAGTTCGATCATGGTTGCTCGACCTTACGGCGGAAGCGCTCAAAGCGAACCCCAACCTGGATGGCTTGGAAGCGTATGTCGCGGATTCTGGCGAGGGCCGCTGGACGGTTTTCGAGGCGATCGATCTGAATGTTTCGGCGCCGGTGATAACGGAATCCTTGATTCGTCGGATACGTTCGCGCGAAGAGAACAACTTCACCGATCGAATGATCGCGATCCAACGAAACGCATTCGGCGGGCACGCGGTGAAGAAAGACTGAAGCGGCGGGTCGGCAATGCCTGTGGAGCCGCAGGTTCTAGAATCGACTAACCGAATGTGAAGAGAGAGAGTCACAACCATGTCAACAACAGAAGTCACAATCGCTCCCGAGCACACGCATCGGTCCTCGCAGGGAGGTGTGCGGGTTCCGGATCCAATCGTGGTGGTTATTTTTGGCGCCTCAGGCGATCTGACGAAGCGGAAGCTGCTCCCGGCGCTATTTCATCTTGAGCAGGCCGGGTTGTTGCCGGAGGAGTTCTCGATCGTCGGAGTGGCGCGGCGGTCTCTGGAGGACTCCTTTGCGGCGGATATGAAGGACGGCATTCTGAAGTTCGGCGGCGTCGCGGAAGGCGAGGCGCACCTGGAGGAGTTCATTGCCAAGGTCAAGTACCATGCGATGAACTTCGATGACGCGGCGGGCTACCAAAAGCTGAACGATTTGTTGTCCAAGATCGACCAAGAAAACGGGACGAAGGGCAATCGGCTGTTCTATCTGGCAACGGCGCCCGAGTATTTTTCCGACATCATCGACCATCTAGGCGCGACCGGGATGGCGAAGCCGGAGGCTGGCCAAGTCCGTGCGATCATCGAGAAGCCGTTCGGCCACGACCTCGAGTCGGCGCGCGAATTGAACGATAACATCAACAAGGTTTTCGACGAAAGCCAGATCTTCCGCATCGACCATTATCTCGGCAAGGAGACGGTGCAGAACATTCTGGTCTTCCGCTTCGCCAACGGAATTTTCGAGCCGGTGTGGAATCGCAACTATATCGACCATGTGGAGATCACGGCGGCGGAGAGCATCGGGATTGAGGGGCGCGGGCCGTTCTACGAGAAGGCCGGGACGCT
>Ga0116226_10005194_pt1 | contig 11612 bp, 11 predicted proteins | sample S1TSphfallax_FD_89692 | JGI IMG/M metagenome (GOLD analysis project Ga0116226, IMG submission 89692) | Host-associated microbial communities from peat moss isolated from Minnesota, USA - S1T2_Fa - Sphagnum fallax MG | ecosystem: Host-associated > Plants > Peat moss > Unclassified | place: USA... | reverse complement strand
GCCTGGTCGTTCTGGCTCTCGCCCAGCAGCACCTGATAGCCCTCGGCGAAGGCGACGCCCTCGATGCCCTGAATCACCCCAGAGAAGAACGGGTTTTGGATGAAGGGCACCACTACCACGATATTGTCGCTCTTGGCGCGCCGCAGCCCGCTGGCCAGCGCGTTGGGCCGGTAGCCGGTCGCCTCGACGGCGGCCAGCACCTTGTCGCGCGTGGGCTTGGTCACCACGTCGGGCGTCTTCAGCACCCGGGAAACGGTAGCAATCGATACTCCGGCGGCAGCCGCCACCGTCCTGATATCGGCCATGCGACATCCCCCCTTTTGTTGACTCGAGCCTCGCATCTTTACGCGAAGCCTTGACAATGTAAACGTTTACGGCGAGCCTCTGAGGAAAACAGGGGCAGGGGAGACGGGTGGTGACCACCAGCGACAAGATCTATGACGTGATCATCGTCGGTTCCGGGGCCGGGGGCGGCATGGCCGCTTTCATCCTGACCCAAAAAAAGCTCAAGGTCCTGCTGCTCGAGGCCGGGCGTCATTATGACCCGGAAACCGAGACGGCGATGTTCAACACGCCGCAGCAGGCGCCACTGCGCGGGGTGTCGACGCCGGACAAGAATTTCGGCTTCTACGACGCGACCGTCGATGGCGGCTGGGAAGTGCCGAACGAGCCCTATGTCTCGGCACCCGGCTCGGAATTCAAATGGTGGCGCCCCCGCATGCTGGGCGGGCGCACCAATCACTGGGGCCGCTATTCCTTCCGCTACGGCCCTTATGATTTCAAACCCTATAGCCGTGACGGCCTGGGTGTCGACTGGCCGGTCTCCTATGACGAGATCGCGCCCTGGTATGACAAGGTCGAGCGGCTGATCGGTGTCACCGGCCGCGCCGAAGGGCTGGAAAACGTCCCCGACAGTCCGCCCGGCTGCCATCTGCCGCCACCCGCCATGCGCCCGCATGAGGCGTTTCTGGCGCGCGGCTTCAAGGCGATGGGCATCCCGGTCGCCTCGACCCGGGCCGCCATCCTGACCCAGCCGCATAACGGCCGTCCGGCCTGTCTGTGGGCGACGCCCTGCGGCCGGGGCTGCTCGATCGCCGCCAATTTCCAAAGCACCACCGTGCTGCTGCCGGTGGCCCGCGCCACCGGAAATCTGGTCACCCGGCCCAATTCGCTGGTCTACCAGGTGGATATGGACAAGGCCGGCAAGGCGCGCGGCGTCTCTTTCGTCGACCGCATCACCGGCGAGCATCATACGGCGCGCGGCAAGGCGGTGATCCTGTCGGCCGGCGCCTGCGAATCGGCGCGCATCCTGCTCAATTCGAAGACCGGCGGCCTGTCCAATTCGAGCGGCCTGGTCGGGCGCTATCTGATGGACACCGTAGGCTCGACCACCGCCGGCTATTTCCCGGCTTTGGAGAAGCTGCCGCGCCGCAATGACGACGGCATGTCGGTCGGCCATATCTATGTGCCGTGGTGGGGGCTCAACAAGCAGAAGGAACTTGGCTTCGCGCGCGGCTATCACATCGAGATCTTCGGCGGTCAGCGCATGCCTTCGATGAGGCTGATGGGCGATTACGCCGATCAATGCGCGACGCCGTTCGGCGTCGGTCTGCGCCAGGAGATGCGCCAGAAATACGGCGCCATCTGCAGCTTCGATGGCCGCGGCGAGATGATCCCCAATGAGAACAGCTATTGCGAGATCGATCCCACTGTCACCGACAAATGGGGCATTCCGGTGCTGCGCTTTCATTGGAAATGGAGCGAGCATGAGACGCGTCAGGCTTCCCACATGCGCAAAACCTTCCTCGAACTGATCGACCGGCTGGGCGGAACGCCCTTCGAGGGGCTGGACACCGATGGCGAGAAAGCGATTTCGGTCGGGGGCGAGATCATCCACGAGGTCGGTACCGCCCGTATGGGCGACCACCGCAAAAATTCCGTGGTCAATTCCTACGGCCAGAGCTGGGACGTGAAAAACCTGTTCATCATGGATGGCGGGGTGATGCCGTCCTCGCCCGACAAGAACCCGACCGAGACCATCCTGGCCCTGACCTGGCGCAACGCCACCTATCTCGCCGAACAAGCCCGCGCAGGTGCGCTATGAGCGACTTGATCCAGATCGATCGCCGCACCACGCTGAAATGGTTGGCCGCAGCCCTGGCCTATTCCGCCCATCACGGCAAGTCGCTGGCCGGCACCTATCTGCCCTCGGCCGGGGGTTATGGCACGGATCCTGATCTCAATCAGGTCAAGCCGATCGCGTGGGACCGTCTGATGAATGAGCATGAACTCGAACAGACCGCCCTGCTGGCCGATCTGTTCCTGCCGGGTGACGCTTCCTCGCCGGCGCCGTCCACGCTCGGCATCCACGATTTCGTCGATGAGTGGATCAGCGCGCCCTATCCCGAACAGCAATCCGACCGCGCCATCGTCCAAGGCGGCCTGACCTGGCTCGACCAGGAAAGTGCCAAACGGTACGGCCAGGAGTTCACCGCGCTCACCGATGCGCAACGCGTCGAGCTGATGGGCGTCATGGCCGGGCTGGCGGATTTCATCTTCTTCAAGCGGCTGCGCACTCTGGTGGTGGCGGCCTATTTCTCCAGCGACGCCGGGTTCAAGGATATCGGCTATAGCGGCAATGTCGCGCTCGACTCCTTCCCGGCGCCGACCGACGACATGATGGCCATCATCGACCGCGCGTGCGAAGCGCTCGGCGTCTGAGAAAGGATAGACCATGAGGAAATGGATCGCTCTTCTGCTGGTTGCCGGTCTGCTCGGTACCAGCGCCTTCGCCGCCGAAAACACGCTCTCCGCCAAGGAAAAGGCCGCTGGCTGGGTGCTGCTGTTCGATGGCAAGACCACGCAGGGCTGGCGCAGCTACAAGAAGACCGAGGCCGGCCCGCAATGGCAGGTGATCGACGGTGCGCTGACCCTGACCGCGGGCGGGGGCGGCGATCTGGTCACCGACAAGGAGTACGCCAATTTCGAGCTGGCTTTCGATTGGCGCATCTCGACGCTGGGGAATAGCGGCGTGATGTATCATGTCTCCGAGGCGGGCGGCGATCACCCCTATCTGACCGGGCCGGAATATCAGCTGCTCGACAATGCCCATGGCGAACCCCCGCTGGAACGGGCCGGCGCGCTGTTCGGGCTGGTGGCGCCCTCCCAGGACGTCACCAGGAAGGTCGGCACGTTCAATCACTCAGTGCTGAAGGTCGATCATAGCCATGTCGAACATTGGCTGAATGGCGTCAAGGTGGCCGAATACACCATCGGCTCGGAGGATTTCCTGGCCCGGATCAAGGGCACGAAATTCGAGAAATGGCCGGATTTCGCCAAGCACGATAGCGGCCTGATCGCGCTGCAGGACCATGGCGACGGCGTCGCCTTCCGCACTATCAAGATCCACGTCCTGCCGTGAAGCTGAGATATGGCATGGTCGGTGGCGGCGAGGGGGCGTTCATCGGCGCCGTCCACCGCGCTGCCGCCGCGCTGGACGGGCAGTTCGAGCTGGTGTGCGGCGCCTTCAGCCAGGATCCGGCCAAGGGGCGTCGCACTGCCGCCGCCCTTGGCCTGGCTCCTGACCGGGCCTATGACGATCTCACCGCCTTGTTGGCCGGCGAGCAAGGCCGCATGGACATTCTGGTGATCGTCACGCCCAATCACCTGCATGCCCCGGCGGCGCTGGCCGCTCTGAAGGCTGGGTTCCATGTGGTGTCCGACAAGCCGGCGGCGATGGATCTGGCCGAGGCGAAGACGATCGAGCAGGCCGTCAAGGATCGCGGCAAGCTCTATGCGCTGACCTACACCTATGCCGGCTATCCGCTGGTCGAGGAGGCCCGCCGCCGCGTCGCCCGCGGCGATTTCGGCGCGCTTCGCCGGATCGACGTGCACTACCCGCAAGGCTGGCTGGCGGCGCCTATCGAGACGAGCGGCCACAAGCAGGCAGAATGGCGCACCGATCCGACCCGTGCCGGCATCAGCTGCTGCCTGGCCGATATCGGCGTGCATGCCTTTCAGCTGGCCGAACATATTGCAGGACTGCGGGTCGCCGAGATTTCCGCCGATGTCTCGGTTCAGGTACCGGGTCGCCGGCTCGACGATGATAGCTCGGTGCTGCTTCGCTTCGAAAACGGCGCGCGCGGGACGCTGATTGCCAGCCAGATCTGCGCCGGCGAGGAGAATGGGCTGTCGATCCGGATTTATGGTGAGACGGGTGGATTGGTCTGGACCCAGACCGAGCCCGACAGCCTGGTTCTGAAATGGCCGGATCGGCCGATGGAGATCTTGCGCATGGGCGGTCCAGGCCTGTCGCCGGAAGCCCTGGCGCGCTGCCGCGCGCCGGCCGGCCATCCGGGCGGCTATGTCGAGGCGTTCGCCAATCACTACCGTGCGGTCGCCGGCACCCTGGCGGCCGGGCGCGTCCATTCGCCGCTGGGCGATCCGCTGTGGTTCCCCGGGATCGCCGAGGGCGTGCGCAGTCTGGCCTTCGTCGAGGCTGCGCTGACCAATAGCCGCGGGTCTGAGAAATGGAGTTGTTTATGAAGGGCCCTGCCATCTTCCTGGCCCAGTTCGCCGGGCTGAAACCTGAATTCTCGCGCCTGGCGCCGATCGCCGACTGGGTCGCGTCGCTGGGCTATGTCGGGGTGCAGATCCCGACCTGGGAAAAGGGCTTCATCGACCTCGCCCGCGCCGCCGACAGCCAGGATTACTGCGACGCGCTGAAAGGCACGCTGGCCGAAAGGGGCCTCGTCATCAGTGAGCTGTCGACGCATCTGCAAGGCCAGTTGGTCGCGGCCCATCCCGCTTATGACGACCAGCTCGATCTGTTCGCCCCCGAGGGCTTGCGCGGCAAGCCGGCCGCGCGCACAGAATGGGCGATTGCCCAGTTGACGCTGGCGGCGAAGGCCAGCGCCCGGCTCGGCCTCACCGCCCATGCCAGCTTCTCGGGCGCCCTGCTGTGGCACGCCTTCTATCCTTGGCCGCAGCGTCCGTCCGGACTGGTCGAGGAGGGTTTTGCCGAGCTGGGCAGGCGCTGGCGGCCGATTCTCGATGCCTTCGACGCCGCAGGGGTGGATCTCTGCTACGAGCTGCATCCCGGCGAGGATCTGCATGACGGGGCGACCTTCGAGCGGTTTCTCGACGCGGTCGATCACCATCCGCGCGCCAACATCCTCTACGATCCCAGCCATATGGTCCTGCAGCACATGGATTATCTGGCCTTCATCGATCAATACCATCCGCGCATCCGCGCTTTCCACGTCAAGGATGCCGAGCTGCGCCCGAGCGGCAAATCCGGCGTTTATGGCGGGTTCCAATCCTGGGTCGACCGGCCAGGGCGGTTCCGTAGCTTGGGCGACGGCCAGATAGACTTCACCGCGCTGTTCAGCAAGCTGACCCAGTATGACTATCCGGGCTGGGCTGTGCTGGAATGGGAATGCTGCCTCAAACATCCCGAAGACGGCGCCGCCGAGGGTGCGCCCTTTATCAGCAAGCATATGATCAGGAAGACCGAGACGGCCTTCGACGATTTCGCCGGTGGAAAGGCGGATGGAGATCTCAACCGGCGGATCTTGGGTCTGAAGTAACAACAATAACCGTCATCCCCGCGAAGGGTGGAGGGGGTATCAGTCCATGGGTGAAACGAAGCGTATAGACCCCCGCCGCTTGTTCTGGATCGGCGTGCTTGGCCTGTTCTCTGCTGCGGTCAATACCAGCCTGCGAGCCGGCGTCGCCGCGCGCATCAAGGAGGACTGGCTGGCGCCGATCGATCCGATCCATGCCGGCGAGATGACTGGGGCGGCGCTGGGTGCCAGCTTTCTCGGCTTCTCACTGACCCTGTTCATCGCCAGCCCGTTCCTCGATCTGATCGGCATGCGCCGCCTGCTGATGGGTGCCGCCACCAGCCTGATCGCCGGCACGCTGCTGGTCACCAATGCCGCAACGCTGGCCGAGGGGATGAGTTTGTTCCATCTGGTGTGGATCGGCATGATGCTGTGCGGTATCGGCTGGGGCGCGGTCGAGGCGACCATCAATCCGATGGCCACCGCGCTCTATCCGTACGACAAGACCAGCCGGCTCAACATGGTGCACGCCTGGTGGCCGGCCGGGCTGATCGTCGGCGGGCTGGCCAGTGCGACGCTGGGGGATCTCGACTGGCCCATTCTGCTGGGGCTCAGCATCATCCCAGCCTTGGCCTTCGGCATCCTCGCCGCCGGCGCGCGTTTCCCGCCCACCGAGCGCGCCGCCGCAGGGATCTCGATGAAGGATATGGTCCTTGAGATCGTGCGCCGGCCCAGCTTCCTGCTGTGGTTCGGCGCGATGTTCCTGACCGCCGCCTCCGAACTGGCGCCCGCTCAATGGATCGATGTGGCGTTGTCGCACCGGGTCGGCATGCGCGGCATTCTGCTGCTGGTCTATGTCAGCGGCCTGATGTTCGTGCTGCGCCATTTCGCCGGGCTGATGGCGCATCGGCTCGGCAATGTCGGATTGCTGTGGTGTTCGAGCCTGTTGGCCGGCATCGGCCTGCTGCTGCTGTCACGCGCCGAAAGCCCGGTTGGGGCGATCCTGGCCGCCACCATATGGGGCTTCGGCGTCTGTTTCATGTGGCCGACCATGATGGCCTCGGTGGCCGAGCGCTATCCGCGCGGCGGCGCCTTCATGATCGGTCTGATGGGCATGGCGGGCTCGCTGTCGAGCTATCTGGTGCTGCCACGCCTGGGCGAGGTCTATGATGGCGCCAAGCTCGATCTGGCTGGCGGCGCGGATGCGCTGGCCCAACTGGCCGGCGACGCTTTTGCGCGATCTGGTTGCGCGAACGCAGGCTCGCCGGCTGATCAGGGCATCAGGGCGGCAAAGCGGAAGCGGAATGGCGAGATGCCCTGCTGCATCAGATCGCTGAGCGTCTGGTCAGCCGCCATGTAGCTGGTCAGGTTGGTTTCCGGCGCATGAGCGAGCGCCTGCGGCGAGGGGGCGATCAGATAGCCCATCATCTTGGCGCGCGCCAGCGTGTCGCGCTTTTCCGCGCTGTCGGTGGCGAGATGGATCAGCAGCAGCGACAGCACCTGTTTGACGTCGGGATTGTGCAGGTTGCCGGTGATCACCGAATTGGCCAGGGTGAATTGCGCGGCATGGGAATCATTGGCGAAGGGGCGCTGGGCGCGGATGCCCCTGATCGCCGCGTCGGCCTGTTTGCGGGCCCCGTCGATACTGGCGCGCGGCAGACCGAAATGCAGGATGAAGGGGGGCTTGGTCGACAGGGCTTCCTGGCCCGGATCCATCTTGAGGAAAAACTCGATTAAGTCGGCCATCAACGTCCTCGGTACCCAATCCCGTACGGTCCGCGCCAGTATAGGCACGGGCTCTGATCGTTCCACGAAATTCGCGACCGATTTTGGCGGTTAAAAGTTGAGAAAACAAAAAGCCCGGCGATTTCTCGCCGGGCTTTTTCCGTCTGATTTCGTCTCAGCTTGTTTGTCCCTCAGGCGCCGGGCGCGTTTCTGCGAAACGCTTGGCTTCGCGCCAAAAGGCGCGCGACCGCTTGCGGTCGCGGAACAATTTCCGCAGTTGGAAATCGTTCCGTCTTAACGCGAGTAGAATTCGATGACGAGGTTCGGTTCCATCTGCACCGGATAGGGCACGTCGGCCAGCTTCGGGGCGCGGATGAAGGAACCCTTCATCTCCTTATGGTCGACCGTCAGATATTCCGGCACGTCGCGCTCGCCGGACTGGGCGGCCTCGATGATCAGGGCCATGTCCTTCGACTTTTCCTTGATCGAGATGACGTCATTGTCCTTGATCTGGTAGGACGAAATATTGACGCGCTTGCCATTCACCCGGATATGGCCATGATTGACGATCTGACGGGCGGCGAAGGGGGTCGGGGCGAACTTCAGGCGGTACACCACCGCGTCCAGCCGGCGCTCCAGCAGCTCGATCAGATTCTCGGAGGTGTCGCCACGGCGGCGCACGGCCTCGTCATAGAGCTTGCGGAACTGCTTCTCGCTCACATTGCCGTAATAGCCCTTGAGGGTCTGCTTGGCGGTCAGCTGGGTGCCGAAGTCGGAGGGCTTCTTGCGGCGCGCACCATGCTGGCCCGGCGGGTTCTCGCGGCCCTTGGCCAGCGGAGACTTGGAACGGCCCCACAGATTGACACCCAGGCGGCGGTTGATCTTGTATTTCGCTTCGAGGCGCTTGCTCATCGAATTTCCTTATAGGTCACATATTGTCCCGATAGGCCTGATCCGGCGTTTGCCGGGGCGGGGAACGGATTGGCTACCGGCCCACATTTTCGGGAATAGGCGGCGGATTATGCGAATCGCGAGGGCAGAGTCAACAAATAAAGCCTATCGATCCAGAATGAAGCTTTCCGGCGCCTCGCGATGCTGCCAGCCGAGGCGGGCCAGTTCGGGCTGGTCATGCTCCTCGACCGGATAGCCGACACAGAGATAGGCGACCAGATGCCAGCTGTCGGGAACCTCCAGCGCCTCTGTCACCTCGACCGGATCGATGATCGAGACCCAGCCGACCCCGATGCCGACCATGCGGGCGGCCAGCCAGAAATTATGGATCGAGGCCACCACCGAATAATCCAGCGTCTCGGCCATGGTCTTGCGGCCCAACCCATGACCGGCAGGGGTCTCGCGGTCGCAGAAGACGGCGATATGGATGGGGGCGTCGTCGAGGCCGGACAGCTTCAATTGCGCGTAAAGCTTGGCCTGCTCGCCGCGGAAATCCATCAGGGCGTCCTGATTGCAGCGCTCGAAGCTCTGGCGCACCACGGCGCGCCGCGCCGGGGTCTCGACCGTGACGAAGCGCCAAGGCTGGGCATTGCCCACCGACGGCGCCAGGCAGGCCAGTTCGATCAGGTGACGGACTGTGGCCCAGTCGAGCGGATCGGTCTTGAAGCGGCGTACGTCGCGGCGCCACACCAGAAGCTGCTCGAAGGTATCGGCGAAGGTCTGATCGAAGACGGGCGCGTTTGTCATCGGGACGTTCCGTTTATTTTTGCTCTTCGCCTTTTTTCCGGCGATAGGTCACCAACTCATGCACGATACCATGAAGCGTGCGGACTTCCTGCAGGGTCAGTTCGGCGCGCTCGAACATGTTGCGGATATTGCGCACCATCCCGGGGCGTTTCTCGCTGACGCGATAGAAGCCGCACGCGTCCAATTCCTCCTCCAGATGGCGGAAGAACCCGATCAGATCCTCCTTGCTGGCCGGCGGGGCCGCGCCCTTGGTCATCGAGACCGGCTCGGCCGGATCGCCGGCCTGATACCATTCATAGCCGATCAGCAGCACGCATTGCGCCAGGTTCAGCGAGAAATGCTCAGGGTTGAGCGGCACGGTGATCACCGTGTCGGCCAGCGCCACATCGTCATTCTCGAGGCCGGTGCGCTCGGGGCCGAACATCACCGCGCACGCGACGTCGCCGGCGGTGTGGTAGGCGCGGATCTCGCTGGCGGCCTGCTTGGGTGTCACCACCGGCTTGACCATGAAGCGGTTGCGCCCGGTCGTCGCATAGACCTTCTGCAGATCGGCGATGGCGTCCTCGGTGCTGTCGAACAGCTGGGCCGCTTCCAGAATTCTTTCGGCGCCCGAGGCGGCGGCGATCGCCTTCTCGGACAGCCAGTTCTCGCGCGGACCGACCAGTCGCAGATTGGTCAGCGCGCAATTCATCATCGCCCGCGCCGTGGTGCCGATATTCTCGGACAATTGCGGGCGGACCAGAATGATCGCGGGAGGCAGGGACATGGAACTCTCTCGTTAAGCGCCGTCGCGCAGCAATTTATAGGTGATGCTGTCATGCAGCGCCGCGTAGGAGGCGTCGATGACATTGGTCGAAACCCCGACCGTCGACCAGCGCTCGCCTTTGCCATCCGCGCTTTCGATCATCACGCGGGTCTGGGCGTTGGTCGCCGCCTGGGGGTCCAGGATGCGCACCTTGTAATCGACCAGGCGCAGATCCGCCAGTTGCGGATAGGCCGGTGTGAGGATTTTGCGCAGGGCGGCGTCGAGCGCGCTGACCGGGCCGTTGCCTTCCGCCACGGTCATCAGGGTCTCGCCCTTGACCTCGGCCTTGATGATCGCTTCGGACAGGGTCAAAAGATCGCTGCCGACATCCCAGCGCCGCTCATCGATGACGCGAAAACCGAGCAGGTGGAAATAGTCCGGCACGGATGCCAGCATGCGCCGCGCCAGCAATTCGAAACTGGCCTCGGCGCCGTCATAGGCATAGCCGGCATATTCGCGCTGCTTGACCTCGTCGATCAGCTTGGACACCTTCGGATCGTTGGCATCGACCTCGATGCCGATATCGCGGAAGCGGGCCATGATGTTGGAGCGGCCGGCCTGGTCGGACACCACGATATGGCGGCGATTGCCGACCGACTCTGGCGGCACATGCTCATAGCAGCGCGGATCCTTCTCGACCGCCGAGACATGCAAGCCGCCTTTATGGGCGAAGGCGGAATCGCCGACATACGGCGCATGTCGGTCGGGCGCGCGGTTGAGGCGTTCGTCGAGCGCCCGTGACACATGGGTCAGCTTGGTGAGATCCGCCGCGGACACACCGGTCTCATAGCCCATCTTCAGCATCAGATTGGGCAGGATCGAGATCAGATTGGCATTGCCGCAGCGTTCGCCCAACCCGTTCAGCGTGCCCTGGATCTGGCGCGCGCCGGCCCGCACCGCGGCCAGCGAATTGGCCACCGCGCTGGCGGAATCATTGTGGCAATGGATGCCGAGATGGGTGCCGGGAACGACCGAGGTGACCGCGGTGACGATCTCTTCGACATCATGCGGCAGCGAACCGCCATTGGTATCGCACAGCACAACCCAGCGCGCGCCGGCTTGGTAAGCGGCCTTGGCGGCAGACAGCGCGTAAGCGGGATTGGCGCGATAGCCGTCGAAGAAATGCTCGGCGTCGAACACCACCTCCTCGACCCTGGTCTTCGCGTAAGCCACCGATTCCGAGATCATGCGGATATTTTCGTCGAGCGGAATGCCCAGCGCCACCGTGACCTGAAAATCCCAGCTCTTGCCGACCAGCGTCACCACCTTGGCCGACGGCACCAGCACGGCCTGCAATCCGGGATCGTTGGACGCCGAACGGCCGGCACGGCGCGTCATGCCGAAGGCGGCGAGTTTGGCGCGCGACAGCTTGGGCGCGTAGGCGAAGAAGGCGTCGTCGGTCGGGTTGGCGCCGGGCCAGCCGCCTTCGATATAATCGATGCCGAGGGAATCCAGTTCGCGCGCGATCGCCATCTTGTCCGCCGGGCTGAAATCAACGCCCTGCGTCTGCGCTCCGTCGCGCAGCGTGCTGTCATACAGATAGACGCGCTTGTCGCTCATGGTTTCCTGATACTTACCTGGTGAGAGAAAAAGGTCAGGCAGGATGCCCTATGGCGCCACAGCGCTCAAGCGGACTGTGCGGCCCGCGCCTGCCGGCACTCGCGATGGACGCTGCCACGCAGGATCTCGGCCAGGCGCCGCGCGCCCGGACCGGCGAAATCGGGATCGGCCAGCACGAGAAACAGCTGCACCTCGCGCCGCCCGCCTTCCCGCAACGGCAGGGGCTTCAGACTGCCCGCCGCCAATTCGGCCTGGATGCG
>Ga0116226_10005193_pt1 | contig 11614 bp, 10 predicted proteins | sample S1TSphfallax_FD_89692 | JGI IMG/M metagenome (GOLD analysis project Ga0116226, IMG submission 89692) | Host-associated microbial communities from peat moss isolated from Minnesota, USA - S1T2_Fa - Sphagnum fallax MG | ecosystem: Host-associated > Plants > Peat moss > Unclassified | place: USA... | reverse complement strand
GCGGTCTATATCCCGTTCTCGCTGCTGCTTTGGCAGTTCGCTCCGCACACGGTCTGGGGCCTGACCAAAGGCATCAACACCGACCGTTTTACAGGGACGATGCTCAATGCCAATGCCAGCGGATGTGTGTTCGGGGTGATCGCCCTGCTTGGATTTGCGCGGTGGTGCGAAGCGATTGCCACGGGCGCGCGCAGATTTGCAGAGGCACGCAAGCTGGCGCTGGCTCTGCTGGTGCTGGCCGGCCTGGGTGCCTGTACGATCACCGGATCGCGTACTGCCCTGTCACTTTGTCTGCTGGGGATTGTCGTGGAAGCGGGGAAGGCTCGGCTGAGTGACCGGTCTGGCGGTTTTATTGGTCACTGGGAGCGAATACAGAGTCGGCGATGGCTGGCCCTGGCAGCGCTGACGACCTCGATCCTTGCCATTCTGTTGGTTGTTGGCAGCGCGACGTTCGATCGGGTCGGAACAGTAAGCGGTGACTTTGGAGGACGCCTGGCGATCTGGAGCTATTACCTCGCAATTGCCAAACAGGCCCCGACCTTCGGCTATGGCCCGGCATCGTTCGGATCGGCCAATCTGTTGCACATGACCCGGCCTGAATTGTACCAGTACTGGTACATCGCGGCGGCACACAATATGATGATCGGCGTAGTGATCGAACATGGCTGGATTGTGCTAGCGCTGGAGATGCTGGTCGTGGCGTTGATCGCACTGGCCATCTGGCAGTCTCATGTTGCAATCAGCCGTGCGCAACTGAAGCTGGCAATCGTCCTGGCATTGGTGTTCATAACGGGCTGCGCCAGCGTGGACATCGCACTGGATGTACCGGCCGTATTGACTATTGCGATCGCTCTGTTGGGGTCGCTATGGGGACAAGCAATTCGGCAAGAGCGCAACTCCGGTCGGGAATGATTACCGTCAATTCACGCACGGGATCGAGAAAAGCCACACACTTGATCGATCAACCTGGCGACGCGCCGACGCGATTTTGGTGGTTCGCAAATGCCGTCTCTGCGCCGGAACCGGTAACGATCAAGCCGATCAACGCGCGTGGACCAGTACCACCCTCAGCATAGCTTCCTGCTTCATCAAGCATGGCTCTGCGCGTTGCAGTGCTTAGCACACTCCAGGCCATTGTCCCGAAACGAACCCGCCATAAAACCGCGTCATGCAGATAGGGCGCATCGCGATAACTTTGCGCGTAAGCATTGATTGTCGCGGGATCGGTGGCTCCCTTGGCGAGCACATCAAAATACGCCTCTGCGACATCGGCTTCGCCCCAATGCGTGCGGGTGCGGGTGCGAACGAGCATCGGCACAGCGCGTTGCAACCAGATGGTGCGCATTCGGCCGGTTGCCTGTGCCGCTTTGGCAAGGTCCGCGTGCGCGATGGCCAGGGCAGCACGCGGGGGCAGAGCGGTGCTCGTCGGGCAGTCTGGTTCGGCCTGGCCTGCGATCGCTTCACCAAGACAGGTGTTGGCCTGGGCGACCGAGATCTCGTCGCGCAAGGCAAAGCCCGCCTCGATCATCATGGCCAGCAACACCAGCACGCAGCACCAGCGCGCCGCATTGGCAATGCGCTGGGCGGTGGCATCAGTCACGGTAATAGGCCGCATATTCCTGCCCATAGTAGGCGGCGCCGGCCGCCTCCGTGCGGGGGTCAACCATGGTCAGCGCAGTGCCCACAATGGGGGCCTTGTCTTCCACCAGCCAGCGAGCGGCCTGGCCCACGGTTTCGGCTGGCGTCGCGTTCCATTTGACCACCAGCAACACCGCATCGGCAAGCTGGACGATGCGCCGCGTGTCAGCCACGCCAATCATTGGCGGGGCATCAAGCACGATCTGGTCATATCGCTGGCGCAAATAAGCGAGAACCGGGGTAATCCTGTCCGACGTAAACAAATCACGGGTTTCGAAACTGGGAGCCAGCACCGGCAAAAGATCGAGCCCTTCGACAACATCCGCGACGATCGCGGCGGATAATTCGGCATCCCCGCGCAGCACATCGACAAACGAGGCGGAACCTTCTGTCGTTACGAACCGGCGCAAATCGGCTCGGCGCGTGTCGCAGTCAATCAGCACAACGCGTTCTCCGGCTTGCGCCATGATCCGCGCCAGCGACAGCGATGTTGTGGTCTTGCCCTCACCGGGCATTGCTGAAACAATTGCGAGAACGGATGCGCCGGGGTTTGCATCCTCTGGACCCGGCTCCGTGTTGGTGGGGCGAGCCAGCAGCAAGGCACTGCGCAAGGAACGCACCGCCTCGGCAAATGCGGTCATCGGGTGTTCGATTAGCGCGTCGGCTGGCGATTGGCTGCGATTGCGTTTGCGATACAGGGGAATAATTCCCAGGACGCGAAGGCCGATCGCCTCTTCCAGCGCCGCCGCGGTCATAAATCCGCGTGCGAGCAATTCCTGTACCGTGATTGTCACTGTACCGAGCGAAATCGCCAGGACAAGCCCGAGCATGCTCAACAGCGCGCGCTTTGGCGATGTGGGATAGGCAGGTGGTGCTGCCTGCTCGATGATCTGCGCGCGGGGCAGAAAATTGCTAGCTGCCTGGTTGGCCCGCTCTTCCTGCGTGACGGCCTGTTCATAGATCGACCGCTGGCTGTCGGCTTGTTTCTGGAGATCGTTGGCCACCACAATCGCGCGTGAATCGCTGACTTGCTGTGATTTAAGCGTGGCAAGCGTATGGCGCAGACTGTCGGCACTGGCCGTCGCGGCACGGGCATCGCTGACCAGGCTGTCCACAACGTGCCGCGATTCTTCCAGTATCTGTTGATCGACAGCGCGCAATTGTTCGGCCACGCGCACAGCGGCCGGGTGTTTGGGACCATAACGTGTGTTCACTTCGCCCATGTCACGGACTATGTCGGCGCGTTGGGCCCGCAGCTGTGCGATTGCCTGCGAGTTGATGACGCTACCAATCGACGACACATCCCCTGACCCCAACTGTTGTTGGGCCACCTTGGCGCGCGATTGTGCCGCTGCGGCCGCTGCTTCTTCAGTAGCCAACTGGCTGGTGAGCGTCGCGATTTGCTCATCGACCGATGTGCCGCCCGACACACCCTGAACGATGCCCGTAGAGACACGGTACTGCGCGACCCTGGCGTTAGCCTGCTGGACCTGGTCAGCCAGCTTAACGGCCTGCTGTTCCAGCAAACGAGCCGATTGCGCCGCGGTGCTGGTACGCTGTCCGACGTTGTTGTTGATGTATCCGGTGGCAAAGGCGTTGGCGATCAGCGCGGCACGATTGGCGTCGACCGCTTTGTAAGTGATATCGACGATGTAGCTCGATTTTTCGCGCGTGACCGTCAGGTTGGCAAGCAGGTGGTCAACCACCGCTCGTTCGATCTGTTTCCCGCTGGTCCCGGGCGAGACGAATGACGGGTCCGCGGACAGATGGAGGCGGGCCGCGACATCGTCGGCCAGATCGCGCGAGCTGATCACGCCCACTTCGGTATCCACCAGACTCTGGTCCGGATTGCTCATGCCGCCATTGTTTTCGGTACCCACGTCGGGCTGACGCGGATCAAGTTTCACGCGCGCAGACGCCTCGTATTGCGGGGTTTGCAACAGAATGAACAATATCACCAAAGCAGTCACAGTTAATGTAACTGTTGCAAAAATGCCCCATCGCCGCTTGACAACATCAAACAATGCATAAAACGTATGGGAAGGATTTTTAGCCGTACGAACAGGATAGACTTCGACGTTGTCGGTAGAAACGGGCATGCGGTCTATAACCTCGCAATATCTTCAGCGTTGCATGGTGATTGACAGCATTCCAGTCAGTTCCGAAAATAACTGACCAACAATGACGCCGCTATCAGTCCGTTTGCCGTAGCTAATCGTTCCTGAAATACCAATACCTCTATTCATTAGATAATGCGCGCCCGCGCCGAAGCGGTAGACATTTGCTTTGCTAATTATTCCTTCATAATCATCGCGTTCGAAATCAAAGTTGGCATTTATCAATAAATTTCTCAATAATTCATGATCAATGCGCAAGTCAGCGCCGGTATCGAAATAGGCGCTGCTGCCCGACGCGGCGGAATCCTGAATCAATCGCCGGACAGAGAGCGTCACCGTAGTCAAACCACTGGGAAACCATTCAACTTTGCTTTCGACAGACAAGCCCGCGACATTGGCATAAAGCGCTGAATCGTAGTCGCGTCTGATATATCCGATTCCGATACTTCCGCGCGCCAGCGCGGTCAGATCAAAGCTCACGCCGGCTAATATCCGATATCCTTCAGACGAGCGGTTGGGCACGCCAGGCGACAGTTCTATGTCGTAAACCGAGCGATCATAGGCTAATTGCGCGAACAGCGACACGTTCGGCGAGACGGCCAACTCGGTCTGGCCAGTACCACGGTAGACGTCGCGGTTGCGATTGGCTTGGTCGATATTGACCCCCGACAGCGTGACGACATCGCCAAAACTGTAACGGGTAAAATCGCCCTGTGCCACCAGTCTCATTCGATTCAGGTGAAAGTCAGTGCGCAAATTTGCTCCGGTGTCATGATATGGCACCGCAGATTGAAGATTACCCAATGTGTCGCCAGAATATAAATTCTCGTACCGTTGCGCCGAATGAGCCTGAATAACCAGAGAAGAATCCACTGCGAAATCCTGGGTGCCGCTGAATTCGACGTCCCAGCCATTTTGATTTTTGGCGACCGCGTCGGCATAGCGAACGAAATTCGCACCACCAGATAACGACAGGCTTCTCCGGGTCAAATTTGACTGAACCGACACGCGCGGGTCGATTGCAAAGACTGCATCGCTCTTGCCGCCGGTCTCAGTCTGATAGACGTTGTCGGTGAAACCCGCCCCCAACGTCATTTGCGGATAAATCGTGAAAGCCCCCGCGGGCATGCCTGCGGCTTCGTACTCCGGGCGCGTCCGATCGAGAACGCCGATATTTCGGCCTCTGTCATACATAAACGGTATGGTCGAATCCATGAATGGCGTCATATCCTGAGCGACGGCAGGACAAGCCATGGCCATAAGCACGCAGGCCGCGCTTGGGGCTGACAAGACTCTGGAGATCATGACAAACCCTCGCGATTAGGAGATTTCCTATCCCGGTGTTGCCCGCTTTGTTGCGCGTCTGTTCTGCCAAACTCACTCACGAAATGTAATCTGAACCACCGCCAGGCGAAAAATTGGGTCCGTTGCCCGACGTGATGGCGTTCTGACCAGACAAAGCCCCCGTGCCCAAATAATCACCTTGATGCAATTTCATGCCCTGAATATCCCTCAGAGCAAAGCGCACCGGTGTCGAATTCGCCCCGCCAAGCACGATCGCTATTGCTGCTAAAACAACATTTTGGGGCTGCGGATTGTTCTGCAAGACATAAGCGATCGCGCCTTCGATCTGCTCGTAAGTGGCGCCAGCAGGTTCGCTTGCAATCGCCGCATTGATCTGCTGCACCAGCAACGCCACCGCTGCCGGATCGGGCGTAGTGGCGCCAGCTAGCGGGCGCCCATGCTGTTGCTCAAGGTCCCGCGCAACCCCCGCTTCGGGTGCGACCATGCAGACACTTCCGATACAAAGCGCAAAAACCACCTTATTCATCGCCTGCCCCTTTATGTCATAAGATCGGCTTAGTATCTAAAAGAATCTTTCCGCAACTCGAATAGTATCGCCTGGCTGCACCGTACTATCAAGATTTTGAGAAACGAGCACCTCATTTTTTTGGCCAGCGTGCTTGATAAAAATCCGCTTACGATTGGCGCGATAAGTGTATCCTTCGGCTGTCGCAACGGCATTCTGCACCGTCAGGCCATTCGTATAAGGGTACTCGCCGGGCTTGTTGACTTCTCCAAGAATGTAAAATGGTCGGTAAGTCAAAATATCCATGCTGACGCGCGGATCGCGGAGATAGCCATCAGCAAGTCGCGACTGTATTTCGTTGATGACCTCTGTAAGCGTTCTGCCGCCAGCCTTTACATCACCAATCAGCGGCACAGACAAAATTCCGCTTGAGCTTACATAGAACTCGCCAGACAAAGTCGGTTCATTGAAAACCATGATGCGCACTTTGTCGTCTGCGCCAAGTCGATATTCGGGCATAGAAGAATGCGCCGTCGCTGCAGGTTCATCATTCGATGGTTGAGCACAAGTGATGCGGGGAACTGCCGCAAGAAACATGACCGCAAATTGGATGGCCAGATGCCTTTGCACTCAAAATCCTTTCCGTAGCGCCGCAATGATATGGCGTTTGCCCTGGGTGTTCAACGGGTCGGCAGGGCAGTTGCCCCGCGAGCCCACATGGCAAAATTTAAGATGATGATATCAAGCCATAATTTTAATAGCAATTCAAGCTTGGAGTGCCCTGGAAGCAAGCAATTCAGCGCCTCTCTGCAATGCGGCGTGGTTTTTGTCTCCTCGACGAACGGACCAGACCGCAATCAGGATGGCATTTGGCACAAACACCCGGCATAAGTGATTCGTTGTCAGCAACCCGAAAACCTGAATGGCGCCGCAATCATCCTCGCTTCCCCACGCTCATTTTTTGGCGCTTGTGGTCGCTGCGCTGACAGCGATCGGGAGCATTGTCGCCTTGATTGTTGTCTGGGCAGATCTGGACATTTTCATCGCATCGACTGCAAGTCGGACCGACAGGACTGTTGCTGCCGGAACGCCGGTGGCCATACCGAGACAAATGCCAGGCGAGCCTGCATCCATCGATCTTAAGCTGGACAGTTTCCTCCCCAGCCAGAAGCTAAACTTGAGCCCCGATCAGGCGCTAAAAGCCAACCTTGCAAGTCCATTGGCCCGGACGAATCCTCCAGCGCCGCTGTTTGACCCGGCCTGGGTCTCCGAGTCTGATCTTGTCGCTGCCACCAATTGCATGACAAAGGCCATCTATTATGAGGCGTCGGGAGAACCCCCCGTCGGACAAATGGCGGTCGCACAAGTGATCCTCAATCGACTTCGGCACCCGCGCTTTCCCAAGACCATTTGCGGAGTCGTGTTTCAGGGTGCCAATCGGCCCAATGGGTGCCAATTCACTTTCACCTGTGACGGATCAATGCGGCGCACACCTGATCGGGCGGGGCTTGCCCGAGCACACATCGTCGCGGATGCGGCCCTGCACGGCGCGATATCGTTCGTCGCCGGGCAAGCAACGCATTACCACACGATCTGGATTGTACCGCTTTGGGCAAACCAGATGATCAAGGTCGCGATCATTGGCCATCATGTGTTCTATCGTCCGCCGAACGTTTACGGGGGATGGCCGGAACAGGTGCCTGGAGGCAAAACAGTGAGAGACCATCTATCAGGGGCGGCGGTGTCAACCGACGACAGCGCGGAAACTACGGCCCAATCTCAATTTGACCCGGTTCAGGCCTTACAAGAGGATGGCAATCGTACGCCAGAACCACCGGTCACCACCACTGCTGCTAAGGCTTTGAGCAAAAGTGAAGACCCTCCATCGCAAGGCAATTTCGACGCGCGGACCGCCACCATCAAAGCACCTGTCCCAGTACCGAAGCAGCAATTGTTTGGCAGAGAGCGTCGAGGCCGTTCGAAAATTCCCCTGCCGCCGAGCACGCCATAACCATCCAGGTTAGCCTACATTCAATTCAGGCGATCCTGCGCCAGACCTGCGGCTGACCCGGCTTTTCAATAGCGAGCCACTGATAGGGTGACCGCTCCCAAGGTTCTATATAGGGGGTTCTGCTATCGAGGACGACATCTCCTCTGTCGAGCCGGGCGACCAGCACGGTATGCAGACCAACATTTGCGGCAAATACAACCGCAAAGAACAGCCTTTCTGGCGGGAAGTGAGCCGAAATTAATTCGATCCGCTTTTCTATGGCCAAATCTTCGCAATCTCCAACCGCATGGGGACCGTCGCCAGCTGGTCGCCAGAGTTCTGCTACGCCATATGTTGCAATGTCGCTCTTTTGACGGACATGTTCGTTGACATGTTTATTTATTTTAGCAAGTATTTTGGCGAGTTCCTGATCATCTGGGTCGCGCGCTTTAGCATCCGATTTATTATTTAACTGTGGGGTTGCTGTGGTGGGGATTACCGGTGGCTGAATGGCATCAACCGACATAGTCTTACCATCAAGATAATGCGTAGTGGCCCCGGCATTGGCTGTCCCAGTCATCGAAAGCAAAGGGTCGCTATCCAACGAAAGCGGCTGCAACGCCAGATCGTCGCCCTCCAAGACGCTTGGTTCGAACATGGCTTCGATCTTGCCCTCCCTAGGATACGTGCCTGAATAAGTTCCGGACGCGCACGCACCGTGCTGCACCGCACTCAAATCCTCAGGCTGATTGTGCCAAGCATCCGGACCAAACCCCATTTCTGCATTGTCTGCGAATGAAGCGAGCAATGAAGCTGAGCCAGGCGCAGCATACAGTCCGAACATCTTAGCATGCGACCGAGGGAAGGCAGCCGCGCGCTGCGCTGCCAGCTCGCAATCCTCGGGCAAGGCTCCAAGGGCTCGCGAAGGGTTGTCAGCTGAAAATTGGACATCCAGCATAGCGTCCGGCCCTGACTGGCCACTGGTATTTTCGGAACTTACACCAGCTTGCACACGTGCTCGCCCAACAAGCCCTAACGAAACGATCGCTCCAGTTGGTTCGAGAGGAACGCTAATTTGGTTCAATATAGGGGTCTGACTAGGCAAGTCTTCCATCACAACCTGATCTGTTCGTTCGGTTTTCCCGGAATCATCGTCATGATCTTGCCTAAAATCGTCACAAACATTTTTCTGGGCGGCGCACAATTCTACATAACCACGTGGCGGCTCGATTTCGGCGCCCAGCGAAAGGAAAGGTTTAGCCGACGCACGCGCCATAACAGGCCCACTGGCAAAAACCAGGACCAAGCCAAACAACCCAATAGTTCTGTTTCCCATCGCGACCTTCCGCACATCAGAAGGATCTTGCGGGCGAAACAGCTTCAACGAAGTTTCTAATTAAGGTTAATGAAAAAGTATTTAAATACCCTGATTTGTTAACTCTAATCAGAAATTTTTCATTTAGATCGTTTTCTTGGGATTTCTGATTAAGCGAAAAGTCGCGGACTGCAATCCTTCAAATGTTGTGGGTTCAGCGCCGCATGCGTGTATCGCCCGCGCCTTGGACGAATCTTATGGGTCGAAAGAGCGCCGGCGATCATTCAATTAATCTTGTCGGGACACCGAACAGCATCGCAGGCCAGATGCAAGAGATCATAGATGAGGTCGGCAGCGATGGATTTATATTGCCCGCAAATTCTGAGGCCCATGAATATTTGTGATAAATTAGTTTGGGATTGAGGTGAGTTTTACGGCGGCTTCTTCGCATCATCTGACGCCAGCGGCGATATCCATCTGTTTAAGCGCGGGTTAGCCGACGCATGCGTGCGCCGAGGCGCTAGGCTCCTACAAAGCTCCACGGTTGGCTCAATCGACGTATGGGGTGATGGCGTGCGAGTCCATGTCGTCTTCGATAGCAAAACATCAGCAACGATCCATGCCGACGCTGTAGTGGTATGCGCCGGCGTCGGGAGCCGCCGGCTGGCAGCAACATTGCGTGATCGTATAAACTTTTATCCGGTGAAAGGCTATTCGATCACGGTTTATCTCGACGATCAAGACAGCCGAATGACTGTTGGTCACCCTGATAGATGTAACCGACCAGTTCGAAGCAATGTGCCTGCTTGCCTTTATCCTGCCGCGATCGCGCAACGCGCTTGATCAAACCACGGCCACCTCGACTTTTGGCGCCTCAAGCAGCCGCAGCGCACGCTGTACGGAGCGCTCCGATATCTCGACAACCCTGGCGATATCGTTAACCCTGCGGAATTCGCACATGCCATTAGCCCGCACCCAGTTGGCCAATTCGATCAGGACGGCTTTGGCATAGGGGCAGCCGCAGACCTGCTGCTTTGGCCCAACCGCCTATCATCAAAATTCAATGCAAGCGCCAGAAAGATCAAATTGGCGAGCCGGTTGTCAGCCAATTGCTGGGAACTCTGGGCGACGGTGAATACGGAATGTTCGTCACTCTCGGCAGTTTTTCGACTGCCGCAAAGATGCGCGAACGCAATACACACAAATTACGATTGATCGACGGTAAGCAAATCGTTGATTTAATTCAGGATTTTTATCATAAAATGTTACCGCCTTACCGGCGCATCCTGCCACTTCGGCAAATCTATGTCCCTGATTTAACAAGGGAATAATTCAATCAGGATTCCCTTTTCGACCCAAATCTGCTATAGATTTAGGATTATCTGGTGGAGACGCGAACATGGGCGGTTGGAATTCGGGCCGATCTGGCGGCAGGCCGTTGGCGGACACGGCATCTAGTATCGATCTGGCGTGGTTGTTCCGAACCAATCGCGCGAAGGAGGGCTTCAGGATCAGCGGGGGGTTAAGCTGGACCTGGAGCGATGGCAGCCCGGCAGGATCGATCGGGTATGCGGCCATCATGGATGAACCCGGCTACGAACGGTTGGAATTGCGTTATACGCGCGGCACCGGCGACAAACGCGAAGATATCCACCAGACCATCTGCCTGACCTATACCGAACCGCATTATGGCGGAAAGCGCTGGTGGATGATCTGCCCCTATCAACATGTCCGCGTAAGCAAGCTTTACCTGCCCGGTGGTGGCGATCGCTTTGCGTCCAGAAGGGCGTGGCGGCTTGGCTATCGATGCCAGCGTGTGAGCAAGGCAGACCAGGCCAGCAACGCACTATTCAAATTGCAACGGAAGCTGGGCTGCGAAGCGGGCGCCGGAAATTGGCTCCGTAGGCCCAAAGGAATGTGGCAGCGAACCTATGAGCGCCATCTGGCGCGATTTGAAGAATTGAACCACCGGGTAAATCTGGAATTCCTGGCGATGGCAGCAAGGTTGGGCATATTCAGGCCTTGATGCCACCACCCGCCAGCGGACTGGCCCCCATGCCCATGGTAACAGCTATATGTGCTGTGATTCGCCCAGCGACGGCGTTTGGCGCATTTGCGTCGATTTTTCGGCAAGCGGATGGGGAATTCACAGCCGTTTCATCTGCAAAATAGTGTGTTTTAGAGGCTGGCGCTGTGAAATCCACAACCGGCATTTTGTTTTCGGATAGCGCCTTGCGGTATCGCGCCATGGCCTTTTGGCCACGATCGGCAGCCTTACGCGCTTTGGTTTTGGCGGGCGCGGTATAGGCCTGCCATTCGTTGGTTGGGCCTTTGCGGTCATAGGCCTGCCAAGTGATGCGCCAGCACCGCGCACGGGACGTTTCTGCGGCCTTGATGCTGAAATGGCTGTCATGGGTCATGGCGATCAGGCCGCGATCCTGAAGGTCTTCAAAGGCGCGCATGGCCGGGCGCGCATCTGCCTGCCCCAACCGATCCGTGGCATCCCTGATCGATAGCCAGAGCGAACCGTTGTTTCTGCCGTTCTCCATCATCACCAGTTCGGTGAGGAGACATCGCGCGACCACGTCCAGGCTGCGGTAGGCTTCGGATTGCAGGATATTATGAGGCAGCCGGGCGAAGCGATCCGAGCGATCTCCTCATCGGTCAATCCACGCATCGCGAGCCAGGTCGCGTAAGTGCCGCGGAGATCATGGATCGTGCGGTCAAAGCCCTCGGGTTTGGTC
>Ga0116226_10005192_pt1 | contig 11614 bp, 7 predicted proteins | sample S1TSphfallax_FD_89692 | JGI IMG/M metagenome (GOLD analysis project Ga0116226, IMG submission 89692) | Host-associated microbial communities from peat moss isolated from Minnesota, USA - S1T2_Fa - Sphagnum fallax MG | ecosystem: Host-associated > Plants > Peat moss > Unclassified | place: USA... | reverse complement strand
TTCTTGGTCGTCATGTCAGTGAATATTCAAACCGACTTTCCAGATTGACGCAAGCGCGTCGCCGTGCGGAAGCGGCATCAGGGCGCGATGGCTCAAATCTTCTGGGCGCGGCTTCCTCTTGAAAGTGTTCCGCCTCGCAGCTTCCCTGAGAAACCATACCGATGAAGGGGCGCAGCTTCAGCCGCGTGCTAGGACCGCTACAATGAAGGCGGCTTCACACGCGGCGGCAACGCAACGTCTGCCTTTCCCAGCAAGCCTCTCAGATGCTCTCAAGAAACTAGCTGATTCTTTTCAGGAGTGGATGTGCGAAGGCGATATGGATCATAGTTTCTGAGGAGGCGTGGCGCAGTTCGTAGTCTTTGGAGAGCCTTCTGGGCCCGTTGCCGTGGCCCTTCGAGCGTCTCGCTTGATCGGAGCTTCTTTAGGTGACTGCGGATTGCTCTTCGAGCTGGACCATCAGGTCTTCCCACTCGGCGGCGAGTTCGGCGTGCTTTTTGCGGAAAGCCGCCAGATCGCGGCTTAGGCGCTGGGTTTCGTCGGCGCTGGAGTAGTTGCCGAGCGAGGCTTCGGTGGCGGCGATCGAGCTTTCGAGGCGTGGAATCTCTTCCTCAAGGAACCAGAAGCGGTCTTGCATCTGCTTCAGCTTGATGGGGTTGACGCGCTTGACGTCTTTGACTTCCTTGGCCGGCTCTGGAGGCGGCTCGGGGGCAGCTTCGACGACGCGCTTGAAGCCGTTCGACGACGGGAGCGCGCCGGTCATGGATTGGCCATTTTCTTTGCGATAGAGGTAGTCCTCGTAATTGCCGGGGTAGACGTGGACGTGGCCGCTCTCGACCTCGAAGACGCGGGTGGCGACGCGGTCTATGAAATAGCGGTCGTGGGATACGAAGATGACGGTTCCGGAGAAGGAGCTGACGGCTTCGAGGAGGACGTCTTTGGCGCGGAGGTCGAGGTGGTTGGTGGGCTCGTCGAGGAGGAGGAAATTGGCGGGGCTGACGAGGATTTTGGCCAGGGCGTAGCGGTTGCGTTCGCCGCCGGAGAGGACGCCGAGCCGTTTGTAGGCGTCGTCGCCGGAGAAGAGGAAGCAGCCGAGGAGGCTGCGAAGCTCCGTCTGGGCGATTTTGGGGGCGGTGCCGCTGATGTCGTCCAACATTCTTGCGTCGGGATTGAGGACTTTGTACTGGTCCTGGGCGAAGTATTCGGCGAGAACGTTGTGGCCGAGCTTGATGGAGCCGGTGGTGGGGCCTTCCTGGCCAGAGAGCATGCGGATGAGGGTGGATTTGCCGGCGCCGTTGGCCCCGACGAGGGCGATGCGGTCGCCGCGGTCGATGGTGAAGCTGACATTGTCGAGGACGTGTTTGGGGCCGTAATCCTTGGAGAGATGGTTGACCTCGACGACGGTGCGACCGGACGGGGGCGGCTGCGGGAAGGTGAAGTGGATGACGGGCTCTTCTTCGGGAATCTCGATGCGCTCGATTTTTTCGAGTTCTTTGATACGGCTTTGGACCTGCTTGGCCTTGGTGGCCTGGTAGCGGAAGCGGCTGATGAAGGCTTCGAGGTGTTCGATCTGATCTTTTTGGTTCTTGTAGGCGTTCTCAAGCTGGGCGCGGCGCTCGGCCTTCTGGGTCAGATACTTCTCGTAGTTGCCATGGTAGACGTGGATGTTCTTGTTCCAAATCTCGATGATCTTGTTGACCGTGACATCGAGGAAGTAGCGGTCGTGGGAGATAAGAATGAAGCCCTTGGGATACGTCCGCAGGTAATCCTCGAGCCAGTTGCGGGTTTCGAGGTCGAGGTGGTTGGTCGGCTCGTCGAGGAGGAGCAGGTCGGGCTTTTGCAGCAAGAGTTTGGCTAGGGCGATGCGCATTTGCCAGCCGCCGGAGAATTCTTCGGTGCGCCGTTGCCAGTCTTCTTTGCTGAAGCCGAGGCCGCTGAGGACGGTGCCGACTTTGACGTCGAGCGCGTAGCCGTCGTTGGCGCTGAACTGGGCGTCGATCTCGGAGAAGCGGTTGGCGGCGGTCTGGTATGCGGGGCTCTCGGGGTCGAGTTCGGCGAGGGCGGCGTAGAGGCCCTCGAGCTCGGTCTCCATGGCGCGGAGTTCGTCGAAGACGGAGAGGCACTCGTCGAAGACGGTGCGGCCGGAGAGCGAGAGGCCGTCCTGGGGCAGGTAGCCGATAGACATGCCTTTGGTGACGTGCATGGCTCCGTAGTCGAGGCCGCCTTCGTGAGTGTCGTTGCCGGCGAGGATCTTCATGAGCGTCGACTTGCCGGTGCCGTTGGCGCCGACGAGGGCGGTTCGCTCATCGGGGGTGATGAGCCAGTTGACGTTCTCGAAGAGGAGTTTGGTGCCGAAGCGCTTGCCGGCGCCGGAAAGTTGGAGCATGAATCTATTTTAGCGGGAATCGCGCGGGAGGTTCGGCAGGAGCGTTAGCGGGGCCCGGCCCCAGTTGAGATGCGCTTTTTCTTGCTCACGCAAATGAAGTTTCGTTCAGGGAAAATTCACACGCCAGCCATGCAATCGACGTGCCGACTCGACTAGAAATGGTTCCCGGAGGCACCAATGAAAAAAGCACTTGCTGTATTTTCCCTAGTCGCGGCTTGCTCGGCCGGGGCCGTAGCGCAGAGCTCCGGTTTTGACCAAGGCCCGATCAAGCGTGTTCTATTGATCAGCATCGACGGCATGCACGCTGTGGATTTCGAAAACTGCTCGAAAGGCATCGGCACGGTCAACGGCGGGCAGCCGTATTGCCCGGCGCTCGCGGCGCTCGGCCAGACGGGCGTCAATTACGTCGCGGCCAGCACGTCGAAGCCGTCGGACTCGTTTCCCGGCCTGACGGCGATCGTCACGGGCGGAAGCCCGGCGGTGACGGGCATCTACTACGACGTGGCGTATTCCCGGAACCTCGACGCCCCAGCGTGGACGACCGGCAACGGCCTGGGCGCTGGCCCTTGCACGGCGTTCGCCGCGCCGACCGGCACCACGACGGAGTATGAAGAAGGCATCGACATCGACCAGACGAAGCTGAACGGCGGCGCGCCGGGCGCTTCCTTGATCGACGGCGGGCTCAAGTCGATCGAGCCGCACAGGCTGGTTCGCGATCCCAACAACGGATGCAATCCGGTCTACCCGTGGGACTTCGTCAGGGTGAACAGCATTTTCAGCGTGATCCACGCGGCAGGCGGCTATGCGGCGTGGTCGGACAAGCATCCGGCGTACGCGTCGGTGGCCAGCGGCCTCGGGCCGATCGCTCTGGACGATTTCTATTCTCCTGAGATCAACTCCAACGTGGTTGGGCTTCCGAACATTAAGACGGTGACTGGCGTTTCCTGCGCGACGGTTCTGGATCCGGCGTCGGACACGACGGCGTGGACGAACAGCTTCCAGAACATCCAATGCTACGACACGTTGAAGGTGGGCGCGATCCTTCACGAGATCGACGGCAACGACCACCTCGGCCTCAAGAAGACCAAAGTGCCGAACATTTTCGGCATGAACTTCCAAGCGGTCAGCGTCGGCCAAAAGCTGATCGAGAAGAGCAACCACGTCATCGGCGGCTACCTCGACGCGGCGGGGACGCCCTCGGAAGCGCTGCTCGGCGAGATCAAGTTCGTCGACGCGTCGATCGGGGCGTTTGTGCAGGAGTTGAAGCATGACGGCCTGTATGACTCGACTCTGATCGTCATCACGGCGAAGCATGGGCAGTCGCCGATCGACTCGAAAAATTACATTGCCCAGCTCAATGTCGGCACCTCGCCGGTCACGCTTCTGTCGAACGCGGGCTACATTCCCTACTCCGAATCGACCAACAATCCGACTGGCATCGGGCCGACGGAAGACGATGTTTCGCTAGTGTGGCTGAAGAGCCCCGCCGACACGGACGCCGCTGTGAAGATTCTGGAAGACAACGCGGGACCGACGGGGATCGCGCTGGGGCAGCTTTACTACGGGCCGTCGCTGACGCTGAACTTCAACGATCCGACCGTCGATCCGCGGACGCCGGACATCATCGTCACTCCGAATGTCGGCGTGACGTATTCGGGCAGCAGCAAGAAGCTTGCCGAGCACGGCGGTTTCGCGCACGACGACACCAACGTGATGCTGCTGGTCTCGAACTCCTCATTCCAGCCGAAGACGGTCGCTGCGAGCGTGGGCACGGCGCAGGTGGCTCCGACGATTCTGAAGGCGCTGGATTTGAGCCCGAGCTTGCTCCAGGCCGTTCAGATCGAAGGCACGGCGGTTCTTCCGGCTCTTCCGCTGCAGTAACGCAGCGAAAAGACGGCAGTCTTCAAACTCGCGGACGCTCCTTATGGGGGGCGTCCGTTTCTCTTTGGGAGGACCTGCGGATTCGCGAGCCCACTCGAGCCCGAGGGGCTTGAATGGCGCACCGTCGGGATCTGTGGCAAAGCAGGTCCATTCGACGCGCGCTAAGGCGCTTGCTCAGGATGACACATTTGTTTTGGGGCGGGTATTTTGTGGGCGGGATCACGGATTTGTTCGTTGGCGAAGGCGGGTTAGGCGGGTCGGAGTTTCATGATAAGGAGGGTCATGTCGTCGTGCTGGGGGGCTCCGGCGGCGAAGGCGTCGGCGGCTTCGATGAGGCGTGTCACGAGATCGGTCGCGCGCAGGTTGGGGGATTGGGCGAGGTCGTTGAGGAGTTGGGCGATGAGGCGGTCTTCACTCCATTCCTCTTCGTCGGCGGTCATGGCTTCGCTGATGCCGTCGGTGAAGCAGAGGAGGATGTCTCCCGGCTGGAGCTGGAGGGTGGTTTGGGTGTACTCGCAGGTAGGGAGGAGGCCGACGACGGGGCCGCCGGCTTCGAGGCGCAGGACTTCGCGGGCGCCGTTGCCGTTGTGGCGGAGAAGCGCGGGGGCGTTGTGTCCCGCGTTGACGTAGGTCAGGCGGCGGGTGGCGGGATCGAGCTGGGCGAAGAAGAAGGTGGCGTAGCGGTTGCTGGTCGAGGCCTCGTAGACGAGTTCGTTGACCTCGGCGATCATGCGGGCGAGATTGCCGTCGCTGTTGCGGGTGAGTCCGCGGAGCGAGGCGCGGAGGCTAGCCATGAGCAGGGCGGCCGAGATGCCTTTGCCGGAGATGTCGCCGATGGCGATGCCGAGCGACGGATTGCTGGCCGCTCCGTCAAGGCTCTTCATAAGGATGAAGTCGTAGTAGTCGCCGCCGACTCCCTGCGCGGGGCGGCAGGCTCCGGCGAGTTCGACGCCGGGGATCGACGGATAGGACTGGGGCAGGAAGCGCTCCTGGACTTCGCGGGCGATCTCGATTTCGCGATGGATGCGTTCGCGCTGGGCGGCCTCGTTGGCGAGGGATTTGGCGAGCTCGCTGTTTTCGATAGAAAGGCCGGTGTGCATGGCGACGGATTGCAAGAGGCCGCGGTCGGTGCGGGAGTAGGGTTCTTCGCTGCGTTTGGGGCCGAGGGCCATGACGCCGAGCAGGCGATTGCGGCCGCGGAGGGGGATGAGCATCTCGGCGCCGAGGGTTCGCAGGGCGGAGCGCTCGGCGTCGGTGGCGGCGAGGAGCCAGGCGTCGGGGTGGTCGAGGTAGACGTTCGCGGGAGTTTTGACGAGGTCGAGGTTGGCGATGGTCTTGGAATTGCCGGCCAGGAGCAAATCGCCGCTATCGATTCCTGAGGCATATTGGAGGCGGAAGGTGTCGCCGGAGCGGAGCAGGACGGCGATTTTGTCGATGTGCAGGGCGTTGCCGATGCATTCGGAGACGGTGCGGATGAGCGGGGCGGTGTCGCCGAAGGCCTGGGCCTGGTTGGAGAGTTCGCTGAGGACCTGCTCGGCGGAGTAGGCTTCGCGGAAGAACTTGCGGTCGATCCAGGCGGAGAGGGTTTTGGTGGTGCGGAAACGAACGATGAGCAGCAGGGCGGCGAGCGAGGCGACGAGCAGGGTATCGTCCCAGCGCGGCGGTTTGTTTTTGAGGGCATGGATGATCGAGAGGGCGAAGAGCAGCGCGGTCAAGGCGCGGATGAACCAGAGCGACGTCCGCGCGAAGGCGTACTTGGTGCCCTGGCGGAGCATGATGCGGAGGTCCATGGCGCGATTGACGACGACGACGTAGGCGAGGGAGATCGGGAACAGGGCGAACAGAAAAAGGGCCGGGAAAAAGAGGTAAGGCGGTATATCGTTGCCGAAGTCTCTTCCCGTGAACAAAGAAAAGAGCACGATGAGGAACAAGGGGGCGCTCGATATGGTCGAGCCGACATACAAGACGCGGAGGCGGCGCAGCATTCCGGGAGAGTGGGCCGCTTTCATTTTTTCGGCGAGGCAATGAAAGTAAAGGCCAATGGCAACCATCGCGGCGACCTGCATGACGCGCAGGATGGCGACCATGCGCGGGGCGAGCCAGAGCACCGAGGCGAAGGAGGCGGCGAAGCCGTAATTGAAGGCGACATTGAAGGGAAGGAGGGCGGCCAGCAGGCCGGCAATCGCCCATTTGACCCATGGCGCTTTGATTTCGGTCGGGGCCTTTTCGGGGAAATAGAGGCCGAAGAGCATGATGCTGAAAGGGCCGAGCTCCATCCAGGCGGCGCTCCAGACGCTGGTGAAGACGAAGACCGGTCCCGGCCAATACTGATTGTTGGCGAAGATGGCGACAAAATACTCGAGGATGCCGAGCAGAAACCAGGCGTTTCGATCGCGCGGCCTGGCGGCGACGACCCAAAGGCCGAGCACGAGGCAGCCGAGCGGGAAGATCACCTGCAGGAAGAAGATGCGGCCAGCCAGCTCCGCAAAGCTGGGCCGGGCGGCGTAGACGGGTTCGAGGCGGACCGTAACGGTCCGCGAGACGGCGGGCTGCCCGGCGGTGGCTGGCCGCTCGAAGGCAAGCTGCATCCGGTCCCCAGCCCGGGACTTGCGCACTTCCTCCAGCATGACGGTGTAGGCGTCGAATGGGCACCCGTTGATGGAGACGAGCCGGTCGAGCGCGCGCAATTCGGCCGCCTTGGCCTCGGGTTGCAGTCCGGAGATGGCATAGAGCCGGAGGCCATGAAACGTGGGGCTTCGGGCCGCGCCGGGTTGGTAGGCCTCTTCGAGGGTGGCCGAGGCGCAGGCGGCGTAGTAGATCAGCGAGGCGGCGGCGACCAGGGCGAGCGCGATATATTGAGGGCGATTCCGGGACATCGATTCTGTCGCCTCCGCGGTGCATCCTAGCAGCATTTCCCGCATGGATGTGAAGTATCTAGCTGAGGTTATGTTGGCCCTTTCTTGAGGAAAAGACCAGCCGAACGTCTCCCGCCCCTAGGGCCATGCGGGAAATGCTCTAGCAGAAAACGCGCGGTCTCCTAGGATGTTCCTGCGCGAATCCGGACGGCGCCTCTGGGAACCGGCGCGGGCGAATATTTCCGTTATGGGTAGGCTATTCGCATCTCCGTCACTGTCCGCTCATTCTCTATTCACATCGAAAACATAGAACTTGTAACCGTGGCTATAAATTTAGCCCGGAGGAGTAGTAATGCAAAAACTGGTTGCATGTTCTTTGGCCTCGGCGCTCGTTGCTGGGCAGTTGTTGTCTCCCATCGCAGCGCAGGCGGCCGACGCGCCGACGGCGACGCCGATCAAGCACCTTGTGGTGATCTTCGATGAAAACATTTCGTTCGACCACTATTTCGGAACCTATCCGTTCGCGCTGAATCCCCAGGGCGAGCCGGCGTTTCATTACGTGGGCGCGACCCCGCAGATCAACGGTCTGACGCAGGCCGATCCGCAGTTTGGCATCACCGGTCCGCTTTTGACGCGCAACCCGAACCTGAACGCCAAGAACGGCACGGGCGCCTCCAACCCGTTCCGTCTGGACCGCTCGCAGGCGGCGACCAACGACCAGGACCACGACTACACTCCCGAGCAGCTGGCCTTCGACCACGGCTTGATGGACGCTTTCCCGCTGAACACGGGCACCGCTGGACCGCCGCCGGCCGGGCAGGACACGAACGCGCTGGTGATGGGCTACTACGACGGCAACACGGTGACGGCGCTGTGGAACTACGCGCAGCACTTCGCGATGAGCGACAACTCGTACGGCACGAACTTTGGACCTTCGACGGACGGCGCGCTGAACTTGATCTCTGGCCAGCTGAACGGCGTGGACCAGGTGAACGGCGCGGAAGGCGCGACCGTGGCCGACGGCAATGGCGGCATCACGCTGACCAGCGACGCGGACCCGACGGGCGATGTCTGCTCGAGCACATCGTCGAATCTGTCGATGTCCGGGCCGAACATCGGCGACGCGCTGAACGCGAAGGGGATTTCGTGGGGCTTCTTCGAGGGCGGCTTCGACCTGACGATCACCAACGCGAACGGCAGCACCGGCTGCAGCCGCAGCCACACCTCGGCGATCACCAACAGCAAGAAGGCCGACTACATCCCGCACCACCAGCCGTTCCAGTACTACGCCTCGACGGCCAACCTGAAGCACACGCGGCCGACCTCGGTGGCGACGATCGGCGTGGCTGGCGACGCGGGCAACCACCAGTACGACACGCACGACTTCTTCGACGCGGTAAGCGCGGGGAACTTCCCGACGGTAAGCTTCCTGAAGGCCCCTGGCTACCAGGACGGGCACGCCGGCTACTCGGATCCGCTGGACGAGCAGACGTGGATCGTGAACACGATCAACTTCCTCGAAAAGCAGCCGGACTGGAAGAACACGGCAGTGATCATCGCCTATGACGACTCCGACGGCTGGTACGACCACCAGATCGGGCCGATCGTGAACGGTTCGGCGACGGCGCAGGACGCTCTGACCGGCACCGGCCTTTGCGGCGACGGCACCACCGCGCTGCCCGGGCTGAACCCCGCCACGACCCACGCGCAGGGCCGCTGCGGCTACGGTCCCCGCTTGCCGCTCCTGGTGATCTCGCCTTACTCGAAGGTCAACTATGTCGACCACACTGTCTCTGACCAGAGCTCGGTGCTGGCGTTCATCGAATACAACTGGTTGAAGAACGAGCGGCTGTCGCCCGGCTCGTTTGACAACATCGCCAACCCGCTGACGAGCATGTTCGACTTCAGCGCGACGAAGCTGAACCCGACGCTGGTCCTCGATCCTTCGACGGGCGAACCGACCAAGTAAGCAATCCTCAACCGCTGTTAAGCTTGGCCGGGCGCGGAGCTGTTGCTTCGCGCCCAGCCTATTTACAGTCGCGCAACGTTGCTTCCGTAAGATCTCTCTAGAGGTCGATTTTTCTTGATTACCCGCCGCAGGTTCGTCGGCCAGGCTGGATTGCTGGCAGCCGGATCGATTCTTCCGCAGCTCCCAGCCAGAAGCTCCGTTTCCGCCCCCTCCGCGGTCCCCGCGTCGCTGAACGCCAGCACACTGACTCCGTGGGTCGATCCGCTCCCGCTGCTGCCAGTGGCGAAGCGCGCCGGAACGCGGCCTAGCCCTGAGAATTCCGCCGTCCAGGTTCCCTATTACCGAATGCCGATGCGCGAGATCCTGGTGAAGCTGCATCGGGATCTTCCGCCGACGCGGGTGTGGGCGTATGGCGGGTCGTTTCCGGGGCCGGTCATCGAGGCGCGCAGCGGACAGCCGGTGATGGTCGAGTGGGCCAACGAGCTGCCTACGAAGCATTTCCTGCCGATCGACCACACGCTGCACGGCGCGGAGGCCGACAAGCCGGAAGTGCGAACGGTTGTTCATTTGCACGGGGGGCGGACGCGGCCGGAGAGCGACGGCTATCCCGAGGACTGGTTCGTCAGCGGCAAGTCGGGGACGTGTTTTTATCCGAACCGGCAGGAGGCGGCGACACTTTTTTACCACGACCACGCGATGGGCATCAATCGGCTGAACATCTACGCCGGCCTGCAGGGTTTGTACATCCTTCGCGACGAAGCGGAAGACGCGCTGAACCTGCCGAAGGGCAAATGCGAGATTCCGCTGGTGTTTTTCGACCGGATGCTGCGTACGGATGGGTCGCTCGAATATCCGACGTCGGGCGACGCGAAGGCGCCTTGGGTGCCGGAGGTCTTCGGCGACGCGATGCTGGTGAACGGGAAGCTTGCGCCGTTTCTGGAGGTCGAGCCGCGGAAGTACCGCTTTCGGCTGATGAACGGGGCGAACGGCACTTTTTTCCGCTTCTCGTTCGGTGACCTGGCCGAGTTCCACCAGATCGGATCGGACCAGGGACTTCTGGCGGCGCCGGTGGCGTTGAAGCGGCTGTCGCTGGCTCCGGGCGAGCGCGGCGATGTGGTTTTCGACTTCAGCGGCCATGCGGGGCAGGAAGTTCTGCTGAAGAGCGACGCGTTCGAGCTGGTGCAGTTTCGGGTGGCGAAGTCGGCTGCTTCGGCAGACTTGTCGGCGCTGCCTGCCACGCTGCGACCAATCGCGAGGATTCCCGAGAGCCAAGCCGTGAAGACGCGGCGCCTCACCCTCAATGAAAATCTGGACGGCGTGCAAAATTCGATGGGTATGCTGCTCAACAACACGCCCTGGCACATGCCCATCACCGAGAAGCCGGCGCTCGGCACGACCGAGATATGGGAGTTCGCCAATCTCACCGAGGACACCCACCCGATTCACCTGCACCTGGTGAGGTTTCAGATCCTGGACCGGCGGAAGTTCGATATCTACGACTACCAATCGAAGCTAACGCTGCGGTATCTGGCCCCCGCCATTCCCGCTTCGCCCTCGGACGCGGGGTGGAAGGACATCGTCCGCGTCGATCCCGGCATGATGGTTCGGATCATCGTGCCGTTCGATGGCTACGCCGGCCGCTATGTGTGGCACTGCCACCTGCTGGAGCACGAGGACAACGAGATGATGCGGCCGTTCGAGGTGGTAGGCTCTTGAGCGCCGCTACGGCTTGCTGACGTCGATCAGCTTGTCGTCGGGGATGCGGTCGATGAGCTTGTTGTAGGGATCGATGGCGGCGCGGGTCGGCATCTGGTCGACGACGATCTCGAAGGTCTGCTTCTCCTGGGTGATCTTCTCTTTCTTAAGGGACAAGGGCTGCTCGTGGTCTTTCTTTCCCTAGAAGACGCCGATGTCGACGTACTCGTTGAGCGGCATGGGGGTTTCGTTGCCGTTGCCGTCGGCTTTGAGCTGTTTCGATTCGACGACCAGGATGACTTTGTATTTCTTGTCCGAGGTCGGGGCCACAGTCGCGGTGACGGCCTTGTTGTCGTAGAGCACGATCGACTCGAAGGCGTCGGTGATGTAGTGCCGCAGCTCGGGCGGGGTCGCGGCCCGAAGGACGGCGATATACGCGCAGACTTCCGAGCTGGTTCCAGGCCTGAGGAAGGCGCTGCAGGAGGCTTGGTGGCGCCATGGGTAGTATCAGAAGCAAATGAGGGTGGTGATCGACACGGCTTCGTTTGTGACGGCCGTCCGATCAAGCGATTGGCCGCAGGGGCGGTGCTGCCGATGGTGTTTCGCGGGGAAATCGTGCCGCTGATAGATCTAAAGCCGGCGTTGGAGTATCGGGGTGTCGCTCTCCGGCCGGAGCATGTTGGTGCGTCCGCGTTGAGCAAGCGCGAGATTATAGAGCTTATTGAAGCGGTGGAAGCTTTGTCCGAGCCGGTCGATGTCGTCGCGAGGATTCGACCATTATCGCCGGATCCGAACGACGATATGATTTTGGAGTTGGCAATAGATGGGCGG
>Ga0116226_10005191_pt1 | contig 11615 bp, 13 predicted proteins | sample S1TSphfallax_FD_89692 | JGI IMG/M metagenome (GOLD analysis project Ga0116226, IMG submission 89692) | Host-associated microbial communities from peat moss isolated from Minnesota, USA - S1T2_Fa - Sphagnum fallax MG | ecosystem: Host-associated > Plants > Peat moss > Unclassified | place: USA... | reverse complement strand
GTCGAGCGGCGAGGCCATTCTGAAGGCGCTTTAGAGCTATTGGGCTTGATCATGTATTTTTCTCCCTCTCTGCCCCGTTGGGGCGGAGAGGGTCGGGGTGAGGTGGGGTCGCCGTGCGCAAGTCGTTGCCGATTTCCTTTCGGCCCAACCCCCCTCTCCCTAACCCTCTCCGCCCTGAAGGGCAGAGAGGGAATGTTCTTTGGAAAATAAAGACTTAACCTAAATCCATACTCCCCTAAGCCGTCTCGTCGCCCGGACATGTCCCATGATCATTGTAACCCCGCGGATTAGCCTCGACGAGCGCGAGATCGAGGAAAGCTTCATTCACGGTTCCGGGCCCGGCGGGCAGAATGTTAATAAGGTCGCGACGTCGGTGCAGTTGCGCTTCGACGTCGCGCGTTCGCCTTCGCTGCCGGATTCGGTGCGCGCCCGGATGGCGGCACTGGCCGGACGTAAGCTCAGCCGTGAGGGCGTGATCGTCATCACGGCCAATCGCTACCGGTCGCAGGAGCAGAACCGACGCGATGCGCTGGAACGGCTGTTGGATCTCATCCGCCGTGCCGCGATTGTCCCGATCACCCGCCGGCCAACCCGGCCTACGCTGGCATCGCGCCGCCGACGGTTGGAGGCAAAGAGCCACCGGTCGGCGCTGAAGGCGCAGCGGGAGACGCCGTCAGGCGAGTGATGGTCACGCCCGCTCGGTCTTTGCCTTAATGACCGCTGCACGGGCGAGCGCATCGCACCGTTCATTCTCCGGGTGGCCGGCATGCCCCTTGACCCAAATCCACTCGATCTGATGGGTCTTCATCGCATCGATCAGGCGCAGCCAGAGATCGACATTCTTGACCGCCTTCTTGTCCGCAGTTTTCCAGCCGTTGCGCTGCCAGACCGGGACGTATTTCATGATCCCGTCGCGGAGATACTGGCTGTCCGTATGCAGCCGGACGATGGCCGGGCGCTTTAGCGCTTCGAGTGCGGCACAGGCGGCGGTCATTTCCATCCGGTTGTTGGTCGTCGGATTCTCGTGGCCTGAGAATTCCTTTTCCACCTCGCCATAACGCAGGATGGCACCCCACCCGCCGGGTCCCGGATTGCCGCTGCAGGCTCCATCGGTGAAAATATCAACCTTGGGCGGCGGCAGGGTGGGGCTCATAGCCCGTACCCGGCCGGGCTGGTGATCGCCTGATGAAATCTGAGTTTCACGAGATATTCGCGCGGATCCTTGGGCCTCACCAGCGCGCCCGGAGACCGGTTCAGCCAATCATAGAGCCGCGTCAACAGGAACCGCAGTGCACCGCCGCGGGCCAGGATCGGCAAAGCATTGCGCTCAGCGTCGCCGAGAGGCCGCAGCGCCTGATAGGCATCGAGCAGCAGATGGGCGCGTTCCGGCTCCCAAATATGATCGAGCCCGAAGCACCAGGCATTCAGGCAGACCACCAGATCATAAGCGAACGCATCTGTGCAGGCGAAATAGAAATCGATGACGCCGGTCACCTGGCGGTCCCGAAAGAACACATTATCCGGGAAGAGGTCGGCGTGGCAGATGCCGCTCGGCAGATTGCTCGGCCAGTGGGCTTCGAGAAAACGCAATTCGCGATCGAGTTCCGCCGCCAGACCTGGTTCGACTTCATCGGCACGGGCGCGGCACGCCTCCAGGAGCGGCCGCCAGCCATCGATACTGAGACTGTTGCGCCGTGACATCGGGAAATCGCCGCCGCGCAGATGGAGTTGCGCCAGAATGTCGCCGATGCCCGTGCAGTGGAACGGCAGAATCTGGCGCGGCCAGAGCCCGTCCAGGAAGCTGATGATCGCCGCCGGTCGGCCGCAGAGTCGCCGCAGCGAGTGGCCATCCTGGCCGCGAATCGGGGTCGGGCAGGAAAATCCGCGCGCCGCCAGATGCTCCATCAGCCCGATGAAAAATGGCAGATCGTCGGGATTCACCCGCTTTTCATAGAGGGTAAGAATGTAATTGCCGGATTCGGTGGTCAGCAGATAGTTCGAGTTTTCGACGCCCTCGGCGATGCCCTTGCAGGACAGAATCTCCCCGATCCGATATTCAGCAACGAAGCGGGTGAGGTCGGCGTCGGAGACGTCGGTATAGACGGCCATTCAAAAGATCTCTTGCTGCGATCGGTGAGCGACTGTCGGCAACCCTTGTGCGATGCGGCTGCGCCTCATAGTATCGCTCGCGCTCCGGGATCTGGTTCCCGGCCGAATGTGAAAGTCTGTGAACCCTAACGCAGGCGCCGCGACGAAGGAAGGTCTCAATGGCAACGCCGTCTCGCGCCCATCAGGGTAACAGCAAAGCCGAGTGTCGCTGATCTCATGGTCTTAAAGCTTTCGTCCCGCGCGGGGCTCCACCTCGCGGCTCTCTGCCTTGCGACATTGCCATTGTCGGATTGCGTCTGGCTCGGCATCGATCACGATACCGGCGGATGCCCGGTGGTTCAGATCACCGGCCAGCTTGGCTCGGTCACCCGCTTCAACGGCGATCCCGGCAATCCGGCGAATCTGGCCTATCGGGCAACGCTCAGCAACGTCTCGTCGGATTGCAGCTTCGACGATGACTCGGTGACGGTATCGGTCAATGTCATGGTACTGGCCGAAATCGGTCCGGCGGCGCCGTCGCGCTCCGCTGAGTTCCCCTATTTCGCCGCGATCACCGGCCCCAATGATCGGGTACTCGATAAGAAGCAGTTCGGCGGGGCGCTCACCTTCGAGCCGACCAAGCACCGCGCCGGCGCGGCGGACACGCTGACCCAGCGGATCCCGCTGAAAAACCTCAAGGAATCGGGGCATTACCATGTGCTGCTCGGGTTCCAGCTATCGCCGGACGAGCTGAAATATAACCGCAGCAAGGGCAAGGTGGATCTGGAATAGCAGGATAAAAGCGGCGGTCTGCTACAGACGAACCAGCCGCCGCAGCACTCGGCGCGCCCGCCAGCGGAGCGAGATACCCTCGAACGGGATTTTCTCCGGTTCCAGCGCCACGCCGATCTCGTCGATTCGGTCGCCATCGAGGCGCCGGACGATGAGATCGACCAGTCCCAAATGCACGCGATCGCCGACGACGGCGCGATGGCCCAGCCGGTCTCTCACGAAGCTCCCGGCCGTCTTCGCCCGATCATCGACCGAGCCGGGCAGGCCGTAGAGATCAATGAGGGTTGCCATCGGCACGTCCGGGGCGACGACAAAATCGCCGAGCGCTTCCGCCGCCCTATTTTGTGGCCTCGGCGAGAAGAGCCGGTCTGCCGCTACGACCGTATGATCTGGGGCCAATGCCATGACCACGTCATTCGGTTGCAGCCGGTCAAGCTGCGACCGCTCCATCACCATGCCGTCGCGCAGCACCGCGATGATCTTGGCGTCGCGCGGTAAGGCCAGAATCTCGAAAGGTTGATCCAAGGCAGGCGAGCCGGCACCGACGCGCCAGGCGGCCATTTCCCGCGCATTCTCAGCGCCGACATCGAGATCGAAGCGGAGGCCACTGGCCGAGCCGCCCGGTAATTCCAGGCGAAACCAACGCGATGCGGCAGCGACCGTCCAGCCTTGCAGCAGCAGCGAGGCCAGTACGATGACGAAGGCGACCTGAAAATAAAGCTCCGGCATCGGCAGATGGGCGAGCTTTGGGATCATCGCCAGAAAAATCGGCACGGCACCGCGTAGGCCCACCCAGGCGACGAACAGCCTTTCCGGAACGGTAAAGCGAAACGGCGTCAGGCAGAGCCAGATCGCGGTGGGTCGCGCCAACAGCATCAGCACCAGCGCAATACCGAGCCCGGCCGGCACCATCGGCAGCACCTCGCGAATATCGATCATCAGGCCGAGCATGATGAACAGCACAAGCTGCGACAGCCAGGCCATGGCATCATGGAACCGGGCGATCGTCTGGCTGGAACGGTGATGCATGTTGCCGCACACCAGACCGGCCAGATAGACGGCGAGGTAGCCTGACCCCTCGGCGAGCTGCGTGCCGGCGAACAGCGCGAGCGCGCCGGCCATGACCATGACCGGATAAAGCCCGGCGCTTGCAGGCAGGCGATTGATCATCTGAACCAGCAGAAAGCCGCCGGCAAGACCGATCGCAATGCCCAGCCCAGCCTGACGAAGCACAAACAGCAGCAGATCGAGCGGGCCATGGCCTGCTGTCTGCCCACCGAGTATTGCGACCAGCGTTACCGTGAGGCAGACCGCGACCGGATCGTTGAGTGCGGCCTCGGTCTCGAGCGTCGCTGCGATCCGCGCATTGATGTCGCGCCCGCGCTGATGGAGCAGCAGAAAGACCGCTGCAGCATCGGTCGATGATACGATGGAGCCGATCAGACCGCCGCGCAGCAGATCCACATGTAGAAATAGAATCGCTGCCAGGCCGGCAATGGTCGCCGTGACCAGCACGCCGAGGCTGGCCAGCAGGGTTGCAGGCCCAAGCGCCAAGCGGAATACACGCTGCTGCGTGCGCAGGCCGCCATCGAACAGGATCAACGCGACGGCGGCGCTGCCGACCAGATAGGCACTTTCGGTATCGGGCAGTTCGAGCCCCAACCCGTTATGCCCTGCCGCCATGCCAAGACCCAGGAAGGCGAGCAGCAGCGGCGCCCCAATCTTGGTCGACAACATACCGGCGATGATGCCGGCCAGCAGTAACATCGAGCTGATAAACACGAGCTCATGAGCCTGCTGCATAGGTCCTCCGAATTTACGACGCGCGCGCGGCCATCTTGTTTTCTATAGCCGTTGATTAGGGCATTCGCGGGGCAAACCGATCAAGCGGCAACGTACCGCATCCCCGGATGTTTGTTCGGTACTTTATCTGTCATATCGGCATGCTCTAATGGGAGACTCACCACCCGGTGAGCGGCCGGGGGTTTTCATATGAGCATGCTGTACGACCGAGCCGCGGGCTTGGTCCGCACGATTTACGACCGTCGCCTCGACGGGCCGCCCGTTTTGAATTGGCGGCGAGATTTCCCTGGCGCCGCCGATTTTGTCGCCGCGTGGTCCGAGATCCGGGACGAGGCGATCACGCTTGCGACCGCGCTGGAGCGTGTGCCGCGCTTTCATGAGATTATGCCGGAACAGGCCGAAATCTCCGCAAACGATGCCCGCGATTGGCGCATGTATATCTTGCAGGCTTACGGCATGACGGTCCCGGCTCATCTCGCGGCCTGTCCGCGCTTGAGCGCAGTGGTCGCATCTCGCCCGGAAGTGCTGTCGGCATCAATCTCGTTCCTGGCACCCCATAAGCATATCCCGCCCCATCGCGGACCGTTTCGCGGCATACTTCGATTTTACATGGTGCTCTCGATGCCACTCCGTCCGGATGGTGTGCCGGCCGCATCGCTTACCATTGCGGGGCAGGAATTTCGTCTGCGCGACGGCGATTTCTTGCTGTGGGACGACACCTATACGCACGAAGTTTTGAACGACAGCGACGAGACGCGAATCGTCCTGCTGCTCGATGTCTGGCGTCCGGGGATGACCGCCGATATGCGTCTACTTTCGCGCTTCCTGATTATGGTGGTGCGCGCAGCGATTTGGTGGAGAGGGATCAGATAGTCGATGTCCGGGCGATGTACTCGGCTCAACTCCCGGCCCATGCTTGACGCAGTAACTCGGCAACCTGCCCGTTGACGGCCTCAGGTGACCCCAGCGATAGGCGGCTCTTCAGCCGTTCCGACCAAGGCTCCCGCTGCGGCGGTTCCAACCCGGGTGCGGCATCCGGCAGCAGCGCCAGGCCGAGCATGGCGCCAGCCTTGCGGTCGGGCCGGATTGCCGCGAACTGATAGCGCCGAGACCAAGCCGAAAAGCCCTTGCGCTGACCCGCGACGATATCCGGCAAGGTTTCGGCCAGGCGTTTTACCTCTCTGAAGATCGCGATGGCCAGCGGGTCACTCCAAAGCGCGGCTTCAAGCTGCTGTGGTTGATCCCAGCCCATGCCACTGGGAAAAGCGGCTGACAGCACATAAGATGCGCGATTTTGCAGGAGACCGTGGACTTCTTTGAACCAGCGCAGCCGCGCCCGGTGGGCGGTTTCCGGGCAGGAGCGGGCGATCTCGATCCAGGCCTCGAGCGATCGTCCGGTGTCGCGCTCAAGCCCAGCGCGCACCGAGGCGAACCATTTTTCCTGCTGCTCGGTTAATCGGTGCTCGACAGCCATCAAACGCTCCGACGGATCAGGTTTGAAGTGACTCCAAGGCAGATCTCAACGCGTCCAGCGCTCGCCCGACCTGATCCTGGGTGATCGGCAGCGGCGGACGGATCTTGAGCACATTGCCGTGCGGCCCGTCTATCCCGATCAACACGTGGCGGTCCCGCAACCGATTGACCAATAGTCTCGCCGTCGCAGGATCAGGCCCGCGGGAGTGGCGATCAGTCACGACATCGACACCGATCAGCAAGCCGCTGCCGCGCACATCGCCGATTGCAGGGTGATATTGGGCTAGCTTTTTGATGCCGTTGCGAAAGAATTCTCCAGTCACAAGTGCATGCGCGCGGAGCCCGTCGCGCTCGATGATGTCCAGGGTGGCGAGGGCAGCGGCGGCGGACACCGGATTGCCGCCAAAGGTCGAGAAGAACTCAACGCGATCGGTGAAGCGATCGAGAAGCGCTGGCCGCGTCACCACGGCGCCGACCGGGTGGCCGTTCGCCATCGGCTTGCCCAGCGTTACCAGATCCGGAATGATCCCGTAGCGTTGGAAGCCCCACAGCGTATCGCCGGTCCGGCCAAACCCAGCCTGTACCTCATCGGCGATGATGAGACCGCCTGCCGCGCGCACCTTCTCGACGACGGCCGCAACATAACCTGCCGGCACGTCAAGGATACCGTTCGACACAAAGCCGGTATCGAACAGGAACCCGCCGACGCCGTGGCCCGATTGGATCAATTCGGCGATCGCCACATCGGCCGCTGCCGCATAGGATACGGCGGCCGCTGGATCATCGCCGCGGATCCGGCCGCGATAGAGATCCGGTGCTTCCAGCGCTTTGACATGCGGCGCAATCGGCTCGATCCGCGCACCGTAATAGGGTGAGAGCGTGGCGACCGCGTCCGTGATGCCGTGATAGGCATTACTCATGACCAGCATGCCGGTATGGCCGGTGACCGCTTTGACGATCCGCCAGGCCGCGTCATTGGCCTCACTGCCGCTATTGACGAAGAGGCACGTCTCCAGCCCATCCGGCAAGGTTCGGGTCAGCCGGTCGGCATAATCCAGCACCGTATGGTGCAGATATCGCGTGTTGGAGCAGATCTCAGCCATTTGCCGCCCGATTGCATCGGCGACGATCTTGTTGCCATGCCCGACGGATGGGACGTTATTGTAGCAGTCGATATAGCCCCGCCCTTCGAGATCATAGAGCACCGCCCCTTCGCCGCGTCCGAAATGGACCGGACGCTGATAGGAAAGTTCGAGCCCAGGCCCTAGCCGACGGCGGCGGCGTTCTTGGATCGGCTGGCCCGCATCGGCTAGCAATGCCAGACTTTTGGCTTCGTCCAGCGACAAGAGCGTGTCCAGCGCGGCGACGGCATGGGCAACGGTCCCATCGAGCTTCGCGGCGCCCGTGGGATCATGGGCGGTCCGCCAAGCCTGGATTGTGATATTGAGCGCGTGGCGCACCAGAATCGCCTGATAGAAGGCCGCAATCTCCCCCGCATCCAACGGCAGGATCGCGCTATAGCCGGTCAGCAATTCCGCCGCGCTGTCGAGCGGCCCCAGCCCATCGCCGTCGATTTCCGCGGCTGGAACCGCGAGCTCGAACGCCAGCGGCCCATGGATCATATCGCCGAAATCCAGAATGCCGGCGACCGCGCGCGCAGATCCATCGATCAGCAGATTGCCCGCGTGCCCGTCATTATGGATCGTCTGATGCCGAAGGCCGCTGTAGGACGGCAGAAGATCAGCGAACCGATCGATGATCCGCTCGACCATGCGCCGCCGCTCCGCCGACGGGATCAGGTTCGTGAAATGACGCAGCGATACAGCGCTCCGCGGGTCCCAGACCAACGGCGCCGCATGAGGCGGTGCCGCCAGGCCGCCAAGCGCCCGGTCGAGCCGCGCCAGCATGCGCCCGATATCGCGCAGCAGCGTGTGCCCGGCGGCCGCACCTTCAAGCGGTTGGCCCGGCTGATAACCGACCGCCCGCACCAGATAGGCCGTGCCGGCCGCATCATTTGTCCAGCCATAGGGCGTTGCATCCCGCGTCGGCACCACGCGCGGCACCGGCACGCCAGGATCCGTGCGCAGCAGATGGGTCAGCGTTTCAGTCTGGTAATCGATTGCTGCGGCGCCCTCGGCTGCACTGACGATCTTGAGGACGATACCATCGCCGGACGCCGGCCTTATGTGGAAATTCTGGTCCCGCTCGCCATAGAGCAACCGGGCGTCGCCCTCCACCCCGAACAAGGCGCGGGCCAATCCGACGGCCTCATCAATCGAAAATCGGGGCGGATCGGTGCGCAGCGCAACCAGAGACGGGGCAGGGGGAGTCATTGGATGGGTCTCGTCGAAATTACCGCGGGAGACATAGCATTGAACGGCAGCAGGCCGATCTGTGATCTCTGCACGTGGCTTTAGCGTGTTGGTGCCACCAGCACAAACGCGGATATTATTTCGGTGACACTGCACTAAATACGGCAGAGCTAGGGGCGAACAGAATGGCTTGACGTTCCCCGATCAGACGGTCGGATGTTTCGCCGTATACCTAGCCCAAACGCCGGCAACGATGCTGAAAATGGCCTATTCGACCGAGACAACACGTCCAAAAATCGAGCTAGTCCACCCGTTCGTGCCTCCTCGATTGTTGCAATCAGGAATTGTCCATTGCCTTGCTTTCCCTTAATGATGTGAAGAAACTGCCCGCCATTCACTGAGCAAAGGACAATTTCGTCTAATGCCAATGTGCCCAAGTCTGTCACAGGCTCAACTGTGACGAGCTGACCACTTTCAATGCGGCCTGACATTGAATTTCCACGAGGCCGAAATTTAACCGTCTCACCGTTTTTTAGCTTGGCGATGTAGGATGTAGCCCAACCCATATATGTAGACCTCCGTCGATTGGCGCTCGTAGCGGGCGCCGATGAGCTCGAACAGCACCGAGGTTTCCGCCTGGGCGCTACTTAAGCTCCTCGTATCCACCATAGTTTTCGCTGAGTTGGGTCAGCGTCTTCAAGTGGGTGCGACGCTCCGCATCGCGCGCGCGTTTGTAGTCGAGCACGTCCTCAATTTTGAGCCGTCGATGCGTCCCGGTCTTGTTGAACGGGATAGCGCCGGCATCAAGCAGCCGAATCAGATATTGCCGCGAGACATTCAACAACGCAGCAGCCTGCTGGGTCGTTAGCTCCCGGCCGATTGGGACCACCGTGATCGCGTCTCCTCGTCCCATCACCTCGGCGACACGCTCAAGCACATAGAAGATGGACGGCGGAAGCTCCATCTTCTCGCCCAGGGGGCCAGCCAAGACACATTTAGGGAAGTGGTTCGTTGGCGATTTAGCCACGCGATCCAGAAAGGCCGAGAACTCCGTAACGGCCTCTTGCTCCGCGTCGGGCGCTGACACCGGCCCCATTCTGCGGACAGCCTCCTCCGCTTCAATCTCATTTATATTCGTCATCGCACCTACCTCTGGACAGAATGTGAGCGCTAAACGCTATAAACGCAACTACGTTGCCGGATCATTGCAGTGTCCCCTTACGTATCCCCACGAGTACCAGAGCACATTAGGACGGTCAGGACATCAGCGTATACCAGTACAGTCGATGTACGCATAACATGCTGTTTACAAACAGAGTTCCGATCAGTATGTGACATATATGTGCCGACTGACGTTGTGAATTCGCTCTTTGTACATTGACTGACATTCTACCTTGACGCATTCTCTCCAAGATAGACTAATTCAATCACATTCTATGTCATTGATTTTAAAAGAAATCCTAGAGATTATCAGGGCCTAAATAGGGGCTGCGCCATGATAACGATACGAGCACGCCGGGCGATTGCGGGAAGCGAACTTTCGCTGCGAAACTCCTTGTGGCCCGACGCGGCAGCGCGCGCATGGGACCGAACCGAGTTCGGAGGATTCACCACCCTGCCGAAGACGATTCCCTATGTATGCCGCATTATGGATGACCTTTCGAAAGGTTTTCCGCTCTCGGCGACCTACTTGGCGCTGTGGAGCGCGACATGGGACAACGCCTTTGTTCGCCTGAACCGACCAGGTGATTTGGCCTTTGCCTCCGGTTTCACAGGCGAGCGCGCCGAGCGGACCTGGACTGACCGGATGCGGCGGCTGGACGAGATCGGATTTATCGACACCAAACCCAGCGGCGCCTCAAAGATGGGCTTCGCCTTCATTCCCAATCCCCATGCTGTCATTTTCGAACTGAGGGCGGCCAAGACCGACCCGGCCGCCTCGATCGAGCGGAAGAAGTTGGCTGCGGGTCTTACGGAAGGCGCCTTCAACGCCTTCGTCGAGCGCGCGCTTGAGATCGGGTGCAACGATGTGAAGGCGTTGCTGGACCTCGCCGCAGCGCCAAAAGCGGCCGCCGCGGCGGCGGCGGCAGCCAAGCCGAAGTCCGCATTCAAAGTCAGGCCTAGACGCACGCCGCCCAAGCCGAAAAGTCTGGCGGGCGAATAGCCGATGTTTCCCGCGCCGTTCCCCGTCTTCTTGGATGCCAACGTGCTCTATCCTTTCACGCTCAGGGACACGCTCCTGCGGTCTGCGATGAGCGATCTCTATCAGCCGTTCTGGTCGGAAGAGGTCTTGAACGAGGCAACTCGCAATCTCGTTCGGAACGGCACCATGACCGCCGCCAAGGCGAAACGCCTGACCGAAGAGATGAAACGCGCCTTCCCCGAGTCCATCGTCGAAGGCTATGAGCACTTGGTCCCGGCGATGCAGAACCATCCCAAGGACCGCCATGTCGCGGCGGCGGCCCTGAAGGCTGGCGCGCGCGTTATCGTCACCTTCAATCTGGCCGATTTCGAAAATCTGCCGGACGGCTACGAGGCCCAGTCGCCGGACGAGTTCCTATGCCACCTCCATGATCTTGATCCCAGCATGATGCTGGATATTATCCGCCAACAGGCGGCAAACCTGACCAATCCACCCTATACCGCCATTGAGATCGCTGCCGCCCTCGCCAAGCTTCTTCCCGAATTTGGTGCGGTCCTGCTGGCCCGATTCGCGGCGGACTGAGGAACATTCCTGCCGATCTTCGCGGTGCCGATTCCAAGCCACAGGCCCTTAGAAATAAGGCGATGGCGGTGAGAAGAGCCTTCGATCAAGCTTCAGTTTGGCCTGCTTATTGATCCAAATATTTGACAAACCATGTCGGAATGAAGTTTCGTAATTGCTCACGTCCCCGAGGTCGTCATGTCGATTTTGGCAGGGGCAATGGCTCGATTTTAAGGGGCGACCAAGAAGAATGCACTTTCACCGTTTTCCGAAGAAGTGCATCTGATTGGCAATGACGCCGGAAGATGACGCAGCGCTGCGGCTTATGCTCAGGCGTATTGAACGTCGCCAATACTATATCGGCTGCTGGATCATATCCGTCATTGCCGTGGCATTAGCCTATTTGGCCTACAATAGTGCTATTATGAAATGGGGTTTAAGCG
>Ga0116226_10005189_pt1 | contig 11616 bp, 6 predicted proteins | sample S1TSphfallax_FD_89692 | JGI IMG/M metagenome (GOLD analysis project Ga0116226, IMG submission 89692) | Host-associated microbial communities from peat moss isolated from Minnesota, USA - S1T2_Fa - Sphagnum fallax MG | ecosystem: Host-associated > Plants > Peat moss > Unclassified | place: USA... | reverse complement strand
ATGACAGAATAAAATAGCCATAAAACGGAATGAAGCACCACTTGGTCCTGTTTAGATGGCAAATCAGCAAGTCTAAACTTCATGTTGATGGACAATTGAAAGTTAATGTTGAAATTGTTAATTGAATATGATTAGATTTATAACTTCCATCCACATGTTAAATGCATTTTTTTGATCACAAGCTTAGTAAATCTAAAGTTTTATATGTTTTGATGAATAATAATTGTCAACATGCCCATTGCCCATTCAAATTTACTAAGAAGGTTCATTTATGTTTTGATAAAACTGATGTCACATTGATAATTACAAGGTACTTGTTTATACTCTGAAAATAAAACTAAATTTTATTTGAAATTATTAGAAAAATATATTAAGCCCACAAAAAAAGTTTAAAACAATTATTTTTTCAAATCATTCCAATATAAAGTTAAAGATGTTTCATTTAAAAGTAGATTATGTATTTATTAATGGAAAATTTTTATCACATTTATGAATAAATAAGGGTAGGATTGACATCTATTCCATTATAATTAGGTAACAAAAGAATACCTTGAAATATAAAGGTATTCAATAAACCCAAATAGTGACACATTGACCCATAATTAAATTAATAGGATAAAAGAGTTCTATGAATCTAATTTGTTTCCCCAAAGCAGAGGGTGGGTTTTTTCAGGCATATTTTCTACATGAACAAGATAAGTTGATGGATCTTATTGACCAATGATTAGACAACAATGTATTGGATGATGAAGCGCAACATGTGATTAATGTGGCATTATTATGTATGCAAACATCAACAACAAAACGTCGATTGATGTCACATGTGTTAGCCAAGTTACTAAATGAGGTGGATATGGAGGTTGTTTCAAAAAAAGCTAATAGGATTCATGAAATGGTTGTCTCACATCTTTTTGGGTCAAACAATTCCTTTAGTCCAAGTGGCCTAATATGGGATAATATCATTTCATGTCTAATCATGTTGTGCCCAATAATCATGGTAATGTTGAAATTGACTAAACATTAAAAAATTTAATTAGTTATTTTTTAAAACAAGTTAATTAATTTATAATTGAGTTTGAGACCAATGGTGTCCTAGTGAATTGAACAACTTAAATCATACACAAATTTAATGTGGGCCACATTTTATTGTTTATTATTTGTAAAATTTGTTCATCAATATATTTTAAAACCTCCATTTTATGGATTTATTAACATTGAATATTTGACTATTAAAAATCACAAAGATATTTATCAAATACTTAAATTGAATGCATAACATGTTATGAGACTACATTGGTACATGCTAAGAAGCTTTAGAATTCTTGAAGAAACTTTTGTGATCATTCCAAGTAAAGTCACATAATCTTGTCATGAAAAATGCTAGACCTATAAATTTGTGTTGAGGTGTATTGAAAATGTTGAATAACAATCCACTGAACTCACAAAATCTATATCAAATTCGTATTCTTTAATGGCATGTGAACATTGTCTTTTAAAATAACCATGCATGTAAATTGATGATTATGTCAATGGAATAACATCCACATTAATGTTAAAAAATTCCTAGATATGATGTTTAGAAAGTTACTTAATGAGTTGCCCTCAAGAAAACAAGTTGACCATGCAATTGAAGTGACGTTGGGAATGGCACCTCCTACCAAGGTCCCATATTAAATGAATCATGAAAAATTCAAAGAATTCAAGGTTCAATTTGAAAAATTCCTTGTAAAAGGGTACATCAAACCTAGCAAGTCACGATTTGGGGCACCCCCATCCTCTTCATTCATAAGAAGGATGGGACATTGAAGATGTGTGTGGATTATAAAGCCCTTAACAAGGTGATGGTCAAGAATCGATACCCATGACTTTGAATTGATGATTTGTTTTATCGACTTTCAAAAGTTAAGGTGTTGAGTAAGATTGACCTTATATGTTCAGGATATTACCAAATTTGAATCGTGGAAAGGGACAAAAAGAAGATTTTTTTGCCTCACAAGGTATGGCTCATATGAGTTTTTAATGATGCCTTTTGGATTCACCAATGCACCCACCACATTTTGCACATTCATGAATGACATTTTCTAGGAGTGGCTTAATGATTTTGTGGTCCTATACATAGATGACATTTTGGTTTATAGCAACTTTATGGAGGAGCATGTGGAACATCTTCCAAAGGTGTTCCAAAGGTTGAAAGAAAACAAGTTGTATGTTAAATTTAATAAATGAAAATTCAAGGTGATGGAAGTGGATTTCCTTGGACATAGGATCACCCAAGAAGGCTTGAAGATGGATGACCATAAGGTGAAGGCAATTTTGGATTGGGAGTCACCTAGGTCGATTTCTGCTTTAAGGTCATTCTTAAGATTAGCCTCCTATTATTACAAGTTCATAAAAAACTTTGCGAACATAACCATGTTTTTAACAAACCTTTTGAAGAAGTCATCCAAAACTTATGAATGGGATGAAGTATGTAATGAAGCTTTTGAAACCTTGAAAGGCATTTTGGTGAAGGCATCAGTGTTGAAGTTGTTTGACTTTAACAAGGATTTAGAGATCCATTTCAATGCCTCTGACTTTACAATTGGACGAGTCCTAATGCAAAATGGAAGGTTAGTTACATTCAAAAGTAAAACGTTGAGTGAAACAAAGCAAAGGCAACCAATTCATGAAAAGGAAATGTGGGTCATGCTACATTGCTTCAAGACTTGGGGCCATTACATAGGTTCTGAAAATGTGGTGGTGTGGATGGACAATTTGACCTTGAAATATTTCACAATTCAACCAAAGTTGTCATCAAAACAAGTGAGATGGCAAGACACGTTGGCCTTGTTCAATGAGGACATTTAACATGAGCTAGGAAGGATAATGTGGTGACCGATGTGTTAAATTGAAAACACCAACTTAAGGTGGTGTACATGGGGGAAATATAGCTTCAAAAGGAAGTTCGACGATTGAGCCATTGTGATGAGTTTGCCAAGGAAATCAAACAAACCATTCAAAAAGGAATCAAGTCACACTTCCGTTTACGGGATGGATTGTTATGGTATAAGCAAAATCAACTCTAGGTTCCAAAAGGGAAGCTTAAGGATGTGTTCTTGAAGGAGTGTCATGATGGGTCCCTTGCAGGCCATGGTGGTGCAAAGCTCACCATAACATTCCTTAAGAAGACCTATTATTGGCCTAATTTGAAAAACGATGCAAAGGACTAAATGAAGACTTGCTTGATTTGCCAATAAAATCAAACATTCAATAATAAATAAACATGATTATTGCAACCATTACCGATTCCTAAAGGGTCATGGGAAAATGTGTCCATGGATTTCATGGTGAATTTACCACCATCAAAAGGATTTGATGTGATCATGGTGGTGGTGAATTAATTTAGCAAGATGGCACACTTCATTCTCATTAAGAAAAATGCCATGACCCAAAAAATGGAAAGGTTGTTTTTCACGCACGTGTTTAAACATCATGGCCTCCAGAAGGACATTATGTCAGATCGAGATCCCAAGTTCACAAGTAAATGTTGGTGAACCTTGTGGAAGCGCATGGGGTCAAAGCTCAATATGAACACTTCATTCTTACCCTAAACATATGGGTAACTCCAAAAAATGAACTTGGTTATCCAACAATTCTTAATGAATTATATGGCAGCAAATTAACAAGATTAGGTGGATCACTTGGAGTTGACCAAGTTTTCTTACAATAATTTAAAGCACTCGACAACAAAGGCCACACCTTTCCAAATGGTTACGGGCAAGTCACCAATCATGCCTATGACTTGGGCCATGAATGGCAACCCCTAAGTGATGCAAGTGAAGAGGTGCTAATGGTCATGCAATTTGATGAAAAAAGGTGGCACTTGTGGGAAATGGCCAAGGCCAATGTCTAAAAGGCACAAAAATAGTAGAAATTTTTTGTAAACAAATCTCAACACGAGGTGAATTTTGAATAAGGAAACAAAGTGTGGTTGAACATTAAAAAAAAATTGCTTACCAAAAGGTTTGAACCATGAGTTTTTAGGCCCATATGTAGGCTCATTCAAAGTGTTGGAAAAAAAATTTCCTAACATTTTCAAACTAGAGTTACCAAAAAACCTTAAGGTTCATCCCATATTTCATGTCTTGTTTTTTAAGCCGGTCACTTGTGATGCGTTAAGGCTTAATCAAAAAAACAACTCAAAGCCTCCACCCAACTTCATTGATAATGAACTTGAATTTGAAATGGAGGCTATGCTTAAGTCAAGGCAATTGAAAGGGCAAGAGTGGGAATACTTAGTCAAGTGGAAAGGATACCATCCAATAGAAACACCTTGGGTAAATGAATCATATGTGGAACATGCCTAAGAAACCATAAAATAATTCCATAATAAACTAACAAAAAAACAAAAGAAATGTAAAGTGTGATGAAGGCATGACCTCTTTTTTAATGGGGGAGGAAATTGCTAAAATGAACCGTGTGAAGTTACAAGTGAAATAAAGGCTAAAGACTTCCAAGAGATTACATCACAAACATAATGAATATTACTAAAAAAAAGTCGTAGAAATGGCATGGGACAAATGGAACTTCATTATGTAACCTCAAATCTAAATTAGACTCCCACTTTGGGGTTAAAGGAAATTTTTGCCTCAAAAGAAGAGCTAAGTGTGAGGAATTCTTGCACACCTTCACCATTAAGATATGCACTCACAAAAAACCCGGTTGGAAGTGGAACTACTATGTAGTTGTAGTCTAACAAATAAAGTGGTTCAAAGTAAGTAATGAAATTCACTAAAGATCTAATGCGTTGTGTCTAATTTGAAGATACAAAAATAGGGTGAGAGAATCGTAACTCACCATGATGGAATATGAAGGAGCCATATGTTGATGTTCAATTCAATGTCACGCTTGATGGTTGGAACCTTTCCGTTTCATTTGTCATAACATCTACATACAACCTTTTAATCTAACATGCATTGAATTTTTGGAAAGCTAATATAAAAGGAGCCATGTTACATCATCTCATAATTTTTTTTAAAAAAAATTTGATCAAGAGTTAAGCCTCGGAACTAGAGACTATTTGCTTAGATTGAGGAAAAAATAGACAATTCAACCCCCTCTACTTCCAACAAGTGTAGCTCCCTTACAGCAACCCCGATGATGCTAAAATTTGAGGAAAACCTTCTACACCTTTCAAACTAAGACTGATTTAAATTTGACACAAATCCAACGGTGGATTTGGGAGGAACAACTAATTGAAACAAAAATCCAGAGGCTTTGTCATGGAAAATTTTCCATGAACTCCACTACAACACCTTCTACTTTCAACCAGTGTAGTTCCCTTACAGCAAATCCGATGATGCTAAAATTTGGGAAGAACCTTTTACGCCTTTCAAACTAAAACTAATTTAAATTTGACACAAATCCAACGGTGGATTTGGGAGGAACAACTAATTGAACCAAAAATCCAAAGGCTTTGCTACAAGTACTTGCTACATACAACTTCCTTCCATGCTTGATTCTTGCACACACCTTTTCCATGAACACCTCTCCACACATAAGAACTAAATCCTTCCTCACACTTCATCCTCCTCTTTTTTTTCTTCTCCCCATACACAAAAAATCCTTTCCCTTGGTAAGCCTTCATGATCTTCCTCGAGCTTGTTCCCCTTGTCCAATGAAAGCTTTGAAATCCCTTGCTCCAATCAATGGCCTCTTCATCCTTTTAAAGCCAATGAGAATTGAGAATAAATTGCCATCCAATTGAGTTTAGGATGAAAATTCTTAGGCCCAATGAGACACAAGAAATATTCCATCCTCCAATCAAATAGGATGACAATCCTCATAACTAATGGGATTGGAGGATTCATCCTTCCCCTTATCTTGGATATCTTGATGAGGTCTCTTGAGCTTGATCCTTATCCTTTCCGTCCGTTGACCTTCACATCCTACTTCTTCATCCTAATTACTTCAAGTAACTAACTACTAGGATAATTTATCGGTAGTAACAAATAAACGTTCTTGAATTCTTACTTGATTAATTCAATGGTTGAACTAACATCCTCGTGTACCATTTACTCTTTTAATATCCCTTACCTATTTATTTGACCATGCACTAATTAACTATGTAGTACATAGTAAATTGGAATTAAAATTTACATCACAAAAAACCCCCACATACTTTTAAATCCACCGTTGAAATTTGGGTTTGATGAATCCATTAGATCTAAGATGTTTGAGTTTTCATGAGGTTCCGCCGTCACTCCCACACCTTACGCCTACCCTAATTTGTTAAATAAAAAAGCCTTGACCCCTTCTGAACGCAAGTACCACATTGTTTGTACTATCTTCTTGGTTTTTGTTGATGCAGATGAGAACTAGTCATGGCGGATGATGTCGTATGCCTTCGAATCCTCCAGTTGCATTAGTAGACAAGGAAGAACTTGAAGAAACACCACTTGACGAAGTAATGCTTGAAGTGAATGTCTCTCAACGGTCGCACGAAAAAGAACCATCCAGAAGAGTGGTGCGCACTCAAGTTGATCATTCGGTATGGGATCGTCGATTGTCTCCTAACCCACATGCCTTAGCAATTTATTTAGAATTCGTTCTTGTTCGAGGAGCCATGCCAAAAAGGTTTGAAGAATGTCAACGTGAAAATGATGATGTCCGTCTCCATTATCGAACTTGGGTGATTGCCATTATCGTTGGCTACGAGGGCTGATCAACCCCCTTCCCATGAGCATCGAGCCGAGTATCTAGCTCGCACCATCTGTCACATTCTAGAGTTTTTGCAATTGTGACCTATTTTTTTCAAGTTGTTTACTAAGTTGTAATTCACCTGAGACCACTCGGGTGGAAATGTTTTATACTTAAATTTGATTTTGATTCTATCTAAGCGTCTGATAGAAGTGAACACTAAATAAAGATGTATTAGGATTACATCTTAGAAATCTTTCCGGTACATCATTCGTGCCTGAAGATTATTTTACAGACTAACTTAATATTGTCATGGCGAAATGTTGTTGTGAGTTATGGGCTTGTATTCCCAATATATCAATAAATCACATCTAATTCTACATCCCTTTTCCCTTCTCTACAACATAAAAGGATAATGCACTTGAAAAGGTTTATTAGGTCCTAAAACTAACTAAGCCTTGTATCAATTTAAATAAAAGAGTCTTCTATGCTGAAATATCCAAAAGCTAATCCAACTCCTAATAATCATTACTTGGAGGTTTATCAGGATTCGAATCATTAATACTAAGGAAAATTATGGAACTAAAGCTTAACAATTTGTGGTATTATAATCCATAGCTCACAGTAAGCAAGGTGAGCTTGTGAGGACATGCACATGCTCAAAGTGCATCCCAAAGGGTTGGTTGGTAGTGGCGGCCAATGCATGAAATAATGAACCCATTTGCATATTATAATCACGTAATTTAAGACTGGGGTTTTATAGAGCCTTAGTGTCCCTTTTCGTACCTTGATAAGTATACCTTTAGTTAGGCTTCATTCTGGTGATCAAAGCACAAGGTTGAGAAAGGAGTCATGTTAAGTAACTTAGGTCAAAAGTAAATTTGACTTGAGTTCTTCATGAAGGGAAGGATTGAATAATTGCCTCCCAAACAAGGGCTTCATCAATTAGGTTGTTTAGTTTTTTTGACAAAATAAGGGTTAAGGGTTTTTCATGGGCCCTTCTTAGACTTGCCAAGAAAGTGTTCGAAACTTAGGGATGTTTAAGTTAGCTTGAGGCAAGGTCTTGTCGCAAAAATCGACAATTGATGGCCATGGAATAAAGGAAAACAATTGCATGGGAAACTAAGTGTTCAAAGTAAATCCAAGTTTCGTGACAATATTGTTATGTGAAGAAAGCATGAAAATTTTAAATGTCAATGAGGACATTGACCTTTCTTTCTAGTGGGGGAGAGTGTCGCAACCCTAACATTGGGTTCGCAACTAAGTGTGAAGTGCAAAGGCCCATGAGGCTAAAAAAATGTGTTTAAGGGTGAAGCATACTTTCACAAAATGTGGGAGAGTGCAAAGGATGGAACCTAATGACTCCCAAGTGCACTCCCTTTTTGGGAATTGCACTCATGCAATAATTGTGAATGTTCAAAGCCTTGGTTGGAACGGTAAACAAGCACCAAATTGGGCCCCTAGGACACCATTGGAAAGGTCTTAAAGCATAAACATTCAAAGTGGCCTCGCATTGTTTATTTATACTTGATTTGCATTAGTTATGATTTTTTTTAAAAGGTAGGAGTCAAATTGGGAATTTGACTCTTGACCACAAACTCCTTGAAAGCAAAGGTCAAATGAGGTCCATTGGGTTGTGTTATACACCATTGGAAATATACATTTTGATGGCTGTAAAATATTGCCCTCAAATTTTCAAAATAGACTTCATTTGAGAAAGATATGAACATGCAAAGTTATGGGATAACAAAAGTCCCAATTTTGGGACCCCCACTTGGGAATCGAAGAAAAGTGACATTTGGATGTAATCCTTATGGAGAGGCACATAATATACCTATTGGTTGTTTAATAGTAGTTACCTTCCCCTTTAATGGACCCCATGTAACAAGATTGAGGAATGTGGAGTTAATGTTTATCTCACAATTTTTGGTTGGGTATTAAATCCTAGGTCCTTTTTCTACCTCTCTAGGGCAATAATACCTTCCACTCATTATTCCAATTATAGTTACTTTTAGATACCATCTTCTCAGACACCCTCTCAATTTTATTTTACATATTATCCATTCCTTAGGACGATATTACTCTATTTGCCAATATTAAGTTGTCCCTTATCTTCTTTCAAGAACCTAAAAATCATTTTCACAAATTTGCCACTAGTCTCATCATATAAAAAATATTCCAAATCTGATTCCTAGCATGGTCACCAAATGTTAAAGGTGAAATTGCAGCCCCCAATCATTACCCTCCTTTAAGGGGCAAGACCAAGGGACAAGGGTGACCCCTTATTACTTCACATAAAGAACTATCCTCCTTCTCTTACTTTACTCCAACTATTCAAGTAATATGTAAGAGGTCATACAAGTAGAAATGGGGAAAGTAAGGGTCTATTGTTTAAAACCAGACCTACCTTTATATCAATTTTTTAATCCAGGGAGTAGAAGGTAGAACGGAAAGAGGGCAAGATGAGAAAGAAGGACAACCTAAGAGTAGTTACTTTCATTAGGTCTATAGTACTTTCAACATCCCTTGGATATTGCCTAAGGGGTCTATAGACCTTTCTTACATTATTGTCCTTCATTTCCTTTCCCCATGTCTGTAGGTTTTCTAATGGTTTTGCTTACCACATGTAGCCATCGAAGTCCTTCCTTTGTAGTTTATTATTTATAACCAATTGTCATCCTTCTACAGCTCCTACCTATTGCCTATCATAATGCCTTCCAACCTGTAAGAGGTAATTTGCTAGTCTATTATCCCTGATTTCCACCATTACGAACTGGCTACTACCTTCCGATGGTAGCTAGTAGCTTAGGGCTCCAAAGACTACCTAGGGGTCAAGCCCATTACTTTTTGTCTTAGAAGGAATGCATATGTATTAGTTCAAGTAAACATCCTATTTTTATCACCCAAATTGACACACCCCCAAGCTCCTTGATGGACTCAACTATTAGTCCAAAGGTGAAGACAACGAAAGGAGAAGGAGTTGGGGCAAGCTCCCTAGCTTACAGCGTTTCAGGGGTAGAGGGGCGTGCTAAAGCTCTGGGATGGACTAGGAAGATTGACAAGTAATTTAATTATTCACACGGACGTGCACAAACCAAACAACAAGTTAGTTAGTGCATAGTTAGAGCATTTTGGTGCATGGACGAACCATGAATAAACATAAATTCATAAGACTCACCACGGCTCGGACTCAAGGGAAGCCACCACCTTCCCCCTTATAGTATACTCTGTGCGTGGCCATGGGACTAGCATTTAAATGTCATTTTGTCAAGCAAACAACATTCCCAAAGTTGCGATTCTTGCAACTTTGGGGGCCCATAACTTTTTGTGCAAACCTCTAATTGAGATGAGGTTTGAAGAAAAGTTGTAGCCCTTGTCAAGAGATTTTCAATGGTATGTCGCACACCACCTGTACGAAAAGAAATTGGGGTGATTCTCAACTTTTAGTGGTCCGAAATCAAATTGCCAATTTAACTCCCGACCTTTCTTTTGGCCATAACTCGTGTTTCAAGTGTCCAAATGGGTCATGGGAGCCCATTTCAGACATCTACGTTCCAAGAGATTTCTAATGATTTAAAGAACTCCTTTATCTAATGGGTTTTGACCCCTGTAGTTGTTTTTTGAAGATTCGAGAATCCATCGAGACTCCAATTCTCCAAGTGGGAGTTCACTTGGGACTTTGAGGGTTCATTCCCTCACACTCTCCTACACTCCTTGGAGCATGAGATGTGACTCCTTGGCTTCTTTTTGGCCCGCACCCTTGCAAGCCCTTGCCTTAGTCGCGAGCTCAAGGTTAGGGTTGCAACACAAATAACTTTACCTTCCATGTTTATAAAACATCAATGACATAACAAGCTTGAGTCCAGCAACCATTTTGCATTAAATCACACACAAAGTGCATATTTTTCCATTCATTTCCTCCACATTCCAAGTGAAAGATCTCCATCTCCCAAATTTTTTTTAATGAACCTCTTCATCCTCCCCCAATTCTTTTATCCCCCTTCCCCACATACCACACATAAAGCCCACATTGACCACTAGAAAATAGGCCTTTATCCTAATCCCTTCCTAAAAATATTTTAGATGATTAGATGAATTACCCCCAACCATTCACTAACCCGAACTACCTAATCCCACTAACTTCACCCCTTGGGTAAGGTATAGTAAATCTACCACTAGTAACGAATAGTCACTAGGAGGCCTATGGAACTATTTTGTCTAGAGATTTCTACCCATTAACATTACCTAAAATAGGGTTTTAACCTAACCTAGGTAGTGATATGTGTCAACAACTCATAGGTTGAAAATTTATCAAACTACTAATAATATGAAATTTTATACTAATTATTTATATAAATATAAATAATTTACTTAATAATTCTGATTTAAAAATATATTAGATCATTTAAATTTAATTATTTTAAAATACTGCCTAATATTTTATGTAGTATCTGTAGTTGCATAGTTTTATGATTAATTAATGGATGAAAAATCCCTGTAGTTGCAAGTGATATGCAACTACCGGTGTGTACATGCCATGTGGAGTTTTTTGTGACTAGTTGTTTTTTGCCACTTGTCCAAAACAATTATAGGTTTGTAGTTACATGTGCTTGTTACAACTAAATTTTTTTTTTTTGCAACTAAAATTGTAGCCGTTTATTTTCAAATTTCTTCTAATGTTTGCTCCACATGGGATCCTATGTGTCCAATCTAGCTAGGTTAAACACAACATTTAAAAGTAAACTAGAAACAATACCATAGAACTTGCAACTATGTCTTTTAATTAATCTACCCAAAATGTGAAAACATGGTTTCGATATGTAATATTAAACTAGGTATAAACACATTTTATGGAAAAAACTAAAAGGAGTGTTCCCTAAATTTGGTTTTGTTTTTAAAATTATTCATTTCAACATTGTGAACAGTCCAACTCCAATT
>Ga0116226_10005188_pt1 | contig 11619 bp, 8 predicted proteins | sample S1TSphfallax_FD_89692 | JGI IMG/M metagenome (GOLD analysis project Ga0116226, IMG submission 89692) | Host-associated microbial communities from peat moss isolated from Minnesota, USA - S1T2_Fa - Sphagnum fallax MG | ecosystem: Host-associated > Plants > Peat moss > Unclassified | place: USA... | reverse complement strand
CTCGATTGGACGCGGCGAGCATCTCTTCAACACGCGCCCGATGGCGATCACCGGTGTCGCCGGCATCAATGATGTGATCCTCGCCAATGGCCGGCCGCGGGGTGCGATCACGGGCACCTGCGGCACCTGTCACAACGCGCCGAATGCGGGTAGCCATACGAGTCAACTGCTCGTCGACCTGGGTCTGTCTGCCGCCTCGCTGCGCACTGCCGACCTGCCGCTCATCACGCTGCTGAGCACCAAGACCGGTGCGAAACTTCAGACCACCGATCCGGGCTATGCGCTCACCACCGGTCACCTGGCCGACGTCGATAAGTTCAAGGTGCCGACCTTGCGCGCCGCCGCCGCACGCGCCCCGTATTTCCACAACGGCTCGGCGGCCACGCTCGACGCAGTCGTCACGTTTTACAATCAGCGCTTCAACATGAATCTGCTGCCGCAGGAGCATGCCGACTTGGTGGCATTCTTATCGGCGCTCTGATTCACTCGAGGCTCCGGGGCGCTCCTGGGGAGGGGAGCGCTCCTCGCATATCCCCCCGCTCGAGCAACCGCTCGATCCGCCCCGCCCGCATCACCGCGGCACGGTGGCACATATGGCCGATCACATCGTTGTCATGGCTGACCAGCACCATCGTCATCCCATAGGAGGCGTGCAGCTGATTGAGCAGATTCAGCACTTCCGCCTGCACCGACATGTCGAGCGCGGAAGTGGGTTCATCCAACAATAGCACCGCCGGACGCAGCAGCAGCGCCCGAGCGATGGCCACGCGCTGACGTTGACCACCCGACAGTTCGTGCGGGTAGCGCCGGGCGAGCGCCGGTGCCAGTCGTACTTCATCGAGGGCTTCGCGGACCCGCGCAGCGCAATCGGCAACCCCATTGACTTTCAGCGGCTCGAGCAGAGTGCGCTCGATGGTGTGCAAGGGATGCAGCGACGCATACGGGTCCTGAAACACCATCTGCACCGACCGGCGCAACCCGCCCGTGAACTTGACGCCAGACTCGAGACGGTGGCCCTGCAGGCGCACTGACCCCGTCCATTGACGATGGACCCCCGCGAGCACCCGGAGCAGCGTCGACTTGCCACAGCCCGACGCGCCCACCAGCCCGAAGATTTCGCCCGCGCCAACCTTCAGATCGAGGGATTGAATGACCGGCTGCCGGGCACCGAATACCCCCAGCGTCACGGACAGCGATTGCACCTCGATGCTCGCGCTGCCTCCGCCGTCAACCCGGTCCTGCGAAGTCGATGCCATCATGGTGTCGATGCCATCACGGTGCTCGCGCATCGAGGCCGGCGGCCCGATCGAGCACCGGCAGCACCGTGCCATAGGTCGCCGCGCTCGGCTTGCACGACCACAACAAGCGCGTATAAGGATGCCCCGAATCGGCGAGTTCGGCGGCTCCGCAGGCATCGACGATGCGCCCGCGGTACATGACCAGGATCCGATCGCAATGGCGTGCCACCTGTTGCAGGTCGTGACTGATGAGCAGCAATCCCATCCGACGGCTGTCGACCAGCTCCGACATCAGCGAGACGATCTGATCGCGCAGCTCCGCATCGAGCGCGGAGGTCGGCTCGTCCGCGATCAAGAGCTTTGGGCCGTTGATGAGCATCATCGCCAGCATGACCCGTTGGCCCATGCCGCCCGACAGTTGATGCGGATAGAGATGCAGCACGCGCGAGGATAGGCCTACCGCCTCGAGCATCTGCCCGACACGGCGCCGCCGTTCGACACGCTTGATCGTCTGATGGATGACGAGTGCCTCATCGACCTGGCGTTCGACGCTCAACACCGGATTCAGCGCATGACGCGGATCTTGCACGACGAGCGCGAGGTTCCTGCAGCGCTGTCGCGCCCACTCTCGGGGCGTCAGTCGACCGAGATCACGTCCGTCGAACTCGAGCCGCTCGGCCTCGACGATCAGCGGCGCGCGGGTCAAACCGAGCAACGCACGCGCGGTCACCGACTTACCGGAGCCGGACTCGCCGACCAGAGCCACCCGCTCGACGCCCACATCGAAGCTGATCCCATCGACCACGGTTCGCAGCGTGCGTCCTTCGGGAACCCGGACCGACAAACCGCGGACCGACAACAAGGGATTGACGGGCCGCGACGGCGCGGATCCTGTGCTCGTTGGGGGCTTCTCGCTCATCGTGGGTTCATCGCCGGTCCTCGAGGTCGCGCAATCCATCCGCCAGCAGATTGAAAGCGAGGCTCACCACCAGGATGGCCACCCCGGGCACCGCGGCGATCCACCACTGATCGAACACCACCTTGCTACCATCCGCGATCATCATGCCCCACTCGGCGGTGGGTGGCCGCACGCCGAGGCCGAGAAACCCGAGCGCGGCGGCGGCGAGAATGATCGTCGCAAGGTCGAGCGCGAGTCGGACCCGCACCGCCGGAATGCAGGCTGGCAGCAAGTGCCCCCACCACAACCTGAAGCCCACGATCCCTAGCATCTCAGCGGCGGCCACATAGTCGCTCCCCTTGAGCACGAGGATTTGCGCACGGGCGAGTCGCGCATAAGCAGGCCATCCCGTCAACACCAGCGCGAGCGCGGCATTGAAGAGACCCGGCCCCAAGAGACCGACGAACGCGAGCGCGAGCACCAGCTGCGGCAGCGCCATCGTGCTATTCGTGAGCGCCATCAGCGCGCGTTCGAGGAGTCCGCCGTAATATCCGGACAGCACGCCGACCAGGAGTCCGATGGGCACCATCAACAGCGCCACGAGGCCGACCAACCCGAGCGTGGGCCGTGCGCCATAGATCATTCGCGACAGGACGTCACGACCCAGCCCATCCGTGCCCAGCCAATGAACGGCGCTCGCCGGCTGCAGGCGATTGCCCACGTCCTGCATCAACGGATCGTGCGGCGCGATCCACGGCGCCACGATCGCAATGAGCACCACCAGTGCAACGATTGCGCCGCCGATCGTTGCGGCAGGCGAACGTCGCCAGCCCGGCAACCGGGCTTGGTCCCTCATCACCGTGGAGCCTCTCGCGTTCTCGGGTCGAGGAGGTTGACCAGCAAGTCGGCGAACCCATTGATGAACACGAAGCACACGCCGATCAGCAGCGTGCCCCCGAGGATGGCCGGCGTGTCGGCCGCGAACAACGCGGTGGTCAGGTAGCGACCGAGCCCGGGCCTGGCGAACACCGTCTCGATCAACACCGCGCCTTCCAACAGATTGGCATAGGTGAGCGCCAGCACCGTCACGATGAGGCCGGCGGCGTTCGGCAGCACATGCCGCAACAACACCCGCACGTCCGTCGCGCCCTTGGCACGCGCCAGCATCACGTATTCCTTGCCGTTCTCGTTGAGCAAGGCGGCGCGGGTGAGCCGCGTCACGTTGCCCAACGCATAGGCGCCCAACAGCGCCACCGGGAGCGTCAAGTGCGCAATCGCACTCGAGAACGCGCCGCTCATCCCGCTGCGCCAGCTATCGACCAACACGAGACCCGAGCGAGCGTCGATGGTGTACTCGAACGCGTCGTCGAGCCGACCCGGGCCGCCGACCCAATGCCAGTGTGCGTAGAAGAGGTACAGCGCCAGCAATCCCAGCCAATAGATGGGCACGGAATTACCCACGAGTGACAGCACGCGAGCCACGCCATCGAGCACACCACCGGGACGCCATGCGGCAACGAATCCAAGCGGCAGCCCTGCCAGCGCGGCGAATGCCATGGCGAGGGTGGCAAGTTCGAGGGTCGCGGGAAACACCCGCCGTAAATCGTCGCCGACCCGTTCGCCCGTCGACGGCGAGACGCCCAAGTCGCCGTGGGCGAGCCGCGCAACGTAACGAGTGAATTGCACCGGCCACGGTTGATCCAACCCCAAGGAACTGCGCATCTGCGCGTACGCGCTTGCCGAGGCGTGGTCACCCACCCGCGCCAGTGCCGGATCGATCGGCGACAGGCGCGACAGGGCAAACGTCACGAGCACCAACGTCGCGAGCGTGAATGCGAGGCTTAAGATCCCCCTGAGCAGTCGACCCGTCGGCGCTCGCAAGGTACGCAGGGCGCTCAGCGAGACCCCTTGCGGACCCGGCCGTAATACGCCATGTCGGCATCCAAACCCTGTTGGTAGCCAGAGACCTCGGCGCGAACCACCACGGCGGAGCGCGCCTGCAGCGCGACGACGAACGGGGAATGCTGCTGCACGGCGGATTGGATCGCGAGATACTCGCGCTGACGCACGGCCGGATCGAGCTCCTGAACCGCCGCTCGGGTCTCCCGACTGAGTTCCGGAATCCGCCAACCGGCACGCCACGCCAGCGTCTTGGTCCCGTCCTCGGGGTTCCGCGCAAACGCACCGGCGGTGGAGTTGGCATCGAAATAATCCGGCACCCAGTATAACCACACCGCCTCTTCGGACCGTTCGCGCACCTTGGAATACACCTCGCTCGCGAGCGCCGGCTCGATCTCCAACTCGATGCCGGCTTGCCCGAATGTCGATTGCAGCGATTGCGCGATTTCGCCGTAGGGAGGCTGGTTGAAGACCCAGAGCTTGATGTGCAGACCCTTCGCGAGGCCGGCGCCCGCGAGAATCGAGCGTGCCTTGGCGATGTCGAGATGATAAGGCGTCGTGTCGAGCGCGCCCGGAAAGCCGTCGGCGAGAAACGCCTGATGCACCTCGAACTCTCCTTTGAGCAGCCGATTGGCGATGCCGTCGTAATCGACGAGCCAGCGCGCGGCTTCCCAGAGTTGCGGGTTCGCGAGCGCAGGATTATCCCGATTCGCGCTGTTGAACAACAGATAATGAACCGTCGCCGACGGAAATCTCAATGTCTTAAGATCAGGCTTGCCCTCGAGCGCAGCCAGCTGATCGGGCCCCAAGTCCCTCGCCATGTCGGCATCGCCCACCTCGACCAAGAGCCGTCGAGTCGCCGCATCGGTGACGTTCTTGAAGATCAGCGTCTTGAGCAACGGCGAAGATCCGGGCGAGGTCGGATTCGCATCGAGAACCAGGGCCTCATGCGGAATGTAGCGCCGAATCGTGAACGGCCCACTGCCGGCTGAATGCATCTTGAGCCAGCCATTGGCGGCATCGTCGATCTCACCGGCCTCGCCGCCTTTGCCGGCCGGTCCATGCATGGACACCTCCGCGGCATCCACGATCGATGCCACCGGCGCGGTCAGGATGCTGAGCGCGAAGGCCGCTCCGACGTCGCTCATCCAGGTGATTTGTACCGCATGCGCACCGACCTTGGTGAGCGCGGCGTCGATGGTGTCGGCACGCCATCCGAGTTCATTCAAAATGAACACCGGGGGACCGTTCATCTTCACGGCACGGCGCAGTGAGAAAATCACATCCTCCGGCCGCACCGGACGCCCGCTCGCGAACACCGCGCCCGGCCGCAACTCGAAGATCAGACTGTGCGGCACGGACCCCGGTTGCCAATGGGCGGCCAGAGTCGGCACCAGAATGCGTGGGTCATCGGGGCTGGGCTCGACCAGGCGTTGATACACGTTGGTGAACACCTGCAGACTGGACAGCTCAAAGCCTTCGGCCGGATCGAGGCTCACGATGTCATCGAGCGATTGCGCCACGACCAGCACCCCGGGCACACCCGCCGTGTGCGCGGAGCGGCCACCACAGGCCACGCACAGCATGCACAGCACTGCCAATGCACCCGGGGCGCCGACCGCGCGCCACGCCGGTCTCATAGCGCGACGCCGCCTCGCGCGGCCAACCGTATCAATGGCTGACGCACACCCAAGGCTATCGCGCAGGCACAGCCCATCGCGACAGCCATCACGGCAAAGGCCGGCGCAAAGCCCCAGGCATCGACCATGCCACCCGCGAAGCCGGAGAGGTACCCGCCGAGCCCGAGCGTGAGCAAGTACCAGGCACCCATGGTGACCGAGGCATAACCTTGAGGCGCCGCGCGCGAGACCACTCCGTAGGTCGCGGTCCATGCAACGAGTTCTCCCAAGCCCAACAAGGACTGCCCGCATCGAGTTGCCTGCTCCCATCAGCCCGCCTGCGTGCCGTAGCATCCGCGACCCAACGCAATCAGCTTGCCCTCCTCGCGGGTGATCGACGCGCTCGCCTTCATCGCCCCGACACCCCATGACGCTGCACCATCCCTCGAGTCTAGCATCGCGCTCGAGGTAGGCCAGCGCAAAGCCACCTATGCATATACACAATGACTATTTGCCGAAACCGAGATTTCTTGCTACCTAGGTAGCCGTACTTTGCCCATTCGAATTAGAGGGATACGATCAACATGCGTTCTATGAGAGTCCTTTGGGGGGCCGCGGTGGTCTCCGCGGTCTGCGTATCGCCAGTCGTGTTCGCGGCCGACGCCGACGAAGGCGGCCTACAAGAAGTGGTAGTCACCGCCCAACGCTTCAATTCAACCGTGCAAGACACCCCGATCAGCTTGTCGGCAATCACGGGTGCCCAACTCGATGCCGCGGGCATCACCAGCGTCGAAGGACTGGCGCACGAGGTTCCAGGCTTGTCCATGCGCTCGGCGGGCCCCGGCCAAACCGAGTACGAAGCACGCGGCCTCGCCTCGAGCGGCGGCTCGGCGCCGACCGTGGGCTTTTACCTGGACGACGTGCCGCTGTCTCCTCCGGCCACTTCGCAAACCGGTAAGGTCGTGATCGACCCGAATCTCTACGATGTAGATCGCATCGAACTGCTGCGCGGGCCCCAGGGCACGCTCTACGGTTCCGGCTCGATGGGCGGCACCGTGCGCGTCATCACCAACCAGCCTAAACTGGACACTTTCGAGGGATCGGTGCAAGGAACGCTGTCGGACACCCAAGGCGGCGGCGCCAACGGCGGCGGCAATCTGATGGTGAACCTGCCGTTCGGCGACACCCTCGCGGCTCGGTTAGTGCTCACCGACACCTACCGCAGCGGCTGGATTGATCGGATCGCCTTGAATCCGTTTCCGTTGGATGCCGGTACTAGCACGGGCCGGGGCAACGTGCTCGCCGCCCCCGTGCAATCCGTTTTCAAGAACGTCAACACGGAACACTTGGATGGCGGCCGGTTCACGGTCCTGTTCAAACCGAACGACGACTTCAATGTGGTCACCACCGTGCTGTATCAACACATGGGCATGGGCGGCTATGACGAATTCGACGATCCGCCCGGCTCTCATTATCTCGCGCACTACGAAGCCGGCAACCAGGGGGAAACCGTCGATGACTGGTTTCATTATTACAGCATCGAGGCCACCCTCAACCTGAGCTTTGCGGACCTGACCAGCACCTCAGGGTACTTCCAACGCCACGAGCTTCAGACGCAGGACGCCTCGGAATCGATCTCCTTCTTTGCCGGCATCTATCCTTACCAGACTCTTCCGTTCTCGGAAGTCGACATCACCCGCCAATTCAGCCAGGAGTTGCGCCTGACTTCGCGAGGCGACGGAGCGCTGCATTGGGTGGCCGGCGTCTTCTTCAGCGACGACAGTTCCGACTGGGACGAATATGCCTTGACGTCGAATCCGGATTTTGCGAGCACCGATCCGAACACCAATGGGGTCATTTACAGCGGCGACCAGTACTATCGGGTTCGGCAGACGGCGGGATTCGTCGATGGCTCCTATGCCTTCACCGACCAGTGGAAATTTTCCACCGGCGTCCGTTACTACCACTACTCGAGCACGACCAACGTGTTCGGTGTCGGGGTGTTCGCGCCCACGCCCGATGGATCCACGTTCGTGGATTCGGTAGCGAGCAGTGGACTCAACCCGCGCTTCAATCTCTCGTACAGCCCGAACGGCGACTTGAACACCTACCTATCGGCGTCCAAGGGTTATCGCCCGGGTGGACCTTCTTACGGACCGTTCCCCCAACTGAACTGCGGCGGCGGCACGCCGCCGCCTTACAAGTCCGATTCCATCTGGGACTACGAAGTGGGTGAAAAGGCGAAGTTGTTCGACAACTGGCTGACCATCAACAGCGACGTCTACTACATCAAGTGGAGTAACGTGCAAGAGACGGTGGCGGTGCCCTGCGGCTATACCTTCGAGGCGAATGCCGGTGACGGTCGTTCCTATGGTCCCGAAGTCGAGGTCAACGCCAAGCTCTCGTCCAACTGGTCATTGGCCGCCAGCGCAAGCTACACCAACGCGCAGATCAATCATCCGAGCTCGACCTTCATCGCGGCCGTCCTCACCAACCCGGTTCTTGGCGGCATTCCGGGCTGCGAGAGCGCCAGCCATTGCTCGTTGCCCATCCTCAACGTGCCCAAAGAGGCGGCGAGCCTATCGCTGATCTACACGCAACCCGTCTTGAGCGACGACACGCTGACCGCTCGAGTCACCGACAATTTCACGGGCCACTCCTTCGATCAGGACTACCAGTTCGGCGTCAGCTTGCCGTCATACAACCTCGCCAGCGGGCGACTTGGGCTCTCCAGCGACAAGTGGACAGCGACCCTTTTCATCGACAACATCACCAACAAGGTGGCGGAACTGGCCAGCAACAATACCCAGTTCCAATTCAATATCCCACAGATGTCACGCATCTCGACCAACCAGCCGCGCACCTTCGGCACGGAGGTCAATTACAAGTTCTGAGCCGGTACTGCGGCGGCGTCACCATTGCGGTGACGCCGCCCACTCACCCCGCGACCGACTTCGATACCAGCAATCCGATGTTCTGGCGCGCATAAACCTCGTTCCACATCTGTTCGGCCCGGCGGTCGCGGAACAACAGCGATCCCAACAGCACGCCGAGAAAGCCCAGTGGGATGGAAATGACGCCGGGATTTTTCAGTTCGAACAGCGGCTTCTCGAGGCCCATGAACGACGTTTCCTGATCCGCCCATTTGACCAGGTCCGCATTCGCCTTGGCGACGGCCTTGTCGAGTGCCGCAAGATCCTTGGTGGCCTTGGCGGCCACGGCGGGATCCGGCGACGTCAGCGCTTCGCTCACCGCGGCCCGCTTCGCAGGCTCCGCGTCCAGCACCTTGTGAGCGGCCGCCTTGACGGCCTTAGGATAGGTGAGGTTGGGTGAGACGAGCGTGAGGCCGACGGCCGCAATCGTGCCAATCAGCATGCCGGTGACGATGCCGCCGGTGTTGCAACGCTTCCAATAGACGGTCAACAGCACACAGGGAAAATTCGCGCTCGCCGCGACCGCGAACGCGAGACCCACCAGCACCGCGACATTCTGGCCCTTCGCCGCGATGCCGATGGCGATGGACAAGGCGCCGATGATGAGCGTAGCCACCCGGGCGGCCCGCACCTGGCCCTCGGGAGTGGTCACCTTGCCGTCGCGTATCACGCCGACAAAAAGGTCATGCGCCATCGCCGACGCGGATGCCAGAACCAACCCTGCCACCACCGCCACGATGGTGGCGAAGGCGACGGCCGACACGAATGCCAACATGAGATTACCGAAGAACGAGTCGGTGCCGCCACCGATGTACTGCGCGAGCAGCGGTGCCGCCATATTTCCACCCGCATCCACGGACGCAATGTTCGCCGGGCCCACCAGATGTGCCGCGCCAAAGCCCAAGAAGAGCGTCAATACGTAGAACCCGCCGATGATCACCATCGCCCAGACCACCGAGCGGCGTGCTGCCACGGCCGTCCGTACGGTGAAGAACCGCATCAAGATGTGCGGCAGGCCGGCCGTACCGAACACCAGCGCCATGCCGAGACTGATCTGATCGATCGGCGCCTTGAAATACAGACCCGGCTCGAGAAATCGCTGCCCCAATTCGGCCGCGCTCATGTTCTTCGCTGGATCACCGAGCAGCGTGGCGACGCGGGCCTGCACCTTCGGGTCACTGACGATGTCGGCCAGAAACGCGGGCAGCGAAAAGCCATACGGCGCCCATACCAGCATGACGATCACGATCGAGGCCGCGACCAACAACACCGCCTTGATGATCTGGACCCAGGTGGTCGCCACCATGCCGCCGAACAGCACGTAAGCCAGCATCAAGATCCCGACGCCGATCACCGAGGTCTCATAGTTGATGCCGATCAAGGTTTTCACCAGCACGCCGCCGCCCACCATCTGGGCGGTTAGATAGAAGGTCGACACGGTGATCGTGGAGAGCGCGCCGACGATGCGGGTTTTCTTCGGATCGTTCCGATAGGCGAGAATGTCGGCGAGCGTATAGCGGCCGATGTTGCGGCACGGCTCGGCGATCACGAGCAGCACGGTGATGTAGGCAGCGAGGAAACCCACCGAGTACATGAAGCCGTCATAGCCGTACAGGGAGATGAGCCCAGCGATGCCCAGGAATGAGGCCGCCGACAGATAATCGCCGGCGATCGCCCAGCCATTTTGAAGCGCCGAGACTCCCCCACCGGCCGTGTAGAAGTCGGCGGCCGAGCGCACGCGCTTGGCCGCGACATAGGTCACGACCATCGTCACCGCGATAACCGCAGCGAACACGGCAAAGGTGACCCACCGGTAATTCTCGCCGACACCGGACTCAGCGATCATACCAAGACCTCCTTGCCGATCGGCAGCACCACGTTGGGCTTCGGCGCACCGCCATATTCCGCCGCGATTTCCGCGGCCATGCGATCGAAGTCGCGGCTCGCCTTGCGCGAATACACGAGCGCCAGAACCCACGCCACGACGAACTCGCTCAATGCGAACAGCAATCCGACGTTGACCACCCCCCACACCTGGATCTTGAATAGATCCTGGAAATAGGCCGCGCCGACCGGCAGCAGGAAGTAGTACGCCACCGTCAGCGCCATCAATCCCCAGAGAAAGGTACCCTTGCGCCGGTGCAAGCTCTGAAAACGCGGATCGCGAATGATCGCATCCCAGTCCACCGCATCTGGATTTGCCATGATTATCCCCTCGGTCGCTGTCGATAGTCGAATTCCCCGTACAGCCTGCCCGAATCAGGCGCCGCGACCCATTCGACCTTGGTCGCAAATGGCTACAATTCGATCCCCGCTCAGACCAAGGTCGACCGCCAGCTATATTGCGATGCAACAACGCGACGTCGAAATCCTCATCGTCGATGACCACCCGCTGTTTCGGGCGGCGCTCAAGGGCGCCGTAGCGGCCGCTTGCAGCGAGTGCGTGTTCCAAGAAGCGGATGGCGTGGCGGGCCTGTATGACACGCTCGACCAATATCCGGGTCTCGACCTGTTGCTGCTCGATCTGAACCTGCCCGGCGCCTACGGCTTTTGCACCCTGGCGCATCTACGCGGTGTGCATCCGGAATTGCCGGTGATTGTGGTCTCGGCCATGGACGATGCCGAAACCGTCCGCCAGGCGCTGGCCTTCGGCGCCCAGGCATTCATCTCCAAGTCTTGGGACGCGGACCGGATCGGCCGCTGTGTTCAGGCCGTGTTGCGTGGCGAATCGGTGGCCGCTGCGACGCCCGCCGAGGCCGGCGCGGTCGCGATGGATGTCGCCGCCCTCGACTTCGCAGAGCGCGTCGCACAGCTGACCGCGCAACAATTCCGCGTGTTCGGCATGCTGTGTTCGGGGCGGCTCAACAAGCAGATCGCCTATGAATTGGCGATCACCGAGGCCACCGTGAAGGCACACATGACGGCTATCCTACGCAAGCTCGGTGCTGCCAACCGCACTCAGGCGGTGCTGCTGGCCGGTCGCCTGACACTCGATCCGCGCGAAATCACGCTTCCCGCCGACGAGAGCGAGT
>Ga0116226_10005187_pt1 | contig 11621 bp, 7 predicted proteins | sample S1TSphfallax_FD_89692 | JGI IMG/M metagenome (GOLD analysis project Ga0116226, IMG submission 89692) | Host-associated microbial communities from peat moss isolated from Minnesota, USA - S1T2_Fa - Sphagnum fallax MG | ecosystem: Host-associated > Plants > Peat moss > Unclassified | place: USA... | reverse complement strand
CAACGAATTGAATGTCCTTACTTACGATCCGCTCAGCCCCTTTCGTGCATAGGCGCTAAAATAGGCTGCTGCTTTCTCCTTCCGCCTCCCCCGGACTTGTTCCGGGGGGCCATGCGCGACGGTTAAGCCTCTGAATGGTTGTCAGACTCCTCTTGGATGGGTGAGGCTATCCGTCGGGAGAGGCCCGTTAAGTCTGACAGCCATTCGGCAGTTGCTGCGTCGCGCCATGGATGCCCGGAACAAGTCCGGGCAAGACGGAAGAGAGGGAGCGGCGTTGGATTATCTTAGGGTCTATGCGCTTCGCGGGGATGAGCGGGTTGGGAGTTAGCCATCGCGGCGTAACAGCCTCGCCTAGAGGTCGCTTGCACATATAAGGATAGCTTTATAGGGTGCGCGACCGCTGCGAAGGCGATCAAGCTGGCTATGGAGCGTCTACAGGTGATCCGTCAAAGTTATATTTTTACGTCGGAAAGCGTGTCCGAGGGGCACCCCGACAAGGTCGCCGACCGCATCTCCGACGAAGTGGTGGACGCCTTTCTGGCCGCCGATCCCTATGCCCGAGTCGCTTGCGAGACCCTTGTCACCACCCAGCGCATCGTGCTGGCCGGTGAGGTGAGAGGGCCCGACGGCGTGATCGAAAGCCTGGAAAGTAAGGTCCGCGCGGCCATCAAGGATATCGGCTACGAGCAGGACGGTTTTCATTGGAAGACGGCGGACTTCGCCTGCCACCTCCACGCCCAGTCGGCCGACATCGCCATGGGCGTCGACGCTAGCGGCAACAAGGATGAAGGCGCGGGCGACCAGGGCATCATGTTCGGCTACGCCACCAACGAAACACCCGAGCTGATGCCGGCTACGCTTCAATACAGTCACAACATCCTGCGCCGCCTGGCCGAGGTGCGCCATTCCGGCGAGCGGCCGGAGCTAGAGCCCGACGCCAAGAGCCAGGTCACGCTGCTGTACGAAAACGGCAAGCCGGTGCGCGCCACCTCCATCGTGCTGTCGACCCAGCATAAGGAGGGCTATAGCCCCGCCGACGTGCATGCGCTGGTCGAGCCCTATATCCGCAGCGTGCTACCGGACGGGTTCATCGACGAGAAAACCGCCTGGCACGTCAATCCGACCGGCAACTTCGTCATCGGCGGCCCCGATGGCGACGCTGGCCTGACCGGGCGCAAGATCATCGTCGACACCTATGGCGGCGCGAGCCCCCATGGCGGCGGCGCCTTTTCGGGGAAGGACCCCACCAAGGTCGATCGTTCGGCGGCCTACGCCTGCCGTTACCTCGCCAAGAACGTGGTCGCCGCGGGCCTCGCCGATCGCTGCACCATCCAGATCAGCTACGCCATCGGCGTCGCCCACCCTTTAAGCTTCTACGTCGACCTGCACGACACCGGCCATGTCGATCCCGCCAAGCTGGAAGCCATTCTGCCCCAGCTGATCGGCGGCGCGACGCCCCGGGCGATCCGCGAGCATCTGTCGCTCAATCGCCCCGTCTACGCCCGTACCACGGCCTACGGCCATTTCGGCCGCCAGCCCGACGCCGAGGGCGGCTTCTCCTGGGAGAAGACCGATCTCGTGGATGAGCTGAAGGGACTGGCGTAAGGCGCTAAGCGGGCGCCTCATGCCTCAGCAACGTCACGGGCCGCTTCGAAGCTTTGGACGCATCAAGGCGCGGCCGATCAAGGCGCGCCAAGCGTCCTTGCTTGAAACGCTGCTGCCCACGCTCGCGCTGGACCTGAGCCAGCCGATCGACCTTGTCGCCCTGAAGCCCGACGCTGCCGAGGTGTGGCTCGAGATCGGCTTCGGCGGCGGGGAGCATTTGGCCGTCCAGGCTGAGCGGAGGCCGGACGTGCTGGCGCTGGGCGCCGAGCCATTCTTGAATGGGGTCGCCAGCGCGCTGCGCCATATCGAGGCCGCGTCGCTGAGCAATGTACGTCTCCATGCCGGCGACGCGCGCGATCTCTTGGCCGCCTTGCCCGACGCGTCCCTAGATCGTGTCTTCATCCTCTTCCCCGACCCCTGGCCCAAGCTGCGCCACCACAAGCGGCGCCTCATCCAGCCGGACCTCGTCGGCGAGCTGGCGCGGGTGTTGAAGCCCGGTGGTCGGCTGCGCTTTGCGACCGACTGGGCCGACTATGCCGACTGGACGCTGGAGCGGCTCACCCGTGCGCCTGAGCTGACCTGGACGGCGCAGAGGGCGGACGATTGGCGCCTCGCCCCCGCCGATCACGCGCCGACCCGTTATGAGGCCAAGAAACTCGGCGACATTGCGCCGGTCTATCTGGACTTCGAACGCCAGGCTCCCGGTTCAGGACAGAAAATATAGATCAAGCGGCCTCGCCGCCCGCGGCCACCATCGCCTCAACGATCTTCTGAGCGACTTCGACGACAAGCCTCTGCCCTTGGGCGTAGCGAAAGGCTTCGACGTGTCTTGCGCCAGCGTCCCCATTGAGGCGGCGATGCAATTCGCGAAACGACGTCGCTTGTTCGGGATCGAGCCATTTGTTGAGGCCGGGATCTTCCCGCAACGCCTGCTCGGCGCTGTAGGTCGTCATATGCGGTCGGCGGACGAAGAAATAGCGCTCTTCGGTCGTCAGGGTTTGAATGTTGGGATAAGTATCCAAATGCGCTCTTAGCAGAACTTCCGGATTGAAGCAGCACTGAGATGCGAGCTTCTGCAAATAGTCCATAATTTTGTGATAATGAAGAATGGCGTTGACAGCGCCAAATGCAAATAAATCCGGTATGATATTGGCGTGATCTTGACACCACGGCGCCAAAATATCATTGGGCTGCAAATACTTTAAAGCCGGCTCCAGATCGCGCACGAAATTCAAGTCCGACCGGCTGCGCATGGCGAAATCGTAGTCGGCTTGATGAGGCTCCATAAGGTTCGCCACTTCACGCCAGCTATAATATTGCGAAAATAGCCGCGACGGCATGTTGATGGTGTCGCGCTGATAAAGCGGGTTTGTATCCTCGGCGAGGAAATCGCGCGGCGGTTCAAAAACATAGGCGCGCGGCTGGAGCAGGGCGACGATTTCATCCTTTTCGGCGGCGTCGATCGTGTCCCAGAAATGAAAGAAGACATCGACCTGGTGATTGCGGAATAAAAGAAGCTGGCTCTGCAGGCTCCCGCGCCATTGCCGCGGCAAGCCCGACAGCATCAGGGCGATGCGTTTCTTTTGCCCGGGCACGCTTTGAGAAACAGCCGCCGAGCCAAGCGCCGTCGATCCGATGAGATGGGAGGGGGACAGAACCTGCACTGTGAGCTCCTGCCTTAAGTCCGACGCTGGAGGCAGGCAAGGAGTGTGCCGCCGAAAGGTCTCGGTAATTCAGCGATATCGTCGATCGGGGCGACGCGCTCGGCAGGATTTGCCGATGATATATGGATCGCGGACGACCTGTTTTTCCGATGACCCGCAGACGTCAAGCGACGGGGTTCGAGTGCTGTCAGGACGAGGAGACGACGGGCGCGTCCGTGATGGGCGCGCCCACGAGAAAGCGCGACCTCAGTCCCGCCAGCACGGCGGCGTTAAGACCCAGCCCTTGGGTCAGATAACGGTCGAACCCGCCATAATGGGCCTGGACCTCGGCGAACGCCGCGTCGAGATAGGCGGGGCGGACGGCCATGAGCGGTTCCAGCAAGGCGGCGCGGTCTGGCGGAAGAGCGGCGAACATCGCCTTGTTCTTGTCCGCCAGGTAGGCGTTGCTCGCCAAATAGTCGGCCATGATCGTCGCGCGGGGCACGCCCAGGATCGTCAACAGAACCGCAGAGGCCCAGCCCGTCCGGTCCTTGCCGGCGGTGCAATGGTAGACGATGACGCCGTCGGCGCGATCCAGGCGGCCGAGCAGCACGCCATAGGCGCTCAGGGCGCTGGTTCCCGACACAAATTGCCGATTGGCCTGGGTCAAGAAGGCGACGGCGTCCTGAGGCCCCGTCGCGCGCATGATCGCCGCCAGATCGGGCGGGGAGCTGGCCATAACGTCGGCGACCAGGGGCGCCGCGGTGGGCGGCAGGCGGTCGGGACCGCTGCGACGCTCGGCTTCGGTGCGCAGATCGACGACCAAGGCGGGAGTCAGGCTCGCGATCTTGGCCAGATCGGCGTCGCTCAGGCGATCGAGCTGGTCGGATCGATAGGCGAGGCCCATTCGCACCCACCGCCCGTCGGACGTTCGATAGCCGCCGACATCGCGGAAATTGGGCGCCGAGCGCAGATGCAGGCTTCGGTCGGCGATCACGAGCGGCGCACCGCGCTCCGGGCGCAGCTCAAAATACCATCGGACCGCCGTGGGGAGGTCATCTACCCGCAGGTCCGCTGTGGGACCCGCCTGACCGACCCGCCGGGCCGCTCCGGTCGATTCCCCATAGAGGTCCGGCGTGGTGCGGGCATAGACCGACACCGGCCCGGCGGCGGGGGGCGCCGACCAGCTCACGACAAAGGATTTGCCGTCTGGGCTCAAGACTTCCGCCGCCCGGAACGGGATTTGCTGCGCCGTGGGGCCGCCGGCGGGCTGGGCTAGACTGCGGAGGGGGTTGGCCAGCGCCGGCGCCAGGGCCAGTCCAAGCCACGCCCGTCTGGAGAGTCGAAGATCGGTCATGTGGCGAACCTTCCAAGAGAGGGGCGGGACGCGAGGCTGCGCCTGAGGGATAGGATCCCAAGCGTCATGAGGCCGCCTAGAACGGGGGCCGCGACCATGATCGGCAGGATCAGGTGCAAGGCGCCTGTCTGCGTCCGATAGGGGGAGAGGTCGAGCAAGGCGGCCACGGCGAACGCGGCCAGGGCGAGCCCAAGCTTTGAGACACAGGTCACGGCCGCGAAGGTGGTGGCCGCCTGGCCGTTTCGGTCCGCAACGCCCGCCGCCATAGCCCAAAGCGCAAGCATGACGCCGCCGCTGCCGCAACCGTAAACCATGGCGCCGACGCCGCCAAAGCTCGGCGCCCAGCGGGTCAGCAGACCAAAGCCCAGGCTCCCCGCCATCAGCACCAGAGCCGCCCCCTTTAGCGTCCAGACCAACCCCGCGCGGTTCGCCAAGATCAACCAACCCGGCTGCGACAGCAGTAGGCCCAGCGAGACATAGGTCAGGAAGGCTTCGCCCTGGGCCGCGCTCGAAAGCCCGTAGGAGGCGTAATAGGGCTCAAGGCGGCCATAGATGGAGCTTGTCGCCGAGATCAGGAACAGGAGGACAGCCACAGGCCAGAAGGTGGGCGTGGCCGCGTCCGCCTGGCGGCCGGGCGCCGCCGGGACTGTTGAAACCGATCGCGTCGACCGCGCGCCCGGCGCAAGCTCAAGCCAGAGTCCAAAGGCTGAAAGCAGGGCGAACAAGCTGATGGCGATCGCAAAGGCTGTAAAGTTGGCGGCGGCGTGATGGGACCCGAGCTTGAACACGGGCAAGAAGGCGACGGCGACGACCAAGCCTGCGCCGCTGGAAAACACATACCGCACCGAGGCGAGCTGGGCTCGCTCTCGATCGCCGGCGGTCATGAAGGCCATGATCGCGTTCTGAGGGATGTCGAGCATCGAATAGCTCAGTCGAAACAGGGCGATGGCGCCGAACGCCAGCCAGAGTCGCGCGGGTCCCGGCGCCGAGACGCCGACCAGGGCGAACCCGCAGAAGCCGGCGGCGCAGACCGCGGTGGCGAGGAGCTGAGCCAGGGCCGCCGCCGACGCATTAGGGATGCGCCGCCGCAGGAACACGCCGATGGGAAGATCGGTCAGCGCGCTCACCGCCATGGCGCCGCCCAACAGCAGTCCCATGACGCCGGTCGGCAGCCCGCAAACCTCGGTCAGGAAAAAGGCGAAGTAGAGCTCGCTGGTGTAGAGAAACAGGCTCTTGCCCGCGTGGGCGAAGCCATAGGCGCCGTAGAACCTGCTCCGTCCGATCCATCGGTCCATGGCGACTGCGCTCCGCTGACGTTCAGCGTAGCTGAGCTCCATGACACTGGTTTGTGCGCCCACAGCGACGAGGCCGTCAGGGTTTTAAGTGCTGCGCGACGACGTCGGCCTCGCCGGACAGCCTGAGATCGGCGGACGACGCGCCGACCGCCGCACGATAGACGCCAGGCCGGATGCGCCAGCCATGGCTCGCCACGTCGTAGTCGGCTAGGAGTCTGGGGTCGGCCTGCACTGTGACGTGCTTCGTCTCGCCGGGCGCGAGCGCGACGTGCGCCCAGCCCAGCAGCCGCCGTTCGGGTCGATCCCCGACGCTGGTGAGATAGGCTTGCGGGGTGTCCACACCCGCCCGGGCGCCCAGGTTGGATACATCGAAGCTCAAGCTGAGGGTCCGGCCGCCCTCTATCTTCAAATGGGAATAGCCGAATTGGGTGTAGGACAGCCCATAGCCGAACGGAAACAAGGGCTTGAGCCCTTTTGCGGCGTACCATCGATAGCCGACGTCGGCACCCTCGACATAGTCGAGCACGAACGGAGTCCCCGGCGCCAAGTTGGCCCCGGGCAGCTGAGGTCGAGGCAGCTGGGCTTCGCTGGCCGGGAAGGAGATCGGAAGCCGACCCGACGCATCGACGTCGCCGAACAACACATCGGCGATGGCCTCTCCGCCTTTGGCCCCAGAGTACCAGGCCTCAACGACCGCGCCGACGTGGTCGAGCCACGGCATGGTCACCGGTCCCCCGGTCTGAAGCACCACGATGGTATGGGGATTGGCCTTGGCGACGGCTGAGACCAGCTCGTCCTGACCGCTCGGCAGCGACAAGTCCGGCGCATCGCCGCCCTCGCCCATCCACTGGTTGACGAAGACGATGGCGATATCGGCTGTTTGCGCCAGGGCGGCGGCGGCGGCCGGATAGCGTCCGTTGTAGAACCGCACCTTCGCCGTCGGCGCCTTCGTCCGGATCGCGGCCAGGGGCGAGGAGGGATCGAAGATCATCTTGGCGTAGAGCTGGGCGGCGCCTTCCGCGCCCACGGGCACGACCCGGGCTGCGCCGTCGGCCGGCGCCACCTGGGACGAGCCGCCGCCCGACAGCACCCCCGCATCGGCCTCGCCGCCGATCACGGCGATGGATCGGGCGGTCTTGGCCAGGGGCAGCAGACCGTCGCGGTTGACCAACAGCACGATGCCTGCGTCCGCCGCTTGCTTGGCCACCTGAGCGTCGGCGGCGTAGTCGATCGGACCGATCTCGGGCGGATGGTCGAATAGGCCGACCGCGAAAAGGCTGCGAAGGATACGACGGGCCATGTCCTGCAGCCGACTCATGGGCACAGCGCCGGACTCCACGGCGGCCTTCAGCGGCGCGGCGAACCAGGCGGGCGCCCCCGTGGGGCGCATCTTCGCCAGGTCGAAGCTATCGGCCTGTTCGCCGGATTCCTGATCCAGGCCGTGCAGGGCAGCGGCTGTACTGTGGGTCGCGCCCCAGTCCGACATGACCCAGCCCTTGAAACCCCAGTCGGATTTCAGCACGCCATTGAGCGTATCGGCGTCCTCGCAAGCGTAGGCGGGGCCAATTTTATCGTAGGCGCACAGGACCGATCCGGCCTGACCCCGCTCCAGCGCGATCTCAAACGCCAGGAGGTCGCTCTCCCGAAGCGCGGCGGGATCGACCTTTACGCTCAAGACATGCCCGCCGGTTTCCTGGGCGTAGGTTGGAAAGTGCTTCAGGGTCGCGAGGACGTGCTGGCTCTGAACGCCGCGGACCGACTCCCCGGCCATGACGCCGGACAGGAGCGGGTCCTCGCCAAAGTATTCGAAGTTGCGGCCGCCCCGGGGCTCGCGCATCAGATTGACCGCGCCGCCTAGCAAGACGTTGAAGCCTTTGCGCCAGGCCTCATGGCCGATCATGGCCCCCGTCGCATAGGCGATATCGGGATCGAAGCTGGCGGCGATCGCCAGGCCGGACGGCAGGGGAGTCGCGCCGTCGCCGGGCCGGGCGTTCATGGGGTTGGCGACGCCGCCCTCGGCGTCGGTCTCCTGCAACGCCGGCACGCCCAGCCGCGCGACGCCCGGCACGAACCCGATCGAGCCAAGGGCGCCGGGCGGCAGGGGGCCGAACATGGGGACGGCGATGACGCTGTGAACCAGCCCGATCCGCTCGTCCAGGGTGAGTTGGCGATTGAGCAGGTCCGCGCGGGCGTCGGGCGATAGCGTCGTATCGGTCCAGGGGCGGGGGCCTTGGGCCTGGCTGAGCGCTAGCGTCGGCGCCGTCAGGGATAAGACCGCAGCCAGGCTCGGGAGGACCGGAAACCTTAGGCGTCCCATAGCCTCCCTCTCCCGCTTTCCTCGGGCTTGCCCGCGCTAGTAGGCGTAGCGGGCGAAGACGCCCACGGTCCGATAAGCGTCCAGCGAGGTATAATGGAGGAGGCCGAGCGAGCCGTATTCCTGCCAGCCGGTTGAGAAATAGGTGTTGAAGAGGTTGCGGGCGTAGACGCCGAACTGGAGCTTGCTCTGCTTCGGCGCAAAGCTGATCCGGCCGTTCACCAGGCCATAACCCTTGACCTCGGAATAGGCGGGCTGTCCGGTCACGGTCCAGATCCGGCTACGGTAGGCATAGTCCAGATTGGCCGCCATCAGCAGGCCGGCGATCTCGTGATTGTAATTGGCGCTGACAAAGCTCGACCAGCGCGGCGCGTTCGTCAGGTTAGTGCCGGTATAGTTGGTGGTGGTGTTGTACACATAGTTGGTGAAATAGGCGTCCGTATAGCTGACCGATCCGCTGAAGCTGAGATTGTCGGTCGCCTTGAGCGCGAAACTGCTCTCCGCGCCCTCGCTCTTCAAGCCGCCCGCATTGCCGATGACGGACTGCAGCGTGACGCTGCCGGGGATGGCGGTCAGGATAGTGGCCTGGAAATCGGTGAACTGCTCATCGAACAGGTCGAAGTTCAGCCTCAGGCGATGGCTGAAGAATTCGGACTTTTCGCCAACCTCATAGGCCTCGACGGTCTCGGCCTTATAGGGATCGTACTTGTTGCCGACGAAGGCGACGCCCGGCGGCTTATAGCCGGTCGAATAGCTGGCGTAGACCATGACATCGGGCGTCAAACGATATTCGGGGGCGATGCGGTAGGAGAAGTTGTGGTCGGTAACTCCACCTTCAGGATAGAGCGGCGGCGCGCTCGTGGCGATGAAGGTTTCGGCATAGCCGGTGATCGGAATGGGGTTCACATAAGGGTAGGTCAGCGACTGACTGTTGTCGTCGTAGGTGAAGCGCGCGCCAAATGCGATGTCGAAGGCCTTGGTGAAGTTGAACTTGACCTGGCCGAAGCCGGCGGTGCTGGTGTTGCGGGCCTCGAATAGAGATTCGTCGCCGCTTTTGCCGATGGCGCCCGTCAGGGCGTAGAGCGTGGTGTCCGGTACGCCCTTGGACGAGATCAGGGGCGCGCCGAGGGTGGCCCATTGAAGCTGGGTCTGATCGGCCAGCAGGCGGTCATAGAACAGGCCGCCGAGATATTCGATGAATTGGCCCGTCGGCGAAGCGTAGCGCAGCTCCTCGCTGACCTTGGAAGTGGTCAGGCCCCCGTCGTTATAGGGGATATAGGCGTACTCGTAGCCCGGCAGCAGGTCGGCCGGCGTGACGTTGTCGTAGATGGTGTGGCGATAGGCGGTGATCGACGTCAGCGTCCCGCCGAAGGCCTTGTAGCGAATATTCAGGGCGTCGCCCCAAGAGGCGGTCTTGATTTCGCCCTCAGAGGAATCGGCGTCGCTGGCGTTTTGGGGGCCGGGCGTGACGCCGAGCGCGATTTCTTCCGCCGTCACGTTGGCCGGGGCGCCGGAGACGGCCGTGCGGATGGTGTTGTCCCAGTGCCGCTCACAGTCGTTGGTGAAGTGGATCTGCAGCGCGCTGGTCGGCTGGAACAAGAGCTTGGCGCGATAGCCGTATTCGTCGAACGAGCCGAGCTTCCGATCGAGCGTGGTGTATTCGCCTACGCCGTCCTGGCCCTGATAGAAGCCGGACACGCGCAGCGCCATCATTGAGCCCAGGGGCGCGTTGAGGGTGAAGTTGTCATTGGTGTCGTTGCGCTCGCCGTAACTGACGCCCGCCTTCGCCGACCAGGTGTCCAGCACGGGGTCGTTGGTCGTGATGGAAATGACGCCCGAGGTGGCGTTCTTGCCGAACAGCGTGCCCTGCGGCCCCATCAGCACATCGACGCTCTTGATGTCTTGCAGCCCGGTCAGGCCGTTGTCGCGCTGACCATCCATGACGACGTCGTCGACCACCAGGCTGACCGACTTTTCGTTGGAGAAGTCGAAAGATTCGCTGCCGACGCCGCGGATCTGAAAGGCCGATCCCTGGGTGGGGTCGTAGGTCACGCCGGGCACCAGATATTGGAGATCGGTGACGGACTGGAAGTTGGACTCCTCCAGCGTCTTGCCGGTGATCACGGTCACCGAGATCGGTACGACCTGCAGGTTTTCGGCGCGACGCTGGGCCGTGACCACGACCTCTTCGAGGGCGTGGGGCTGAGCGGCGTCTTGGGCGGCGGGGGATGCGTCGGTCTGCGCCGTCGCGACAGGCGTATCCGCAGTCGAGGCGAAGGCGGCGGGGGCCAGCGCCAGCGCGCTGGCGCTCGTGAAAAGCGCGACGCCGATCAGGCGCGCAAACCGTTGACTGCTCATCGAAGCCCTCGCTCAAAAACGAACCGGGCTCGCTTAGACCGCCAACATGACAAGGCCATGACGATTGTACGAAATCGTTTAGCCTTTCAAGTTGTCTCGACTATCAATAGGAAAACGTTTGTACGAACTATTTCGGCGCCCCTGAGGGTTGGCGTTGCCCTCGGCCACCCTGCGGCGCTTCGCCCAGTCTATCGCCGCTTCAAACGCGATCCGCACCCGCTCCGCATTGCTGCCGCCAGGCGGCAGGGGGGTCATCAGCAGGCCTGCCAGACCCGAGGAGAGCGCCTGAGCCGAGGCGGCGTCCAGCCCCTCGTCCGGCGGAAGCTGCCGATCCGCCACCTTGATCAGATTGATGCCGCGGCGCCGGCGCATGTCAGCGGCGCAAGGCTTAAGGCGATCCATGCGCACTGAGGCCAGGGCGACGGCGAAGGTCGCGCGACCAATCTCGAAGCCGGGATCGTCACCCTGGGACGCCGCACCCGACGGCGCGCCGGACGGATCGTCCATGCGGGTGATGAGCCGCGCGATAATGTGCTCCAGACCGCCCACGACCAGGTCCTCCTGGGTCGTGAAGCGATAGGCCAGGGTCGTCGGCTTGACGTCCGCGAGGGCCGCCACTGCGCGGTGGGTCACGGCGCTGACGCCCTTGGTCGTGATCAGGCGCGCCGCCGCCTGGACGACCCGGCCCGGCCAATCTTGCGACAAGGCTGCGCCGTGCACGACGCGCAACGCCGAGACGTCGTAATCCAGCTCCGCGAAGACCTGGAAAAACAGCTTTCCCGAAGCCTCCATATCGACGGGCGTCGTCAAACCCCTGAAAAACCGCGACAAGGTCAGTTTACGCATCAGACGATAGGCGGGCGTCTGACTTAGACACAGACTGTAGGCGAGCTCGTCGATGATGTAGCCGTGGAACAGGCCTGAGGCCAAAACCTCGTCCGGCGTCCCGAACTTCGCGCCCATCTGGCGCCAGAAGTCTGACTGGTCCTGCAACCAAGCTCGGAACGAGTCCCGCAGCGGCTCATCCCAGGCGCAGGCCTGCAAGGCTT
>Ga0116226_10005185_pt1 | contig 11621 bp, 6 predicted proteins | sample S1TSphfallax_FD_89692 | JGI IMG/M metagenome (GOLD analysis project Ga0116226, IMG submission 89692) | Host-associated microbial communities from peat moss isolated from Minnesota, USA - S1T2_Fa - Sphagnum fallax MG | ecosystem: Host-associated > Plants > Peat moss > Unclassified | place: USA... | reverse complement strand
CTTCTGTGGAAAATGATAATCACAAGTGAAGGGTGTTGTGTCAAAACATACCTGGTTTCCAGCACATCTAACTGCATTATCAGGTAAGCAAGCATTCAGGGAATTTAGCAGTGATTACAAAACTCTCCTGTGGGGATAATTCCAACAGAGATTCATGCAGGATGTTTTTTGCATGTCTTTTACTCTGGTTTTTATATTGACAATCATGTCAATGTCTCTCTAGTGGCAGTAGTATATCAGCAAAATGTGCTGCTAGTCTTGGGTGGCATGTTGGGCTGACGCTCTAGATCTGCAACCACCTGTTGAATGCACATGGGTTGGAATCTTTTTGATCTCTATCAATCGAGCGCAGTTGTCTCTGGATTCAGTGAATTTGTCTTGGGTGGCATGTTGAGCTGATGCTCTAGATGAGCAACCATCTGTTGAATGCACATGGGTTGGAAGCTTTTTGATCTCCATCAATGGAGTGCAGTTTGTTGCTGGAATCAGTGGATTTGTCATGGGTGGCATGTTGGGCTGATGCTCTAGATCTGCAACCATCTATTGAATGCACATGGGTTGGAAGCTTTTTTATCTGCATCAACAGAGCAGTTTGTCTCAAAATTCAGTGCAACAAGTTCTGCAGCCTCAGGTGCCATAGTGGGCCTCACTGACGCTCGAAGCTTTACTTAGACCCTGATTCTGGTGTGTCTGCAATCATTGTAAACATCGCAAAACGCAGGAGGTCTGACAAAATCGGGAAAGAGGAGGAGAGAGGAGAGGAGAGGCAGGCAGACATGCACCTTGATACATAAGTTACCAGGGCTAAGAATGTGTTGGATCTTGCCGGGTACCAGCATGGACTTGAACTTGGCGGGCAGATCGGCCGCCCTGTGCGGTATGTGCAGATCGCCCAACGCCAACACCAGCACCATCTTCTAATTCTTCTTCTTCTTCTTCTTCCCCGTCGCGCAAGACTCTCCTCCCTTACCCAAAAACACAAAAACGCCGAAACGCACCAAAAACACAAACGCACGCAGGCGCGCGCGCTCGAGCAGCAAAAGAACACACGTTCTCAGTTCCACATTTTGTGTTCGCTTGTTCCGCGGGTGATACGTTACAGACGTCGTGCAGTTCCCAATTGTTTTTCCCACGTTCTCCACAACTGCTGGCATTTGGAAAACCCGTGTTCACACTGTGACCGGTAAGGCAGTAGTTAGTTAGTAATTTACTCTGACGTGTGTGTTCTTTTTGCGTCCACATTTTTGGGGAGAAATTGACTTCGTATGTTTTGGTGTGATATTTGATTCAATGTGAACCGGTTTGTAGTTAGTTCAGGCACTAGTTTCTTGGGTCTAGTTAGTGAACAGGTCATATTTCAATTAGTGTATATACCTAATGTGAATCGTGTATATACCTAATCAATGGACAAAATTGAATACGACTTGTTCATTTTCACATTCGTTAATAGTGAGGTGTTCAAGTTCTTTGGAAGCTTTCAGAAATACAAGTTGTATTTTCAACCTTAGCTATGTTATATGTATATGAGAAGGGTCTCATATCAAACACTTTTTGTATGTAACACATCGTCATGATAATGACAATGTAGAAGGACATTGTTACAGAGACATTGAGGAGGGATAGGTTGGTGAGTAACTTCCACCCGATTATGATTATTATAACGTGTTGGAGAGTACTTTTAAGATTGTGTAAGTTATTCGTTTTGCAATATCATTGTGATTTCAACGAACATGATTTTTCAAGCCTAATGAGGGACCAAAATATACAAAGGAAAAAATGTGATGGTGTTTTACTTGTGTACGTGGGTGCATCACAATAGGTTCTTGAGAATGCAAAATTGAGTTGTGTTTTATTTGGTTCTATATGTGTCTCCATGTTGGTTTGGCATTCATTGAATGCAAATGGTGGTGTTAATCCTTTTTTTATCAACTAGGGTAGCTAATTTATTATTGCATATTTTTAAATCACATTTTGGATTTTTTTTTTTGAATTCAAAAAGATTCTTGTTAAAATTTGGTATATAATGAGTGCATAATCACAAAACCCAAGTTTTATAATGCGCAAATATATAAACATGTGAAAGTTTGTGACCTAGGATTAATGGGTATAATTTTGAATTCACCCCATGATTGCACACTTGGTTGCACATAAAAACTTTATTGACTCAATCTCTCATTGCATATTTTATACCCAATTTGGGCTCTGCATTGCTATGCATTACCAGTGATGATTAACTTTTTTTTCCATATGATTTCCCATAATTCATCATTATTAAGACAATATCAAATTTATTTTGAACTAATATAAATATCATGGTCATGAAAAAACACATGTTAATTTTCCTTTTCATATCCATGTTGTTGTAGGGAACTTGTCTTTGGAAATGTCCAAGGATGACCAACCAATAGGAAATGTTTTTAAAATTGTCCAAAGAAAACCATATGATAGATTCCAAAAGAATACCTATATATCAATTCTTCGAAATTTTTTGTCACTAGAATTTACAATGTCCCAAATGAGAATTCCAGAGAAATCAAGTGTCCTTGTAGAAGGATAGGTAACAATTGTGTATGACAATAAGATTTTTATGTGCAAGGATAGCAAACAACAATGTATGGCAATAGGAAAACATGTGTGTGATAATTGGGGAACTACAATGATAGGTCCTTTTAATCTATTGTTGAAAACCTTGGCAAATAATTTGTAAAATAGAATAGAGAAAACCAGGAAGTTGGAGGTAGAACTAAGCAAGATGAAAAATGAAATATTGAAATTCAAATGAAATTAGTTTGACACAAAACAACTTATGACATTCAAATTCATTGTTATTGATTTTGTGAATCCTTCATTTATGTTGGAATGTGTTTGTAAGTCTATTCATGGTAAAATGTGTTAAGTTGTTGGTCTGTATGCAATAAGCTTATGTCATATGTAACATGCATTTTGTTTGTTTCAAATCTTTTCCAATGCACAAATTGTGATATGATTATTATTTATGAAATGTTAAAAGAATTTTGATTTGGGGGCAAATAATTTGTTTATGTTGATGTGTGTACAAATTTATATGGTTTAATGTACAAATGTACCATTTTCAAGTTACTTGTGTGTTGTTGAGATCATATCTTGGAATATAACACATGGATGCATTTTAGACTATTAGTTTATGTTGTACTCAATGTAGTATTCAAAGCTAAGATCTTTAAGAATTGTTCATTATTATTTGCGATGAATATATAATAGAAGATTTTGTGTGAGTGATTTGCATTATTGCATACAAAACAAAAGGTCCTAAACTATTATAGTGCATTATGGTTGTCATAACCTTAACTCAAGCTCATTTTTTATTGCCATGATGAAATTAAGCTAAAAACTTAATATGGACTTGAGTCAAATGTAAGTTGAAGACATGATGTTGGTCAAAGAGAATGCAATGTTCACCCAAACAAAGTGAAAATGTTTGAAAATTGAATGGAGGCGTTTTTAGACCTTTCAACATGAATTTTCACTTTGAAGAATGAACTCTTTAGTAGTCCAGGATGTTTCAAATAAAGTTTTAAAAATCAAGCAGAAAAGATCATTTGATTGTTAGAAACATACCTATCAAGGAGAATTATATATAAAATAATAGAATCGCATACTCAAAACAATTTTTTTGCTTGAAAGTTATGATGGTTTCAAAAGCATGGACAAAAGTTTTTTAAAAACATCTTCCCATTTAAAGTTTGATTTAAAAAGGAAATGATGTTCAATTAAATAACTTGATAATGCAATAGAAAGTTTTACAAAAAAATTACAAAATGAAGTATTTGGGTGTTTAATTTTGTTAAATTTATTATTAATTATGAAGTTCCAAACTCATAAGAGTGTAAGTTAGAAATGCAAGGATTTTAACCATTTCAATGCAAGAAGGTCATTTTAGACTTTCACATCAACTAGAAGTAATTACATTGAAATGAATTTTCCAACTTGTAATATGATGAATTTCTATCATAAACATTTTTGCAAAAGTTGACCACCAACCCCATATTTATGGTAATTCCAATTTTGTAACTCTTCTTTGACCACAATTGTCAAAACTCCCTTCACAATGTGACCCGCCAAAATAGTGCAAGATTCATAACAACCAACTAGTACATCCATGTTCAAGTGTTGGCAAACCACAATAGAACATAAACCCATCAAGATGAAAATAAATACTACTTATCAAGGATGTTGCTTAAATGATTGAGAGATCATGTGTCAAAGTTGGGAATGCACAAAAACCAACATTAAAGCAAAGTAGAATAACCCATAAGTTTTTAGAATGAACTATAGAACAAGAGATCGCACATATTTCGTCAACCCCAAGCCATGTATAACATTTGATGAATTTAGACAAATTTCATTATCAAATTTCAAAACATCGTTTATTTTTATTTTTGTATTTAACATGATACAACATAGACATATACACCTTGGAGTTAAATTAACAGTATCAAGATTGTCAAACACAAATGAAAGGAAATCCTTGATAAAATAAAAAGTATAGATTTCAATGACATCCTTGTCAACCCACAAAACATATGTTATAAAAAAATTAATGTAGTTTATTACAACATTAAAAAGTTTATGATAAATATGTCATGGCTTCTAGAAGTACTTGTGTAACACAAAGATAAAGGATTTTCAATATGATAAACTTCATGGGAACACCAAGTTTGTTACATTTTCAAATATGCATTCAATCATTGTCCTTTGTTAACAATTCTAAGTTAATAAGGCATAAATATCAACTTATTTTATGTCATAAACATGTTGACATGAAGGATGCAAAAATGCAAGAATAAATCCAAAAGTTTGTTACATTTGTACACATTATTATTGATGTTATTTTCAAATACTTGGGTTTTATTGAATAAAGGCGAGAAATAGAAAAACATTATCTAACAACAATGTTGGCATGATTAATCACATAACAACTCATTATGGGTGTTATGAATTACAAAAAATAGCAACTTACATATCAATACATTATTATGACTTAATGATTCTTCAAATCTCAACACATTCATATAATCATTATGCGATGATATATTTTTTATAAAGAACACGGTTACTTATGTAAATGATATACAAGACATCAATCAATATAAATCATCAATAGTAACAAATTGCATTAATGATGGACCATGATCAAATACATCCATGGACCACAAAGGCCCCCTAATATTGAATACAAAACCTTTTTTAAAATATTCCAAAACGAAATTTATAAATTAATGAAAATATGTAATCAATGTGTATGTAATTCAACATGTTATAAGACAAATATTGATGCATTGAAACCATTATGCAAGTATGATTTCCTTCAACCCTTAATCAATGAAACCCATTTTAACATTGAAATTGGATTATTACACATTAAAATACTTATAAATGGTCAAATAATGCAAATCCATTGACATTATGGACCTTTAAAAAAATGTCAACATGACATTACAACAATATTTGCACATTGGTTGCATAATAGTTGTTCTTACATGTTTGCATATGTATACAATTCCATATATGATGAATCGTGTCTAGTACAATTCATGCGACTCATTTAATAACACTCATGCCATAGAAGTACACCGAGTTGCAATGAAATTGCAAGGGCCATTGCAACTCAAAAACCCATTTTCAAGGTTAAACATAATCACAATTAAAAACTTATAGCACCTTATAGTATAAACAACAAATCACTAATATATTATATCACAAATCACATCATAAAAACATCTATTTATACTTCACACATGTATTTTCTTTTGCAAATTACATTACAAAAAACTAAAAAAATAAATGAAAACCCATATATTAACTAAAATTCAATTGACAAAAGTCAACATGATTTGTTCCTATGTTGTTTGGATACAATATAAAACTAATAAAAAATATTGATTGTCAAAACAATTAATTACAATATTGTTGGAAACAGATTACATTACATTTCTCTAAAGTCAATCACCTTGATTTTGTTACATTCAAATCAAAACATAACTTTGAATTATTTGATGATTGATATTTGCTACTTTTTAACTAGTCAACATATTTGACTTTAGATGAAAACTATGGTAGAATTTTGGTTTGCATCCCCCTCAATCAATGATGTCCAAATATGTTCTCCAAATGGGTTTGCTTGGGCTTTATATGGACACATTTGGATACAATTAGAAAGGAAAACAAGTTTTAGGTTGAGGAGCCTACACAGTACGCAAGGACAATGTTGACTACCTATACACTAGTGGTTTTGCTCCTCCTTTTGCAAATTACATTATAATACCCTCCTTTTATGTAACCAAAAAGTTTTTGAGATTTGTAGTAGTTCTATGTTCCCTTCATAACACCTTGCTTTACTCTAGTCACAAATATTAAACAAAAAACAATGTTACATAATTTTGGAAAAGCTTTGAGCTTGCAAGTTTCTAATTCTAGTTGGTCCAACAAATGATTTTAGTTCTAGAAATTCAAAGACTTGGAGCAAAAGTTCAACTCAAATGTGCTTCACCTCCATGTAACCAAATATTATAAACTTCCACTCTTCCTTCAAATTGTAAATAATTGACAACAAAACACACATCTTAACCCTTCAAATCAAGTTGCAAGTTTAAATATTTTCTACCTCAAAATATAAAGACACACATTGAGTATTGTATGCATGAATTGTAGACTTGCCCCACATAATTGAATTGTAAGACATTTGATGTTGCTTTGATGTCGATAGGCATCAACAACTTGTTTGTCTCCTTTAGTAAATGTAACAACTTTTCATTATATTCAACAACAACATTTTCACGATCTAAATATGTGGTAACTGGTTACATGCACTTAAACCAAAGATCAAACATCAAAGTCAACTTCATTTTTTATCAAATGCATGCAAAAAGGAAACGGAGGGTAGAAAAACTTCTAGAAAATGTCTATTCATGCAAATCATGAACTCCTTCAACTCATGATAAAAAATCCTCTTTGACATGGTTGTTAGGAACAATTTGGGATCTTAGTTATTTTTTAATGTCTCGACAAATCGATTTTATAAAATGCAAAGCATATTTAAGCAACCAATGTCCATGATTATGGATCAAACACACAACCAATGACTATTGAAGATAGAACTTTTGCCATAACTTCACATACAACCAATTTTTAGAGATGATACACAATTTTGTGATACCACAAATTGTTGATTGTTAGCATAATGCAATGATGTCCCAAAAAGTTAAGGCATCTTGGAACAACAATACCTAACTTGCAAATTTGTTATCAACAACAAAGACAAATTAAGGACACCCATGAACCACATAAACAATTAAAAAAAAATTCATAACTACAAATTTTTTAAAAAAGTAATAAAAAAACCAAAAAAACAATAAAAGAAATTTAAAAAGATTTACCTTGTCTTCATGAATATATTTAGTTTTCTAGGCCTCAATTTAAACTTAATGCAAGCTTTGCCCCATGTTTGCTTTCCTTTTCCAAAAAACTTGGGCCATGTAATACATTTCCAGATGGCACCTTGAACAACATTTATAAATGTGTAGGGTAAACCAATAGACACTTTGTCATTGGAAGTAACATATCAACACACCTTTGAAAGTGCATACCCCAAACACAAGCCATCAAATGACTCCAACAAAGCCAAATTACTACATGATACAATAGAATTTAAGGCAAATGCACACATTTGCAAGTTAAACCTTTCATGTTCAACATAAAGCAACATTTTTTTAAATCAAGAAAAACCTATCCAACAATTGCTACAATTTAGGATCCATAGTTGCAATACTTGTGATATATTTTACCTCACAATCATTTGAGATAAAATTATTAATAATGGCAAAGACATCATGTGCAAGCTACACATATGTAGTCATGGTTTTTTCAACAAAACTTAGCAAATTAACTTCAACAAGAACGTTCATAGATGGAAAACAACCCATCGACACAACTTGCATGCTACCCTTTGGAGCCAAATGGACTCAATAGTCTTTAGAAGCAAGAGCCCTTTACCCACTTTAAAAAACTTGTAGTAGAAAAAAAACTAAATAATACATATGGAAATATATGTGCCTTCTTTTTAATGGGCTCATGATCAAGTGGATCTTGGGCAATGTTTGCATCTTTTAATAATTTCTTTAATAAGGCATAATGATTAAAATCAACATATTTTTTCATGTTTGTTATGCCATTAGATTTATAGTATTTAATGAGACCTTTCTTACATCTCATGTGTTTAGCCAAGATATAAGGTGAGGTTGAATCATTGTGTGAAATAATTCATTTCATAATCTAATTTTGAGAAAGATCCAAAGGTTAATTATCATTCACCTTTAAAAAAATGTTCATGTAAGTGGATTATGATAGTGCAACTTTCAAAGAAACCTTTGTTTTTGCAAATTCTCCGAATGCACTTTGGTGATACGTGTTTCATCAACACCTAGAGCCTGTAGAACCTCCAACTCTCCACCTTTGTGAACAAGTTGCACATTTTTAATACTATAACTATTGTAACCCATGTATTAGATTGGTTATATACATACTTTGACAATGTCTTAAGTTCTCATGGAATTTGCATGATGTCTACCTTTTTAAGGAAAGAGGTGGGCATGATGAAATTCACGGGGAAATCATCAAGCTAAAAGCTATGATTGGTTGGCAAAATACTTTAATTATCTTTTGAAGGAGTGAGTTTGGGAATGATTGAAATATGATAAAAGGTTTTTTCAACATGGTTCATTTCTTCATACTAGTGTTGTTGGGAGGTTTTTGGATTTAGTAGGTTTAGGCTATAGGTCAAGTTTTGGGGTTCAAAGGAGGTTTTGAGATTTTTTAATCATCATTGGAACTTAACAAGGTAACTAGCATTTTTTCAAAATTAAATTAAAAATTGAATTGCAAGTGTGGTCCCTCTTTAAGTAGGTTTAGGTTCTTTAGTTAGATAAGTAAAATTTATATTTAAAAATATAAGCTTGGCCTTACACTTAAAACAACTTATTCCATTTGATTGGTTTTATATAATTAATATTACATAATTGTTATACTAAACTATGTGCACTTGTTGAACAAACTAATACTATCAACCTAAAAATAATTTAAAATAATAATTGTGTGTAATGGAGATGAAACTAGACTTGGATCGAACATAAATTCTTTGTGAAAATGATTCAAAGAAAAAAAAATTCAAAAGACCATGTCTTAAAATTGGACCATCCACAACCCCTAAATATTTTATTTATTAAATTAATTAAAAAAATAAAAATAAAAACTGGGACCAAAGGTACTTTTAAAAATCAAGATTGGGACAACACTGGTTCATAATAGGTTGGAACCTAGTACATGATTGACACCAATCCTCGTGTAACCAAAAAGAAAGGGGTATGAAAAACATCTTTTCATCACAAATCCAAACTCTATACTTGTGACTTTTACAATTTATATCCTACCATTCAAACACTGTTACAACACATTGGTGTTAATGTTCCAACATAACATAAATATTTATACCCAAATGAGACTCCATACACCACATACCTGTCGGGTCCCTTCTAGATCTCTATGTAGTATCCATTTAACTATTGCTACGAACAATTCTTGGTATTGTGAATACATGAATTAGTGGGATCTGGCTTGAGGTTAGTGCCTTCTGTGTTCATTTGGTCCATTATGAGTTATTAATATGTCCTTCTACCCTATGACATAATGCATAAAGATACTTGTCTTGGTTCCACAAACAAGATGACTTTTGGTTCCAAACTAAGGGTGAACAACAAATGCCAAGTTGGCTTGCAACAACTTGGGAAAACATAGTTCTAATTAGAATATGGGTCTATGGAAATTTTCTATAACCTCCCATTTTGTACCCATGTTCTACCCAACCCAAGGATACCTGTTAAGGTTTCTGGTTTTAACTCATCACATATGTGTTACTTCAAGAATGCTTCCACCAAAGGCCCATACAAATGCATCCCTCTACATGCTCATAATTCTATAGCTCAGACCCTTTTTGTGCATCATCATCCTTCAACATCAATCCCTTATAGAGCCTAACACTAGTAAGAACACAACGCATGCCATGATGTAGCCATTGGTGCAGCAAAAATCAAAACAACAACTACTCACTTTTGCAAGCTCTTGATTCTACACGATCTACCACAGATGCAATCCAAAAACCATAGACGTCTCCTCCTTCACCTCCAAACTCCCCTTCTTATCTTGGTCCAACTGCATCTTATTCCCCTCTCCCTTGCATGCTTGGAGCACCCTTGGCCACCCATTGTTTGCTGCCAACCTGTTTCATATAACACAAACAACAAAGCTTCCTACTCATAGCCGCTAACAAACAATAATGATATAAACCTTGCCACCTGCACGAAGAAAGTTGACAATGGCCCAAAACAAAACCTAAACCCTAAAACGAACTAATGTTCACACTATAGAAATCCAAGTGACTTCCTGTCCGGTCACATTGGTATCAAAGAACCAACTAGATTGTGTGCGAGTTGAGGAAATACTAGCCTCATAGCACACTACCTGCCTGGTATGGAGTATGGACATGAGGTAACCTCACCTCTCATACAAGTACCTGGTTTTTAGGGACTAGGGACCTGACATATAATAGTATGAAAGCTTTTTAAAAAATCCCATATCAGTACTACTAGCGAGTTATTATGTTCCAAAAGTTGATATCTGTGTTGGGAAATTTGTTGAAATTTTTTTTGTAAAGAAATGTCAATTCTGGTTCCCAAAATGAAAGAACTGTTAGTTCCAGTTATTTCAAAAACCTTAAAGATCTGGCAATTTTCATGAAAGATTCAACCCCCCCAAAATTAAAAAAAACCAACAGTTCTCTGACATTTTTCATCATTTTTTGAGAATCGCAGCTATATATGCCAAACCTGCTCTTGATCTTTGAGAACCGATGGGTAAATTCAATTCTTTTGAGAACAGATGGGTAAGTGGGTCTATATATATATATATACTCAAGTTGATGACCAAGGGCATCAGTCCCCTGCTCCTAAGAACCACTCAACACGAGTTGATACCCGCCTTGATCAATGATTGCTTTGCTCAACTGCCTTAAAGCAGGCTGTCAGATTAGATTTGCTGCATTATTTCTCACTTCAAAATGCCTTTGGCATATTGAATAAGGTAGGTGCATATCACACACACACCAACAACACCCACCTCCCTGAAAAAGGAAAATCATGCTGCCTGAACAAATCTGGAGGCTTGAAGCTCAGTGTTGAAATTTCCTCACATGGGCGTCTGGGAAAAAAAATTCAACTACTGCAGAGAAATACAATTCCTAAAGCAAAGCAATACAATCAATCTGCATGAAGTACACAGCAACTGCACTTCTGGACTGTAGAGAAATACAATTCCTAAAGCAAAGCAATACAATCAATCTGCATGAAGTACAAAGCAACTGCACTTCTGGACTGCAAAGAAATAGGATTCCTAAAGCAAAGCAATACAATCTGCTTGAAGTACAAGCAACTGCAATCTGAACAATGTCATAGTAATGCAAGTAACATGAAAGGACATTTTTACATTCATCATATGATTTTGAACAATGGGACTCCTTCCTTCCTTCCTTCCTT
>Ga0116226_10005184_pt1 | contig 11622 bp, 7 predicted proteins | sample S1TSphfallax_FD_89692 | JGI IMG/M metagenome (GOLD analysis project Ga0116226, IMG submission 89692) | Host-associated microbial communities from peat moss isolated from Minnesota, USA - S1T2_Fa - Sphagnum fallax MG | ecosystem: Host-associated > Plants > Peat moss > Unclassified | place: USA... | reverse complement strand
GGTGACAGACCGGCCAGTGGCGCCGGAAGTGGCATTTGAACTGGCATCGGTCTCCAAAGGCTCCCGCCGCTTTGTCTGGCAGAGCACCAACGGAGCCAAGGGCACGCTGAATATTGATCCTATCGACGACCGAACCATCCGCATTGACTGGCACACCACTTCCGCGGTCGGCGGTCCGGCGCTCACTTCGGGCACCGCGACACTCGTGCGCCGTCAGTAAAAATCCCCCGTAGTTTAACTGATAATCACGCCCGAATTCAGCCAAACCGGACGTATTTTTGTATTCCAGCTCACATAAAGCGGCCTATTTCTCAAAACTTTTGGAGAGTGCGGGCTGAAAAGGGTAAACTACAGTTGGAAGCTGCCGCCCGAAAACTATGAGTTGTTGCTGGAAACGTTGTTTAAATCCTTCGCCTTTAGCACCGGATTCTGAATTTTTACGGTTAAGTACCAACTGCCCGTCGACCTCTCACGACGACGGTTGGGGTTATTGAACTCTGGATGGCTTCCCCAGAGCAGGGTGAGAGAAGTTCAAGTTAGATAGGAAAAGGATTCATGACCAACATTTTTGTAGGCAATCTCAGTTTTAAGACCACTCAGGACGAATTACATGCGGCGTTTGCCCATTACGGAAGCGTGGAGCGGGTGAATATCGTCACGGATCGCGACAGCGGTCAGCCGCGCGGTTTTGCTTTTGTCGAAATGACGGACCGCAGCGCCGCTGAAACGGCAATTTCTCAGTTGAATGGCGCTGACCTCAACGGCCGCGCGATGAACGTGAACGAAGCCCGTCCCAAGCCGCAAGGCGGCGGCGGCGGTGATCGCCGTGACGGCGGCGGATCGCGCGGCCGCGGCGGTTCGCGCTGGTAGTTTTGGAGTGGGGCGCGTGTTCAGCGCGCCCTTTCACCCAGTTGGTAGTTTAAACTGGAGAAACACCGTCGGGGCGTAGCGCAGCCTGGTAGCGCACCTGCCTTGGGCGCAGGGGGTCGCGTGTTCGAATCACGCCGCCCCGACCATATAGTTCGAGACTTTAGTTTCTCCCTCCAAATCCATCACATCCCCGTTACTTCCCGCCCGCGAATCGGTCTCCCCTTCACCCCTCTAGTATTTTTTCTAGCTCGTTTTCGGATAAAAAATACAACTAAAGGTTGTAATACTCTTGCACTAATTCTATCTCAAGGGCATAATCGAATACGGTTAGTGAGGGGAATCTTTCATGTTCAAATTTTTCCGTATTGCCGCAGCGTTCTGCGTTTTTTTCACGGCACTTAAAGTAGATGCTCAATCTTTATTTGCCACTTTAACAGGTATCGTGGCGGACCCATCCGGTGCCGTGGTTCCGGGAGCCAGCGTCACTCTTCGCGACGAGAAATCGGGCTCTTTGCGCACTTCCGTCACGGATTCTTCCGGTTTTTTCACGTTTGCCTCGGTCTCCGTGGGCGACTTCACGTATGAGCTGAAGGTGGAACAGAAGGGCTTTTCCATTGAAAAGCTGCCGGGAATTGTGCTGCAGGGGGGCGAGACGCGCAACGTGAATGTCACCATGCAGGTGGGCAGCACCAACCAGACCGTCACCATTGAAGGTTCGGCTAATGAGATTGTTCCGGTGGATTCCGGCGAAAAGTCGGTGACGCTGACGGCCAAGGAACTGCAAAACTTCGTGCAAGTTGGCAGCAATGCGGCTGAGTACATCAAGATTGCTCCCGGATTCGGAATTTCCAATGGCACCAGCAACAAGGCCGGCTACACTGGGCAAACCATCGGCATCAATGCCAATGGCGACAGCGGCAGCCAGAGTCCGCTGAACGGCAACTTTTCCTCCAGCGGTTTGCCGGCTGGCACGCTGGACATCGTTTCGGACGGCGCGCACGTTTCCGACCCCGGCTGCAACTGTGATACGCCGGTGAATCCAAACGCCGATTTCATCTCCGAATTCAAAATCAACCTTTTCAACTTCAACGCCGAGGACCAGAAGGGGCCGCAGGTGATCAGCACCATTACCAAGTCGGGCGGCAGTGCGTTTCATGGTTCCGGCTTCTTTTCGGCCCGCAATTATGTGCTGAATTCGAACGACGCGCTGTTCAACGCCAGCGGCGAGAGCCGTCCGCAGGACAAATATTACTATCCCGGCGGCAGCATTGGAGGGCCGGTGATTATCCCCGGAACGCGCTTCAACAAGAACCATGACAAACTGTTTTTCTTCACCGGGTATGAATATTTCTATCAGGTGCTGGACACCGGCCTGCTGCGCGCGACAACGCCGACGGCCAGTGAATTGATGGGTAATTTCTCAGCCTCGTCCCTGGCCGGGGAAGGAAACATTACCGCAACCGGCGCGGCACCCAGCCCGCTGAACACCGCGGCGGGCGCGCAGTTTCCGGGCGGCATGATTCCTTCCAGCAAGCTGGATCCCAATATGCTGGCGCTGGCGAAACTGTTCCCGACACCGAACGCCAATCCCAACGCGAACGGCGGCTATAACTACGTGAAGGCGGAGAATTTCAACCAGAATAACTGGCAGTCCACGTCGCGCGTGGATTACAACATCAGCGACAACACCAAGCTGTTCGTCCGTTACAACGTGCAGCACGAAGTCCAGCTTTTCCCGGTGGGTCTGTGGTGGCGGCAGACGGATCAGGTTCCGTATCCGTCGGCGCTTCAGGGAAAGAACACATCGCAATCCATCACCACCTCGCTGACGCATGTCTTCAGCCCCACCATGACCAATGAATTTGTCTTCGCCTACACCTTTGTCGGTTTTCCGAACGTGTTTGCCGATCCTTCCAAGGTGGACCGCACGCAGGTTGGCTACAACTATTCGGGTATTTTCAAGAACGGCGTGAAGCAGATTCCTTCTTTCGGCGCCTACGGGTGGAACAACAGCGAAGTGCCGCTGATTTTCCAGCCGGGCGGATTTGAAGTGGGCGGAAACTCGCAGGGGCTTTATGCCAATAAGTGGCTGCCCAGCATCAGCGACACGGTCACCAAGGTCTGGGGCACGCACACCGTCAAGGCAGGCTTCTTCTGGGAATGGATTCGCAACTCACAGCCCGGCAATGACGACACCAACGGTTACCTGGAATTCTACTCGGGCAACTCCACCAGTTACGGCAATGCCATCGCGGATCTGGTGACGGGTAACCTCTCGGGCGGTTATGTGGAATCGAACTTCAACCGCGTGAACGATATTTCTTATTCCACATATGAAGGGTTTTTGCAGGATTCGTGGAAGGTCAACAAGAAGCTGACTTTGAACTACGGCTTGCGCTTGACCTCTTTCTCTCCGTGGACAGACAGAACGGGCGCAGGTTATGCCATTTTCAATAAGGCCGCGTTTAGTCCAAGCTGTTCAGCCGCTCCCACGTATTGCGGCTTTGAATGGCATAAAATTGACCCCAGCATTCCCACCAGCGGCTTCCCGTCGAGTTCGGTATTCTGGCAGCCGCGCTTTGGTCTGGCTTACGACGTATTCGGAAACGGGAAGACCGTGGTCCGCGGCGGCTGGGGCACCTTTTACTTCCACTCGTCTCAGTTCACCAGCGGCCTGGACACCACGGCGGGTGTGGAAACCATCAACCTGTCAAACGGCAACAACGGCACGCAACTGTTCGCCAGCCAGCTTGGCTCTCTGAACTTGGCTGGCACATCATCCACCCCCACCGCGGTGGATGCGAAAGACAACAAAGAGCCGTATGTGTACAGCTACAGCTTTACCATTGCCCAGCGGCTGCCGTGGTCGAGTCTTCTGGAAGTGGCCTACGTTGGCAACAGCAGTCATAACCTGCAGAACACGACAGACGGGGCCGGAACTGAAATCAATCCGGTTTTGCCGGGAGCCATGCTGTCAGCCAATAACGGCGGCGTGGATCCGAACAGCCTGAATGCGAATAACTTCCGCCCGCTGCAAGGCTATGGAGCGGTGGCCGTTGCCACGAATAATCTCTACGCGAACTATAACGCCTTCCAGGCCAGCTTTATCAGAACCAAGGGCCGTTACACCATCACTTCGAACTACACATGGGGCAAGGCGATGGGCATTGTGAGTGACGCCTACGATTATTTCAACCTCAAAAATGACTACGGCGTGCAGGCCGGCAACCGCAAGCAGATCTTCAACATTGCGTATTCCGTGGAACTGCCGAAGTTCACGACCAACCGGTATGCGGGCGGCTTCGTCAATGGCTGGCAGGTATCGGGCATCACGCAAATTCAAAGCGGACCGGATCTGACGGCCAATGCCAGCGGCAACTTCAGCCTCAATCTGAACGGGGCCACGCTGCCTTCGGCGCCCACGCAAGTGATCGGCAACACATCGCTGCTGGGCACACCCGACATTCAGCTGAATCCGATACTGACCTGCAACCCGGCAGCAAACCTGGGGCCGCATCAGTACATTAATCCGAACTGTTTCGCCGCGCCGACAAAGGTGGGACAAAACGGACCCACTGTTCTGCCGGCAATTTATGGGCCGGCCTTTTTCAATGCGGATTTGGGACTGTTCAAGAACTTCCCCATCAAGGAAGCCATGAAGCTGCAGTTCCGGGTGGATGCATTCAACTTCCTGAATCATCCGTTGTGGTCATTCAATGGCACGAATCTGACGCTGGGTTACAGCCAGGCCACTCCCGGCGGTCCGCTGACATTGAATACGCCGCTGTTTGGCACGGTGACGGAAAAGCAAGGCAACCGCATCATACAATTGGCGGTGAAGTTCTATTTCTAGATGCTGTTGCCCATTGTTTTTCTGTGTGCCCTTCCATTGCCTGCGCAGACCACCCGGTCTCCGCAGGCTTTGCTGAAAGAAGCCACTGAATTTCAGCAGGCTGGCAAATTCGGTGAAGCCATTGCCGATTACCGCCAGATACTGGAAATGTACCCTGACCTGGCACCAGTCCGGTCAAATCTGGGGGCTGCGCTGGCGGGCAGCGGACGCTATGCGGAAGCCATTGTTGAATATAATCGGGCGCTGTCAAAGCAGCCAGATCCGCATGTGCGGATGAATCTGGCCATCGCCTATTACAAGACCACGCAACTGGAAAAGGCCGCCGAAACGCTGGCAAAAGTAAGACAGGAAGAGCCGGGCAACGTGCAGGTGACGACGCTGCTGGCTGATTGTGATTTGCGGCTGGGACGCAACAAAGATGTCATCCAGTTGCTGACGCCGCTGCAGCAGTCCGGTGCGCCCGATTTGGGAATTGCTTACATGCTGGGCACGGCGCTGATTCGCGACAACCAGGTGAGCAAAGGGCAGGTGATTATCGACCCGATTCTGAAGAATGGCGATTCCGCCGAGGCGCGGCTGCTGATGGGCACGACCAAGCTGATGGTGAACGATTTGAAAGGCGCGGTGGTGGATTTGCAAAAGGCGGTGGAACTGAATCCGAATCTGCCCGATGTTTATTCTTATTACGGTTCCGCGCTGCTATCGACCGGCGATCCGGCAGGGGCGCAGAAAGCGTTTCAAAAAGAACTGGCGCTGGACCCCAACAGCTTTGAAGCCAATCTGCGCATGGGCGTGCTGCTGCGGCAGGATGAAGAAAACGCCGGCGCGATCCAGTATTTTGAGAAGGCCCTGCTGGTGAGGCCGGGCGACATGGGTGTGCGCTATCAGATGGCGGCGACGCATCTGGCGATGGGCGACGTGGAAGCGGCGCGGCAGGAACTGGAAAGCGTGCTAAAGGAAGCGCCGAATTTTATTGAAGCTCATGTGACACTGGCGACTGTTTATTACCGTGAGAAACGCAAGACGGACGGAGACCGGGAGCGCGCCATGGTGGCGAAGCTGAATGCCGACAAGCAGGCAGCCGAACCCGCGCAGACGGCGAAATGAAGCTGGCTGTATTCATCTTCTGTGCCGCACTGGCGCAATCTCAAGACGGCTTTGACGCCGCTGTGCAGCGCGCCGATGCCGCGCGTGACGCGCATCAGGTGAGTGAGGCGGTTGCGCTTTATCAGCAGGCTTTGCATTTGAAACCGGACTGGCGGCAAGGCTGGTGGGTGCTTGGTTCCATTCTCTATGACGCCAGCCGCTTCACGGAAGGCGAGCAGGCGTTTCTTCCGCTGACCACGCTGGATGCGGACAAATCCGCCGGGTGGGCGATGGCGGGATTGTGCGAGTTTGAAATCAGCCACTATCAGGACGCGCTGACCAATCTTCAAAAGGCGCAGCAGTTGGGGCTTCCGCCGTCTCTTTTTGACGTTGTTGAATATCACATTGAACTGATTCTGATTCGCACCGGGCAGTTTGACCGGGCTATTGAAAGAATCTCGCGCGTGGCTTCGCGGAAGGAGGAGAATCCGAAGCAGGTGGAGGCGATGGGCACCGCGGCGCTGCGCCAACCGGTTCTGCCCGCCGCGGATGAGGAACTGGCCATGGCCCTGGGACGAGCCATGTGTGATGCCGCCGCCAGCCGCACCAAAGAGGCGAATGCGGAATTCCAGGCCATTGTGGCGGCGCATCCGTCCCTGCCTGAGCTGCATTTTCTGTATGGCCAGGTTCTGCTGGAAAGCGATCCTGACCAGGCGCTGGCGGCTTTTGAGCGAGAACTGGTTTTATCTCCGCATCATGCGCGAACGCTGATCAGCCTGGCGGCGGAATATGCGAAGCGGAACGAATTTCAAACCGCGCTGGGGTATGCGCGCCGCGCGGTATATGCCGAGCCGAAATACTTCGCCGCGCACGCGATTCTGGGCAAAGTGCTGGTGGAAGGCGGGCTGGATTTGCCGAAAGGAATTACTGAATTGAAGACGGCGGTGGATTTGGCACCCGCGAATCCGCAGAGCCGGCTGGCGCTGGCTTCCGCGTATTTGAAAGCGGGGCGGAAAGAGGATGCGGCGAAAGAGCGGGCGGAGTTTTTGCGGCTGAGAACCGAAATTGATGCCAGCAACAAGGTGCAAGTTGCGCGGTAGGTGGCTGGCGCTGCTGCTGGCGCACGGGCTCTTCGCCAATCAAATCCGCACTTGCGCCACCTGTCATCCGGCGCAGGCCAAGCCGCAGCCTGCGACATCCATGGCGCATGCGATGGAACTGGTGCCCGATTGCACGATTCTAAAAGAGCATCCTCTGATGACCTTCACCGAGGGCAAGTTTTCGTTTCGCATTGAGACCAAGGGCGGCAAAAGCGTTTACTCCATTTCAGACGGCCAGCAGACGCTGAGTTATCCCATCGGCTGGGCCTTTGGCCAGGGCCTCGCGGGGCAAACTTACGTCTTTGAACACAACGGCGAATATTTCCAAAGCCGCGTCAGTTATTACAGCTCCATCAACGCGCTAGACCTGACGCTGGGCGCTGAAAACATGAAGCCGACCAACCTGATGGAAGCGTCCGGCATTCCCATGGCCCCGCAGGAGGGTCCGCAATGTTTTGGCTGTCATGCCACCAACGCAGTGGAAGCGAAGAAACTGGTTCCCGATAAGCTGATTGCGGGTCTGCAATGCGAGCGCTGCCACGGCCCCAGCGAAGAGCATTTGAAAAAGCTGGCTCCGATGCCGAAGCTGACGCATTTTTCCGCCGAGCAGACATCGGCGTTCTGCGGACAGTGCCACCGCACGTGGGACGACATTGCCTCCAGCGGCAAGCTGGGTGTTTCCAACGTGCGCTTTCAGCCGTACCGTTTGACCAACAGCAAATGTTATGACACCGAAGACGCGCGCATCAGTTGCACGGCCTGCCACAATCCGCATGAAGAAATTCGCCGCACGGCCAGCGATTACGATGCAAAATGCCAGGCGTGTCATGCGGGCGGGAAGCCTGCGGCCTTGGCGTGCAAAGTGGCGAAATCCAACTGCATCACTTGCCATATGCCGAAAGTGGAGATTCCGGGTTCGCATCATCAATTCTTCGATCATCAGATAAGGATTGTGAGGGGCAATGAATATCCCAATTAGCCTGCTTGCCCTGCTGCTGCTGCAAAGCGCGGATGACCCCATGGCGCTGGTGCAGCATGCATACCAATTGCAGCAAAGCGGCGATTATGCGGCGGCGGCCGAAGCCTATCGCGCATTTCTGAAGCTGCGGCCCGATGAAGTGGGCGCGCATTCGAATCTGGGTGTGGTGCTGACTAAGCTGGGCCGCTATGACGAAGCGATCAGCGAATATCAAGCGGCGGAAAAGCTGCTTCCTAATGATCCGCGCATTTCCGTCAACCTGGCGCTGGCTTATGAGAAAAGCGGACGCTTGCCGGAAGCGACAGCCAAACTGTCCGCACTGCATAATGCGGCTCCGCAAGAAAAGCAGATCACCATGCTGCTGGCCGATGCGTGTTTGCAGGGCGGCGATTATGCGCGTGTGACGGAACTGCTGCGGCCGCTGGAACAGCAAACTCCAGATGATCTGGCGATTGCTTATCTGCTGGGAACCGCGCTGATACGGCAGCAGCGCATCAGCGAAGGCCAGGTGGTGCTGGACCGCATTTTGAAAAATGGCGACAGCGCCGAGGCACGTTTTTTGCTGGGGATGCAGATGTTTGAATCGGGCGATTATCCGGCGTCCGTGAAGCAGTTCGCCGCGGCCAGTGAAGCGAATGCGAAGCTGCCGGATTTGCAGGCGTATTATGGCCAGGCTCTTTTAACAACGGGCGATGCCGACGGCGCATCGGCCGCGTTCGGCAAAGAGCTGGAGCAGAATCCGAACAGCTTCACCGCTAGTCTGGGGCTGGGCCAGATTCTGACCGTGCGCAAGCGCTTTAGTGAAGCGGAGCCGTTGTTAAGACAGGCGTTGGTGATGCGCCCGCAATCGGCGGAAGCCAAAGCGGCGCTTGATGAATGCTTGCGGGGTGAAGGAAAGCTGCCGCGGGCGGCGGTGAAGACCGTGCCGCAGCGTCCGGTAACAGCACCCGATTTCACTTTGCCTGACGTGGCGACGGGAAAGAACGTGAGCCTCAGTCAGTTTCGCGGCAAGAGTCCGGTGGTGCTGATTTTTGGCAGTTACACTTGCCCCAACTTTCGCGATTCCGCCGATGCGCTGAAAAAGCTGCAAGCAAAATACGGCACCAAGGCGCCTTTCCTGCTGGTCTATATTCGTGAAGCGCACGCGGACGGTGAATGGCAGAGCACGCGCAATGAACGCGATGGTGTTGCGCTTCCGCAGGCGCATCTGCTTTCAGAAAAACAAGACCACGCCGTCATGTGCAGCCGCGCTTTGCATCTGCCGTTTCAAGCATTGCTGGACGGCATGGACAACAAAGTGGAGAAGGCTTATGACGCGTGGCCCAGCCGGGCTCTTGTCATCGGCAAAGAGGGGCGCGTGCTTTACACAACGCATTTGACTGAACTGGATTTCTCATCCGACACCATGGAGAAAGCGATTCAGACCGCGCTGGGCCGAACGCCAGGCCAACGGCTGGGCCAACATTGATATGCTCTTTAGCTGAATTTGGAGCAAACATGTTCAACCTGAAAACACCCATTGGACGGCGCAGTCTGATGAAAGCCTCGGCTGCCGCGCTGTTCCTCAGCAAAGACGCAGACGCGAATCCAGATAATAACCCAGAGCCTCGCATCCAAAACGTCAACACCAATTCCAGCCCGTCGAAACTGCGAATCACCGATCTGCGAATAGCCACGGTGAAGAAACCGGGTCCCAGTCCGTGCAGCATTATCCGGCTGGAGACCAACCAAGGTGTTTCGGGATTGGGAGAAGTGCGCGACGGCGCCAGCGGCACTTACGCGCTGTTTTTGAAGAGCCGGCTGATTGGCGAAAATCCGCTGAACGTCACTTTCCTGTTCGAGAAGATCAAACAGTTTGGCGGAGAGAGCCGCCAGGCGGGCGGAGTGGTTGCCATTGAAGAAGCGCTGTGGGATATCGCGGGCAAGGTCTATGGCGTGCCCATTTATCAGATGCTGGGCGGCAAGTTTCGCGACAGCATTCGTTTGTATGCCGACACGGTTGAATCAGACGACCCAAAAGTCTATGCGCAGCGCATGAAGGAACGCAAGGAACAGATGGGTTTGACGTGGCTGAAAATGGATCTGGGCGTGGACATGGTGTCCAAGACGCCCGGCACTGTCACCGGGCCTTCGGGCCAGAGCAAGTGGGAAACCACGCTGCTGCCGCATCCATTCCTGGCCAATGAAGTGACCGACAAAGGGATTGAAATGCTGGTGGCTTATGTGGCCGCGATTCGCGAAGCAGTGGGCATGGAGATTCCGCTTTCCATGGATCATCTGGGCCACCTGGGCGTGAACTCAATCATACGTCTGGGCAAGGCTTATGAACCCTACAATCTTTCGTGGATGGAGGATGTGGTGCCGTGGCAATACACGGAGCTTTTGCAGCACATCACGAATGAAAGCCCGACGCCGATACTGACCGGCGAAGATATCTATCTGAAAGAAGGCTTCGCTCACTTGTGCCGCAACCATGCGGTGAGCAAGATTCATCCGGATATCTCGACATCGGGCGGCATTCTGGAGACCCACAAGATTGGCGACATGGCGATGGAGTATGGAGTGCCCATGGCCATGCATTACGCGGGGCTGCCGATTGGCGCATACGCCAGCGTTCACTGCGCGGCAGCGACGGAGAATTTTCTGGCGTGCGAGAACCATTCACTGGATGTTCCCTGGTGGCAGGACTTGGTGGAGGGCGTGGAGAAGCCGATTATCAACAAGGGTTTTATCGCCGTTCCGGATAAGCCAGGCCTGGGCATCACACTGAATGACGAAGCCGTGCGCGCGCACCTGGTGCCGGGGACCGGCTTCTTTGAACCAACGCCTGAGTGGGACAAGGAACGTTCGTACGACCGGCTGTGGAGCATGGCTGCGCCGCGCAAAACCACGAAGGAAAGCTAAGAATGAAAAAGCTATTTTTGATTGCCTGGGCGATAGCTCTGCCTGTCTGCGCGCAGGTGAAGATGACACATGAGCAGATGATGTTTTACACATCGGACTGGAAGGGTGACCGCTTCCCGGATGGGCGGCCCAAGGTGCCGGATGATCTGCTGAAACGCGCGCTGGATTGCACCATTGAAGACATCTGGGATTATTTGCGCGATGAAGGATACCGCAATCAGTTTGAAGGCAACTGGCATGCTCTGCATATTGAAAAACCTTTCGCGGGCCGGGCGCTGACCGCGCAATACATGCCGGTGCGTCCCGACATGGCGCGCGCCATTGCGGCGGAAGGCAAGACTGAGGGCCGGGTGAGCGGCAACAATAGCTGGCCTATCAATGAACTTCAAATTGGCGATGTCTATGTGGCGGACGGCTTCGGGAAAATTATTGAAGGCACGCTGATTGGATCAAACCTGGGCAATGGCATTGCGGCCCACACGCATACCGGATTTATTTTTGATGCCGGCATTCGCGACCAGGAAGAGAACCGCGAGATTCCTGATTTCAACGGCTTCTATCGCGGAACTGATCCTTCCGCGTGGGCCGATATGACGCTGACCGCTATCAATTCGCCCATCAGAATCGGCCGCGCGATTGTTCTGCCGGGTGATCTGGTGCTGGCGAAAACCGATGGCGTTATTTTCATTCCAGCCATTCTGGCCGAGACTGCCATCAGTTCAGCCGAGTTCACCAACCTGAAAGACGCGTTCAATTTCGAACTGAACAAACAAGGAAAGAATGGCGCGGAATTTGAAGGCGGCTGGGGCGCGGCGAAGTACGCGGCGCTG
>Ga0116226_10005182_pt1 | contig 11624 bp, 8 predicted proteins | sample S1TSphfallax_FD_89692 | JGI IMG/M metagenome (GOLD analysis project Ga0116226, IMG submission 89692) | Host-associated microbial communities from peat moss isolated from Minnesota, USA - S1T2_Fa - Sphagnum fallax MG | ecosystem: Host-associated > Plants > Peat moss > Unclassified | place: USA... | reverse complement strand
GGTGGCGTCGGGGATGGGCATTTGCATGGGGTTGGTGGTCCTGTGGCCGAAGGCAGGCAAGGCAAGACGTTCTATTTTTAAAAAAGAACCAAAAGACTTTTGATTCCCAAAAGGCGTCGCGTTCGACAAAGCGCCACCAGAAACCAAAAGTTTTTTGCTTCTTTTTTTCAAAAAAGAAGTTCTTGCTTACTTTATATAGATAGCCCGGAAATCATTAACATTGGTCCGCGTCGGCCCCGTGACAACCAGATCGCCGAGCGCCGCAAAAAATCCATACCCATCATTATCGGCAAGCCGCTCGCTCGCGTCCACGCCCAATGCCTGGGCGCGCGCAAGCGTATCGGGGGTTAGAAGCGCGCCGGCATTGTCTTCGGTGCCGTCGATGCCGTCCGTGTCGCAGGCGATGGCGTGGATGTTGGGGGCGCCCGCCAGCGCCACGGCCAGGCCGAGCAGAAATTCGGCATTGCGCCCTCCCCTGCCCTGCCCGCGCACGGTCACGGTGGTCTCCCCGCCCGAAATCAGCACGCACGGAGTTGGCCCGCGGTATTGCAGCGCCTGCGTCGCCATCCCGCGGGCCACGGCCACCGCCTCGCCCTCGATCGCGTCGCCGAGCATGATAGGGGTTATGCCCTGCGCGCGCGCAAATATTTCCGCCGCCTGCAGGGCTGCGCGCGGGGTAGCGACGATCTCGCCCCGCGTACGATCGAAGGCCGGATGGTCGGATTTTGGGGTTTCGGCGGCCGGGTCTTGCAGACGCGCGGCGATGGAGGGCAGCGGCTCGATGCCGTAACGCGCGAGCACGGCGCGGGCTTGGGCGAGCGTTGTGGTATCCGGCACTGTTGGGCCGGAACCGATCACGGAGGGATCGTCGCCCGGCACATCGGAAATCATCAACGTGACCATGGGCGCCGGCGCCGCGGCTTCGGCCAGGCGACCGCCCTTGATGGCGGACAGGTGCTTTCGCACGCAGTTCATCTCGGCGATGGTGGCGCCGCTGCGCAGCAGCGCGCGGCTGATGGCCTTCTTGTCGGCAAGATCGATGCCGGGCGCCGGCAAGGCCAGCAGGGCAGATGCGCCGCCGGATATCAGGCAAAGCACCAAATCATCGGGCCCCAGGCCGCGAACCATGCCGAGCATGCGGGCGGCGGCGGCTTGCCCGGCTTCGTCAGGCACCGGATGGCTCGCCTCCACCACCTCGATCCGTGGAAGCGGGCCCGCACCGTGGTGGTAGCGGGTAACGACAAGGCCGGTAAGGGGGGCAGCCTCGGGCCAGCTTGCCTCGACCACGGCGGCCATGGCCGCCGCCGCCTTCCCCGCGCCCACTACCACCGTGCGGCCGCGCGGCGGTTTGGGCAAATGCGGCGGCACACAGAGTGATGGCGAGGCGGCCGCAACCGCTGCCTCGAACATATGGAGCAGCAGCGCGCGGGGTGGCATCATGACAGCGGCGGGTCCTTATCAGGCGGCAGCGGCCCCGTGGCTTATCAGCCTGACGCCTTCATAGGCAACGCGCACCCATAACGGCACCATGAAACCACCGCGCGTGCCGACGCGCTTATCTCCGGTGCTGCCCTTACTTGCCGGAATATGTAAACGTGGCTTGTAGTGTTTCCACGCAACTGCCGATCAGGGTCGGACTCGGCAAGGTGGCGCTCGCCAGTGCAGAAAAACTTTGCGTGTCAAACAAGGTGGTGGTGGCGGTGTAGGGAAACCCGCCGAGTTTCTTGCCATTCACGTAGATCGTTACCTTGCCGGTCTGGTTGGCAAAGGTGCTGCCGGTACCCTGCACGTAGATGGATTGCTGGTAGCCGTAGGTGCCGCTGCTGCCGAGCACGCCACCACGTAGATCGATTTGCAGATTACCAGAACTGCCGACGCTGGAAAGTTGCGCAATGCCAGTGCTCTGCGCGCCGGCGGTGCCGTAGCTGGTGGTGCAATCGCTTTGGCTTGCGCCATTCGTAGCGGTAACGGATACGAGAACGGCCTGCGTATAATAATGGCCCACGGCCAGCGTGATGCTTTGTGCATGCGCGGCGGTGGCGAGGGAACTAAAGCACAAAAGGGCCAGCGCAGATAGATTCCGCGCGGCGATACGGATGTTCATGGTGGGGTCATCTCCAGAAGAAGCTTAACGACTGTTTAGCGGGGATGCCGTTATGCAGTCCGGAGGGCATTAGCAAAACGAAGCCATTTTGCAATCCAAATCATCGCAGAGAAGCGTGTTCTTTTCTCAAGAATAGAACCAAAAGACTTTTAATTCTACCGGCAGTGGCACTATCCGGGAATACCAAGGCCCAATCCCCCGTAATCGGGACCGCTAAAAATTGCCTCGATCTCCGCGGGCGTAACGTCCTGCAGCGTTGCGGGGGACCAGGCCGGATTTCGATCCTTGTCCACAATGGCGGCGCGCACGCCTTCGCGGAAATCGGGGCGGCCCATGCAAGCCATGGCAAGGCGATATTCTTGTTCCAGGCTCTGTTCCAACGCATCGTGCTGGCGCGCTTCGCGCAGCGCACGCAGCGCCATCCTCAGCGAACTGGGCGATTTGCCCGCAATCTCCGCGGCTGCTCGCTGCGCCGCCGGCTCAGGGTGCCGGGCCAACGCTTGCAGGATGGCCTCCACGCTTTCCCCGGCAAAACACGCGCCGATCCAGGCGCGCGCATCCCCTAACACCCCCGGCGGCGCCTCCGTTGCAAAGCGGCCGAGGCATTCATCGACCTCCCCGTGCGTTGCGCAATCGCGCAGCGCTTCGGCAAGCGCCGCGAGGTTCGTTGATGGCACACAAAGATCGGCGAGGCCGCACAACAGCGCATCGGCAGCGCCCATCTGCAGGGCCGCAAGAGCCGCGTAGGTGCCTAACTCATCGGGAGCGTGCCCGAGCAGCCACGTGCCCCCCACATCGGGCACGAAGCCGATGCCGGTTTCCGGCATCGCGAGCCTGGCGCGCTCCGTTACGACGCGGTGGGAGGCGTGGGCGGAAACGCCGATGCCCCCGCCCATCACGGTCCCGTCCATGAACGCCACAAACGGTTTGGGGAAACGCGCGATGTGCGCGTTCAGGCGATACTCTTCGCGAAAGAATTCCTGCGGCACGGAAAAATCGCCCGCCACCACGGCGTCGTAAAGGGCGCGGATGTCCCCGCCCGCGCACAGGCCGCGTTCGCCTGCGCCATCCAGCAACACGAGTTTCACATCGGGGTGTTCGGACCATGCGGCAAGCGCGGCATCGATGGCGCGCACCATGCCGAGGGTGAGCGCATTCAGCGCGCGTGGGCGGTTGAGCGTGATGCGGCCTGTGCCGTGCTCGATGCGGGTGATCGTTTCGGTCATGGTTGGGCGGGCCTCTGAACAAATTTAAGGAAGAAGTTCTTTTTTGAAAAAAAGAACCAAAAAACTTTTACGTCCTGCGCGGGTTCCACGAAATCGCCGCCGCAGGAAGTAAAAGTCTTTTGCTTCTTTTCTTCAGAAAAGAAGTGCTTTCTTCCTTCTTTCCTTACCCCATGGTCGGAATCACAAAACTAGCCCCACTTTTCACCCCCGGAGACCAGCGCTGCGTCACCGTTTTCGTGCGCGTATAAAACCGGATCGAATCCGGCCCATGCTGGTTCAAATCCCCAAAGCCGGATCGCTTCCAGCCGCCGAACGTATGATAGGCGATCGGCACCGGGATCGGCACGTTCACGCCCACCATGCCCACCTCCACTTTCGATACGAAATCCCGCGCGGCATCGCCATCGCGCGTAAAGATCGCAACACCGTTGGCATATTCATGCCCGGAACAGAGTTTTAGCGCGGCGTTGTAATCGGCCGCGCGCGTGATCGAGAGAACGGGCCCGAAAATTTCTTCCTTGTAGATGCGCATGTCGGTCGTCACATGATCGAACAGGCTGCCCCCAAGGAAATAGCCGTTTTCGTAGCCCTGCAGCGTATAGCCGCGGCCATCCACTAGCAGTTGGGCGCCTTCGTCCACTCCGATGCCGATATAGTTTTTCACCCTTTCCAGCGCCTCCCGCGTCACCAGCGGCCCGTAATCGGCGGCGGGATCGGTGGAGGTGCCAACGCGCAGGGCTTCCACGCGCGGAACCAGGCGCTTCACAAGTTCATCGGCGGTGCGTTCGCCCACCGGCACGGCGACCGAGATCGCCATGCAGCGTTCGCCGGCGGAGCCATAGCCGGCGCCGATCAGGGCATCCACGGCAAGGTCCATGTCGGCATCCGGCATGATCACCATATGGTTCTTGGCGCCGCCGAAACACTGCGCGCGCTTGCCGTATTTGGCAGCGTTTTCATAGATGTAGGCCGCAATCGGCGTGGAGCCCACAAAGCCCACCGCCTTGATCAACGGGTGTTCCAGGATGGCGTCCACCGCTTCCTTGTCGCCATTGACCACGTTCAGGATGCCGGGCGGCAGCCCCGCTTCGATAAACAGTTCCGCGAGGCGCAACGGCACGGAGGGATCGCGTTCGGAGGGTTTCAGGATGAACGCATTGCCGCAGGCGATCGCCGGCGCACATTTCCACAGCGGGATCATGGCCGGGAAGTTGAAAGGGGTGATACCGGCGACCACGCCCAGCGGCTGGCGCATGGAATAGACGTCGATCCCCGTGCCGGCGCTCTCGCTATATTCGCCTTTCAGCAGGTGCGGAATACCGATCGCGAATTCCGCCACTTCCAGGCCACGCTGGATGTCGCCCTTGGCGTCCTGCACGGTTTTGCCGTGCTCGGAGGAAAGCAGCTGGGCGAGTTCATCCATGTTCCGGTTCAGCAGATCCACGAAGCGCATCATCACGCGGGCGCGGCGCTGTGGGTTGGTGGCGGCCCAGCCCGGCTGAGCCCCGGCGGCGTTTTCGGCGGCGGCCGCCAGTTCGGCGCGGCTTGCCAACGGCACGCGGGCCTGGACCTCGCCGATATTCGGATCGAACACGTCGGCGAAGCGGCCGGACTGGCCGGCGACGTGCTTGCCGCCAATAAAATGAGTGAGTTCGCGGGCCATCGAGCCCTCCTGTTGGTCGTTTTCGCTTTCGGACCATACAGCACGGGTTGAAGCCAGCGGCTAGAGCAATATCCCATGAGTGGCATCGTCCGGTGATAAAATTGCTCATCAAAACAAAGGCCAGAGCGTTTTCAGCACCGTCTGATCATGAAAGGCTAGCTGAAAACGCTCTCGTGCTTCCGGTCATTGGCAGTGAGTGGAATGTTCGAGTTGGCACACATGCTCCTGAAGGCCCGACGCGGGGTAGCCGACGAGGGCTGGAGCGACAACCAGATCGCCCGCGCATTGGACAGCGGCCTTGCAACAATCGCCAGAACCCGCCAGCAACTCGCAATGGCGCCCGCAAAGCGTTACCGCACCTTGCAATTAAAAATCGTGAAAAGACCTGATAAGGCCAAAGGCTTTGATGTGCTGCCCAGGCACTGGGTGGTATAACGCTCGCTTGCATGGCTCAGCCAGTGCCGACTATCCAAGGACTTCGAAAACCTGAGCGAAACGGCTGTCGCATTTTATTCGCCTTACGTCCATTCTCTTTATGGTCAGAAGGTTCTGAATTGATTAGCATACCTTTCGGAGAGACTCTAAGTGGCACAGGCGTGCTTGACTTGCGCGAAGTCCAGTTGCGACAGTGGCGCATCCTGTCATGTCGGAACCCGTAACGACGGGATAGTTCAATCTGCACGATATCGGTTTGCGCACTTGAGCATTGCGACTCCGCCTGGGCGGGAAGTTTTGTTGCGGCCGCTACGGCAAAGTTTGCTTGTATACATCAGAACGTGCCACGCAACCGCACGCCGAATGTAGCGGGCGGTGCGATAAACGCAAGTTCGGTGCCGGTCTGCAGTGGGCCACCGAACGCCGTTGAGAGATAACGCGTATCGGTGCAGTTGAGGCACCATGCCTCCAAAGTCCAGCCGTGGGTCAGGGAGCGCAGCCCAATGCTGGCATTTAGAAGAGGAACAGTGGATTGCATCGTGTTTGTAACCGTGTCGATGAATATTTTTGACGTAACCTGCCCGCCGATGCTGCCGACCAGGGCGTAGTGATCGGAAACGGGTGATCGACGTCAAGTCCGATATTTCCCGCTTCTCTAGGCGCCTGGCTGAACCGCCTGTTACGCTGATTCGCTGCAATCACATCGGAGTTGCCGAAATTCGCTTCCGGCAAAAAAGTTGCTGACGCATTGAGAGTGATCTCGTCAGTCAGCCTGGCCGTATTCTCGATTTCCAGCCCAGCGACCTGGGCTGTGGGCACACTAACCACCTGGTAGTTAAGCCCAAGAAATTGCGCCACTTGCAGGTCGGTGATCTTATCGTAGAAAAGTGCCACATTCGTGCGAACGCGTTGATCAAAATACTCCGATTTCAGGCCCACCTCGTAGCCATCGATGAATTCCGGCTTGTAGATCGGATCAAGCGGCACGGCCCCTGGCGTGATTGCAGGATTATTTGCAACGCCGCCGCCTGCACTCCTGTCCAGATTGATGCCGCCCGCTTTGAAACCACGGCTGTAGGAGCCGTAGGTCATGACAGCCGGTGCGATCTGATACTGCAATCCAACCGTTCCACTGACAGCACGGTTGACGGTTGTATCATTGAAAGCCGGACCTGGCGCAGCTCCAAGAACCTCGAAAGCCGCATGGGGGTCGGGGTCGACGTAGCCGTAATGGAATGACCCGCGCTTGTCTTCGAGCGAGTAGCGTATACCAGCAAATGCAGTCAGTGATTTGCCGATATGCGCCGTCCAGTGCGTGTAGCCGTCATAGGAATTGTCTTGCCCCTTGTAGATTTCGTCGTCGTAGAGCCCATAGGGCGCTTGCGCAAAGCCAGGTGGCAGCCCGAGCGGCGCCAGTAGGGCATTAAAAAACGACTGAGCCTGCGTACCCCAAAATATCTTGTAATCCGCATCAAGCTGCTCGTGGGCAACATATAAGCCTGCCACATAGTCGAGCGAGGAGATCCAGCCATCGAGACTGGTTTTTCCGTCATAGATAAATTCCTGAGACAGGTCCGTTGTATTAAATCTGTTATCGATATTCACGACGTCGGCCGGGCTGAAATCCGCGTCATCGCCGTTTGGCGCCTTCTGGCTGATCAGCCAGGTGCGAAGGGCGGATATCGATCGCAATGTGCCGCCCGAGGGATTAAACCAAGTCGATTGGAGGACAATACCGCGATCCCTGACTTGCTGATCCGGCTTGCCATTCTCGACGTTCTCGAACTTGTAAGGATTGGTAGGCTCCGGGCCGATTCCGCTGGAGATGGCGAGCGCATCGATCAGCGGCTGAACCGGCCCTGGGCTCAAAAGCACCGCCCCGTAACAACAATTTTCGCGTTCGACGGACACGTCGGCGATGAGCTTGAACGTGAATTCTTCGCTCGGCTTATACTCGATTGTTGCTTTTATTGCCCTGGGGTGACTTCCGTCATAATTCTTGTGAGTGTCGTAATTTGTTAAATAGCCGTCTAGGTCGGAATAAAGTCCTGCGATTCTTATCGCTACCTTGTCGCTCAGTGGCGCGTTCACCGTCAGGCGGGCATCCCTGGCGCCATAGTTGCCGGCACCGATTTCATAGCTGCCGCCGAATTTCGTGAAGCTGGGTGGGGCGGATGTCAAAATGATCGCACCTGCCGTGGTGCTTTTGCCGAACAATGTTCCCTGCGGACCCTTGAGCAGTTGCAGGCTGTCGATATCGAGAAATTGCGTGAGCGCTTCGCCCGACCTGTCGCGATAGACCCCATCGACGAACACGCCGACTGAGCCTTCGAACGCGCGTTGTTCGCCGACCGTACCGATGCCCCGGATAATAATATTCGCGCTTTCGGCGGCATCGTTTTGCTGGGTGAACTTGATGCTCGGGGTGGCACGTGCCAGCCCAGTGACATTGGTGATATGCTGCTCCGCCAATTGCCTGCCACTGACCGCGGTAATTGCGATCGGCGTGTTTTGCAGCAGCCTGCTTTTTCGTGTTGCGGTAACAACAACTTCTTCAAGCTTCCCGCTGGGCGCAGTTGAAGCGGTTGGGGTGGGCGATTGGGCCAACGAGGGCACTATGGCGAGCAGAGAGAGGGAGACACCAGACAATAGCGAGAGCCGAGGACCCAATTTACAAACGGCATCGAAGCCATTCGGCGAATGGTACAGATTCATTTGCCCACGGCCAATAGATCCGATACCGCACCTCTTCGTCATCGCTTGCTCCCCTAGCGGACACCGCATTGGCGTGGTGTCATTTTTTTCAAAACGGGTGGGGACAACCCCCACCCAGTTCTCTGACGCAATACATCAAACTTAGAATGTTGTGTCTAGTGCCTTTAGACTAGGCTGCACGCGATTCAGAACGCAGTCGTTGCAACTAGCCGTGTCACCGAGATCTTCCTTTATGCAGGAATCATCACTCAATCAGTGGTAGTAGCGCAGCTTTGCAAACCAATTCCGTTGTGGTTCGATATCAATTCAGCAGGCCAATCACAGAAATCGCGGCAATGCCGTTATAGGGAACACCGCCCAGGTTATGCGTGAGACCGAGGCTGGGCGCAGGCAACTGACGTTGCCCTGCACGTCCCTGAAGCTGAAGATAAATCTCGTAAACCATGCGAAGCCCGGAAGCACCAACAGGGTGACCGAAGCATTTCAAGCCGCCATCGATCTGGCAGGGAATAGGGCCGGTCGAATCATACTTGCCATCCAGAATATCGCCCACCGCTTCGCCATCTTGCGACAAGCCGAGATCCTCCATGGTTACCAACTCGGTGATGGAAAAACAGTCATGCACTTCGATCATGCTCAGTTGTTCTTTGGGGCTTTCAATTCCCGCTTCGGCATAGGCGGTCTTGGCAGCGATGCGGGTATTGATTACCCGTGCCGCATCCCATTCACTAGTTGATAATTCAGCGCCGCTACTGATGGAAAGAGAAAGTGCCTTTATGCTGACAATGTCTTTCTTACCCAGCGCCCTGGCAATCTCCGGCGTGGTCACGATCGCGCAGGCTGACCCGTCGCTCACGCCGCAACAATCGAACAAACCGAGCGGTTCAGCGATCAGCGGTGCATTCAGGATGGTTTCCATCCCAACAGCCTTACGTAGATGGGCCTTCGGGTTTTTCACGCCGTTCTGGTGGCTTTTCCACGAGACATGACCAATGGCCCGCTTGAGATCATCCCGGCTGGTCCCGTATTTTGCACGATAGCCTGCTGCAAGCTGCGCAAAGCCGGCCGGCGCGGAGCCGTATGGCATCCACAGATCATTGAAAGTTCCTTTGCGGCCGCCTGGCAGGCCGCCATAGCCGGTATCCTTCAATTTCTCGACGCCAATCGCGAGTGCGACATCCACGGCGCCGGATGCCACGGCATACGCGGCGCCGCGCAAGGCCTCCGTTCCCGTCGCACACATGTTTTCCAGCTTTGTCACTGGAATGCCGCTCAGTCGCAGTGCCGTAGAGAGCGGGATGGCAGAGTTCTGCACGTTGACCTTCTCCACCCCGGCCCCATACCAAGCCGCTTCGATCTGGCGTCTTTCGATCCCGGCATCCGCCATCGCCTCTGTGAAGGCCTCCACGGCGAGTACCTCCGTGCCGGCGTCCCAGCGTTCGCCAAAGCGCGAGCATCCCATGCCGATAATGGCAACCTTGTCCCTAATCCCGCTGGCCATTACACGGTCTCCTTGCTGTCGATCGGAACGGCTTTCCAGAAATAGCGGGCGAAATCACGCATCTCGTCACGCTCCTTGATCCGGAACACCATCCGAACGGGTAAACCCACTTCGAGCGCGCGGCCCTCGACATCCACGAATTCCATCAGTACGCGGGCGCCGTTATCGAATTGCACAAGGCCGAAATAGAAGGGTGGGCTTGGCGAATATTGCAGCCAGTCAGCGGTATAGGTCGCAATCCTGGCCGGCGCATCGACCAGCCTCACAGGCTCGAAACTCACCTGTGCTTCGCATTTCACGCAGAGCGGGAATTGCGGAAACTGCACCTGGCCGCAGGCAGGGCAACACCCGCCGACGAACGGTGTTATCTGGTGATCGCTGCGATACTGCTCGGTCAACGGCGTCTTCGCGTCGGCTTCGGCCCGCGGCCCCCAATCGTAGTCTAAAAGGCGGGAAAATGCGGCGTAGCGCAGATAGGCGTTATCGGCAAAGCGGTCGTTCACCGCGCCGGCGACCCCGCGCCGTTCGCTTCTCTGCCTGATCGCATCCGTGGCCCTGAACAATATAGCATCGCAGCCTTGTCCGAACGCGAGGCTCAGGATGAGATCGCCCGGCTCGGCACGCTCCAGGGCCGCACCCAGCAGCAGCAATGGGTGTGCGGCGCCGAGATCGCCCACGCTTGCCGCCAGGCCATCGACGAGGCGCTCAGGGGCTATTTTCAGGGATGATGCAATCAACGCGGCGATCGACGGGCTGGATGACGGGGGCGCCAAAAACCTGATTTGCTTCAGATCGATCCCCGCCCTGGCGACCAGTGTATCGACCGCTTCGGGAATCAGCTTTGTGTAGCCCTGCTCGCGCACCCAACGCTCCTCCCCCGTGTAATCAAAGCCGTTCGAGGCGGTACGATAATGATCGACCAGATCGACACTGATGGAGGCGCCGCCGAGAAACTCGGCGATCACGCCGCCAGCGCCAAGGGCGATCGCGGTGGCACCGGCGCCGAAGGCCATTTCCTGCGTGCTGCCCACCTTGGCGCGCCGGATTTCCGAGGCAACGACCATGCTCGGTTCTGCCGACTGTGCCCTGCAGGCGCTGGCGACCGCGCTCAGCCCGGCGCGCAATGATCCTGTCTGGTCCTGGCACAGTATGGATCTCGGCAGCCCCAACGCGGTGGCTACAACCACCGCGTTGGCCCGATCTACAAACGGCAGCGTTGTCGATGCCAAAACGATATTTTGGGGTGGTGCCTTGGCATCGCGCAGGCAATCCCGCGAGGCCTCCACTGCCATCGTGATGGCATCCTCGTCCCATGATGCGAAAGCGCGTTCGCCTTTGGCCGCAGCGGCCAGGCCGGGCATCGCCCAGGCATGAGCCGCCGCAATCGCTTTGCGGCTGAGACGTCGGCGCGGAATATACGCGCCAAAGCCGGTAATCCCGTAGCTCATCGACCGACGGGCTCCAGGGCGTTCCTGTCATTCGCAGTATGGGCCATTGTTTCGCAATCCCTGCGTGTGAGGGAAGGACGAACCAGGCGGCCAAAGGCCATACTTCGATCGGAGGGTAAGCAGAAAGACTTACTTTTTGAAGTAATGAGCAAAAACTTTTACTATCATAGACCCCGCACCGTTCACGGGGCGTCGCTACCGTCGGCAGCATCGAGGCACCAAAAGTTTTTGCTTCTTTTTTTCAAAAAAAGTGCTTGCCTCCGCTTGCCTGTCTGCACACGGTTAGCGATGGGCAGTGGTGCCAGCTTTATCGCCGCCCAGCAAAGCTGGGACAAACACAAGCGACGTTGCGAGCGTGCAAGCCAGGCTGATCAATAGCAGCGTCCCCATACTCGCCGTTCCCGGATGCGCGGAAACCGCCAGCGAGCCGAAGGCCGAGCCGGTAGTCAGCGCCGAAAAAATCACGGCCCGTGTCGTGGCGGAGGTCAGGTGGGGCTTCTCGCCGGCGCGCGCGTTCATCACGAAGTAGATG
>Ga0116226_10005181_pt1 | contig 11624 bp, 8 predicted proteins | sample S1TSphfallax_FD_89692 | JGI IMG/M metagenome (GOLD analysis project Ga0116226, IMG submission 89692) | Host-associated microbial communities from peat moss isolated from Minnesota, USA - S1T2_Fa - Sphagnum fallax MG | ecosystem: Host-associated > Plants > Peat moss > Unclassified | place: USA... | reverse complement strand
CCATCTCTAATCAATTTGCATTTTTTAACTTTAAGGTTTAAATATTTGTTATGTATTGTCCTTCTGATTATATAAGTCCTAGGAGTTTTTCAAGTTCACATTATGTTAAGGTTTTATCCCCAATGTTTTGGTTCCTCCTTCTTTTCTTGATCCTAATTTTTTTGTTGATCATGTTGTTGCACCTTATCCCAACGGTCCTTCTTCTATTGGTTTTTTGTTGTCATTTCTTTAAATCTTGGTGCTTCCTCCTTTGCTAGTCCACATGTGCAAAACTCTCAAGACCATGAGCCAATACCCCATGTTAATTTATCTTATTTTCTTTTTGACATGGAATCTAATCCACCTTGTAAGAAACAGAAGTTTGTTGATGGGAAAATACAGAAAAAATCATATGATAGTATCCATAAATTCCAAACTAAATGGGTAGTCAAAATGCCATGGATAGAAGGTTTAGTGGCTAAAGATGGTTTTATAAATATGGTGAAATTAAAATGTGTTATTTTGATTGAAAACAAAGAAAAAATCACGGGTTGTAAGTGGGACATTTAAACAAAACATCAAGACCATCAAATTGCAATGTGGGATATGTTAAACTTGGGTTGAAAATAGGTCAAGAATACATTGCAAAAGATTGTACACATTTGAAGAATTTGAGATTGTATGCACATAGGGGTTCCAAGTCAATTTTGGTTCAAGTAACTAGACTTGTAAGGGAAGGGAATTGGAAGATTGTCCAAATGCAGTCTATTTTTCATGTCTTGTTTCATGGTCGTTCGATGTTGGAGTATGAATCTTTGTATGACCTTTTCAAAAGTTTAAATGTCCCAAACAACTCATCTATTCATTGATCTAATAATGGTGGTTGAAAATTGTTGAATTCGTGTTCATGCAAGTCCATGAGACTAAACTTTCAAGGCCATTCAATTTTCCAAGTTCCTAGCAATTTCATGTCATGAGATTGCAACCATTGATAATGGTTCGTGGATGTGTGTTCATGCCTATGTGCTTGAATTTTGGGTCAAGGTTCCAATTTTGGTTCAAATCAAATAGATTGTGAACAATTCGGGCTCTTTTAATTTCATTAAAATTATCATGGCTACCTTGATGAAATATGGGGGCCTACCAAAGGTGGATGTGGCAAAAAAATTGTTATTCTTTGATGCAGACGGGGCTTTTGTTTAGGGGGGGAGACAAAGGTCATAAGGCAAATAAAAGATGTTTGTGTTTGGGTGCCCTTTTCAATGGGTGTCCATTGTGTTGTTCATAGGATTAACCTTGGGATTCAATTTTTGTCCAATTGAACCCTCTTTGTTCGACTTGTTCTGGCATTCATTATCGCAACCCTAACCTTGGGCTTACGACCAAGGCAAGGGCTTGCAAAGCTTGCGAGCCAAGAATGAAGCCTTGGAGTCACATTTCATATTCCCGGGAGTGTAGGAGAATGTGAAAGAATTAACCCCCTTACTCTCAAATGAGCTCCCATTTTGAGAGTTGGAATCCCAATGGACCCCCAAACCTTTAAAGGGCAATTTTAGGGGACAAAACTCATTAGATTGAAAATATCCTTATATCATTGAAAAGATCTTGGAACTTAGATGTCTAAAATTTGCTCGCATGACCCATTTGGGTACTTAAAACATAAGTTATAGCCAAAAGAAGGGCCAAGAATCAAATTGGCAATTTGACTCCCAACCACTAAAAGTCAGGAATCGCTGTGATTTCCTTACGTGTTGGTGGCGTGTCACATACCGTTGGAAAGCTTTTGACAAGGGCTACAATTTTTCTTTAGACTTCACCTCAATCAAAGGTCTTCACACAAAGTTATGGGCCCCAAAGTTGCAAGAGTCTCAATTTAGGAAATTTCGAAACTCCAACTTGGGAGTCCTTGGACAAAATGACATTTGAGTGCTGGCCCTATGGCCAAGCATAGAGAATACTATAAGGGGGAAGGTGGTGGCTTTCAAGTATGGGCCATGGTGAGTCTTGTGAGGTCGTGTTTGCCCGTGGTTCATCCATGCACCAAAAGTGCTCCAAGTATGCATTAACCAACTTGTTCATTTTGTGCAGATTTGTGTGAATGATTGACCTGCTTGTCACTCATCCTAATCCCATCCCAAAGCTCCAGCACACCCCTCTACCCCTAAAGTGCACAAGCTAGGGAACATGTTCCAACTCCTTCTCCCTTCGTTGTTTTCACCTTTGGATTCGCAGTTGAATCCATAAAAAAGTTTAGGGGTGCATCATTCATGACCAACTTACATGGTTTTTTTCACATTCATAAAAGTGCCATTTGGTGTTTCAAAAATTTGTTGCAATCATGGAAACCAAGGACAACAAGATATTGGAGAACATGAAAATGTAATGGATGTTTATGTTAGATCCTTTGAAGAGGATCATGTCACAATACAATCCATTGTTTGCAATAATGCAAACTAATCAAAAATTTGAACAAATGAAAAGGTGAATAATAATAAACCTTTCCATTGTTTTTAATGATTCTTAATTTTTTTTTTGTTATCATGCAATCAAATTTTGCAAAATTTATTCCAACTTTGATAGTGGTTGAAGCTCTAAAAAATGACAACTAATAAATAAATGTGAAATATCTAGCTTATAAAGGCTTTCTTGATCTCTTGTCATGTTATGTCATTCAAAATCTTCATTAATTAGGATGATTTAGCTTAACCTTTATTGGGGATCAATTGTTTTATGATGTGACCAAATGATTTAACCTTGTGTGATGGCATTTAATTTAAATTAATGGGGCCATCCAACTTCTTTTCTAATTTGATGAGATTTTCTTATGTTGGGAATCAACTCTTTTCTAATGGAAATATGTGACTCTGTCTAAATTAACTTCATTATTTATTAATTACCATGAATTGCCAGTCTTATTTTATGGCTTGAACTTTCATGAGTTTCAAAATTCAATTACGTTTTTATCAAAAAACTTTTATTAGAGAGAATATCATAGATTACTTATGTTGGGAATGTGTGGATTCCATCTTGTAAAGCCAAACTTGTTTTCCTTTTTGGGATGCAACTTTTAATTAGAATTAACTTTTAATCTACAAATGGAATGATTTCATATCATAGATGTGAGTTTTATTTGGATTGAAGATGTTTAAGTTGTCATTTTGCAATCTACATTCATTTTAATGTGGCATTTTGTTGGAATGTCCTTTTGTTGTAGGTCAATTTGGGCCTAGCTTGCTCATAGACACCCATCTACTCCTTAGACTTGATGTTGTGCTTCCCTTGATGGAATTAATGCCTTGTTGAAGTTTGTTCAAAGGCAAAATGTTTTCATCAACAATTTCATTACAACAATAAATGTTTGCCACGACAAATTGTATAGATTATATTGTGACAACAACAATGCCTTCTTTCGTGATGAATTTTGGTCACTTAGTGGATTGTTGGTATGTGACCATCACCAGATCCAAATGAAATGGGTCACTAATTATAATAATGATTCAATAGATCGCCTTACCTTTGTGCTAGAAGGGGAATACAATTGGAGAATTGGGGTGCCATATGTTTAGAAACTGGCATAATGATCCCAATGACACAAGCTATTTTTGCCCATGTATTTTAGCCTATAAAAGCAAAATGTAAACATAAGTTTTATTTACCCTAAATCTTTTTCAAATGTTTAATTACTTTTAGCTCATACTTTTTTCCAAAATCGTGATTTAAATAGGGATTCGTGATATTGGAATTTGGATATAGGTTTAGATCTAAGTCCTATTATAAGTATTGCACAAATTTGGCATGTGGGTTGAGGTTGGAATTGGCAAAAGTTGTTGTAGGTTGATTGAAGAGTTGGACAATTTTTTGAACAGTCAATATTGGATACCATGAGAATTATTTATCCCCAGTATTGGTTGTAAGAAGATGTGGACATAATTTGTTTTCAACACTTGGAAATGTTGAAAGAATTTTACAACAATCCACGTCCATGTGGAGTTGCAAGAAACAATAAATCTACCCTAATGGTATCTATTATTCTTTCAAGTTGGGACTTGGATGCACAACAAAAACTTTTCAAGTTTACCATGAAATCAAATGTTTTTCAAGCAATGGCAAAAATGGTGGCATTAGTAGTTGACAAGGTGCAACCCCAAATTGTTAATCCCCTAAATCATTTGTGGAAGGTGATCAATGTTTTTCAATTCATATCCCGTATTTTCTCAATGTATTTGAAATTCGTAAAGATTATTATGATTCATGTTTTTGTGTATGTAAAGGATGAAAGATGTGTCAATTTTGTGTCATGTTTTGAAAGTAAATTGTGGAATCATTTAATTATGCATCTATCGTTGGTTGTTGTTATGTATGCACAACGTTTCTTCACATTTGATACCTTTCCTAGATTTGAGAGTTGGACAAATGTTACAACAACTTATGGTTGAGGTTGATATGAGTGATTTTATTAATATTTCTTGTGTTCATGTGGTTTCTATGACTACAACAAGTTTTGGATGTGTTCAAGTTTCTATGGGTGTTATTTTACATGCTTATGACTAGATTGTTAATCCCCCATATAATTTTTGTAGCCAGAATGCAATAGATCTCAAGATCTACTAACCAATATATATACCAAGTAGAAATACTTGATGCTAGTTTACGCAATGTATTTGTTTACAACATCGCCCAAAGGCAATTTTAATACAATGATAGTAGCCAAAAACATTTGCCACAAGCTACAATTTTGCCACTTGTACATCCAGACTCTAGATGTATTTGCCACCTACACCACAAAGACCCCCACAAGGCTGAAATGAAAAAAAAACGTTGGTGCATACTTGCAAAGCTCCAAGTCCCAAAAGTTCCAAGCGTATTGGACACAATTTTTCAAGTAAACAATTATTTTAAATCATAAGCATGTGAAAATTGGTATGTTATTGGGTGCAGTGTGAACCTCCCAAAATCTGGAACCTAAAGAGAATCAGTTACAATTCTTTGTCCAAGACTTGGTTTCCTACAAGTTGTGGGCAAGTTATTTTCCAAAGAATAAAGCTACAATTTGATCAATTGTTCTTGGATTCGAACTAAGTGAAGGAACTATTGTTTCCACCTTATTGGTTTTTCAGGCCTAGCCTGTGGGTTACCACCCTTGGCTAGCCCAAGAAGGGTCTTGGAAAAGTTTCTCAAATTATACAAAACCAGATTTCTAATTGACTATGCAACTGGGGATTTTTATTTATGATAGTTTGCAGTCTATTGCCAACCATAATTGTGGAGGCATAGATGGAATTATTTGACCTCTTGTTCCACTCCTTGAGAGATATCTGCCAACTTATAATACTTATGATTTGGCACTCGTTCATTTAATAAATTAACATATTGCAACATTTGTTTGGAGGGGATTAAAATTGTAACACTTGATTTTTTTGGATGCTTCATATAAAATAGTTGCACCCCCTCTTCAATCTCCTTCTTGAAAAACATTTTCAAAGTCGTTGTCAACCCTCGATCCTGGAAAATTTTAAGCTAGCTAGCTTATTGTTATTTTCTATGAAACTCTCGCAAGGGTTTTAGTTTCATTTTTTATGTTTGAATAATTTGTTGGGGGTTACAATTTACAATTACCAGTTTTTTGTGGTTATTTCAATTTGTAGAAAACCAATAGTTATGATTTTTAAATTATTCCAAAATCCAAAAATCATCAATTCCAATTCCTTTAGAAATAAAATCAGAATCAAAGAATTGCTAGTTCTGCTTATTTTTTAAACCTTAATGAACTGATGGTTTTCATGAAAGAACTTGCAATGAACTAGTGGTTTTATGGGTTTCAGGTTTAATAGTTCTAATTTTTTTTCCAAATGTTAGCATTTTAAAAACATGTCTGAAGTATATGAGTTTTTTTTTGCTTAGGCATGTAACTGATATATGTGATCATTTTTATTATTGTATACTATAGTACATGAATAGTTTCAACATTTTATTTTATTTAAAATTTTCTGAAATTTTGACAAACTATTTATTACTTGTGTTGAATTTTTTATAATTATTGTAGAATTAAGAATCAATAGTTTGAACTACAAACCTTAAAGTTCAAGAAATTAAAGCTGAGATAGTCAAACAAAACAAGAAAGTGTTTATTTTTTTTATAACCATTAATAGCCCAAAATACATTGAACTTTGAATTAGGCCCTTCTTCACATTAGAAAATACATTTTTTTCTAAGGCACAATGAAACAAATTGGACCTTGAATTGGACCCTTCTTCACATTAAAAAATACAATTTTTTTCTAAGGTACAATGAACGTGTCTAAAGACTTGGGCTTCAATTTGAAAGTCCAATATTGAAAATGTGTGATTGACATGTGAGAGGATTAGGTTAATATGTGTTCTTGTTTTCTTTTTTTTTCCCTTTCTTCATGGTTTTTTTAAATTCTTTTTTTTTCGTTTTTTACTTTGAAAATGCACTCTTTTAACAACCACCTTGCAAGGATCCACAAAATTAATCATGTCAACTCTAAAATTGATCAATTTGCTTTATGTGCTTTCAAGAACATCTTCAATCTATAACATGTCTTCCATTCTCGAGTGAAAAACTAATGAAAAAGAGAAGGGGGGCGGGGGGGGGGGAGGATATTTAATGAACAACCTTGGACCTTTTGATTTTTCCAAATCATGAGCTTTCTTTTAAGCTCTTTTTTTTTCATCCTTACTTATTGGTTTTCCTTCCAAAATGATGCCATGTAGGTTAAATCACAATTTGATTTATCTTTGCACTAGATCCTTGTTTAAAGGCCTTGGGATCAATTTAAAGCTCTTGACCAATAGGAATGTTCAATTTCATTAGACCCTTGTCTAAAGTGGTCTTTAAAAAATTATTAATTTTTAATTGGAAACTAATTGTCTTTAACTAAATCTGGATTAGATTGGATGTTTTATCAAAGTCAAACAAAATCCTTGAATCGGAACCAAGGGTTTTTTCAACTAAAAAGAAAATAAGAACTAGGACTAAAGATTTTTTTAACATTATTACATAGAGAAAGGATTGTTTTGAAGTGGTTTCATCATTGGCATTACCAAAGGTTGTTGCAATTCCAATTTCTTCCTTTTAGCAAATAAGTTTCGACAATAACTCAAATCCTCATAAGTTTTTCTATTCACAAGTGCGCATGGTGGATTATGCAACTATAAACCACAAATGAGTATAGAATCAAAACTATTTATGTTTATTACATAGTTGTTGATATCTTCTTCTTTTTTTGCACAAATATCTATTCACCTTTTTATTTTGTATGTATAACTATTATGCGACACTATTATCCTATCGTGGAATTCACACATTCATAAACTATGTCAAAACCTTTTAAACCTAAATTTTCAATTCCTTTCACAAATCTATTATATAAAACTTTGCACCCATACAACAATTTGTTCTTATCAAGTGAAAGTGTTTTCAAAAGTCATAATTAACACTCATTTATATATTAATAAAAAAAACTAAATAAACAAAATTCCTAAAGTCTTACACATCACATTGCTCACCATATGATTCAATATGCATATTAATTTGTGCAAAGATTTTCCTAATGAATCAACATGTATGAATCATACACATTAATTGAAACTATGACTAATTGGTGATGACTCATTAAACCATTATAAAATTATAAAATCCAACCACCAAATAAATTACCAAACTTAATATCTAGGTAATTACATAAGTAACAATTTATTTACATAAAGTTACACAACCCTACAATTGAAAACCTAAACCCACCACCATACATTGAAAACCCATTATGAATCAATTGTGGTTCGTCCAGAATGAAAAATGAATCCCATTGATGTAGGTAGATAATGACAAACAGGTGGCTCCTACATGCCTCTAAATGGTTAATATGATATATGATATGGTAATGGCTTGTTACTAGGCCCCAACTAATTTTAGTAAAAACCTATCAACATTAAGAAGCCACATTACTGATTGTAATAATGTGACAAGTATTATGAAAAGCATAATGCATGCATTTTTGAGCTTTACACATTTCATAAAGCCCACCTTAGGGGTACCCATCAGATATTACGGGAAATTTCATTTCAAAAACCCTACAACAAATTGTATGCCATGTGAAGCCCTCAGAGACAAGCTTACCAGAAGCAGGCACGCCCAGCTCCACCTTGGGGGCCCTTATTCCTGTAAAGCCCACCCCCTTTGGGCTTTACCCTACACGAACAACTCTTGGTAATGCCAATGACCAAGACCACTTGAACCTAGCTAACCGTTTTTGGATGATTTAGCATGTGAAGAACTCTACCACATGCGTTTAGGAGAACAAGCAAATATTAAAAGTCTAGTTCTCCATGTAACCTACATTATGGACTAGGTAACCAGCTAGAGCTGCCATGTTATCAAATGAAGTCAAGCCATGGAGGCACTGAGACTATGCTCAGTAACCCAGCAGCTTGAGCTAGTTCCTGGACACAACTGGTCATGGAGGGGCACCAGGTATACAGTCACTCCCCCTTCACCAGGCATGGGTAATGATGCTCCACTAGTTGCATGTGCTCTTGCCCTCATAGACTCGAGGTGATAACCTCGACCAATCAGGCAACATGGTACATACAAGTTACATAACCTGTGTCCAGCCAACCAATTGGAGTGCAATGCACCCCTCAACAACTGGTTATGGCAAGGTTATGTTACCATAAGCAGGTCCTCCAGGGGCTGATGCAGACATATCTCTTCCTAGTTGGGCCCTTGTGTGTTGTAGTCATGTCATATAAATAGAGCTGCCCAAATAGCAGACTGTTTGTGGATGAATAAAGCTATGCATAAAGTCACCCTCTCTTTGGGTCTCAGTTTGTCCACTCATAATTGTGGATACAGTAGATTTTATGAGTGACCAACTCTTTTCTCTTTCTGCTCTTGGGAACTTGAAGGAGATAATGGTGGGTTGGGAAAAAGTGGCAGCATTATGAAGGTGTGAGGAGGCGAGTTTTGGGAGACAAGGGGAGTTGGAAAAGTGGGAACTTAGGAAGGTGTAAGGAGGGGAGCTTTGGGAGACAAGAGGAGTTGGAAAAGGGAACTTGAAGGAGATAAGAGGGGGGTTGGAAAAAGTGGCAGCATCATGGAAGGGAGCTTTGGCAGACATGGGGAGCTCAAAGAGAGGGAGAGAGAGAGAGAGAGTTGTTTATTTGTATGCACCACACAAGACAAGTGGGATGCAAGTTGTTGGGTGGATGGTGAATTTGCTTGTTTTGCTTGTTTTGGTGGTTAAATTCTTGTTGAACATTTGAGTAAGGAGAAAGAAAGACAAGTGGGGAGGGCGGAAGGAAATTGAGGGATTTGGTTAAGTGTGTTATTGTAAGGGTATGAGTGGGCAGAAAGGTGATTGTTGTGTGTTGGAGTATTGATGTGTAGTTCTACGGTTTCTACCTTTTGATTTGCCTTAATCTGAATAGTAAGGGAAGGTGAGGAGATTGCTAGTGTGGAACTAAACAACACTTGCAACAAGAGCAAAGAAGAGACATCAGTCAAGATGAAAAAAGAAATTAGAAGATTGCATAAAAACTAGAGCATAAGGATATCTGCAACAACTTACCCCTGGGAGAAATTCCAGGGGAAAGAACAAACCTCCTCCACAGTGCTTGAGCAGATAAATGTCAGCTACTTGATCTGTGGTTTATTATCTGCTTAACAGTCAGAAAGGGAAAAGTTTGTGCATAGAATAATATACGGAGTTTGCAAGTTCACAGTGAAATGATTTTTTTTTCCAGTTGGCTCCATGGATCAAATCATATCCCTGAACCATTGCTGAAGTTGGAAGCAAATTCTGACCATAGTAGCCACACATACAAACTATTGAAGGGCTAAGGGAAAAAGGGTCCTTAAAAGCATTGTCCAGTTTTCAACCCCTGAGTCTTAAGAGTAACACTGTGATCGTAAACACACATCTTGAACACCGAATTTGAGCATGTAAAAAGTATTAAGGTCTAATTTCTAGCACCAATTTGAGATGTGTACATATGTTTTCAGGATGTCAACAGAATAAGAGTGCTGACCAGATTGTGTCACCCCATTGCATATTTCTGAGTCCAATTGCGGGAAGTGGCCTCATATCTAGACCTGTCCGTCTTGTACATGTGAGCAATTTCAGGCACCAGTGGGTCATCAGGGTTGGGATCTGTCAAAAGTGAGCATACAGACAACAAGACCTGTCACCCACCACAATCTTGTTAAACTCTCTCTCTCTCCATGATTTTGTAAAAGAGAGGAACTACATATAGAACTTTCAGTGTTAAGTCTGTAAACAAAGATTGAACTTCCACAGCAAGTAGACTCGTTATGTGGATAACATGGGCAAATTAATACTGCAAATTCACAAGTTCAGTCATTCATGTCTGCAAACTATCATCTGCAAAGATTGCCATGATTCACAGGGGATATGCAAAACTTGGCACCAAACTTGGAATATTATAGCCATATCTACTATGCACCACACTACCCAGTGTCAGCATTCCAACTTTTTAACAGAATTGGTTCTAGAGGACTCAGGGCAAAGATTAAATGCAGCATGTATCCTTGGAAATGCATGCATGAGGGTGGTGCAGTAGAACCTTGGAAATGGTCAGTGCAGGACTCCATTGATCCTTGAGAATGTCCAAGCAAATACTCCCATTGTTGTTGATGTTAGGATGAAATACCTTTGTTCTGAATGCAACCTGGCACAGCTCCAAAAGACCCACAAAAAAACCCATCCTCCATTGAATCTAGAGCTTTGAATCTTTGCCAGAAACAGGTTAAAGAGACTTATCTAGATTGAGCGCTGCAGCGTACCCTCTGAAAACCTAAAACCTGACCCAAATTTTCTTCAAAGACTCATATCTGCAGACTGAAACATCATCTACAGATTCGACTTTTTCCAGGTTTCTTTTGCATGAATTCCAGATCTGTTCCTTACTTCTGACACTGTTATAATGCACCACCACAAAGAACAAAAAATATATATATGGCTGGTTTTGTGCAGCCCAGCAAAAGACCTCACAAGACTTGCGGGTTGATCAAAATCCAGTACTGATGCATTTCAATACTACAATGTTTCTTCCTGCATGCATGTCATGGCATGAAATCCCTCTGGAAACTAATGGGTTGAAGACCACCAGCCTCACCTTAGGGGGCTTGAAGGGGTAGTCAGGTGGAAAATGAATTGTCACCAAAAACACTCCTCCAGCATAAGGGCTATCAGGAGGACCAATAATTGTAGCTTGCCAATGAAACATGTCCTCTGCCACAGGCCCTGCCATAGTCGTTTCAGCAAACCCCATATCCCACCCCCCAAAAGATAGATAGATTTCAGCCAAAAATTTCACAGAAACTCTTAAACAAGTGCTTCATGAGCTCCACAAAGGACCAGGGAAAACCAAAAAAACTCACACACGGACTAACTGACTGCATCAGACAGAAAAAAGTCTTCTTGGAAAAAAAACTCCACAGGAAACCTGACGAGACTATGGCCTCACCAGCACTGCATGATGTAGGTGGGTCTCTTTGCAGATCTTTCAACTCCTTAAGAATCCTTTTGGAAGCCATAAAAACAGGCCCTATTTTGATGACAGACAGCCGCGCCTTGCTTGAAACGTCCTCCTCCAAGCTCGAT
>Ga0116226_10005180_pt1 | contig 11624 bp, 7 predicted proteins | sample S1TSphfallax_FD_89692 | JGI IMG/M metagenome (GOLD analysis project Ga0116226, IMG submission 89692) | Host-associated microbial communities from peat moss isolated from Minnesota, USA - S1T2_Fa - Sphagnum fallax MG | ecosystem: Host-associated > Plants > Peat moss > Unclassified | place: USA... | reverse complement strand
TTGCCGCCGGGGTAGGTGGCAATTTGTTGATCGAAGAGCACCGCTGCTTCAGAATAATTTCCGAGCCGATAGTTCAGCCATGCGGCCCGCCAATGTGCATTCGGGGCATAGCTTGAACAGGGACTATTGTCCCCCTTCTGGCAGATGGCAGGAAAGCGGTTGGCAAGCTCAAGATAGTACGCAATCGCCTGCGGGTAGTCCTTGCGCAGGAGATACATATTTCCGGAAGAGTAAAGGGCCTCGGAGAGCCAGGGGCTGGTCGGGAAACGCTGCTCCAATTGCTTCACGGTGGATTGCTGGACATCGACGTCGCCGCGGTCCCGCGCCAATTCCATAAGCAGATAGAGCCGACGCGCACCCGCTTCTGAATCGAGATCGGGCAGCGCTTCAATCTGCGCAATCGTTGCGCGCTTCATCTTGTAATCACACGCAGCAGCGGCAACATTGAGCGAAGCCTTCAGGGCCGGATCCGCAGCAGTGTCATTTGCCAGCGAGCGATATTCGTCGCCCGCTTCGCCATAGCGTTGGGCGGCATACAAAGCATCGGCGCGTGCGCGGCGCTCGGCGACTGTCAGCGGCGCCTGTGCCCCGAGCATCTGCAATTGCAACTTTGCCTGGGCGGCTTCGCTGCTGAGCGGGTAGCCGAGGTAGATATGGCGAAAGGTCTTGGCGGCTGCGTCGGTGTTGCCGGCAAGTTGCTGGGCGCGGGCAAGGGCAAGCTGGTAATCCGCATGCCCCGCGATCGAGTCAGACGAGTGTTGATTCAGCACCCGTAGCGCGGTTTGCGGATCGCCCTGCTGAATCGACAGATCGGCAATCGTGACAGGCAGTTCGCCGACAAAGATGCTGTCCGGATGTTTTGCGGCAAAGCCGGTGAGCAGGGTCTCTGCCTCTGCAAGTTTGCCGGACTGCATCTGGGCCTGCGCGGTCAGGTAGTCTGCATAATCATCGAGCGACTGACCCTGGGCATTGGCTTGCGTCAGGTTGGAAATAGCTGCGCCATAGTTACGATCGAGCAGGTAAGCATTGCCGAGAGAGAGGTAAGCGGCAGCCGCGGCATCGCCTGTATGGCTGTGTGCATAACTCAGAACTCCCGCATAGGCAGCGGGCGTGCGGCTGGTGGCAAGCTGCTGGGCCATGGGCCGCAGTTGCGAGGAAGCGGTGAACGCACGCTGGAGCTTCCGGCTCTGCGCGATGCTTTTCGCGGTCCGTGGAGCGCGGCGGGACTTCTTGTGCTTCACCTGAATGCGACGAGCGGCAATGTTACGAGCGGCAGTGTGACGCGTGCGAGCGCTTCCGGCGGTAGCGTGTGCTGTTTTTCGGGCCGCGGGATGGCTTGTCGCATGTTTCTTGGCCGCGCTCGTCTGTTGGGCTGACGAAGGCAACGCCATCCCCAAGGCAAGCAGAAGCGCGCATGCGAAAGCAGCTGCCCTGGCCTCAAATCCTGCCGAAAAACGAATTCCAGAACGGTTCAATGCGCTGCAATCTCCACCCTCTTTACTGTACGAAGAATCTGCTACTACTGCCATGCAACTTGAGCAGCCGTATCTGTGTAGGCAAACGGATGAAGCAACGGGTGTTCCGAACCCCGCTCCGAATCCCTTTGAGTTCCCTACCTTTTGCCCACCGTCGCCGCTCAATTTACTATTCAGAAGCAAGACCAGCGACGAGCCTCGAGAACGACTTTGCCCGAAAAACTGAACCCGAAATCGATTTCGACCATCCATAACGTAGCGACGGAGGAAATTCATCCCGATGTCGCGCTGGTCGCCCGTGCGCGTTCCGGGGATGTGCAGGCTTTCGAAAAGCTGGTCAGTCAGTATGACCGCCAGGTTTTTCGCATTGCCCAGCACATTACGCAGAACCGGGAAGACGCACAGGACGTGGTCCAGGACGCTTTCCTGAAGGCCTACCAGAAGCTGGACCAGTTCCAGGGTAATTCGAAGTTCTATACCTGGCTGGTGCGGATTGCGGTGAATGAAGCGCTGATGCGGCTGCGCAAGCGCCGCACCGGCAAGATGGTTTCGATTGACGAAGACATTGCGACCGAGGAAGGCTCCGTACCGCGCGACCTGGCGGAATGGCGTCCGAACCCGGAACAGCAGTACGGCCAGTCGGAGCTGGCGGAGATTTTGCGCAAGACCATCAACGGGCTTCCTCCGGGGTTCCGCGTGGTATTTGTCCTGCGCGACGTAGAAGGTTTGTCGACAGAAGAGACAGCGGATACGCTCGGGTTGAGCATTCCAGCCGTTAAGTCGCGCTTATTGCGAGCGCGACTGCAGTTGCGGGAGCGGCTCAGTCGCTACTTCCGCAAGAACAATGGGGATGGTGCCAAGTGACGTGCTCGGAATTTCTGGCAGAACTCGATGACTACATCGACGAAAGCGTATCGGTGGCCCTCCGCGCCGATCTTGAAGAGCACCTGAAGGGATGCGAACACTGCGTCATCACCCTCCACACGACTCGCAAGACAATCGAAGTGTACCGGACGAATGAACTGTATGAACTCCCTGCTGACCTGCGCGAGCGACTACATGCGGCGATCCTGGCGAAGTGCAAGAACTGCTGAGAGATAGCCCTCGCAAGACTCGGACAGTGTGGGCTTTTTGGTACTTCAGGACTTGCTGTATTTGTCCAGTCGAGTGAACAAATCGTTAAGATCGAGATAGATCGGGCGATCTGCAACCTGGAAGCGCGTGGTCTCAACCCACGCATCTCCACGACAGATCCTCCCGGTTCTCGTCTCCGAATCAATCAGCCAAATATTTTGAACTCCCATCGCGACGTAGTCATGCGTCAGCCGCTGCGTTTCGGAATAGGAGTCGGTTGGCGATAAAACTTCAATCACAATCAGAGGCGGCTTCACCAAAGTCTGTGGCCAATCACCTGCGTGATCAATGACGACATCAGGAAGTCGCTCCCCGGTTTTGCGCTACGAGTGTACGGACTTCCACGGCTACCAATACAGACCATTCATCCTCGTGAATACCGAACCACGTGCTGATGAGGGATCGAATGCGTCCATGTGCGGAAGAGACCGCTGGCCGCTCCTTTAATTCTCCGTCGATATATTCGACATCCGGGTGAAAGCTCGAATTGCGCAGGTACTCTTCAATTGAGATCAGCGTCGCAGAAGCCAATGGAGATTCCCCACCTGAATTACACAACGAGCCGGCCTGGTCTGAGTTGACTGCTGGCGCTTGTTGATCTTCTAAACCTCCGGCTGTAAGCCGGCCGCCAGAGCGATCAGGTCATCTCCGATCGTCCGCGTTTTCGCGATCGCATCCTTCAGCGCAATGCTGGTAATCTCCGTGCCACGCAGGACGACCAGACGCCCGAATTCTCCTTTGTGGACGAGATCGATTGCTGCCGATCCATACCGCGTCGCCAGCATACGGTCGTAGGCGGTCGGGGTTCCGCCGCGCTGGGTGTGACCGAGGTTCACTGACCGCGTCTCGTAGCCGGTCTTCTCTTCAATCAGGTCCGCAAGCGTCTGGCCGATACCGCTCAGCCGCGCGTGTCCAAAAGCGTCCACTTTCTGCCCGAGCGTCGCGTTCTTGTCCGTGCCCGGCAACTTTGCGCCTTCGGCAACAACGACAATTGAAAACAGCTTGCCGCGCTCATGCCGATTTCTGATCAGCGCGCATACGTGGTCAAGATCGATCGGCTTCTCCGGCACCAGGACCGCGTCCGCGCCGCCGGCAATTCCGGAAGTGATGGCGATCCAGCCTGCATCGCGGCCCATGACCTCGCAGACGATGACACGGTTATGCGCTTCTGCTGTCGAATGCAGACGGTCGATCGCCTCGGTCGCAATCGACACGGCAGTATCGAAGCCAAAGCATGCATCTGTCCCGGATAGATCGTTGTCGATCGTCTTCGGCACGCCGACGATCTTCACGCCTTTCTCAATCAGTGCATTCGCCACGCCCTGCGTATCATCGCCGCCGATCGTGATCAGTGCATCGAGTTTGTTGGCTGCAATCGAGGCGAGGCACTTATCAATGCCACCTTCCATCTTGCGCGGATTTGTGCGCGAGGTGCGCAGAATCGTTCCGCCCAACTGCAGAATGCCGGAGACGCTATCGAGGTCGAGCGCAACGACCTTGTTCTCAACCACGCCGCGCCAGCCTTCAAGGAAGCCGACAAATTCATCTTTGTAATGAAAAATTCCTTTGCGCACGGCCGCGCGGATCACAGCATTCAGCCCCGGGCAATCTCCGCCGCCCGTCAGTAGTCCAACTCGCATCCCTTGTTGCTCCTTTTCCTAAAGCACTTTGCATCATAACGGCGCACGATCAGAACTTCAAAATCGGCAGCCGCTGCGTCTGTACCTTGGTCTTCAACAAGTGAAGAAAACTCTGCGCCCGGAGTTGCGCGCTCCACGACTCCACGCGCTTCTTTTCAGGCCGCGAGATTCTGTTTCGGGATGAGCCGCACAAATCGCGGCGCTGCCTCTTCCCAATGGGCAAGCATCCACTGTGCACGCGAACTCCCGGTCCTTTGCACATGCAATTCAATCAGCGAGCGCAGTCCCTCCTGGCTGACATCATCCAGCGTCAGATAGGGCTCCGGCTGCAGGAAGTCTGCGTGATAAAGCTTGTCGGAGAGAAACTGTCCGTCTTCATCGAAGACCCACGCACTGCCGCCGGTCATGCCCGCGCCGAAGTTCCAGCCCGTGTCGCCCAGGACCACAACCACACCGCCGGTCATGTATTCGCAGCCGTGGTCGCCGACACCTTCCACGATCGCCAGCGCCCCAGAGTTGCGAACAGCGAAACGCTCGCCCGCACGTCCAGCGGCGAACAGCGAACCGCTGGTCGCGCCGTACAGGGCCACGTTGCCGAGGATGACGTGCTTTTCACTCTCCCGCGCTGCTCTTCCACGGGCGCGAAGCACCAGTTCCCCACCGGAAAGCCCCTTACCAACAAAATCATTGGCAAGCCCATCGAGCGTCATCTGCATCCCGCGCACAGCGAAGGCGCCGAAAGACTGGCCCGCGACCCCGCGCAGTTGGATGGAAATCGGCGCGTCTTCCTGTACCGAGATTTTTTGTGCTGCGAGTTCCCCGGCGAGCCTCGCGCCAAGGGTCAGGTCTTCATTCACGACGTCGGCTTTGAGCGCAAACGGCCGTCCCGCTGCCGCAGTGGCGACCGCTGTATCGACCCATGCATCGTCGATAGCCTGACGTGCATCCGGCCGCGGGTTGCGTCCGCCGGCCCATCGCCGCATGCCGTCCACCGGCGCTGCCAGCATGCTCGATAAGTCCAGCTTGCCGTCGTGGCGTACCTGTTCCAGTAAGTCGCAGCGGCCGATCACGTCTTCAATCCGCGCGATGCCCATCCGCGCCATTAACTGTTGCAGATCGCGTGCGAGTTCCTCGAACATGCGCACGACGTGCTCAGGCTTCCCGCGGAACTTCGCGCGCAGCTCGGGCCGCTGGGTGGCAATGCCAGTCGGACAGGTGTTCAAGTGGCATTGCCGCGCCATGTCGCATCCCAACGCCACCAGCACTGCTGTGCCGAACGCGAATTCGTCCGCGCCGAGCATTGCAGCGAATAAGACATCGCGTGCCGTGCGCAGACCGCCGTCACAGCGCAGCCGGACCCGTCCACGCAAGCCTGTCTCGATCAGTGACTGTTGCGCTTCCGCAAGGCCGAGTTCCCACGGGTTTCCGGCGTACTTGATACTCGATAGCGAAGAAGCACCCGTCCCGCCCGAGTGGCCGGCAATCACGATGTAATCGGCATAGGCCTTGGCGACACCCGCGGCGATTGTCCCCACACCGCAGCCAGAGACCAGCTTTACACCGATGGCCGCACGCGGATTCACTCTCTTCAAGTCATGAATCAACTGTGCCAGGTCTTCAATCGAATAAATATCGTGGTGCGGCGGCGGGCTGATGAGTGAGATACCCATCTGCGCATGTCGAAGACGAGCGATCAGCTCAGTGACTTTATATGCCGGCAGCTGCCCGCCTTCACCAGGTTTTGCTCCCTGTGCGATCTTGATCTCGAGCTCTTCTGCGTGCGCCAGATATTCAGCGGTCACGCCGAAACGCGCAGAAGCCACCTGCTTCACCTTGTTATTCAGCAGGGATTGCCGCGACACGCCGTCCTCACCAATTTCGTCGATGTAGGCTGCCGGGTCTTCGCCGCCCTCACCCGTGTTCGAGCGCGCGCCAATCATATTCATGGCGATCGTGATGGTCTCGTGCGCCTCAGGGCTCAGGGAGCCGAGGGACATGGCAGAAGAAACGAATCGCTTGAAGATTGCCGACTCCGGCTCGACTTCTTCCACTGGTATTTCCGCACCGGCGGGACGCATCTCCAGCATTTCGCGCAACACTGTGGCTTCTTTCTCCACGGCCTGCGTACTGAAGGCCGCCCAGGCCTGTGCCGGCGCGAGGGTGCTTGTCCCGGCATTGCGCGCAGTGCCTACGACGGTTTGCAATGCCCGCACAATTTGCGGCTGCCACGAGTGTGGCTCTGCACCTTCCGATTTCCGGAAGCGGATCCAGCCATAATCCGGCAGGTCCTTCGTCTCCACCTTCGACACGACGCTGCTCGCCGCGGTACCGATCTCACCCTCGGCCGGCTCGCCGTCGTCGAATGCCGCCATCCACAACTGGCGCGAAGTGGCCTCCAATTCAGCAAAACCGATACCGCCGATCGGGGAATATGTTCCCGGGAAACATTTCTCGATCACTTCCCTGCCCAGGCCGAGGCAATCGAAGAGATGCGCGCCGCGATAACTGTCCGCGACTGAGATGCCCATCTTCGACATGATCTTCGCCAACCCGAGGTCGAGCGCATGCTGCATATTTTCAGCGCCATGTTCGGGATCGACGCTGCGCGCCGTCTCGAGTGCGAGCCATGGACAAATGGCGCCTGCACCCATCCCTAACAACAGTGCTGCATGGTGCAGGTCGCGGCAGTCGCCCGCTTCCACGGCAAGACCGACCCGGGTGCGAATCCCTTCGGCAATCAACACGTGATGCACGGCGCCGGTCGCCAGCGCCATCGGCACCGGCATTGCCTGGGCATTTACAGCGCGGTCGCTCAGCAGCAGCACGGCCGCACCACCGCGTACCAGGTCAATGGCACGCGCACATAAATCATCGAGCGCCGAAGCCAGCGAGCCGGTGGGCGGATAAACGCAATCCAGCACTGCCAGTGGCAGCTCGCGTGCGAGCGTAAAGTCCCGCGTGCGCAGGGCATGCATCTGTTCCAGAGAAAGATAGGGCGAACGCAGCGACACCCCGGGAATGCGTGCGTGCTTGTCCAGCAGCGACGACCATGGGCCAAGGCGGGTGTGCAGCTGCACCACGCACGATTCGCGCAGAGGATCAATCGGCGGGTTCGTGACCTGCGCAAAGCGCTGCCGGAAAAATGCGTACACCGGTCGCGGCGAGCGCGCCAGCGGCGCCAATGGTGTGTCATCGCCCATCGACCAAACTGCATCCTTGCCATCCGATGCCATCGGCGTCAGGATCATTCGCACATCTTCACGGGTATAGCCGAACGCCCTCTGTAACTGTGTCAATTCAGCCGTGGAGGGTGGCGGGGCCAGGTCAACCGACGGTTCAAGCTCGATGTCTTCGATCAGCTCGCCATATTCATTCTTGGCGTCAAAGAATGCAGAGACATCGGCGTCCTCATACAACTTGTTCAATTCGAGGTCGATCGCCAGCATCTCTCCCGGGCCGAGGCGGCCGCTCTTCACAATGTGCTCCGGGTCGAGGTCGACCAATCCTGCCTCGGAACCGGCGACGACCAGGTCATCATCAGTCACAAAGTATCGGCAGGGCCGCAGTCCATTGCGATCAAGGGCCACTCCGACGACACCCGCATCAGCAAAGGCAAGCGCTGCCGGGCCGTCCCACGGCTCCATCGCGTCGCCGTGGTATTTCAGAAAATTTGATTCACCGTTGCCCTTTGCGGGTGGCACCATCATGCGCAGTGTTTCGGCAACAGTCCGGCCATTGCGCGCCAGCAACTCCACTACTTCATCGAGCGTGGTTGAGTCTGAACCGTCCGCGGAATAAATCGGATAACACTTCTTGTCGATCCCCGCGGTCCGCGCATCCATGCGTGCGCGGTTCCCCCACACCGTATTGATTTCACCGTTATGGGCAAGGACGCGCAGCGGCTGGGCTCGGTCCCACGATGGCAGCACGTTGGTAGCGTAGCGCTGATGAAAGAGCGCGAACGAGGTCGTGAAGCGCTCGTCTGCCAGGTCTGGATAGAACTCTGCCAGCAACCTGCCTGCGCACATTCCCTTGTAGACCATGGTGGATGTAGACAGGGAACACACATAGCCTTCGACCCTGGACCGTTCAAATTGCTTCCGGACAAGAAACAAGCGGCGATCGATTCCGGTTGCATCGTCGGCCGTCAACAGCACCTGGCGGATTACGGGCAGCGTCGCCAATGCGATTTCGCCCAGCACCTCATTCCGTGTAGGCACGGCGCGCCAGCTCAGTACCTTGATGCCGTGCTCTCGAAAACATGATTCGAGTTCAAGCACCGCAGCGTCGGACTGCTGGGGAAGAAACACGACCCCGACTGCCAGCGGCTTGTCATCCGCCAGTTTGACGCCTGCTTCATTGAGCAGAAACTTCCGTGGAATTCCTGTCATCAGGCCGACGCCGTCACTGCTTCGCCCGTCGGCTGCAATCGCGCCGCGATGGGCCAGGCGCGCCAGTGCGGTGAGCGCCTGCTGAAGAATTCTGTGAGACGGTCGGTTTGTGAGCGTGGCTACAAAGCCGACGCCGCAGGCCTCATGCTCAAATCTGGGATCGAGAAGGGAGCGACAGCCATCATGGCTTTGGCCCGGCGAATCATACGCGGATAAGCAGTCCATGAGTAAATATAAGGCCGAATGGTTGGCAAGTAACGAAGTATGTACAGAATCTTTTCGGCTGAGTCGTTACCCACGTGCTTCCACTGAAAAACCTTGCGTGAATATTCATTTTTTCGTCGGCCGGAGAGAAGTTGTTGTATATTTATGCATAGCAATGCATTTTTATGCATCGCTATGCGCGGCCTCAATCCGGCCGCGCTTTCGCATTTTTATCTGTAAATGGATACCGCGATGAAGTACGGCAGGCACGAGGCAATTCGCGAGGTCGTCGCAAGCTCCCCGGTCAGCAACCAGGACGAGTTGCGCCGCCTTCTGCTCAAACGAGGCTTCGATGTCACCCAGGCCACGCTGTCCCGCGATATCCGTGAGATGCAGCTGTACAAGGGCCCGCGCGGCTATGCCCTGCCCAGCAGTGATGCCGACGATGACATCCGGCCTTCCGTTGAGAGCGTCCTTGAGAACTTTGGCCTGCGCGTGAAACAGGCCCTCAACCAGGTTGTTCTGGGTACGACCGAAGGCAGCGCCCAGACGGTGGCCATCGCCATTGATCGCGAAGAATGGCCGGAAGTCGTGGGTACCATCGCCGGCGACGACACGATCCTGGTCATCTGCCCGGATGCAAAACAAGCAGCGCACCTGCGCGCAAAGCTCGAAGGGATCATCGGTTAATGCCAGCGCAAGAACAGATCCGGACTGCGGTTGCCGGCGTCAGCGGATACGCCGGCGCGGAGCTCGCGCGCCTGCTCTTACACCACCCCCGCCTTGCCCGCACGACCCCGTTCTTCCTCGGCCGCCCCGACGCGCCCGCCACTACGCTGACGACCCTGCAACCGCAGCTGAAAGGCCCCATCGCTGATTCATCCGCCGATTCGTTCGCGGTGGAACCATTCTCCTGGCAGCGGATCGAAGAGCGCCGCATCGACCTGCTTTTCCTGGCAACACCGCATGAACAGTCACGTGAGTGGGTCCCGGAAGCGCTTGGCCGTGGTCTTCGCGTGATTGATCTTAGCGGCGCATGGCGGCTGGAGCAGCCGGCGAACCGGGCCATTTATCAGTTTGTGGATGCTGACGAGTCCAAGGCTGTTGAAGTCCAGCAGAAGACCGTCTATGGCATGCCTGAACTGCATCGCGCCGAAATCGCCAAAGCACAGTCAGTCGCAAACCCGGGCTGCTACGCAACATCGATCATCCTCGCCTTGAAGCCTTTGATTGACGCTGATCTGGTCGACGTGGACCGCGGAATCATCTGCGACTCCAAGTCCGGCGTCTCGGGCGCGGGCAAGGCGCCCGTTGCGAAAACACATTTCATGTATGCCGCGGACAATCTTTCCGCCTATGGACTCTTCGGCCATCGTCACCTGGGCGAATTGCTCGAGCAGTTGAAGGTTTCCGACGCGCAGATCGTGTTCACGCCGCACCTGCTGCCCATTCCGCGGGGGATTTTATCGACGATCTACGTCCATTTTCGCGAAGTGCAAACGCCTCCATCGATCGCAAAGCTTTTTCAGGATTTTTATGCAGCGAGCCCGATGGTGCGTCTCTACCCGACCCCTGAACTGCCGCAAATTCAATACTCCGTCCGGACGAATTACTGCGACATCGGCTTCCATCTCGCGCCGGACGGCAAACGCTGCATTCTGGTGTCGTGTCTCGATAACCTGTTGAAGGGCGCTGCCGGCCAGGCCGTCCAAAACATGAACGTGATGTATGGCTGGAAGGAAGAAGAGGGCCTGCTATGAAATATGTCGTCAAGCTGGGCGGGGCCACGCTGGAGAAGGCAGAACTGCTCCACGGCTGTGCGCTCGCCATTACTGAACTCGTAAGGGACGGCCACCAGGTGACGGTCGTCCATGGTGGTGGCGTTGCGCTTACCCGCACGCTGAAACTGCTCGGCAAGCAGAGCGAGTTTGTAGCCGGTCTGCGCATCACTGATGCCGAAACCCGTGATACCGCGGTCATGGTGCTCGGCGGCCAGGTCAACAAGGCGCTGGTGGCGGCGTTGGGTTCGCATGGCCAGTCCGCGGTCGGCCTTTCCGGCGGCGATGGCCTCGTCTTTCGCGCCCGCAAGAAGCGCACTGCGCCCGACCTTGGCTACGTGGGCGAGATTGTTTCTTCCGACACGCGCTGGCTTGAGGCCATCTGGCAGATGGGTGCCGTGCCCGTCATTTCGAGCATTGCGCTCGGCTTTGACGGCGAATATTACAACGTGAATGCCGACGAAATGGCCGCAGCCTGCGCCATCGCGGCCCATGCCGACGCACTTGTCTTCCTCACGGATGTTCCCGGCGTCCGGGGGGCAAATGGCGAGGTCATGCGCTGGCTGAGCATTGACCAGATCGGCGCGCTGACCCGCGAAGAAGTGATCAGCGGCGGTATGCTGCCCAAGCTTGGGGCCTGCCGCGAGGCGCTTCTCCACGGTGTGAAACGTGTGCGAATTTTACCGGCGGATGCCGCCCACGTTCTTCCCGACCTGGCATCCAGCCGCATAGCATTTGGAACAGAGGTGATGGTCGCATGAAGCTCGATCTACTCAAGGCCGCGGAAGCAAAGTTGCTTCTGCCGACCTACGAACGCAATCCTGTCCTCTTCGTTTCCGGTAAGGGTGTTTACCTTACCGATGAAGCGGGCAGCCAGTATCTTGACCTGTTGAGCGGCATCGGCGTGAATGCGCTCGGCTATGGCCACCCGGCGATTGAGAACGCCATCGCTGAGCAGAGCCGCAAGCTCATCCACACCTCGAACCTCTTCTTCCATGAGGG
>Ga0116226_10005179_pt1 | contig 11625 bp, 14 predicted proteins | sample S1TSphfallax_FD_89692 | JGI IMG/M metagenome (GOLD analysis project Ga0116226, IMG submission 89692) | Host-associated microbial communities from peat moss isolated from Minnesota, USA - S1T2_Fa - Sphagnum fallax MG | ecosystem: Host-associated > Plants > Peat moss > Unclassified | place: USA... | reverse complement strand
GGAATTTCGAGACTCCCATTCGGGAGTCCTGGGATAAAATGTCATTTGGATGTGGGCTTCGTGCAGAGGCACAAAGTATACTGTAAGGGGGAAGGTGGTGGTTTCCCCCAAGTCCGGGATGTGGTGAGTCTTGTGAGTTTGAGTTTACCCGTGGTTCATCCTAACACCAATTAAAAGTGCTCCAACTATGCACTAACCAACTTGTTGTTTGGTTTTGTGTAGGTCTGTGCAAGTGATTAAGTGCTTGTCATTCATCATAGTCCCATCCCAAAGCTCCAACACACCCCTCTACCCCCAAAATGCTACGAGCCAATGAGTGTATTCCTAATTCCTTGCTCTTCCGTTGTTTTTGCCTCAAACTCACATTTGAGTTTATTAAGGAGCTTGGGAGCGCGTCACATTAAACCATTATAGTGTCTTATTAAACCATAGCCTAGGGATATTCACTTCTTACAAAGTCAATTAGAAGTTGTTCAAGAACCAAGTGCTTGGGACTATGAATTTCATGACGAAGAAATGGGTAACCTAGTTTGCATTGGTGACAATTTTGTTGTACTAAAACTAAAAGGGAACAATGAAGGAGTGGATTTTTATGTTCTACAATGCCAATTCAACCAGCCCATGTTATCACCAATAATCTTACATGTGTATGGGGTGATGAGTTTTAGGTTGGAGATTTGGTGATTGCAAGTATCTATTATCATAAATGGGGGCATGGGGAACATAATTATGTGTTACTGGGAAATTCACAAGTTGCATACATATATGCACACTTAGTTCTAGCATGTAAGTTTGTAATGTTGGCAAGCCATCATAGGGTGAAGGGAGACGAGCTAATTTACATGCTACCAAATGAGATGCTACAGGTTATTAAATCATGCTTTGAGGCGTAGTGTTTTTGAAACCTTACAAAGGGGGAGTTTGATTTTGTACCACTGAGGCTTGCTTCTTATACCTAATTATGACAAATGCTTGTGTTTTGAAATGGACTATGAACATTTGCTAGTAGCTGGTTGTTTCAATTTTTTTGCATGGTCTTTGATGTAGACATAACACATAAGGCGACAATATTAGATTTTGGACTCGGTATTAATGAGAGCCCTTGGATGCATTGTGGATTTTGTTCTAACTTTTTTGGGCATTGGACTTAAATTGTTGTAGGTCATTATAGTAAATAATTATGTAGTCAAAAAACTATGAACAATGTGGACAATCAAGGCTATTACATTATGTGTTTTTGTTTGAGTATATTTGTGACCTGACGGAACATTATATTAATGTGTGTTTTACATTACAATATACTATGTACATTACAATATATTATACATGTCAAGTAGATGCAAGCTACGGTGGGTCAACATTGGCAAAAATTACACTCCCTACAAGTCCATACAAGATTCTTTAAAATGATTCAAATGGACATAGTTGTTAGTTTAAAAAATGTTATTATTTTAATATTTGAATAATACATATTCAATCACTTACAAACCTTCCAAAATCTATGTGACAATATGTGTTTAATGTACTTGATGTCATTTTTAAATTTGGAAGTCCTAAAAAGAAAACCCACAAAGTCCATAGGAACAATGCCCCATCTAAAACTTTCAAAAAATATGCTTTTGGGACAAAGAAATTGAAAAACAAACAAAAATTGCAACTCATATGGACTTATGAAAATATGGTCAAATTTTGACCATTCAAAAGTCCCTAGTTATTAAATAGTTAAGGTTTTCAAAGAAAATATTCTTCATATGAATTTATCATCTTGTATTACATTATATATTGAGTCCCAATAACAAATTTGGAATGTGAATCAATATAAAATTTTCATCTTGTGATGTTTAAATAGACAACCAGCCCATTTTTTTTTACTTTAAAAGTTCATTACTACTAACAAATGATTTTTTTATCAATAAATAACCACATTGTTCTCTTCATAATGAAATTATTAGTATGAATGCAAGTCCCAATTAGTAAATCTAAAGATATATTAATCACCACATGCATTTGAATAAAGGTTACCCATGGAAAAAACATTGTTTCGACATAAAAGTGAGCCACCGTAGCTTGCATCTACCCTGTCATATGTTATGTATAAATTACATTATATGTATGCATATATATATATATGTAACATTATATACATGTGCATTTTGTACATTACATACGACAAATTACATTACATCATAGTATATATTTCATTACAATATATATCTTGTGTGCGCAATATTGCCCAAAAGCCATGTGTTATATTATGTGTTTTTGGCCTAAACTTAATCTTGGTGTTGCATAAGGAAGCTTGACAAGATGAAAGTATGTTAAGCTATGTTGGGCAATTCGGGAACATTTTTATTTTGGAACAGAGAATCTAACTATGGTGATATGTCTTTTAGATTGTAGCAATGTGCATGTTATGTGGGCAATTTATAAAATGAGGATTTGGGATTATATGTGGGATAAGTTGTGAAATGGCTAAGACCAGATGTAAAGACATATGAGTTGCAAATGTTTGTGCAAGAAAATTGAATAAGTTGGGAAGTCACATAGTTTAAGTAGGGGTCCTAGAATGTGGATAACTCTTTGTTGTCCTCAACTCCAAGTTCCACACACATTGAGGGTGTTTTCTAATCTTTCATCATGTTTGCTGATAGTAATCATTTTTCCACTTTCAAATTTTGACTTGTACTCATCAACCACCATATTTGATGTTGGTTTAATAATGGAATCCCAATTTTTTATTGCTTTTGGTGGCTAGCTTCAACAAAAGGGAAGCAATCTTGTGGATGAAACTAATCAAAACACTAATGCTTTTCAGACTATTCCATGTATGACAATTTCAAAGTTTCATATGCCTCAAGCCATAGTTTAAGTTTAAAAAGTTATAGCAAACTAATTTTCTAAGTAAAATGATTTTGAGAATCAACTTTTAGTGGACCAACTTCTAGTTCAACAGTTGCTAGCTAACCACTTTCATCACACCTTGAGGTGGAGCTATCATTTAACCTTTCAGTTCTATTTTTACTATCATTGGCCATAGAAGCATGCATAGTATTGGGCCATCCATGAATTTTTTTTTTGTTGTAAAACAAATGATGTAAACTCTTTTAGAAACCTTGATCGTGGCTTATTTTCATCTATCATCAAAGAATTACCCATCATCTCATTGGCATCCTAAGAATCAAGATGGAAATTTCCATTATTGCATATTTCCATCTTCAGCTATAAATGTGCACTTTTCTCCATAGCCTACACAAAACAAGAACACTTTGATTATTTGTTTGGGAAGTCCCCCAATGACATTGCAAACGAAGTATAAATGACAACATGGACATTGTAGCCAATGCCAGGAGCACTAAAGAAACAAGGTTTGTTCCACAACCAAGGTATGTTTATATGATTTGCCAAAATATCTTTCTCATATGTTTGTTGCAACACAGTAGTGATGTTTGAAAAAGTGTCTATCTCTAAGAGCTCCAATTATTGGCAATTATCATGTTGCATTTCAGTCACCTTTTCAACACAATGGAAAGATTTCTCCTTTACAACCTCAAGAGAATTTCCAAAAACACATGTATTGTCTTTGGCTCTAAGGTGTTGTTATGTTCCAACTCAAGGCATTCTTTGAGTTTCATCATGATGTAAGGAAAAAGACATGATTGTGATATTGTCATTATTTGAATCATCTATTTCTTTGGATCATCTCCATTTGTCATCAACATCACCAAGTTGAACTTTTCTTTCTTTCAAGATGTTTAATTGTAGTTGTATGTCTTATGTTCTACATCTCCAACTCCTGTAACTACTTTCTATCAATATTACCTTGTTCAAACTCCTTTTCCAACTTCAAATCAAGTGAAATATTATTAAAAATGTGCATTCTATCTTCAATTTTGTGGAAACAATTTTAAATCACAATAAGGATTAGTGTTAAACTAGAGTCATCAAATTGATTATCCACATATCACCATCTTGAAAATTTAAGCTTTTTGGATGTAATTTCCTTGGGTTTGAGCATATTGGATTGTAATGACTTTTCTATGTGCAAATTGTTTAACAATTGCAACAAAAAGGTAGTACCCACATTGGTAGAAAATTGCAAAAGTTTCGTCCCCTCTCTATAACAACAATGTGATATTGTACCTTAGCTCCCAATTCTATATGCCCTCCCAACTAAATTGCGAGGAAACAAGAATGCTCATGAATAACTTTTGGACATTGGGCAATTTCTTCCTAGTTCCAAGATTCTTGATTTAGTGTCTCCTAGGCTACCATTCCTTTCAATCCTTGTTCTGGCATGTTGTCCTCGAATTTCACAAGCTTAAAAAGTTATTTTTGCCTATTCACATCACTCTTCTCCATCTCCTCTTGAAAATGTGCCTTGAAATTTTCTTGCTCATCTAGCAACCCTTGAAAGTTCTCCTATGCACCATGCATAGTTAAGGATGAATGCAAAAAATATGTACGTGTGTATCAAACAAACTGTTGATTAGAACAAACATGTTTTTAAGCTCACACCTTTTCAAAAGCAATGTGAGATTCAATATTTGCCAAGGTTTTCTTCTTGACTACATAGTTTTCAAACAAGACTTTCCATTTCCCTTGGTTCTTTAAATCTCAATTCTTGATCATTCAAAGCCATTCCTTGTGTCTCCAACTCTTTGTTGACATCCAAAACCTCCCTCTATTTAATATGCAATTTTCTTGCCTTCTGCTACTTGGATTGATGGAATATTTATTCTTATTTTGATGCAATCCTATTATTTTGTAACAAAGATAAGAATTTATGAGGGTTCCAACAGAATAATTTAGAGTACTACCATATATTACAATAATGTCAAATACAAAACAAATTTACAAAAACTTTGGTTATGCACATGTCAAAACAAAACAACATCCATCTAACATAAAAATGCCACTATAGTTTATATAGTCAGTGGAGGCATTGTTATCTTTAACCACACCCTACTAGCCTAACACTACTCTAATGCTAGTATACTATGAACTTAGTAAGTTCACACAAGGTCTTTACATCAACCTATTTTGTGCCTTCTTTGGATGATTTAGCACATTGTTAGCAACGTCAAGGACTTAGTCTCTCCCTTGGACGTCTTAATTTGTTGGGTAGCACTAGGTAGAAATTGATTGCTACCACTTAAGACATTTGATTCATCTACCCCCTTTTCCACATGATTTCGCACCTAACTTATAGTCTAAAACCTCCTTAACATATATGTGAGGTTTTAAGTCAAACCTTTTTAATGATTTACCTTCCATACTTTTTGCAACAAACCATTTCCCCTTCTTTGGAAACTTCTTGGAACCCTTAATTAGAGACCTCCCAAACCACTTTAATCTGTCCTTTTGAGACCCTTCAAGCCCCTTCACATGCCTTTCAACTCCCCCAGATGTTATGTCCTCAAACTCCATACACCCTTTATCCACATTTGCATTGAAACCAATCCCTTAACCTTCTGAACTCCCACACCCCTTTACATTTTATTCAAGTTGACAGTTCAAATTTTTTTCACCATTTAACTTATTGTTATTTCCCTTAGCAATAGGCAATGAAGCAATTCTTGAGCTACATATGTCACTAGAAGTTGATACACTTTTTTTCTTTTGGGTTCCCTCCATCTTCAAGTCACTTGACTCACCAAAACCACCATAATCCACATTATGCTCATTTGTTGTGGAGCTAAACTTGGCTTTTAATTGATCCTTCATGCCTTTTAACCTATTAGGTGTAGAGGGTTTAACCGAGACAATGTTCTCTCTAACCACATCTAAACTATTCAAGAGGTTTGAGGGAGAACCGAATTTCAATACAACTTGTCTTCGAAGGCTATGTCGAAGGCTAGCTATGACCATTGACTTAGGGCTTGGCACTCTAGGGGGGGTCTATCCCATACAATTCTTATGCACATCAATTAGTACCCTTTTAGCAAGAGATTGTTGAGGTGCTTGAGGTTAGGTGGCACACATGCTTGGCTAGACTCACCAACACTATAATTTCTAGTACATGCAAATGATGGCTCATGGAAAACTTTTTGAAATGATCCTACAAAAACATACAACATATATAATTAGATTGTAAAATGAATACTAATGATTGACTACATGTACACACAATATAAGAGATCATATTGATTGGTTACATGTAGTATTGACATGATACTCAATGCAAGTCCTACAAGTACAAGTATATGGTACATAAAACACATGTATGACTATGGACTACAATGTATATTTAATTCATGTATAATATTACAAACATAGAAGTATATTCACAACATAATAGCATTATCACCAAATATGATTTATAGTACTCAAGTAGTGTTGATACTATGTATACATAATTATAGTATGAAGTAATTTCAAGTTGTATCACTTTGGTATAATACCTTGTATATTCAATTGAATGTCAATACATATGCATATTAATCATAGTAAATCAAATACTCCAAATGACACCTAGTGTACTATATGTATACGTGTAAGAAAAAATATATCAATCTAATGAGTATACTCTACAAATTGCAACAATACAAATATATTCTACAACCTAAAGGATATACATGGTAATGAGGCAAGTTTGTATTCCTAATAATGGCAAAAAAAATTTACAACTTGCATACAATATATCCAACATCACATTGTGTTTCAAGAAACAAACAAATTACAAAATCATTTAAAGTACATCACCACCAAGGAATGTGTTAGATGTGGAAAATTACTAATGTTGAGGTAGTTGGTTTGTGCAACAACTTTTCTTTGTCTAATAGCCATTTGTTGAGCTATTTCACAATCCATGTATGCAACCTTCTCATTCAACTCAACATTAAGCTCCGCAAATCCAAAGCTCTTGAACCATTATGGATGAACAAGGCCTTTACATAGTTGGTCCTTACAACTACTAACAGACTTGAACCATATAGTATACCATGGGTGATACCAATGTCCACAATTGCATACAATAATGTCATGTAGAGGAAATGGGCAATTGCAAATCACACACACCTTTTCCAACTAGTTCACACATGTGTCCACATGGACTCCACATAAGACATAAGATGAGGATGTATGTCAAGCCCCTCATCACCTTCTTTAGATGTAATAGTCATGTTGTGAAAGAGTCAAATTGGAAACCAAGAAACTCTACCTTCTTGTTTGTTGCATGTAAAGAACTCTATAATCTTGTTTACTCAACCAACAATTAAGCAATAGTCTCATCTTGCTTCATAACCATTTTCTTGTACAAGTCATAAGTGATTAATTATTGGTCACTGGCATTTGTTCCACATTTTTTTTCTGCAATAACTTCAAATTCTTCTCTTGTTCATCGTTCATTGTCATCATTGTGTCAAGCACAACCCTAACTTGCTCTACCTTGGAAACCACATGTAAAATGTCTTTATTCATGTTCATAATTTTTGCCCTAGTAGCCTCTAACTCAAAACCAACAACACGCAGCAAATGAATCAAGAGATTTATCAAATTGACACACATATGAAGCAGTCCATTGTACATAACACATGTATAAGAAGAACTAATCAAGTAATGATTGGTAAATACATTATCTCTAATTTTATATTCTGGTCTAGAATCTAGATTGAAATGCAATAACACTAATACTAACAAAGTTTATTCATTCAAATATACTTAGAACTAGTTTTAGAATTAAAATCTAGCAATGGAAGTATGATTAAAAACATCAAAACAACAAATTTTGGCTATGAAAACAAAGCTTTCTAGAAATCAAAGTATATTTATCTCATACTCCCTTAAAGCTACATGTTTTACAAAGATACAATGGTCCACATCTCTTCCTCTTCTCCCAAGATATTTTTCAACAAAAATAATCTTATGTTATATTTAAATGGTGATAAAAACTATGTAATCTAACTAGTAATTCCTAAAACAATAACTAGGTAAATAAAAATATACTAATTAATAATTACCACAAGTAGCTATTCCTTTAACATTGCAACGGTTAGGAAGTTACAACCTTCTAGAGAAGAACTAGCCAACCCATGAGTATACCATGAAGGCAATCCCAAAGTTTCTTTCAGAAATAAAGCTCGTACTTTGAATTACGTCTCAAAATTGTGGATAAAAAATGTGTTAAGAGAGTTAAATGTTTTGTTGTTTTTGATCTTGTGATAAAAAATTTGATCTATTTATACAACATTATGCTTTATCTATCCTATAGTCTACTTTGCTTGTACTTCAAATTGAAGCATTGTCTAATTCTCTATTGTATATAAAGTTTGTTGTCTATCTTCTGATGCCTTTGTTGACAACTATACAAGTTCAATCTAACCTTACTAATCCTCCTGAGTTATATGTGCCTTAGGTTATATATGCTCCCCTATTTATGTGGTTGCAAATGTATATTCTTGATAACTAACTTATTATAGAACAAATGTTTTTTTGTTTTAGAGTTTATTTAGCAACCTCCCTCTCAGGGCTATCTTTTTTTCCTTTGAGGTTTCTTCACTTTTCTACTACTTTTATACCTAATGGTCTTGCCCCATTTATATCCCCTTTGTCTTCTTCCTCATTTGACGTTTCGGGTTTTGGAAACAAAACTAGAGGCTCATACTCAAATACTAGTGTAACTTTTTCCATTTAAGAAATCATGTGTTTGTACAACCTTTCATTCCTCTCATACTTTCTATAGACCTTCCCAATATCCTTTTAAACAATGTCGTAAACTACATCCCACCATAAGTTTGCATCTTTTTCCTCCATTGATAGTGCCTTGAGCCTTACTTGAAGCAAAGTATTTTGCTTTTATAATTAATTATTTTCTTTAAAGACAATATCATAATTGCATGGTTTTTTCTTTTAAGTCTCCTCTAAAAGTTTGTTTAATTTCTCATTAAAGGCCATTTGTTTATGCAAATTTCTATCCATTTGTGCATGCCTTTAATCAACTTGCTTTTGTATTTCATTCTTAGCTTAATATGCATTAGCATTGTCCACTCTGAGCTCCTCCACCTCCTTTTGCTTCTTCAAGAGAGTTTCCTCCATGTTCTTGTAGTCTCTTTGAAGTTTGCTATGCTCTATACTTAGGGTATCCTTTTCTGCTTTTAAACCCCAGTAATTAGCATCTGTCTCCTTTAAAGTTGCCTACAAGGAATCCCTTTCTATTATGATGTTCTCTAAATCCTTGATTTGCTTCTCCATGTTATTGATATTATGTTTGGATGCTTAAAATTCTGCGATTACTTGACTATTTTCAATGTTCCTATTTTGCAACTCTATTTTGAGCTTCTACCTTTTTTCTCCAAACTTCCTTGCAAGTTTTGAACAAATCTATCCTTCTCTTTTATAGTTTATTTGTTCTTGATATCCAAATCAAAATGTCTAAATAAAATATTTGTCAGCTATACATTATATTATGCTACATGTTGAAACAGAGTAGTAGCTCTTATGTGCTCATCCAATTCTATTTTCTATCCCTTGTATGAAACCTAGGAGTCTAACCCTTGGAAGTTGTAGCTAATGAATTTAGACTTTTGTTTGCAGTCTAAACTTCTCCAAATACATTCATGCATGTTACAAAACTTGGTTTTGAAGGCAACATACCTTCATTATTTTGCGGTGATGGAATAGATTATTGTACCTCTTGTGGATCTTAATCAAAATCTTGTATTTGCTCCTCTACTGATTACTAGGCTTGAAACTCTGGCTCCTTCTTAGGCCATCTCTAATGCTCCTACCCTTCTAACCTCTACTCTTACTTGGGAAAAATTGGTAGTCTTGGATTAAATTTAGGAGATATGGATTTTTCCTTTTGTCTCTAATTTTGTTGTTGTTGTTTCTTCAACAATTTTGTTGTTTGTTAAGGATCAATATTGCCTTTCATTATAATATCCTCTTGTCTTCTCCACCTCTTCTATAGAGTCTTTTTCTCCTCATCATCATTAAACTAGGACATTAGAACTTTTCTTTTGGTTGTCCTAGTCTTTGGCTATTTTTCCTTTTAGGAGATATGTGAGTAGGGTTTATAAGTCTTTTGTTCTTAATGAACCTCCTCTTTAGAGTGTCTCTTCTTCATTTGTCCTCTTCAGGCTACTTTGCCTATTTCTTCTTCTCTTGTGATTATGCTCCATCTAATGGAAACCACTTTTGAAACAAAACTTCTGGGACTATGGCATAATGGCATACATCCTTTCTTGGTTTTAAAAAAATATATATATTTCAATCATATTTTTTAAACACTTCTTCCATTTGATCAATTCTTCGACTATTTGAGAATACATGACTACAACCCAATTAACAAAGTCTCCATGATCTATTCTAGAGATCATCATAGCAAACTTATTGCTAAAATAATACACCTTATCCTTTTGGTAAATAATTGGCAAAATGGCAATAATTCTATTAACATACTATGACCTCATTTTTTTCACAACCCACCTTTCATTGGTGTTGTAAGTATCAAGGACTCTATTTACTATATATGCTAATGCTACTCTAGCATTAGACATTTATGCTTAGTCTACTTTTGTCTTTCATGTATGGAACAAGTATTCTCAAGATTCGAATCAAAAATTATGTCCGGAAAAAAACCCCAAATGATTCGAGTTCGCCCTTTTAAAGAAAAGGAGAAGGAAGAAGGTGAGGGAAGATCCCAATTCGGTGGCCAATGGAAGGAAAAAAAGAAACACCTTTTCACCTTTTATCACTTTCCTTCCAACAAATTTTACTTAAACCTTCATTTTTTCCTTTGATATTAAGGTTTTATTTTACCATGGTTCTAGGCCGTTACTTACCCATTTACTTCTTTTTCCTTAACCTATAAATTATGACCGCGCACTTCAATGTCATAAGTCCTCCACACATTCATTGTCGATTTGATTTTGATTAAATATTTCTTCTCTTTTCTTTGAAATTATGGTGTTGCGTATGGCCACATTTTAGGAGCCTCAAGCTGCACAAATGAATGAAGAATCGGTTCTGGAGTCATATTTAGATTTGACATTGATGCATCATTTTTGTGATGAAGACTTGAATTGCGAAAAGTGGGCACTTGTCTTGAAGTTGATCCCCCCTGAGCTTGGTACTATAACATTTTTTTGAACTCTCAAACCTTGGTGATTTTGCAAGTCCACTCTGTTTCTAATGAACTTAAAACAATGTATGAAGATTGTTATGAGACTAAAGACACTTTCATCTTCACATGGTCTTTAATTCTCACCGTTGGACACTATTGTTGGTTGCGTGGTCTGATTCGTCAACTGCTTTTTAATGGCAAAGTGGACTACCTACTTTGCACCATTCGACGCATCTTAGATTTTTTACTATTATGAATTATCACTATGGCATAACCCATGACTCAACATGCAATTGTAGCTCCTTATTGAGCTTATCCATAATCTAAATAAATGTTTCATTCATTATGAAACTCGTGTTGCCATTGCCACCCTATCACATTATTTATTTAATCGTTAAGTTGTTTCGAATTAATCTTATGTTTATAAGGCTTGAAGATTGTTCTATTTCTATTAGACCTTTCATTGACACCCCTTCAACTGCTTCATGAATTTTAAACATCCTTGCTATTCAGTAAATATTAGAACAAGATTAATGTTTTGTTGCACACCATGAATTTTGGAG
>Ga0116226_10005178_pt1 | contig 11626 bp, 13 predicted proteins | sample S1TSphfallax_FD_89692 | JGI IMG/M metagenome (GOLD analysis project Ga0116226, IMG submission 89692) | Host-associated microbial communities from peat moss isolated from Minnesota, USA - S1T2_Fa - Sphagnum fallax MG | ecosystem: Host-associated > Plants > Peat moss > Unclassified | place: USA... | reverse complement strand
GCGGTCATGCCCTCTTCGCGCATCGGCACGGCGTCGAGATCCATCTCGATGCCAAGCCCGCCCTTGGACGCCATCTCGAATGACGACGAGGTCAGGCCGGCGGCGCCCATATCCTGGATGGCGACGATACAGTCGGTGGCCATCAGTTCCAGGCAGGCTTCGATCAGCAGTTTTTCGGTGAAGGGATCACCGACCTGCACGGTCGGGCGCTTTTCCTCATTGTCGGCCGAGAATTCGGCCGAGGCCATGGTCGCGCCATGAATGCCGTCGCGCCCGGTCTTGGACCCGACATAGACGACGGGATTGCCGATACCGGCGGCGGCCGAATAGAAAATGCGATCGGCCGGCGCCAGGCCGACGGTCATCGCATTGACCAGGATGTTGCCATTATAGGACGGGTGGAAATTGGTCTCGCCGCCCACGGTGGGCACGCCGACGCAATTGCCATAGCCGCCGATGCCGGCCACCACGCCCGCCACCAGATGGCGGGTCTTGGGATGCTTGGGATCGCCAAACCGCAATGCGTTCATATTGGCGATCGGCCGGGCGCCCATGGTGAAGACATCACGCAGGATGCCGCCGACGCCGGTCGCCGCCCCCTGATAGGGTTCGATGAAGGAGGGATGATTGTGGCTTTCCATCTTGAAGATGGCGGCCAGGCCCTCGCCGATATCGATCACGCCGGCATTCTCGCCGGGGCCGCAGATCACCCAGGGTGCCGTGGTCGGCAGGGTCTTCAGCCACTTCTTCGAACTTTTATACGAGCAATGCTCGGACCACATCACCGAGAAGATGCCAAGCTCGGTCAGATTGGGCTCGCGGCCCATGATCTCGAGCACCAGCTTATATTCGTCAGCGGACAGGCCATGCGATTTGACGATGTCGGGGGTAATGGCGTTCACGACAGGGCCTCCAGCAGGCTTTCGAACAGGGCGCGGCCGTCGGTGCCGCCGAGCTTCTCATCGGACAGGCGCTCGGGGTGCGGCATCATGCCCAAGATTCGGCGGCTCTGATCGAAGATGCCGGCAATGTTGCGCTGCGAACCGTTGGGGTTCGCCCCCTTGGTTTGGGCACCGTAGGTATCGACATAGCGGAAGGCCACCTGCCCCTCACCTTCCAGCCGGTCCAGCGTCTGCTGATCGGCATAGTAATTGCCTTCGCCATGCGCCACCGGAATGCGGGCGACGAAGCCTGAGTCATATTTGCGGGTAAAGATGCTGTCCGAACTCTCGACCCGCAGATGGACGTCCTTGCAGACGAAATTACGGTCGGCATTGCGCATCAGCGTACCGGGCAGCAGGCCGGTTTCGGCCAGGATCTGAAAGCCGTTGCAGATGCCCAAGACCGCGACGCCCTTCTTCGCCAGCGCCACCACTTCGCGCATGATCGGCGAATGGGCGGCCATGGCGCCGCAACGCAGATAATCGCCATAGGTGAAGCCGCCGGGGACGACCACCAGATCGAGCTTGGGCAGATCGGTGTCGCGATGCCAGATCATGGCGGGGGCACGGCCGGTTACGGCCTCGAGCACGACCGCGGCATCTCGGTCGCAGTTGGAGCCCGGGAAGGTGATGACGGCAGCTTGCAAGGAGGGAGATCCTCTACGGGGAGATTTGTCGCCGTGGTTTACTCCTTATGGTCACAGGATTCCAGAGCGAAGCGATTGACGCGGGCTAAAAGGCGCCCCTACACTTCGCCCGGGGGGATGAGAGGAAGCCGTATTGACCCTTCGATTCACCAAGACCGACGCCGCTCTCGAGCGACTCGACCAGGCCATAGACCGACTGGAAAAGGCCGCCGCGGCGGCGCCCGCAGCGCTTGCTGCGCCGGCGGCGGCAGCGGCCAAATCCTCCGCCGCGATGCCCGATCTGTTCGGCCATGACGAACTGACCCGCGCCCGCCAGGATTATGCCCGCCTCGACCAGGCTTCACGCCTGGTGGAAAGCCGGCTCGACGCCATGGCAGATCGGCTGCAGACGCTGCTGGAGGCTGGCGAATAAAATGAGCGAAGCCCAGGCCGCGATGACCGGCCGCCCGGCGTCTGAGGGGCAAACAAAATGAGCTCTACCGTGGCCATCACCATCGCCGGACGCACCTATGAAATGGCCTGCGAGGCCGGTCAGGAAGCGATGCTGACCAGCCTGTCGCAGGATATCGACCGCCGCGCGCGCGACCTTTTGAAGGCGGTCGGGCCGGTTTCCGACACCAAGCTGCTGGTCATGGTCGCGCTGACCCTGGCCGATGATCTGCACGAAGGTGCGGCGCCGGCGGCGGTCCGCAGCGTCGCCCCGATCACCGATCCGCTCGACGACGAGGCCGATGAACGCATCGCCGCCGGCATCGAGAAACTGGCCAGCCGCATCGACTCCATTGCGGAAAGGCTTCAGAAGGCCTAAATCAGGGGTGGGCGGGCGCTGCGCGGTGCGTCAGGTCGCATTATTCCCCGGGGCCAATGTTTGAACTCTGGGGGGCTGTCCCTGCCGGGATCGTGGTCTCGGTATATGGCTCCCACCTGCTTTGGCAGGCCACGGAGGGAAATCAATGACCAACGGCCGAGGCGGCTCCGCTCACCTTTCCGACGACAAGGCATCGCTGCGCGCCAAGGCGCGGGCGCTGCGCCGCGAGGCGCATGAGCGGGCCGGCCCCGGTGCCAGCCTGCTGATCGCCGACAATTTCCTGGTCCGGCTGCCCTGGCGCAAGGCGCGCACCGTGGCCGGCTATGTCTCGCTCACCGACGAAGCCGATGTGGCGCCTCTGCTCGACCTGCTGGCCGAGCAGGGCGTCGATCTGGTGCTGCCGGCGGTGGCCGAGCGCGATAAGGCGCTGGAGTTTCGCCGCTGGAAACCCGAGGACGCGCTGGAAACCGGCCTATTCGCGACGCGCCATCCCCGCGACACGGCTGAACGGGCGACGCCAGACCTGCTGCTGGTGCCGCTTCTGGCCTATGATCTCGAAGGCGGCAGGCTGGGCTATGGCGGCGGCTATTACGACCGCACGCTGGAAGCGCTGCGCGCGGCGGGAGCGGTGACCGCCGTCGGCATCGGCTATGCGGCGCAGCGGATGGACGGATTGCCGCGCGAAACACACGACCAGCCGTTGGACTGGATCGTCACGGAACAGGACGTTTGGGAGATCGAAGCTTGAGATTGTTGTATTGCGGCGATGTGTTGGGCCGGACGGGGCGCGAGGCGGTGCAAGAGCATGTTCCGAAACTGAGGGCGAGCCTCAAACTCGATTTCGTCGTGGTCAATGGCGAGAACGCCGCGCATGGCTTCGGCATCACCGGCAAATTGTGCGAGGACTTCTTCGCCTGCGGTGTCGATGTGGTCACGCTGGGCAACCATGCCTGGGACCAGAAGGAAATCATGTCCTTCATCGATTCCGAGCCGCGTCTATTGCGTCCCCGCAATTATCCGGCTGGGACCCCGGGCCGCGGCGCCAATGTCTATACGCTGCCCAATGGCAAAAAAATCTTGGTGATCCAGGTGATGGGCCGGCTGTTCATGGATCCGCTCGACGATCCGTTCCCCGCCGTCGATACCGAATTGTCGCGCTATCCGCTCGGCGCCGCGGTGCAGGCCACCATCGTCGACATCCATGCCGAGGCGTCGAGCGAAAAGATGGCGCTGGGCCATTTCGCCGACGGCCGCGCTTCGCTGGTGGTCGGCAGCCACAGCCACATCCCCACCGCCGATGCGCAGATCCTGCCGCGCGGTACGGCCTATCAGACCGATGCCGGCATGTGCGGCGACTACGATTCGGTGATCGGCATGAAAAAGGAACCGGCGGTGCTGAAATTCACCCGCAAGCTGCCCGGCGAGAAACTGAGCCCGGCGGAAGGCCCCCCCACCCTGTGCGGCGTGTTCGTCGAGACCGACGACCGCAGCGGTCACGCCAAACGGGTCGAGGCGGTGCGAGTGGGTGGACGGCTGGCGCAGGCTGTTCCGACGCTGTGATGGACTGAGCGCGCGGTCGGTTGCGGCGATGCTTCTCGTACAACGCCCAACCCGGACCCGTCGGCGGAACCATTTTTGCTCTTGGGCAAAAATCGTTTCGACGAGGCGTAACAAGGAGCGCGAGGACTGGTCCTGGCTCGCCGCAAGGCGACCTCTTCGGCTGGCGTCTATAATTTCCTGTTACACAGAACGGGTTAGCGAGAAATAAGCGCGAAAAAAAATCCGGTTAAGGTGCTCCCATCGAAAATGAAGGGTACCTTCCATGGTCACTAAGAAACTCGCTCTCTTGAGCACCGCCGCCCTGTTTTGTGCCGGCTTGGCGATGGCCCAGGCACCGGATGCGCAGCAGCGCCCCGATCAGCACCACCGGCCCGACTTCGCCGCCCTGCACAAGAATATGTGCGAAGACCATGCGGCCCACGCCGCCGCCAATCTGGCCTTTGTCGAGGCCAAGCTCAGCCTGACCGACGCGCAAAAGCCTCTATTCGCCAAATGGCGTCAGGCCGTGCTCGACTCGTCCAACAAGCAGAAGACCGCCTGCCTGGCCGAGGCGCCGCCGAAGCCGGAGGCCAAGCCGACCGTGCTGGAGCGCGAGCAGAGGGAAGAGACCCGGCTGCAGACGCGCCTGCAGATGCTGCAGAGCACCCGCCCCGCGCTGCAAGCTCTCTATGACAGCTTGACCGATGCGCAGAAGGACAGCTTCAATCACCTGCATGAAGGCCATTGGCGGGGCCATCAGGGCGGCGAGCATGAGGGTGGTCCGTTCATGCACCGCCCGCAATAAGCACTTTCTGTTCGGCCGGCGCGCTGTCCTGACGGATCAGCGCGTCGGTCGCCTCCACCCCGCCTTCGAACAGCCTCTCCAACATTTCCGGCCGCGGACTGAGCGCATTATCGTTCGGCGCCAGGAAGAAACGGTGGTCGATCGCGACTTGGCGCACGCCGAGATCGCGGATGCGCCGCACATCCCCCGACGACAGGTTCGAGCGGCACAACAGACGACGCATCTCCTCCAGCGCCGCGAGGTCGCGCTGCAGCGAGGTGTTGACCAGAATGCGGCGCACCCGCGCCATGATGTCCGACGCCTGAGTCGGGACGGAGGGCTCCTCGTCCGGGGTCAGTTTCACCACCAGCAAGGACCGACAGTCGGTCTCCAGCACCATGGGCAAAATCGGCGGATTGGCAGACAGCCCGCCATCCCAATAGCTGCTTCCCCCGATCTCGACCGCCTGGGTCATGCGCGGCAAGCAGGTCGAGGCCAGCAGGACGTCGAGCGAGACCTCCTGTTCGCGGAAAACCCGCGGCTCCCCGGTTGCAACGTCGGTGGCGGACAGAAACAGGGAAATCTCGCCCGAGCGCCGCAGGGCGTCGAAATCGATCATGCCGCCCAGAATGTCGCGCAACGGATGGATATTGAGCGGATTGAGCTGTTGGGGTGAAAACAGCCGGGTCCAGATATCGAAATGCAGATCGGCGCCCGGAATCCCGCCCAGCGGACTCAGCAGCGCCTTATGGCCGATCTCGGTCCAGAAGCGGCGCAGCGCCTCGCGCGCGCCGTCGCGCCCGCCCTGCATCAGGCCCCAGGCGACCAGCACGGCATTGACCGCCCCTGCCGAGGCGCCGCTGATGGCACTGGGGAAGACATCGTTTTCCTGCAATAGCCGATCGAGAACACCCCAGGTGAAGGCGCCATAGGCCCCGCCGCCCTGCAGCGCCATCGCCAAAGGCGGCTCGCTCTTCCCGGGCGTACCATAAGATCGCCAGAACATGGGTCCACTCCTCTAAAAGAGGACGCTTCCGGCTTTTGTTATTGTGCAGTGCAACATGATAGGGCTCCGCCCCCACTATTTCAAGGTTCGGAGAGTCTGGCCTTCAGGCTGCGGCGGACGATCTTACCGCTCGAGGTGCGCGGCAGGCACAGTTCGAAGCGGATATCGTCGGGGGCCAGGATGCTGCCGAGATGCTCGACGGCGAACATATGCAGTTCGTCGCGCAGCACGCGGACCGGGTCGAAACCGGGATTGAGTCCGACAAAGGCGACCAGATGTTCAAGTCCTTCGGCGTCGGGCCCGCCGACCACGCCGGCCTCGGCCACGGCCGGATGGGACATCAGTACCGCCTCGACCTCGAAGGGCCCGACCAGCCGGCCTGACAGATTGATCACCTCGTCGGCACGACCGATGAACCAGTAATTGCCCTCTTCGTCGCGCCGGGCGACGTCGTGGGTATAGTGCCAGCCGTCGACATCCTCAAGCGGGGCGCCCGCCTCGCCACCCAGGCTTTTCCAGGGCGCCAGACCATCGAGCCCGACCACCATCTCGCCGATGCCGGCCGCCCCCTCGGGCAGGAATTCGATCTTGTCATCATCGGTCCGGCGCACCAGCCCCATCTTCAGGCCTGGCAGCGGACGGCCCATGCAGCCGGGCTCGGGACGGTGGACGAGATCGCCGGCCAGCACCACGCCGCCGGTCTCGGTTTGCCACCAATTGTCGCGGAAGGGCGTCCCGAAGGCCCGCTCGCCCCACTCGACCGCATCGGCCGACAAAGGCTCGCCGGCGCTGGCGGCGACCCGCAGGCGGGGGCGGCGAATCGAGCGCGCCACGGCAGCGCCGGCGCCCATCAATCCGCGAATGATGGTCGGCGTCGTGTACCAGATGTCGATCGGCTCATCCTCGAGCACGGTCAGGCAGCGCGTGGGCGTGGGCGGCGGCTCGTCGAGCAGGATGGTGGCGCCCAGCGCCAGGGGCGCGACCAGGCCGAAGGCGGAATGCACCACCCAGCCCGGCTCGCTGGTCGGCCAGATCAGATCGCCGGCCGACAGGCCCAGAGCCTGGACCGCGCTATCGACCAGCCGGGCCTCGAATCGGATATCGTGCAGGATCGCGCGCGGCTGGCCGCTGGCCTCCGATAAGGGTGCGGTGGTGCCGCTGGTGAAATGGAGCAGTCCACCGCTGGCGGGATCCGCCTTGCCGGAATCGAACGCGATATTGTGGTCGAGCAGCGCCTGGATCTCGTCGAGCGGCCATAATTTGGGCGCGAACGCGCCATCTTCCTGCAAGGGTGCCACCGCCTTGGTCACGGCGTCGGGGCCGGCCATCAGCAGCTTGATCTGCGCCACATCGAGGCGGGCTCGCAAGGGATCGGGGCCGAGATCGGAGAAGAGCGGGCAATAGATCCCGCCGACTTTCCACACCGCCAAGGCGGCGATCACCGTCTCCGGCTGGCGGCCCAGCATCACGCCGACCGACTGGCCGGGAGTCACCCCCTGGGCCAGCAGATGGGCGGCCAGACGGTCGCTCAGCTGGGCCAGGTCGCCATAGGTGAATTCCCGCTTGCGGCCATTGCGACCACGCCACCGCAATGCCAGTCTTTCGGCTTGGCCAGCCCCGACATGACGATCAGCCAGATCAGCGAGACTCAATGAAACGCCCCCAGGATCACGAGAGGGCGGCATTGTGAAGCGGGCCGGGCCGGCTGGCAAGCGGTGGCGACACCAGCCCAGCGCATAGGAGGTTTGTCAGGGCGGCTGCGCCTATTGGGCGAAGGCGGCCTCCGTCGGCCGTCGATCGCGCCACAGCACGAGAAGGGCTGCGAAAACGACACCGCTGGCAAGCGTGCAGAGCGGCAGGCCGATCTTCAGCATGTCGTTTTCCGCCAGCCAGTCGCCCAGGGCCGTACCGGTGGTCCGCGCCGTGGCGATCGTCGCCCAATAGAGATAAGGCGGCGGCAGGATTTTGCGCCGATAGCCAAGAAAAGCCAGGGCCAGCGCGACGGACAGAAGGATCGCCGCCTTGCCGTCCCCGATCAGATGTTCGAAGAAATCGCCCAGCACGGTGCCGAACACGCCCGCCATCAGCATCGTCACCCAATAAAGGGCGTCGGTCTGGGGCAGTTTCTTGTCGCCGCCGTCGGCGGCGCTGCGCCGAGCGGCCCATAAGGCCAGCAGCCCGATGATCGCCAGAAGAGCAACACTGAGAATTCTGCGATCGATGGCGAGGCCGCGATGGCCGGCGGCATAGTCGGCGATATTGGTGGCGCCGGTGCGCAGGATGATGATGCAGAGCCAGTAGTAAGCGTCATGGGTCAGCCGGTCGAAGCGCTCGGCACCATAGGCCAGCAGGAACAGGACCAGCAGGATCGGCAAACCGCCCAGCAGGCCCAGCCCACTATTATGGGCGTAGAAATCGCCCATATTGGTGCCGAAGATGCTGGCCAGCGTGATGGCTGTCCAATAACGCGGCGTGATGGCCGGGAGATGCCTGGCATGCATGAAAGTGCCTCGATGGTTGTTGTTCGCGGACCCAGCCTCATTCAGCAACCAGCCTCGATCGAGAGCAATTAACTATTGCGTTAGGAGACCGCGCCGCCGGATCTCGGCGGCAACCGCGCCGGACGCGTTCAAGGGAGGATGCCGCCAGGGCGTGGGATCGCCGCCCAGCGGCCGAGCATAACCCTGCTTGACCAGATCCTCGTGCAACAGGGCATGTTTCGGTTCGATCAGGTGCGCCGGAGCGAAGATGAAGACGGGGCCGCCATTGGCGCAGGCCTCGCAGCACATGTTCATCGAGTCCCCCGTCACCACCACCTGATCGGCCAAAGACAGCAGAGCCAGATAGGGACTGTCGCCGCGATCCTGCCAGCGGCACAGCCAGCCATTGTCAGGCAAAGCCTTGGCCAGCGCGGACTCGGCCTCGGCCCCGGTGCGCCGGCTGGTCACCACCAGCAGCGACCCCGGCAGATCCCGGCACGCCTCGATCAGGGCACGGGCATCGGCGGCGGTGAAGCGACGGCTTGCGGTGCTGCCGCCGACCGAGACGAGGGTCCAGGGCCGCGGGAGATCTGGCAGCCGGCCCTTCCAGCGCGCAGCCTCGGCCGCCAGGAGCGCCGGCCTGGCGCGATGGCAGGCACCCAGGGTGCGGATGACATTGGACGCGGCGGGCAGATCGTCATGCAAGGGAGCCGCGATCAAATCGAAACGTGCGCGGCCGGGCCAACCCGGATCCATCAGTTGCACCAGCCGGCTGCCATACCGGCGCTTGAGCCAGCGCGCCAGCGGCGCGGTGCGGCGGCCGGCAGCGATCACCAGGGTCGGCGGCGGCTTGACCTCGATGGCCTTGCGCGACCAATGCTCCAGCCCGAAACGCGAGGCGGAGCGCAGCGCATTATGCAGCTTGCCCAAGGCGTTATAGCGGATGGTCTTGACGGTGAGCGGCAGATCCAAAGCCTCAGCGACGCCCAATGCCTGAGAGACATTGCCGGGGCGATCGTCGGCCAGGACCCAAATAGTGGCGGAACTCATGTCCCAACTATTGCACGTCTCTCGCTTTGGCCCTATACCCGCGCAAACTCATCTCGACCCGCCGAAGGAGGCACTCAGGATGCAACTGGTTTCCCGCACCCCCGAACAGAAACAAGCCGGCCTGACCACGGCGCGCATCCTTCTCGAAATCGGCGCGGTCAATTTCCGTCCGACCGAGCCCTACATCCTGACCTCCGGCTGGGCCAGCCCGGTCTATATCGATATGCGCCGCGTGATTTCCTATCCGCGCGCCCGGCGCAAGATCACCGAACTGGCCGGCGCCGCCATCACCCGCGAGATCGGCTTCGAGAGCCTGGACGCCGTGGCGGGCGGCGAGACCGCCGGCATCCCCTACGCCGCCTGGATCGCCGACGAACTGTCGCTGCCGATGCTTTATGTCAGGAAGCAGCCCAAGGGCTTCGGCCGCAATGCCCAGATCGAGGGGCATCTGCACGATAAGGACCGGGTGCTGCTGGTCGAGGATCTGGCTTCCGACGGCGCCTCCAAGGTCAATTTCGTCCAGGCCCTGCGCAAGGCCGAAGCCGAAATCGCCCACACCTTCGTGGTGTTCTTCTACAGCGTCTTCCCGGGTGCCCTGAAGACCCTGGCCGATATCGGCGTCAAGATGCACTATCTGGCCAATTGGTGGGATGTGCTGGAGGTCGCCGAAGAAGGCGGCTATTTCGACAAGCCGGCGCTGGAAGAAGTGCGCAAGTTCCTGCACGACCCGATCTCCTGGTCGTCGCACCATGGCGGCAAGAGCGCCTAATTACATAATCTATAATCGTCCTCGACCTGGATGCGGTAGAGGTGAGCCGTCTTGGCGAACCCTCCCCATCCGGTCTTGAGGAAATCCTCCAGGTTCTTCTTGATCTGGATGCAATAGACCGGCGACAGCGGGTAAAAGCGGAAATAGAGAACGGTGCGGCCGTCCCAGGCCTGTACCTCGTTCTCGGCGTCCTTGGCGAATTCCCGCACGAATGCGGCGCGGCGGATGTCGGTCTGTTGCTTGAATTTCGCTCCGAACTTCTGATTGACCTGATCCCACAGAGGCTGGGTGTGCATCTCATAGGGACGCTCGTCGCAGCCGGCCGCTCCCTCGCGCAGACGCAGACCGCCGCGCACCAGCATCTCGGCATTTTCCTCGGCCTTGGTGAAGCAGATCTTCGGCTTCGGGCCGGCGGCGGACGCGCTGCTGGCGAACAGGCTGAGAGCGGTGAGAAGAGTGACGGCGGCTTTCATCGCCGCCGAGCATAAACCCAGCGACTGAGCAGCAGCAACAGGGCGATGGCCAGATAGATCGCGGGTTGGGTAAGCCCCGCCTTGACCATCCAGATATAATGCAGCGCCGCCAGCGGCACGGCCAGATAGACCGCCCGGTGCAGCTGGCGCCAACGGGCGCCGCCGAGCCGCTTGATCATCGCCTTGGTCGAGGTGACCGCCAGCGGCAGCAGCAAGGTGAAGGCCGCCATGCCGGCAGTGATGAATTTATGCTTGAGGATCTCGTGGCCGATCGTGTCCCAGTCGAAGAACTGGTCGAGCACGACATAGCCCAGCAGATGCAAGACCGCATAGGCGAAACCCCATAGGCCCAGCATGCGGCGATAGGGCGCCAAGGCCATCAGCCTGGCCAGCTTGACCAGCGGCGTCACCGCCAGCGACACCAGCAGGATCCGCAGCGCCCAATCGCCCGAGAAGCGGATCGCCGCCTCGACCGGATTGGCACCCAACCGATCGAGCGCGGCTGACGCACCCAGCCACAACAGAGGCAGGGCGCACAAAAAATGGGCCAGCAGGCGCATCAAAAATATTTTTTCAGATCCATGCCGGCATAGAGACCCGCCACCTGCTCGGCATAGCCGTTGAACGGCAGGGTCGGCCGGCGGCCGAATTCGCCGATGCGATGTTCCTTGGCCTGGCTCCAGCGCGGATGGTCGACCGCCGGATTGACGTTGGAATAAAAGCCATATTCATCCGGCGAATAGAGGTTCCACAGTGTCTTGGGCTGGGTCTGGACGAAGCTGATCTTCACGATCGACTTGATGCCCTTGAAGCCATATTTCCACGGCACCACCAAGCGGAGCGGCGCGCCGTTCTGCGCCGGCAAGGGCTCGCCATAGAGCCCGACCGCCAGCAGCGCCAGGGGATGCATCGCCTCGTCGATGCGCAGCCCCTCGCGATAGGGCCAGGCGAAGCCGCCCGAGCGCAGGCCAGGCATCTGGGCTGGATCATTGAGGGTTTCGAACGCGACATATTTGGCGTTGGAATTGGGCTCGAAGCGCTTCAGCACCTCGGCCAGCGGAATACCGGCCCAGGGGATCACCATCGACCAGGCCTCGACGCAGCGATGACGATAGACCCGCTCCTCGAT
>Ga0116226_10005177_pt1 | contig 11628 bp, 10 predicted proteins | sample S1TSphfallax_FD_89692 | JGI IMG/M metagenome (GOLD analysis project Ga0116226, IMG submission 89692) | Host-associated microbial communities from peat moss isolated from Minnesota, USA - S1T2_Fa - Sphagnum fallax MG | ecosystem: Host-associated > Plants > Peat moss > Unclassified | place: USA... | reverse complement strand
TGTTGCGCTGCCTTTGTTGCTGCTTGCCTATGGCTATCAGTTGCATTCTGCCATCACCATTGCCGTCGCGCTCATCTGGGCCAGCCACATTGAATTTGACCGCATGGTCGGCTACGGTCTGAAATATCCCACCTTCTTCAAGGACACGCACCTCAGTCGCGCCTAAATCCAGAGCAGCGGGGCGTGTGAAGATGAGAAAATGGTAAGGATGCGTAAGCTCTTCCTATTCCCAACATTTTTTGCTGCGCTGGCCAGTATGCTGGCCACTACTTTCATGGCCGGATGTGGCTACCATGTCGCAGGCTCTGCCACCCACATCCCATCGGATGTCCGCACTCTGGCTGTACCCATCTTCGTGAATAATGCTCTGGCCTACCATACCAATGTTGCCCTTACTGACGCAGTGATTCATGAGCTAAATTTGCGTACCAAGCTGCGCGTTGTCCCTTCGGAGAATCCGCTGACCGCAGACGCAACCCTGCACGGCACTGTTTTGTCTGAGGAAATTATTCCGCTCACCTATGATTCCTCCACCGGTGCGTCCTCCAGCTTTCTCGTCACCATCACGGCCAAGGTCCAGCTAATCGGCGCTAATGGCAGTGTGCTGTACAGCAATGACAAGTACACCTTCCGCCAGCAATACCAGTCCACGCAAGACCTGCCCAGCTTCATCCGCGAGGAGTCACCCGCAGAAAAACGCCTCGCGCGCGACTTCGCCCAGGCCGTTGTGGCCGATCTGCTGGACGCTTTCTAAAGATGATTTCTCCGGCCTCGAACACTATTGCTACTATCGTTTCCCAGTCGCACGCTTATTCTGTAACTCCCATGGATTTCTGTTGTAATCAACGCAGCACTCGTTCTTAGTTTTATGTCCGCACTCCGCAGCTTCGCCTCAGTAGACCGTTTCCTCGCAGAGATTGCCACCCCGGCCATAAAGCCCGGCTACGTTCTCGTTGGCGATGAGACCTTCCTCTATGAGCGCTGCCGTCAGGGCATACTCCAGCAATTTGTTGACCCGGCAATGCGCGATTTCTGCCTCTCTGACCTCGACCTCGCCGAGACAAATTTATTTGATGTCCTCGACCGCGCGCGTACGCCCTCGCTGATGGCCCCGTTTCAAGTCATCTTCGTGCGCAACTTAAAGCAACTCTACACCCGCGGCGCGAAGAAGGAAGAATTTGCCGCTATTGCTGATTATTTCCGCAGCCCCAATCCACAAGCGCTGCTGGTTCTTGTTGCCGACCATCTCCGCATCCCCACCGACGTTCGCCGTATGGACATGCAGGACAAGGACCGCTATGAGCGCATCCGCGAAACTCTGGGCGAGTGGTGCGGCATGGTTGAACTGGCCCGCGTTGATGAGGCCGATGCCGTCCGCTGGGTCACTGACTCCGCCGCCCTCCGCGACACCCGCATTGAGCAGGAGGCCGCGCGTGAGCTGGTGGACTCTCTCGGCGCTGACATGATGATGGTGCGTTCTGAGCTGGAAAAATTATTGCTCTATGTCGGTGATCCAAATTCAGGGGGCAAGGGCCGCATCACCCTCGGCGATGTGGAGACCATGGTGCTCGCCGCCAAGCAGCGCTCGCTGTATGAACTGACTGACGCCATCAGCTCGCGGGACCGTGAACGTGCTCTGCTGCTGCTGGATGGCCTGCTCAACGCCAGCGACGGCGAGGAGGCCTACATCGGCCATCTCTACATGCTTGCCCGCAGCTTCCGCCAGATGCTCATCATTCTTGAAAAAAATGTGCGTGACTCGCGCGCCATCTGGCAGGCGCTATGGCAGGGTTTTCGTATGCCGCCTTTCGCTGCGGAGGACTTGATCAAACAAGCGCGACGCTACAAATCGCGGCGTGAATTGACCCGCGCCCTTCGTCTCATCGCCCGTGCGGACATGGAGTTACGCAGCTCACCTCCAGATAAGCGCCTTGTACTTGAGCGTCTTGTGATGGAGCTGGCCACAGCACCAAAGTCACCGCTGGCAGGCGTTGCCCAGCAGGAAAGTTTTTCGCTTTAATGTTCTTCAGGGGATGATTCAATTATGAGTTTGGTCAAACGGTCATTCATTGTTTCTGCCATCATCGGTTGTCTGATCTCTGCTGTTGCCATCGCACAATCATCCGTGCCAGATGACTTCGTCCGCACTCACTACACCAAGTATGAATTTCAAATTCCAATGCGTGATGGTGCGCATTTGTTTACGTCGGTCTATGTGCCTAAGTCTGGCATGTTTCCCACCGAGGGCCCCTGGCCCATCATGATGGACCGCACCCCCTATGGCGTCGCTCCCTACGGCGAGGACAAGTTCAAGACCTCCATCGGTCCCAGCGTCGAATTTGAAAAAGCTGGCTACATCTTCGTCTATCAGGACGTGCGTGGCCGCTACATGTCCGAAGGCGACTTCATCGAAATGCGTCCGCACATCGACATGAAAAAATCCAACAAGGACGTCGACGACAGCTCTGACACCTATGACTCTATCGAATTTTTGCTGAAGCATGTCCCCAACAATAATGGCCGCGTCGGCATCTGGGGCACGTCCTATCCCGGTTTTTTCACCTCGGCCAGCATCATTGATTCGCATCCCGCCATCAAGGCCGCATCGCCTCAGGCACCCATGACCGATCTCTTCTTCAGCGATGATGCCTACCATGGCGGAGCCTTCATGCTCAGCGCCAATTACAGCTTCTACAGCAACTTCACGCCCTTTACCAAACCCGGTACAGACTCCGTGCGCCTGCCGCCCAATGGCATCGGTCCCGACTCTTACGCCTTCTACCTAAAGATGGGCGCGACTTCCAATCTCGATGTTTTCATGAATCCGCCGGGTGCCCCGCCGCGCAATCCGCTCTTCACCGACCAGCTTCGCCACACCACCTATGATGCATACTGGAAGGCGCGCGATCTTTCCCAGCACATGCACAACATTCACTGCGCCATTATGGTCGTTGGCGGCTGGTTTGATGCGGAAGACATCAGCGGCCCCATGAAGACGTTTCGCGCCATCGATAAGGACAATCCCGGCATCACCAGCACGCTTGTCTTCGGTCCGTGGACCCACGGTGGCTGGAACGGGGGCACTGGCGACCACCTCGGCGATGTCTATTTTGATGGCAGTCCCTCTGAGTACTTCCGCCAAAATATTCAGTTCCCATTCTTTGAGCATTACCTCCGCGATGTGCCCGTCAAGGCGCTGCCGAAGGCGTATGTTTTTGAGACTGGCAGCAATGCCTGGCACCAATACGATGCATGGCCGCCAAAACCTGCCACCCCCAAGATGCTCTACTTCCACGCCAACGGCGGACTCAGCTTCGATGCTCCCAGCGGACAGGAGGGCAGCGACCAATACATCAGCGATCCCGCAGCCCCCGTGCCCTTCGTCAGCTACATCACCAACACCACACCCCAGCGCTATATGGATGACGACCAGCGTTTCGCCTCGCGCCGGCCTGATGTTGTGACCTATGAGACTGCTCCGCTCACTGAGGACGTCACCCTTGCCGGGCCAGTATCACCGAAACTGAAAATCGCATCCACCGGCACCGACTCTGATTTCGTCGTCAAGCTCATTGATGTCTATCCCGATGATTATGTTGCCGCCCCCAGCGATGACAAGCACATCGTAAACGGCCCACCGGTCAACATGGGCGGCTATCAACAACTGGTGCGTGGCGAACCCATGCGCGCAAAATTCCGCAATAGTTGGGAGAAGCCCCAGCCGCTGGTTCCCGGCCAGCTCGCCACTGTCAATTTTTCCATGCCGGATATTTTTCACACCTTTCGCAAAGGCCATCGCATCATGGTGCAGGTGCAAAGCTCATGGTTCCCGCTGGTCGATCGCAACCCCCAGACCTTCGTCAACATTCCAGATGCCAGGCCGGAGCAATTCGTAAAGGCCACTGAGACGGTCTATCACTCCAGCGATGCAGCCAGCGGTGTCGAAGTGCTGGTTCTGCCTCAACCTTAGTGGCTAGGCAAACAGCCGTTCATCCGCTATATGGCTCTGCGGTCGCGAAGTCAGTGTGATCGCAGCAGTCAAAATAATCCCACCGCCCACCCATGCGCTGATGCCCAAATGGTCGCCCAGCAACACCACACCCAGGGTGCTGCCGATCAGCGGCTCAAGATTCAAAAATACGCCCGCCAGCGAAGCCGGTATCTGCGTCAATCCATAGTTCCACAGCAGCGTCGTCGTCGCCGTGCATAGCACTCCGCCCGCTGCCAGCGCACCCCAGCATTGCAGTGATACATGTGCCACAGGCGGCAGGCCGTCATGCGGCAGCACCCACGGCAGCAGCATCGCCGTCCCTGCGAACAGGCCCCACGCTGTAATCACAATGGGATTGTGCTTCACCACTAATTTCTTGTTCAGCAATATCCAGAACAGCGCGATGAACATGGAGAGTACCACCATCAGGTCGCCCGCCAGCGAGGCACCGCTGCCACTCACTGCGCGCTTTGCCCCGAATGCAATCAATGCTGCGCCGCAGGTGGAACCAACCAGCGCCATCCACCCGATGCGGTCAATCCGCTCTCGCGCAAAGATCGACGCACCCACCGCCAGCAGCACCGGCATCGTTCCCACCATCAGCGATGCATGAGCGACCGTAGTAAGCGACAGCCCATAAAACTGTATTAGAAATTGCAGCGGTACGCCAAGAAATGCGGAGAGCAGCAGCAGTCCCCACTCCCGCAGGCCCAGCCGAATGCGATGGCGAAAGCACACCGGAAGCATCGCCACACACGCAAACAGAAACCGATAGAGCACCATGTGCCCAACGGACATCTCGCGCAGCGCAATCTTACCGAAGAAAAATCCTGAGCCCCAGAGTGCTCCGGCGGCAAAGCAGGCTGCGATGCCGTATGCGCGGCGCTTTTGTTTTTGTGCCATGTCTACCAAGCTACCAAACGCGGCAACTCTTCACCGGCACCATTGGCGTCCCCACCTTGCATCCAAAAACAGGCCCAAATGCGGGCTGGTTCATAATCACACCATTTGTGCGGAAGTCCTTCGGTGAGTGCGGGTCAATGTTGATAAGATACCGCTTGCGCGCGTCCCGTGAGCTGCCACACCAGTTCTGCGCATACCCAATGTAGAGCCGCTGCTCGGGCGTAAAGCCGTCAATCTTTTTCGTCAGGTCGATGTGCGCCTCTTTGGCATGTTGCATATAGGCCATGTACGCCAGCAGCATCCCACCGTTGTCCGCCGTGTTTTCGCCCAGCGTCAGCTTGCCATTCACATGCATATCATCCACTTCGACAAAGCCGTTGTACTCATTCACCAGGCAGTCGGTGCGCTCTGTAAAGTTCTTTTTGTCCTGCGGGGTCCACCAGTCAGTCAAATTGCCATTTCCGTCAAACTGGCTCCCCTGGTCATCAAATCCGTGGGTCAGCTCATGGCCAATCACCGCACCAATATGTCCGTAGTTCACTGCATCATCCTCTGACTTGTCATAGAAGGCTGGCTGTAAAATTCCAGCAGGGAAGTTGATGTTGTTCATGCTGGGGTCGTAATACGCATTCACCGTTGGCGGAGTCATGTCCCACTCGCCCTTGTCCACCGGCTTCCCAATCTTCGCAAACTGGCGATCATTCTCAAAAATCCGCGCGCGAATCACATCACCCACGCCATCATCCGGTTTCACCACCACACTGCTGTAGTCGCGCCACTTGTCTGGATAGCCAATCTTGTTCGCCACCAGATGCAGCTTTTCCTCCGCCCGTGCCTTGGTTGCATCGCTCATCCAGCTCAACTGGTCCAGATCACTCGCCATGGCCGCTTCAATGTTATGCACCAGCTCCAGCATCTTGGCCTTGCTGTCCCCGGCAAAGTATTCACTTACGTAAACCTGCCCCAGCGCCTCGCCCAGTGCCCCGTCCGTCGCGTTCGAGCAGCGTTTCCAGCGCGCCTGTAGCACTGGCGTCCCTATCAGCGTGTGGCTGTAGAAGGCAAAGTTTTCATCATCAAACGCCTTGGGCAGCCGCGACGCCAAACTCGTCACCAGATCATATTTCATGTACGCCTTCAACGTGTCCAGACTGGTGCTCGCAATCACTTTGTTCAACGCCGGGAAAAAGTCAGGCGAGACCACATTCAACTCCTTCACCATCGGCGCATGGACTTCCTCTGAAAACACCGCCATGTTGATCGCCGGAATCAGCGCCTGAAACTTCGCCATGCTTTCCATGTGGTATATCTTTGCCGGATCACGCCGGTCCACTTTGCTCATGGAGCTTTTCGCTAGCTCTGTCTCCATCGCCATGATGGCATTTGCGTGGGCTGTCGCCACTGCTTCGCTTTCACCCAGCAGCTCCAGCATCTTTGCAACGTGCTCCACATACTGCTTGCGGATGGTCACGTCCTTTTCCCCAGTGCGCAGATAGTAGTCCTTGTCCGGCAGTCCCAGGCCGCCCTGGTCCGCCAGCGCAATTTGCAGGGTTGCATCCTTGAAGTCCTGTTGTTCGCCATAGCCGAAGAACACATTCACATCGAAGCGTTGCAACTGCCCGACCAGCGAGGACAGCCCTTGTTTGTTCTCCAGGCCGTCAATCTTTTCCAGCCATGGCTTCAGCGGACTTAGTCCCTGCTTCTCCGTCAGCACCGTGTTCATACACGCGGCATAGTAGTCGCCAATCTTCTGCTCATTCGCAGTGCGCTCCGCACCACCCGCAGCCGCCTTCTCGAGGACATGGTGCAGCGCGCTCGTGTTGAACTCATACAAATTTGTGAACTCGTCATAGCCCGCTTGGTCGCTCGGTATCGGATGGTCCTTCGCAAAATTGCCACATGCAAATTTATAAAAGTCCTTGCATGGATCAACCGTAAGGTCTAAGGAACTTTTATCAAACCCTGGGATCGGCTTCACCACCGAATCGGCTGTCTTTGTTCCGGTTGGGGCGGCTGATTGCGCACTCGCACTGCTGACCATCATCATGCCCGCTACGAATACTCCGGCCATCATCAACCCAACACCCACGCCACTTCGCACCGGGTCCGAAAATATATTTTTCCGCACGGTTCCAGCCTCCTGAATAAAAATTACCCTAAAACCGCATCAAACCAGCATGTGGGATGCAAGTCAAATCCCCTCCGGCATTATCATCAAAGTTGGGATGTTCGTCATCGTGCTTTCAGCAGTCAGACTCCAACTCACTCGTCATGCCCGCGCGCTCAGTGCCATCACCGGCGTGTTGTTTCTTGCGCTATCAGTCTCCCCGTTGCTGGCCGCACCAATGAAGAAAGACCCCAACAAAAACCAGCCGCCGTCGCCCGCTCCACCCAGGCCTGTGCCCCAGTTTCGCATTCCACTGGCCCCACTGGGCTACAAACCCCAGCTTCCAGCGCACCTGCTCAGTGGTGAGTCAGTCCGCACCATCGACTTCGTGGACAACAATCATCTCCTGCTTACCTACAGCCTCCACGGCCTCATCCATCGCCAGCCCGAGTGTTCCGTCGATGACAACCAGCAAATGGTCCAGGCCGTCCTGCTGGAACTGCCCACTGGCCGCATTATGGCCCGCCAAAATTGGCGCATGTGCGACCACGCCCGCTACCTGTGGCCGCTCGGTCACGGACGCTTTCTGCTCCGCCAGTCCAGCCGCATCGGCGTTGTTGCCCCGCTGGAGGGCCTTCCCGCCGCCAACTCCACCACCGCCGCCACTGCCATTGCCGAGACCTGGCTCACCCCCCATCCCATCCTGCATTTTGACGGCCCCATGATGGCCATCAATCTCTCTCCCGACGGCCACCTGCTCATCGTGCAGTATCAAGTCCCCACGACCGTGCCATCGCTGGAGAAGCTCCCCGGCATCACTAAGGACGGCCTCGGCCTTACTCAGATTGAGTCCCGCACCATCTCCGTCAACCTCTACACCCTCAATCCAGATGCGGAGCACGTCAGTCAGATTTACGCCCAGCGCTTTGGCGATCTCCGCACCGGGTCAGTTCTGTGGATTCCGCTCATTCCCAGCGGCTACCTTGAGTCTGTCGACGACGGCACTGGTAAGCGCTGGCAGATCAGTCTGGTCGGCCTCAATAAATACCGCACCAATCTCGCGCCCATTGACTCCACCTGCAAGCCCACCATGGCCTTCCTCAGCGACCGCACTTATGAGGCCATCATCTGCCCGCCCAATTTGCAGCAAAAGGCGCTCGCCATCTATTCCCTTGACGTTGGTTTGTTGTGGATGCAGCGCTTCGAGCAGCCCTTCACCGGCGAGACCCAGTCGCTCGCACCTGATGCGGGGCGCTTTGCCCTGTCTGTCTTGTCCACCCTGTATAAGACCAGCCATTTTGAGGCGGTCAACGGGGACAATACCACCGGCCAGTGGATTCGCGTTTATGATACTTTGTCGGGGGCCATCGTCACCACCGTGGAGGCGGTGCCCATCCAGCAGGACGGCCACAATTACGCCCTGTCGCCTGATGGTCTCAGGCTGGCACTGCTGGGTTCAGATGAGATTAATGTGTTTGCGCTGGCGCCCATTACAGCTCCGGCAGTCCTGCCCATCACCGTTACGGCGCCGCCAGCCGCTTCAACCACTTTGCAGTAGTCGTAAAGCTTATTTGGCAGCCACAGCCTTAAGGCGCGCATTCAAGCGGCTCTTGTAGCGCGATGCGGTATTGTCGTGGATCACGCCCTTGCGTACTGCCTTGTCCAGTTCAGAGGTGGTCAGTTGGTACTGTGCCGTCGCCGCCTTCTTGTCGCCCGCGGCAATGGCCTCGCGCAGGCTGCGCAGTGTACCGCGTAACTGGCTCTTGTTGGCGCGGTTCACCGCGGTCTTTTTCTCTGTCTGACGCGCACGCTTCAGCGAGGATACATGGTTCGCCATATCTAGTCTCTATTCTTTAGTGGCCGTCGCTCTCGCTGCCTTGGTCCTGCATAACGAAGCTCATCGGCGAAATTCGCGCCCCCATTTCAGGCGGCATCGCGATGCATTCAGTGCGGCTTGGCCGCATCCTGCGCAACTCTACAATTCTATGGGATTTCGTAGCATTGGGTCAAACGTATACTGCTTCGGCTAGTGCCATAGCTTCGTCTTACTAACGGCTTGGCTTTAGCCAGGCCATTAATTTGCTGATAGGTACTTTCATACCCAGATGCCAGCCCATTACGCTACAAACTTATTTTTTGTAGGAAATGTAGGTTGTGATGACCCAACCTAAAAATGTAATCGAACCCGCCACAATGGCACCAGCAACTCCCAACGCTACTTTGCCAGCATGAATGTCTTTCTTCATATCAGACAATTCTCTACGCTGATATTGCTGCTCTGCTTTCAGGCCGTCGACCGCTTCGGTCAGCTTGCCCATGTCGCCCTTCATCTCCATCATGATTTTCACCATAAAGGGAGGGTCTTCCAACACAGAGACGGTTTTCGTCTGAAACTCATCCGATTTCCTCGGATTGGCGGACCGCGCAGCGCGTTTACTTGTCTCTGGCATCGTGGCAACTATACAGCATTCCCACCGACCGCGATCTTCCCATTCCGCACCTACATCGGCACCCATTGTCACAATTTCAACAATCATTCAACAGAATGTATTGACGCGTTCTCCGATTCACGCTAATCTCTGCCCAAGTAAGTTTTTTCAGGGTGCAGTCTGGTCCAATTATTGGTCACATTCCTCGCCATCCCGACTCGCGGTCTTCCCGCTTTCACCACTCAATCCATGCTCATGTCCACTCCTGCCCTGCGGTTTCCTCAGGGCCTGCCGATATGCTTCTCAACCGTTCTTCCCTAATGGAGGTCTGGCGTCCGCTTAATGAATAAAAAATCGTTGGAAATCACGCCCAATATCGAACCCTTGTTTGGTACTCGCGATGAAAACCTTCGCCTCATGGAAGATAAGCTCAAGGTCCAAATTGACCTCCGCTCAGATTCCATTGAAGTCCGCGGCACTCCCGTCGCCATCGCACGCGTTGAAAGCATCTTTGCCGACTATGAACATCTCCGACGCAACGGCATCACCCTCCAAAATGGCGAGCTGAACGGCATGTTAAAGCTCGTCACCTCAGACGAAGCCGCCACACTCCGCGGCCTGGTGGAGAGCGGCAAGCAGCGCTCCGCGGGCATCCGCCGCATGGTGCAGCCGCGCTCCGTCAACCAGCGCAAATACGTTGAAGCCATTGAGACGAATGACATGGTCTTCGGCATCGGCCCTGCCGGTACCGGCAAGACCTACCTTGCTGTCGCCATGGCCGTCGCTGCCCTGATGGCCAAACGCGTCAGCCGCATCATCCTTGTCCGCCCCGCCGTAGAAGCGGGCGAACGCCTCGGCTTCCTTCCCGGCAGCCTTCAGGAAAAAGTCGATCCCTACCTGCGCCCCCTCTACGACGCACTCTATGACTTGCTCGAACAGGAGCGCGTCGACAAGCTGCTGGAGAAAAATGTCATCGAAGTCGCGCCCCTCGCCTTCATGCGCGGTCGCACCCTCAATGACGCTTTCATCATCATGGACGAGGCCCAAAACACCACCGGCGAGCAGATGAAGATGTTCCTCACCCGCCTCGGTGCCAATGCCAAGGCCGTCATCACCGGCGACCTCACCCAGATCGACCTGCCCAATCCCAAACGCTCCGGCCTCTTTGAAGCGCTCTCTGTGCTCGATGGTGTCGAAGGCATCTACTTCGCCCACTTCGAAGACGTAGACGTGGTCCGCCACCAGCTCGTCCAGCGCATAGTCCGCGCCTATGACAGCCACGCCCGCAGCCAGCAACTGCCGCTCGGCCTCGACGTTGCGGTCGAAGGCACCGCAGCCGCCCTGCCCAACAATCCTGCAACCAAACCCATCAGCAAACCCCAGTAATCTGGTTTGATCTTGTTCTCCATTGGCGCGGCTTCGGTCGCGCCATATTTATGCATCCCCCAACGATGCCGTTATCCGTCATTCTGAGCGTAGCCAGGAATCTGCTTCTTCTTTTCATCTTGTATTTGCCCTCAGCGCCCCATGTTGAAGCTCTTTCTCCCCACGTACAACTAAAAACCCACAACTGCTCCCCGCTTTCGATGTAAAATTTTCATTACGCAGAGGGTGCAAACCACCTGCCCAACTATGATCACCATCGAACCTCCGAGTAGCGGCCGCTCTCAAAGCGGCGACCCCAAACATCCCAAGCCCAACGCCACCTCGTTGGATAAAACAACGCTGCGGCGTTTTCTCCAACGCGCCCAGTCCGCCGTCGGCCTCACGGGTGAAGTCCACGTTCTGCTTACCGATGACGCCGCGCTCCGCCGCCTCAATCGCCTCTTTCGCGGCAAAGATAAAGCCACTGACGTCCTTTCTTTTCCCGCTTCTAGGGAAGCAACCGGCATGGCCGGCGACCTTGCCATATCGCTCGATCATGCCCAGCAACAGGCCAGCGCCTTTGGTCACACACTCGTCGAAGAGGTAAAAATTCTTCTCCTGCACGGCCTGCTGCATCTTGCGGGAGAAGACCATGAGACGGACTCCGGCCAGATGGCCGCTCGCGAAGCCACCCTCCGCGCCAAACTTCGCATCCCCGTCGGCCTTATCGAGCGCGTCCAAATAAAACATCCAAAGCCCAGGCCCGTCGCCCGCGTATCACCGCTACAAAAACAATCCGTCCGCAGGCAGCGCGCATGAACCTCCTCATCGCTATC
>Ga0116226_10005176_pt1 | contig 11629 bp, 9 predicted proteins | sample S1TSphfallax_FD_89692 | JGI IMG/M metagenome (GOLD analysis project Ga0116226, IMG submission 89692) | Host-associated microbial communities from peat moss isolated from Minnesota, USA - S1T2_Fa - Sphagnum fallax MG | ecosystem: Host-associated > Plants > Peat moss > Unclassified | place: USA... | reverse complement strand
GATCGCATGGGTCATGGCGATCAGGGTTTCCCCCACCCGCCCCGCGCCATTGGCCGGGGCGAAGCGGCGGGCGAAGCTGGCCACCTCGCCCGGGCCGTCATCATGGGCCGGCGCCAGGGCCGCCGCGAGGTCGCTTTGGTCCTCAAGATCGTAAAGAAACGGCGCGCCGGCTGCGGGAAAGGCCTCATCGGCGGCGTCAATCCCACCCCGGGGCATGTGCTCCAGGCGCACATGGCTGACGAAGCTCAGTACATCAGCCCGATGCGCGAAACGCGCCCGGGTGACGGCATTGCCGAACACATCCCGCGCCTCGGTTAGCGCCACGGGGCCCGGGGAAATCTCCAGGCGCGCGGAGATCACGCTCTGATCGCCGTCCTCGCGCGGGCGAAACATGACACGATGCTCGCCGAAGCCCACCGGCCTGCGATATCGGTAACACGTCAGATGTCGGATATTGAGGATCGGCATCGTGGGTAAGAGGTTAACGGCTATCCGCCTTGATTCGTCCATTCGCTTATTGGCCGTCGACGACCCGGCGCCGGTCGGCGTCCAAAACGCGGGCGCCGCGTCGCCATTTCTGCTGGTCTGCGATCACGCGGGCCGCGCCACGCCTCGCGCCTTAGGGCGCCTGGGCCTGCCGGACGCGGCGTTTGAGCGGCATATTGCCTGGGATATCGGCGCCCTGAACCTCGCCCGGCGTCTTTCGGCGATCCTGGACGCCACGCTCATACATCAGGCCTATTCGCGCCTGGTCATCGACTGCAACCGCGCGCCGGATCACCCCGGGGCCATATTGGCGGTCTCGGACGGATGGGTCGTCCCCGGTAATCAGGCCTTGAGCGCCGATGCGATCGCGGCCCGCGTCAGCGCCATTCACGCCCCTTATCATCGCGCCATCGCCGCCCAACTGGACGCGCGGGCCGGTGCGGGGCGCGAGACCCTGCTCATCTGTGTGCACAGCTTTACGCCGAACATGGCGGGCCACGCGCGGCCCTGGCATGTGGGCGTCCTGCATGGCCCTGGCTCCGCCGCCTGTGAGGCCCTGCTAGGCCTGCTGCGTCGCGAGGAGGGCCTCGTCGTGGGCGACAACGAACCCTATGCCATGGACGGAACCGACTATACCGCCCCCCTCCACGCCTGGGCCCGGGGGGCCGATGTGGTGGAGATCGAGGTGCGCCAGGACCTTATCTCCGATGACGCGGGCGTGGACATCATGGCGGCGCTTTTCGGGCGGCTGTTGCCCCTTATCTGTCCTGAGCCCGCGCCATGAAGGCCGCGACGGCCGGGCTGCGACTCCGCTCGCGCGGCGTCACCATCTGCAAATGACGTTCAGGCAGGTCGAAGCGCAACCGCTGTAGCCGGCCGGCGGCGACAAACGACCGTGCCGCCAGATCCGAAACGGCGGCCGCCAAATCGCCGCTTGCGGCCGCCTCCAGCACCGCTTCATTGGACGAGAGCTCCAAGGCCACCCGAAGGGAGGCGCTATCAGCGCCCCGCGCGGCCAGGGCCTGTTCGAACTCTGACCGGGTGCCCGACCCGGCCTCCCGACGCGCCCAGGTCAGGCCCATGAGATCGGTGAGCGCCAACGGCGCCCCAGCTCGGGCCAACGCCGCCAAGCGATGGCTTGGGGCGACGTAGATAGAGATGCGGTCGGAAGCGATACGGCTTCGCGTCAAGAGGGGGCTCGCCGCCTCGCCCTCGATGAATCCCAGATCAGCGGCCCCATCCAGCACGGCCTGCGCTACCTGAGCGGTGTTTCCCACGGTGAGTTTCAAGGTAATTTCCGGGTGCGACGCGGCGAAGGCGGCCATGCGCGCGGGCAGCCAGTAATTGGCCACCGTCTGGCTCGCGGCCAGGGCGATGGCCCCCCGCCTCAGCCCCGCCAGATCTTCCAGAGCGAGGGCCGCCGCATCCGCCCTCATGAGCACGGCGCGGGCCTCGATCAGAAACACGCGGCCAGCCTCGGTCAGCTTCAAGCCCCGACCCACCCGGTCGAAAAGGCGCACGCCGTGGCGGGTCTCCAGGGCGGCGACGGCGGCGCTGGCGGCCGACTGCGTCATGTTCAGCGCCCGGGCGGCCTCTGTCATATGCAAACGCTCGGCCACGGCGGCGAAGACGCGGAGCTGTTCAAGCGTCATATAAATCAATCAGTAAATGTGATCATATTGACCATAACAACACGTTAGACCGATTGAAATGCGTCAGCGATGATGACGGTATGACAGTGATATCGCGCGACGTCGGCGGAACAGGGCCCCTCCACGGCCCGCCATCTCTGGCGTGTCGCCCGCTCCGAGACCTGGCGCCGGGCGTCGCGCTCTGCGCCGTGATCGCCGCCGCCGCCTTCGCCCTCCAGGCGCTGGAGGCCCAGCTGCTCGGCCGCCCCTGGCTTGAGGCCTTGGTCTTGGCGATCCTCATGGGAACCGCCGTCCGCACGGCCTGGGCGCCAAGTTTCCGCTGGACGCCCGGCATCGCGTTCAGCGCCAAGATCCTGCTGGAATTGGCGATTGTGCTTCTGGGCGCCACGGTAAGCGCCAGCGCGATCCTGGGCGTGGGCGCGGGCCTGCTGGCGGCGATCATCGCCGTGGTCTGCGTGGCCATACCCGTCAGCTATGGGCTTGGGCGCCTGTTTGGCCTGCCCCGGCGGATGGCGGTCCTCATAGCCTGCGGCAATTCCATCTGCGGAAACTCGGCCATCGCCGCGGTGGCCCCGGTGATCGGCGCGCATAGTGATGACGTCGCCGCCTCCATCGCCTTCACCGCGGTCCTGGGCGTCGCCGTGGTCCTGGGCCTGCCGGTCATGGCGGTGGCGCTCCATATGGGTCCGCGCGGGTTTGGCGTTGTCGCGGGCCTGACGGTTTATGCCGTGCCCCAGGTCCTGGCCGCCACGGCGCCCATCAGCTCCCTCTCGGCCCAGGTGGGGACCGTGGTGAAGCTGGTCCGCGTGCTGATGTTGGGGCCCGTGGTCCTGGCCCTCTCACTCATCATGGCGTCTCGGGCGCCGGGGGGTCCGAGGGCTCTGGGTCCACGCCTGCCGCCGCTGAGCCACATGGTTCCCTGGTTCATCCTGGGATTTCTCGCCCTGGTCGCCGCCCGCTCGGCCGGGCTGATCCCCGCCCTCGCGCTCCAGCCAGCCGGACGCCTCGCCACATGGCTGACCATCGTCTCCATGGCCGCGCTGGGTCTTGGCGTCGATGTGAGGGTGGTGACCAAGGCCGGGCCCCGGGTGATCGCGGTCGTCACCCTGTCCCTGGCGGCTCTCACCGCCCTCGCCCTGACCGTGGTTTGGCGGCTGAGCCCCTAGTTCTTCGCGCCGAACAGAACCTTGCGCAGGCGCAGGGTGACATCGCGGGCGCCCTCGCCGACCTTGAAGGCGGCTTCGGAAAAGATCGGGCCCTGGACGTGCAGGGGCGCGTCATTGGAAAAGCCCACCCGCTCACGCGGAATGCCCAGAATATTCTGGTGAACATGGCCGGCGTCCAGATCATCTTCAAAGGCCTGGATGGCGTATTCGCCGGGGGGCACCTCTGAGATCTGCACCACCGTGTCGCCCACCGTCGCCGGCGCCGCGCCCGTATAGGGGCAATAGGAGGTCAGGAAGGTTTGCCGCGTGCAGAGCTCAACGCGCACATGGCCGCGCGGATTGGAGACGCCGGTCACGTGCACATCCACCTGCGCCGCCCGCGCGGCGTTTCCCCCCGCGGCCAAGGCGGCGAGGAGGCCAAGCGTGGCCGCACGAACGCCATGAAGAGTGTGATTCTGAAACATTTTTGAAATATATTTAGCCACCGTGACACTCTCAAGGCGTCGAAGCCCCATTCCCCGGCTTTCCGTGGCGGGTGATGACAATCGGCCACAGGGGTTTGTACGCGCGACCGGCCAGACCGCGAATCTATTGCGGACTCCTCGGCGCGGAATCGTCGCTATAGTCCTCCCACCATGACCATCCGCCGCCTGCCGCCGGACCTGATCAACCGAATCGCCGCCGGCGAGGTCGTCGAGCGGCCCGCGAGCGTGGTCAAGGAGCTCATGGAAAACGCCCTCGACGCTGGGGCGCGGCGCATCGAGATTCAGGCCGAAGGTGGGGGCTTGGCGCGCATTCTCGTGGCCGATGACGGGGGTGGCCTCGGGGCTGAAGAGCTCACCCTGGCGATCCAGCGTCACGCCACCTCCAAGCTCGCACCTGGCCCGGACGGCGATTATGATCTCCTGCGCATCGACACCCTGGGCTTTCGCGGCGAGGCGCTGCCCTCCATCGGCTCCGTCGCGCGCCTGACGATCACCGCCCGGGCGCGGGGATCGGAGGGCGCCTTCGCCATCATGGTGGAGGGCGGGGCGACGGCCGCGCCCATCCCGGCCGGATTTCCAGGCCCCCATGGCGCGCGGGTGGAGGTGCGCGATCTCTTCTACGCCACCCCGGCGCGGCTGAAGTTCATGAAATCCGCCCGGGCCGAAGACATGGCCATCGCCGAGGCGGTGAAGCGCCAGGCCCTGGCCGACGCGACCGTGGCCTTTCACCTGGATCTGGATGGCCGCCGGACCCTGCGCCTGCCGGCGGAAGCCGAGGGGCCGGAGGGGCGCCTGGCCCGCATCGCGGCGGTTCTGGGGCGGGACTTCGCCGACAATGCCCTCACCCTCGATCAGACCCGCGACGGCATCCGCCTCACCGGCCATGCGGCCCTGCCCACCTATAGCCGGGGCGGCGCCAGTCATCAGTATCTCTTCGTCAATGGCCGGGCCGTGCGCGACCGCCTGCTGCAGGGCGCCCTGCGCGCCGCCTATGCTGATGTGCTGGCCAGGGATCGCCATCCCGCCGCCGTCCTGTTCCTGGATCTCGACCCGGTGCTGGTGGATGTGAATGTGCATCCAGCCAAGGCGGAGGTGCGCTTTCGCGATCCGGCCCTGGCCCGCGGCCTGATCATCGGCGCCCTGCGCCACGCCCTCGCCGGCGCGGGGCACCGCGCCTCCTCCACCGTGGGCGGCCAAGCGCTCGGCCATTTTCGCCCGGAGTCCTTGCCACAAGGCGCCAGCGCCGCGGGCTTCTCAGCCTGGCGTGCGGGAGGCTGGACCGCCCCCTCGGGGGACCTGCCGGGGCTTAACGGCGTCTCGGCGCGGCCAGAACCCTGGGAAGCGCCTTGGCAAGCGTCCGTCCCCGCCACCCACGCCGTCCCCACCGCCCCTTTCTTCCACACGGAAGTCCGGGTCGAGGCCGAGACCGCCGACTTCCCCCTGGGCGCCGCCCGGGCTCAGCTTCACGGCGCCTATATCCTCGCCCAGACCCGCGACGGCATCGTCATCGTCGATCAGCACGCCGCCCATGAGCGCCTGGTCTATGAAGACATGAAGGCCCAGATGGCGAAGGGCGAAGTCACCCGCCAGGCCCTGCTCCTGCCGGAGGTCGTGGAGCTGGACCCCGCCGAGGCCGAACGGCTCTGCGCCAGGGCCGATGACCTTGCGGCGCTTGGGCTGAGCCTCGAACCCTTTGGCGCCGGCGCGGTCCTCGTCCGCGAGACCCCCGCCCTCCTCGGCGAGACCGATGTGGCGGGCCTCGTGCGCGACATCGCCGATGATCTGGCGGAGAATGATGCGCCCCTGATCCTTGGCGAGCGCTTGGCGCAGGTCTGCTCCACCATGGCCTGCCACGGCTCCGTCCGCGCTGGCCGCCGCCTCCAGGCCGCCGAGATGGACGCCCTCCTCCGCGCCATGGAAGCCACCCCCCTCTCCGGCCAATGCAACCACGGCCGCCCGACCTATGTGGAGCTCAAGCTGGCGGACATCGAGCGGCTGTTCGGACGACGGTGATGGGGGCGAGTTTTTCGCCATGGGCTCGACCTGAGCGCCGGCCCGTCAGAAGGACGAGCCTTTCCCCATCGGCATCGCCGATCCCGCCCTCTTTTGCGAGGAAGACGGCGAGAGCATCGCCGCGGAGATGAGCAGGCTCGGGGTCCATTTAGCCCCGCCCGACCCCGCCGGTGCGTATCCACGGGGCGGGTCCTGGGAGCGCATGCGCGCCCGGATCGCCAATGATGGGGATGGACCGCTGCTCGTCGTCGACACGTTGCGGGAGTTCATCGGCGCGATCCCGGCCCTGCGGGGCGACCCGATGAGAGCGGGTGAGCCCGCCTGGGACGACGCCCTGTCCATCGCCCAGGAGACGCGCTATGCCTGCCTCGCGCAGGGCGTCCGCCGCGCCGCGTCGCGCCCAGATAGGTCCCGCAAGGACGAGGAGACTCGCCGCTCGCAATCCGGCCGCGCGTCCCGCGAAAATGGCATGAGCGGGCCGAGCGCAAAGCCCGGCTGCCGCCTGCCGGCGCTTGAACGTCCTCGGACTTAAAATTTCGGTTTCCTCAGCCCACGGCTTCCATTACGCACCCGCAACTCGGCTGATCGCGGCTGCGAAAAAAGAACATAATGGGGTGGGTATGAGATCTGTACGTGTGGCTTTGGCGACGGCGGGCGCCGTTGTTGTGATCTCGGGCATGGCCGCGCGGGCGGAGACCCCGACCGCCGCGCCGCCGCCGCAGAGCGCCGTCGCCACCGTGGACGCCATCGTCGTCACCGCCCAGAAGCGTGAGCAGAGCCTGCAGAATGTGCCGGTGGTGGTGACAGCCGTCGGCCACCAGCTCCTGCAGGACTCGGGCGTTCATGACATCAAGGATCTGACGATCCTCACCCCCGGCCTCATCGTCACCTCCACCACAAGCGAGAGTTCCACCACCGCCCGCATCCGGGGCATCGGCACGGTGGGCGATAATATCGGCCTGGAATCCTCCGTGGGCGTCGTCATCGACGGGGTCTTTCGGCCGCGTAATGGCGTGGGCTTCGGCGACCTGGGCGATCTCGACCGCATCGAGGTGCTGAAAGGTCCGCAAGGCACCCTGTTTGGCAAAAGCACCTCGGCCGGCGTGATAAATATCCTCACCGAAAAGCCCTCCTTCACGCCAGGCGCCAATGCGGAGTTCACCACCGGCAATTACAACGCCTATGGCGGGGCGGTTTATGTCACCGGCCCGCTCTATCAGGACAAGTTGGCGGGAAGCTTCTATTTCGCCGACCGCGAGCGAAGCGGCTTCTACAATGTCGATACTGGACAGGGTCCGCGCACGGATACGACCGATCAGGACCAGAACTTTCACACCTTCCGCGCACAGCTTCTCTATGAGCCGGACAGCCGCCTGAGCGTCCGCGCCATCGCCGACTATACTTTGCGCCAGGAACACTGCTGCTCCGCCGTGGAGGTCTATGCCGGCGAAACAACCCCGATCATCGCGGCCCTGGGCGGGGCCGGGGGCGGCGAGCCGCTCGTGCCCAATCCCGCCGCACGCACGGCCTATGCCAATCAGCCCACGACCCAGAATGTCCGGGATGAGGGGGTCTCAGTGCAGACCGATTACCGATTTCCCGCGCTTGACGCCGCCCTGACCTCCATCACCGCCTATCGCGACTGGAAGCGCGTCGGCGCCCAGGATACGGACTTCTCCAACGCCGATCTTCTCTATCTGCCGGCCAGCGGAAACAGCGACCAGTTCAAGACCTTCAGCCAGGAGCTCCGCTTCGCCGGAACCGTCGGCAAGCTCGACTATCTGGCGGGCGCCTATTACGCCCACGAGGATCTGACCTCGAACTTCGAGCTGCTGTTCGGTAATCAGTTCACGGAATATGCCAGCCTGCTGTTCAGCGGCGGGACCAATCCTGATTTCCTGCCCGGGGCCTTTGGGGCGAGCTACACACCCGGCGAGGGCGCGGTGGATCATTACCACCAGATCGACAACACCTATGCCGTCTTCACCAACGACACCTTCCACATAACCGACAAGCTGGAACTCAATGCGGGCATCCGGTTCACCGAGGATGACAAGAGCCTCGATACCGCGAGCCACAACACCAATGGCGGGGCGGCCTGCGCGGCTGTGGCGGCTGCGGCGCCCTATTCGGCCCTGGTGGCGGATCTGATCGAGCCGGTCGCCTGTCTGCCCGTCGCGAGCCCCGGCTTCAACAATTTCACCGACCATCAAAGCGAGAGCGAGGGCGCTGTCTCGGCCACCGCCAAGCTGGATTACCGGTTCAACCGCAATATCCTCACCTATCTCTCCTATTCACGGGGCTATAAGGCCGGCGGCTTCAATCTCGACCGCACGCAATGCGCCGCGGGATCGCCGGGCTGCCTCTACGGCTCGCCCCAGACGCTCGTCCCGCTCACCAACACCAGCTTCCCGGGCGAGTTCGTCAATTCCTATGAGGCGGGGGTGAAGACGACGCTGCTGAACCGCAGCCTGCTCCTGAACGCCACCCTGTTCTATCAGGATTTCACCGGCTTCCAGCTGAACACCTTCACGGGCCTCGTCTTCGTGGTGGACTCCATCCCCACCGTGATCAGCCGGGGCGTCGACGCCGATTTCGTCTGGCTGCCCATTCGGGCGCTCACGTTCCAGGGCGGCCTGACCGTGGCCGACACCCACTTCACCCCCGCCGATTTGCCGGCGCTGACGGCTAAAGGTCAGCAATATCTGGGCACGGGAACCTCACGGATTTCCCTGGCCCCGCTCTATTCGGGCGCCCTGTCGGGGACCTACAAAATGAGCGTCTCGGACAAGTACCAGCTGCGCTTCAACATCGGCGCCAAGTTCACCAGCGCCTATAATACCGGCTCCGACCTCGATCCCCGCAAGACGCAGCCCGCCTTCGCCCTGGCCAATGGCCGCGTCGCCTTCGGCCCGGACGACAAACGCTGGAGCTTCGAGCTCTGGAGTGAAAACCTCTTCGACAAGCGCTACGAACAGGTCGCCTTCGACGCCCCCTTCCAGAACGCCCCCACCAACGGCGCGGGCGTCATCGACGCGTTTCTCGGGGCGCCCAGGACGTTTGGGATGACGGTGCGGGCGAAGTACTAACCGCGCCGCAAGAACGTCACCCGCGCAGCGCCCCACGTTCGGCTATCCACCGACTCTAAGCCGTCGGCCACCAGGGCCGCCTCCCCCGCTCCTGTCTCGACCACCAGGATGGCGGCCGGAGCAATCCAATCCCCCGCTCGCAGGCGCGCGAGCGTGGGCAAGACGAAGCCCTTGCCATAGGGCGGGTCAAGGAAGACCAGATTAAAAGCGGTTCCTGGGACCATCGGCAACCGGGTGGCGTCCCAGGCCCTTATCTCACACCGCGCCTCAGCCTTCAGCGCGGCAATATTCCGCGCGATGGCAGCCCGGGCGGCGGCGTCGTTATCCGCAAACAGGCAGGCCTCCGCCCCTCGCGACAGGGCCTCCAGCCCCAGCGCCCCCGACCCCGCGAAGAGATCAGCCACCCGCGCGCCGCTTAAGCTCCGCCCCCACGGCGCGTGTTCCAGCACGTTGAACAGAGCCTGACGCGTCCGGTCGGCCGTGGGGCGTGTCGCCTGTCCCCCAGGCGCCACAAGGGCGCGGCCTCTGTGCTCTCCAGCAATGATTCTCATAGCGGCGCCCTTGGGAATTTCGCCTGCCTAGCCGATGAGGGATATGAAGCGCAAAAACGGGGATCTCTCACGGATGGCGGGCGTCTGGTCAGGACTGAACGCATCAGCCTTTCTCGCCGGCCTTGGTGAGAAGGATCGCGAGCCCTTGCGCCTGATCGGCGCCATTGTCGGCGGGCTGATCCTCGCGGTGGTGGCCGCGGTGGCCTCCTGGGTCCTGGTCATGGTCGGCTACACCCTGATCTTAGGTGAGGGCGCCGCCGGGCTGGCCGGCATGGGGCGCGCGACCCAGGCGCTCGTGGATCCGGCTCAGACAGGCCTCACGGTCACCCTGGCGCGCCTTAGCCTCACATCTCTGGTGGATGGCGGATTCCTCCTGGTCTTCACCGCCTTCGCTGCCGCCGTGGGGCGCGAGCCTCTGCACCGCTCGATAACCGCCGCGCCGCGCGTGCGGTATAGGCTGCTCATCGTCGGGCTCGGCCTCGCCTGTATTGCTCTCACACCGATCATCGTGGCCGAACGCGTCTTTGGCGGGGAAACGACGCTGCCGATCCTGGCGGTCAGCCCCTCATGGGGCGGGCGGGCGCTCTACGCCGGCGCAAGCCTCCTGCTCATTCCCGCCGCTGCGGCGGAGGAGCTGGTGTTTCGCGGCTGGCTCCTGCGGCGCGTGGCGGCCTTCGCGCCCCCGCCGGGAATCCTGGTGGTCCTGACGGCCATCCTCTTCGCCGCCGCCCATTTCGACTTCAACCCGGACGCCTTCCTGACCCGCGCCCTCATGGGCGCCGGATTCGCCTATATGACCCTGAGGCTCGGCGGCATCGAGTTCTCCTCCGGCGTCCACGCCGCCAACAATATGCTCATCGTCCTCTTCCTGGAGCCTCTCAACCTCCAGGCCGAACACCCCGCCCTCTCGGCCTTCTCCTTGCTGGAAGATATCACTCTCTTGGTCGGCTATTTCCTGATCACCGAGGCGGTCGTACACGTCCCCTTGCTCCGCCGCTGGGCCGGGGTGCGGCGGGCGGAGCTGAGCCCGCCGGATAACGGGGTCATGGACCCCGCCTAACCCTCGCCATCATCCCGCAAAGGCGCGCAGCGACTTATGCGAGACCCAGGAGACGGGGTGCAATCTTCAGGTTCGCGAACCGCGGCGCCTCGCCCGGTCACCTGGGTCCCGGCTCGCGGCTCCGCCTTGGCCGGGATGACGGCGGAGGGGAGGCGCGTCCGGTCTTCTTCGCGATATCGCGCGATGCTTCCTTGGGGCTTGACCGCTTCGCCCCGAACCCCTTCTTCGCATCCGCTTTCGGCGAATAGGCCCGCGCGATCGCCGTCCCCCGAGGCTTGGGCGGGGCCGCCTTGGCAGGGGCCGGCGGCTGGTATTGCGCGCGCTCGCCCTTTGGCAGATGGGCCGGGGCGATCAGGTGGCCGAGCAGTTCGCGAAGAACCCGGGGGCTCACCTCCTGCACCCCGCCACGCGCCAGATCACCCAGGGCGAAGGGGCCATAGGCGACGCGGATCAGGCGGTTGACGGATAGGCCGAGCGCCTCCAGCACGCGTCGCACCTCCCGGTTCTTGCCCTCGGCGAGGGTCAGGGTGATCCAGAGGTTCGCCCCGGCGGGCCCTTCCTTCGCCTTGTCGAGGTGCGCGGAGATGGCGCCATAGCGCACCCCCTCCACGGTGATGCCGTCCTTTAAGGAGTCGAGCCGCCCCTGATCGATGCGGCCCCGCGCCCGCGCCCGGTACTGCCGGGCGAGCCCCGTCGAGGGGAGTTCCAGAGCGCGGGAAAGGCCGCCGTCATTGGTGAGCAGCAGCAGGCCCTCTGAGCCAAGATCCAGACGGCCCACCGAGATCAGGCGGGGCAGATCCCGGGGCAGGGCCTGAAACACGGTCGGCCGACCCTTGGGGTCACTGTGAGTGGTCACCAGCCCCGGCGGCTTGTGATAGAGAAACAGCCGGGCCGGCTCGGCCGCCTCCACAGGGGCGGCATCGACGGTGAGGATATCCTTCGGCCCCACCTTGACCGCGGGCGTGGTGAGAACCTGGCCATTAAGCGCCACCCGGCCCGCCGCGATCAGCCGCTCGATCTCCCGCCGCGAGGCGACGCCCGCACGGGCCAGGGCCTTGGCGACCCGCTCCTCGCCCTCGGCCAGGGCGGGCAGCGCGGCGGCAGGGGCCGAAGGCGAGGCTTGACCG
>Ga0116226_10005175_pt1 | contig 11631 bp, 10 predicted proteins | sample S1TSphfallax_FD_89692 | JGI IMG/M metagenome (GOLD analysis project Ga0116226, IMG submission 89692) | Host-associated microbial communities from peat moss isolated from Minnesota, USA - S1T2_Fa - Sphagnum fallax MG | ecosystem: Host-associated > Plants > Peat moss > Unclassified | place: USA... | reverse complement strand
CCGCTGGCCGCCAGGAATTGATGCTCGCGCACATCGATCTCCTGCCCCGGCGCCAGCACGACCGGGAAGACCTGCCCGACGCCATCGCGCGAAAACGCTACCTGACCCGGGCCGCGTGCCTCAGTGATCAGCAGATCCATGCCCGCAATCGCGCGCTTGATCATGCCGCCGAGCGGACGAATGGCAAACTGTACCGTCGGTTCCTTCCACAGCAGAATATGATGCTCGAAAAAGATCGACTGACCGGACTGCAATTCGATGGTCAGTACCGGCACCAGTTCACCGGCGATATGGTAACTCAGACCGTCTGCCGTCGAATCATGGATCTGAGCGGGCAGGGGTTCTGGCGCGCGATTGAGGAAGGCCATGTTTCACTCCGCTATCTGAGGTTATGATTATCGCGGATAGTGGCTGAGACCGAGGCCGAGCGGAAGAGGCCGATTGTTAATTCGCCTACACGTTGAAGCGGAAATGGAAGATGTCGCCGTCACGCACCAGATATTCGCTACCCTCCAGCCGCATCTTTCCGGCATCCTTGGCGCCCTGCTCACCGTTCAGCGTCACGAAATCATCATAGGCGATGGTTTCGGCGCGGATGAAGCCCTTCTCGAAATCGGTATGAATGGCACCGGCCGCTTGAGGCGCTTTCGAGCCATCCTCGACGGTCCAGGCGCGTGCCTCTTTCGGTCCTACGGTGAAGAAGGTGAGCAGGCCCAACAGCCCGTAGCCCGATCGGATGACGCGGGCGAGACCGGTTTCGGCGAGGCCCAGCGTTTCCAGAAACTCCTGCTTCTCGGACTCATCGGAGAGCTGCGATACTTCGGCCTCGATCGCCGCGGAGATCACGACCGATGCCGCGCCCTGAGACGTCGCGAATGCGGCGGCGCGGGCTGAAGTGGCGTTGCCGGTTGCGGCCGATGCTTCCTCGACATTCAGCACATAGAGCACCGGCTTTGCGGTGATGAGGTTGAGCCCGGCGAGGATCTTCTGGCGGTCCTCATCGAATGCGACAGTGCGCGCGCTCTTGCCGTCGCGGAGGGCGGCCAGCACCGGCTCCATCACCTCAAGCTGGGCCTTCGCTTCCTTATCATTTCCACGCATTTTCTTCTGCGCGGCGACAACGCGGCGTTCCAGTGAATCGAGATCGGCGAGCATCAGCTCGGTTTCCACGGTCTCGGCATCGCGCACCGGATCGACCGAGCCTTCGACATGGGTGATATTGCCGTCTTCGAAACAGCGCAGCACATGGGCGATCGCATCGACCTCGCGGATATGGGCGAGGAACTGGTTGCCGAGACCCTCACCACGCGAGGCGCCGCGTACCAGACCGGCGATATCGACGAATTCGAGCTGGGTCGGGATGATTTTCTGTGACTTCGCGATCGCTGCCAATTTATCCAGGCGCGGATCGGGCACGGCGACGCGGCCGACATTAGGTTCGATGGTGCAGAACGGATAATTCGCCGCCTCGGCTGCCGCGGTCGCGGTCAGCGCGTTAAAGAGCGTGGATTTGCCGACATTTGGCAGGCCGACGATGCCGCATTTGAAACCCATGATAATCCTATCAGAGAACCGGCCGCGGCGGTTTCGCTGGCGGCGGATCGATCAGCATCGCGACCTTGCTCATAAACGCCGAATCCTGCCCGTTAATCATCAGCCCGATCGCCTCCGCCACCGAAGGGACCAATTTATCGAGCCAGATCGTCTCGTCGGGTAGAAAATTTTGCAAAACGAAGGACAGCACCAGATCCTTGCGGCCGGGGTGGCCGATACCGAGCCGGATGCGCCAATAATCATTGCCGAGATGGGCATCGATCGAGCGGAGCCCATTATGGCCCGCCGCACCACCGCCGCGCTTTACCCGCACTTTTGCTGCGGGCAGATCGAGCTCGTCATGGATCACCATGACATCGCTGGGTTCGATCTTGAAGAACCGGGCGGCGGCAGCGACGCTGACGCCCGACTCATTCATAAAGGTCAACGGCTTTAGCACGCACACGCGTTCGCCGTCGATCTCGCCTTCGGCGATTTCGCCGTTGAATTTTTCGCGGGGCGGCCGGAAGCCATGGCGGCGGGCAATCGCGTCCGCCGCCATGAAACCGATATTATGCCGTGTCCGCTCATATTTCGGACCCGGATTGCCCAGACCGACAATGAGCTTCACTTGAGGTTCAGGCTGCCGGGGTTTCAGCCGTCTCGTCGGTCTGAACCGTCGGCGCGGCGATGGTCGCGACGGTGAAATCGCGATCGGCGATGGCCGAGCTCGTGCCTTCCGGCAGCTTCACGGCGGAGATGTGGATCGAATCCCCGATCTCGGTGCCGGTCAGATCGATCACGATCCGCTCCGGGATGCTGTCCGCGGCGCAGTTGAGATCGAGCTCGTGACGGACAATGTTCAGCACACCGCCGCGCTTCAGCCCCGGCGAGGCCAGTTGGTTTTCGAACACCACCGGCACTTGGACATGAGTGCGCGTCCCGGCGGAGACCCGCACGAAATCGGCATGCAGTGCCACATCCGTCACCGGATGAAGCTGCACATCGCGCGCGAGCGTCAGATGCGAGACGCCATCGAGCTTGATGTTGATCAGATGCGAGAAAAAGCCTGGGCGGGCCAACTGCTGACCCAAAATCTTGGGATCGAGGCTGATCGAGATCGGCTCTTTCTTATCACCATAGATCACCGCGGGAACACGGCCAGAACGGCGCGTGGCCCGGGCGGCCCCCTTTCCAACCCGGTCCCTGGGCTGCGCTTCCAGGGAAACGATATCGGTCATGTTACTCTCCTTGCGTACGAATCGGCTGTCAGACCCGGTGTCCGACATCACCGACCGCCATCGGCCTCCAGGGGTGCCTTTGGCGGGGGCTGCAGGTTGAGACCCACAGCGAACAGTCAGAACGAAGAGCAGGGCCGCAATCACGCGGCCCTGCCCAAAAATCAATGGTCGATGTCAGTCGAACAAAGACGACACCGAACGCTCATCAGAAATGCGCCGAATCGCTTCGCCGATCAAGGCGGCAACGCTCAATTGGCGGATGTTATGCGACACACGCACGGCTTCGGTTGCCAGAATTGTATCGGTAATCACCAGCGCGCTCAGCGGCGAGGCCGATACGCGGGCGACGGCACCGCCCGATAACACGCCGTGGGTGACGTAGGCTGACGCCGATGCGGCACCGGCCTCGACCAAGGCTGCGGCGGCGTTGCATAAGGTTCCGGCGCTATCGATGATATCGTCGATCAGCACGCAATGCCGGCCTTTGACGTCGCCGATGATGTTCATCACCTCCGATACCCCGGCCCGTTCGCGGCGCTTGTCGATGATCGCGAGATCGGCATCGAGCCGGCGTGCCAGTGACCGTGCCCGCGTCACGCCGCCGACGTCGGGCGACACGATCATCAGTTCGCGCCCGTCATAGCGTTCCTTGATGTCGCGCGAGAAGACCGGTGCTGCAACCAGATTATCGGTCGGGATATCGAAGAAGCCCTGAATCTGGCCGGCATGGAGATCGAGCGTCACGACCCGGTCTGCCCCGGCCGCGGTGATCATGTTCGCGACCAGCTTTGCCGAAATCGGCGTGCGCGAGCCGGATTTCCGGTCTTGGCGGGCATAGCCATAATAGGGGATAACCGCGGTCACACGCCGCGCCGAACTGCGCCGAAGCGCGTCGAGCGTGACCAGCAGTTCCATCAGATTATCGTTGGCGGGATAGGAGGTCGACTGGATCACGAAAACATCCTCGCCGCGGATATTTTCATGAATTTCGACGAAGACTTCCATGTCCGCGAAGCGACGCACACTGGCCTTGGTCAGCGGGAGGTTCAAATAGGCCGCAATCGCCTCGGCCATCGGCCGGTTGCTGTTGCAGGTAATGACCTTCATGGATTACTCGATCCGAGGCCGGGGTGCAGCGCGTCGATGCCCATGGCTGAACCCGCCTCATTACAGTGACTCGTTCGGATAGCACGAAGTTGTAACAAAGCGGGCCCCGGCGGGCAACCAGCCACCGCGCATGGGCGGCATTCAACCGAGCAGCAGCGGCTCCAATTCGGCGAAATGATCGAGCGCGGCTAGGCAGTCGAACGACTCAACCGGCCCGCGATGATAGCCATAGGTCATCAGGATCAACGGGATAGAGGCAGCCACTGCGGTTTCGGCATCGACCTCGCTATCGCCGACGAACCACGTCGCCGCGGGCGGAATATTGAGTAAAGCCGGCACATGGAGCAGCGGACGGGGATCGGGCTTTCGCCAAGCCAGCGAATCGCCGCCAATGACGATCGGAAAGAAGCGGGTGAGATCGAGCGCGTCAAGAATTTGCCGCGACGGCGCCTCCGGCTTGTTGGTACAAACAGCCAGCGCCAGCCCAGCATCCTGAAGCCGCGTCAAGGTCTCCGTCACGCCGGGATATGGCGCGGTCAAAGAAAGCGGATCGGCGCTGTAGATCGTAAGGAACCGATCGAGGGCGACTTCTTGAGCTATAGGGTAACCACGGCTGGCCTCAAGCGCCCGCTCGACCAGCTTGCCGGCACCATCGCCGACCATCTTGCGTATTGCCGTCGGCTCCAACGGCGCGCGGTTCAGTTCACCCAATAGAATATTTATTGCTTTGGTCAGATCGCCGACACTGTCGATCAGCGTGCCGTCCAGATCGAAGACGACGAGTTTGGGTTTGGGCTGCGTCATGTTGATTCACAATTTGTGTTTGGCGGCAGACCGCGCGCTTGTGCGACAAGCGACACCATATAGCTTAGTTTCGATCAATTAGACTTTAGCTGAATATAGAGTGTCGATGCCGCCAAACCGTCTTTCCATCATCATTCTCGCTGCCGGTAAGGGCACGCGAATGCAGTCCAGCCTGCCCAAGGTCATGCATCGTCTGGCGCAACGCCCGATGTTGTCGCATGTGATCTCAACCGCGGAATCGCTGGCGCCCGACCAGATCGTCGTGGTCGTGGGACCCGATATGCAGAGTGTCGTGGCGCAAGCGGCGCCGTACCCTACCGTGCTTCAAAGTGGCCAACTCGGCACCGGCGATGCGGTTCGCGCAGCGCTGCCGTCGCTGGATCGGCCGAGTGATGTGCTGGTGCTTTACGGCGACACGCCGCTCGTTGAACCCGAAACTTTGCGGCGGATGCTGGAAGAGCGGCGCCGCACGTCTGCCGCTGTGGTCGTACTGGGGATGCGGGTGGCGCCGCCGGTATCCTATGGCCGGCTGGTGCTGGACCGGAATGGGAACCTGTCCGAGATCGTCGAAGCGGCGGAGGCGAGTCCCGCAACATTGGCCTTGGATCTCTGCAATTCCGGCGTCATGGCGATCGACGGCGCCGCGCTGCCGGGGTTGCTTGAGCGCCTGACACCGTCGCCGGTCAAGGGCGAATTCTACCTCACCGATCTAGTGTCACTCGCCCGTCGGGACGGGCGGATCGCGCGGGTAATCGAAGCGCCGGCCGCTGAGCTGGCCGGTGTGGATTCGCGGGCTGGTCTTGCCGCTGCCGAAGCCGCGCTACAGGCGAAGTTGCGCGCAAGAGCGCTGGCTTGCGGCGTGACGCTGACCGATCCATCGACTGTTTGGTTCAGTGCTGATACCAAGCTCGGGCGCGATGTCACGATCGAACCTAATGTCCTGTTCGGTCCCGGTGTCACGATCGAGGATGGTGTCGCGATCAAATCATTCTGCCATATCGAGGGGGCACTGATCCGCACCGGCTCGATTATCGGCCCGTTCGCCCGGTTGCGTCCGGGCAGCGCGATCGGACCCGACGCCCATGTCGGCAATTTCGTCGAGCTGAAGAATGCGGTACTCGGTGAGGGTGCCAAGGCGAACCATCTGACCTATCTCGGCGACGCGACGATCGGGGCCGGCAGCAATATCGGTGCGGGCACCATCACCTGCAATTACGATGGGTTCTTCAAATATCGCACTGACATCGGCAGCGACGTGTTCATCGGGAGCAATAGCGCGCTGGTCGCGCCCTTGCGTGTGGGCGATGGCGCGCTGATCGCCGCCGGTAGTACCGTTACACGTGATGTTCCGGCGGATGCCATCGTCCTGGCGCGCGGCGAGCAGATTGAGAAGCCGGGTCAAGCGAGCCGCTTCAGGGCGATGAAGCGGCGGCAAAAAGACCGGCAGTCAGTGAAGGGATAGGATCAGCATGTGCGGCATCATCGGTATCGTCGGCACAGGCGCAGCGGCACCGCTGATCCTCGACGGTTTGAAGCGGCTGGAGTATCGCGGCTATGATTCGGCCGGCATTGCAACGCTGGTCGATGGGTTCATCGATCGGCGCCGTGCCTCTGGGAAGCTGGCCAACCTTGCGGCCAAGCTGGATGCCGAGCCGCTCGCCGGCACCACCGGGATCGGCCATACGCGCTGGGCGACCCATGGCGCCGCGGTCGAGCATAATGCGCACCCACATGCGACGGGCCGCGTCGCGATCGTCCATAACGGCATCATCGAGAATTTTCAGGCACTGAAAACTGATCTCAGTGACCGTGGCTATACGTGCGAAACCGAGACTGATTCCGAGGTCATCGCGGTTCTGGTGACGCGCTATCTCGATGACGGGCTGACGCCGCAACAGGCCGTCGCCGCGGCGCTGAAACAGCTACATGGCGCGTTTGCGCTCGCCCTGATCTTTACCGGCCAGCCGGATCTCCTGATCTGCGCCCGCCGCGGTGCCCCAGTGGCGATCGGCTTCGGCGAGGGTGAAATGTATGTCGGTTCCGACGCGCTGGCGCTCGGGCCGCTGACGCCCCGCATCTGCTATCTCGAGGAGGGCGATTATGCCGTGGTCACACGCACCGGCGCTGAGATTTTCGATCTCCATGATCGGAAGGTCGAGCGTCCGATCAAACTGACCGCGCTCACTGGCGCGATGATCGGCAAGGGCAATCACCGGCATTTCATGCATAAGGAGATTTGCGAGCAGCCCGGCGTGATCGGCGACACGATCCACACGCTGATCAATCCCGCGACCCGCACGGTGCCGCTGCCCGATCTGCCGTTCGATGTCGCGGACGTGCCGCGGCTCACGATCATCGCGTGCGGCACGGCGTTCCATGCGGCGCTGATCGCGAAATATTGGTTCGAGCAGTTAGCCCGCCTGCCAGTCGAGATCGATATTGCGTCCGAGTTCCGCTATCGCGCCGCCGAGATGCCGGTGGGCGGGGCGGCCTTGTTCATCTCGCAATCGGGCGAGACGGCCGATACGCTGGCGGCGCTACGGTACGCCAAAGGCTGCGGCCAGCACATCATCTCGCTGGTCAATCAGCGCGAAAGCACCATCGCCCGCGAATCCGATGCGGTGTTGCAGACGCTGTGCGGCCCGGAAATCAGTGTTGCCTCGACCAAGGCCTTTACCGCGCAGCTCTCGGTGCTCGCCTGTCTTGCCATTTCAATGGCGCGCGCCCGCTGCAGGATCTCGGCCGAGCGTGAAGCGGCACTGGTCGTGGCGCTGGCCGAAATCCCCTCGCGCATCGCCGAAATTCTGGCCGACGAGATGGCAATCGAGACGCTAGCGAAGACGCTGTGTTCGGCCCGCGACGTGCTCTATCTTGGCCGCGGCACCGCCTATCCGCTGGCGCTCGAAGGCGCGCTGAAGCTCAAGGAATTGAGCTATATCCATGCTGAAGGCTATGCCGCGGGCGAATTGAAACACGGGCCGATTGCGCTCATTGACGAGGCGATGCCGATTATCGTGGTGGCACCGCCGGATGGGTTGTTCGACAAGACCGCTTCCAATGTCCAGCAGGTCCATGCCCGCGGTGGCCGGGTGATCCTGATCTCGGACAAGGCAGGCATAGATGCGCTGAGCGATCATATCGACGAATCTATCGCGATGCCGGCCTGCGATAGCTATGTCGCGCCGATCCTCTATGCGATCCCGTTGCAATTGCTCGCCTATCACATTGCCGTGCATAAAGGCACGGATGTCGATCAGCCGCGCAATCTCGCAAAGAGCGTAACGGTCGAATAGAGCGTCACGTCAGTACATCGACCGATGCCGGTACAGCCGTGGCCGATGTCGCAGCACCGTCGGCACTCTGCTCCGCCGCGGCGCTGGCGGCCGTCGCAGCATCGAACTCGGCACTGAGCGATAGCGCTTCCTTCCGTGTCTTCTTGTCCGGCGAGGCTTGCAGGTTCGGCAGCAGTCGCTTCAGATATTTCCGAAGTTCGGCGAGCGCGGCATCCGCCAGCGCGTAAAACGGATCCTGTCCGGTTGGATCTTGGGCGGTGGTGCCGGATGCCGTACTGGCGTCGGTCGATGTCGGCGTTGCCGACTTTGCCGCATCCGCGCTGCTCAACGCGCTCAGCACTGAATCATCGGTGCCACCTGCCCCTGCATATTGCTGGACCGCTGCTGTGATCTGTTTGGCGAGCGAAACTGCTTCGCGCGCTGCGGCGAGACCGGTCCCGAGGAGCTTGAGCAGGGCGAGCTCTTTCACCAGAAGCTGAAGCCGCTTCGACGCCTCGGCTTTCTGCGAGGTCTTAAACTCAGCCTGAGACTGTTGCAGCGTCGTGACAGCTTTCAGCAGGTCGCCGATCGTGCCGGAGGGCGTCGTATCCTGAAGACTAATATCGATGACGAAAGACGCCCCGAAGGCGGTGCCATTACTACCGGCCTCAACGACGCCTCCGGATAGGCTTTCCTGCAAGCTGCTTCCCGCTTCAGTCGAACTCAGCGAAATCCGCTGTTGGATATATCCCGCGCTCAGCGCGATCCCAGATGTCTCAGCCATTTTTGGCATCCTTTAGGTCCGGTTCAACCGTACACCCTATGATACCACAAAATCGGCGGAGCTAAAGGCCTGGTCTTTTCGAACGCTTCGTCTGATCGAACGGGGGTTCCCCTTCTGCGGTCGGTTGCTTATCTTTAGGCAACAAAGTCAAGATCGACCCCGGAGACCATAATGCAGATCAACGACACCACCCTGTTCCGCCAGCAGGCTTATATCGACGGCGCCTGGGTGGGTGCCGATAGCGGCAAGACCATTGCCGTGACCGATCCCGCGACCGGCGCGGTGCTGGGCACGGTGCCAAATATGGGGGTCGCCGAAACTAAGCGAGCGATCGACGCGGCGCGGCGCGCGCTGCCGGAATGGCGCGGCCGGACGGCCAAGGATCGGGCCAAGATCCTGCGCAAATGGTTTGATCTCATGATGGCCAATCAGGAAGATCTGGCCCGGCTGCTGACCGCCGAGCAGGGCAAGCCGCTGACCGAGGCGCGGACCGAGATCGCCTATGCGGCCAGCTTCATCGAATGGTTCGGCGAAGAAGGCAAGCGGATCTATGGCGATACGATCCCTGCCCACGGCACCGACAAGCGCATCATCGTGATCAAGCAGCCGATCGGCGTTACGGCAGCGATCACGCCCTGGAACTTTCCGTCGGCGATGATCACCCGCAAATGCGGCCCGGCGCTTGCCGCCGGCTGCACCATGGTGTTGAAACCGGCGACGGCGACGCCTTATTCGGCGTTTGCGCTGGCCGAATTGGCGGAGCGGGCAGGGGTGCCCCCCGGCGTGTTCAGTGTCATCACCGGGAGTGCCCGCGAGATCGGCGGCGAGCTGACCGGCAATCCGATCGTGCAGAAGATCACCTTCACCGGCTCGACCGAGATCGGCAAGGTGCTGATGCGCCAGGCCGCCGAGACGGTCAAGAAATGCTCGATGGAGCTGGGCGGCAATGCGCCGTTCATCGTGTTCGACGATGCGGATCTGGACGCGGCGGTCAAGGGTGCGCTGGCGTCCAAGTTTCGTAATGCCGGCCAAACCTGCGTCTGCGCCAATCGCTTGCTGGTGCAGGACGGCGTCTATGACGCGTTTGCCGCCAAGCTGTCGGATGCGGTCGCAGCGCTTAAGGTCGGCAACGGTTTTGAGGAAGGTGTGTCGGTCGGCCCGATGATCGATCTGGCCGCGGTCGAGAAGGTCGAGGAGCATATCGGCGACGCGCTCGAAAAAGGCGCCAAGATCGCGCTCGGCGGCAAGCGCCATGCGCTGGGCGGCAGTTTTTTTGAGCCAACCGTGCTGACCGATGTTACGACCGACATGAAAGTCACGCGTGAAGAAACCTTCGGACCGGTCGCCCCCTTGTTCCGGTTTAAGGAGGAGGCCGACGCTGTTCGGATGGCCAACGATACCGAATTTGGCCTCGCCTCCTATTTCTACAGCCGCGATGTCGGGCGGATCTTCCGGGTCGCCGAAGCGCTGGAATATGGCATTGTTGGCATCAATGAAGGCATCATCTCTACCGAACTGGCCCCATTCGGCGGGGTTAAGGAATCTGGCCTCGGGCGCGAGGGCTCGAAATACGGGATCGAGGATTATTTGGAGATTAAGTATCTCTGTTTGGGTGGTATTGATCGTTGATCGGGGATGGACGGTGGCTGTGCATACCGATCGCCCTACTTTGGATTGCGCTGTGCTATTTCGCCGTCACGGTAAGAAGTGGCGGGGATTTCGGCGACGACATCGCGCCGAGCTATCGTGCAGCACTGCTGGTCGTCGAAGGACGCGCTCAGTCTATATATCAGCAACTGCCACCACCAGCTGAAACCGACACGGCGCCCGTAAGCGGCAATGCTACGTTTATCCCCCGCTGCTCGCTGTTATCCTGGCACCCGTCACGCGACTCCTGTCATTCGACAGATTCAATCGAATTTGTCTTCTGGTCAACCTTGCGGGCTTTGCCGCGTCGCTTGCGCTCGTTGCGCAAGTCTGGCGGCCCGAATTGCTCCATCCGGTGCGCTATGGTGCTATGTTACTTGCAATGCTGGCCGCGCCGCCGTTCCAGTCGGCGGTCAATCTAAACCAATTACAGATGTCGATCGTTTTTTTGATTGCACTTGGGATCTATTTTGATTGCCGTAACAAAGGGGCATTGGCGGGGGCAGTCATCGGTATTGCCACCTTCATCAAGATTACGCCGGCCGCAATGCTTTGTGCATGGATCAATCGAAGGAAATTAAAAAATGTCGCATTTGCGGCATTTCTGGTCGCGGCTTTAGCCATTTTAAGCATTTTGACGGCGGGATTTGAGAGTAATATCGCATTTCTGGGTGTCATTCGGTATTTCTCAGAAACTGTTGATGTGGCGGCAAACAACCAAAGTTTGCGCTGTTTGGCTTTTTTCATTTTCAATCGGAGCAACCTGTTTTGGGACGTTTATCCAATGAATAAAGATTTAATTCTTTTGGAAGGCATGTGCGAAATTATTCTATTTTTATTGTTCTTATTCATAAGAAAAATTACTAACAAAGAATATAAAGTCCGTATTATGATAGGGTTCTGTCTAGCGGCTTCTTTGGTATTATCTCCGAAATCCTGGGATCATTATTATATTGTTATGCCGATTTTAATGATGTCCGTGCCGCAAAAATGGCTCGGCCGCGGCTGGTATGTCTGTTTCGCGCTCATTTTTGTACTGAATCTGCTTCCGATTGGAACTTTTCTGATTTGGCGCCAGCTATATTCAGCGATAATTTATTTGGTCGGGATTACAGTATCAGTAACTACTCACCCCCTTATTACGCCAGCATAGGGCCGATTTGGTACGCTGCCCCTGTCTGATTGCCCAGATATGGTTGACACGGGGTGTGGTTCGTGATTCTACGATTCGATGAATCGCGCT
>Ga0116226_10005174_pt1 | contig 11631 bp, 9 predicted proteins | sample S1TSphfallax_FD_89692 | JGI IMG/M metagenome (GOLD analysis project Ga0116226, IMG submission 89692) | Host-associated microbial communities from peat moss isolated from Minnesota, USA - S1T2_Fa - Sphagnum fallax MG | ecosystem: Host-associated > Plants > Peat moss > Unclassified | place: USA... | reverse complement strand
GTGCGCCTCGGCGATGCCGACGTCGAAGTAGTGTTCGGGGTGGGCCTTCGCGAGCTTCGCAAGGCCCGTGCCGTCCGGCATCGCGGCCGTGATCCCGATGACGCGGCGATCGTTATCGACCGCCTTGACCATCGCTTCGCCGAACGCGAGGTTGAAGGTCTGGCGGCCGGCCTTCTTCTCGAGTTTGCCCTCGTCGGGCGAATAGACGTTGGGGCCGACGCCGTGGAAGGTGCGCGCGTCGCTCTCGGCCGGGCCGAAGCCCTTGCCTTTCTTGGTGCGAACATGCAGCAGCACCGGGCCCGGGATCTCGCGCGCGTTCGAGATCACGTCGACGAGCGTGTCGAAATCGTGGCCGTCGATCGGACCGATATAGCGGAAGCCCATCTCCTCGAAGATCACGGCCGCTTTTTCATCGCGGTTGACGAAGCGCATCGCCGCCATCTCGGCGGTCGAGAGCGCCTTGCGTGCCGTGCCGCCGAGCGGGACGTGCCCGAGGATCTCTTTGGTGAGCTCGCGGCCCTTGGTGAAGAGCGGCTTCGAGCGTAGCACGGCGAGATACGAGGAAATCGAGCCGACGTTCGGCGCGATCGACATCTCGTTGTCGTTGAGGATGACGATGAAGTTCGTCTTGAGGGTGCCCGCGTTGTTGATCGCCTCGTAGGCGAGACCGCCCGTCATCGCGCCGTCGCCGATGATCGAGACGATCGTTTCAGAGCGCCGCTCGAGGTCGCGCGCGGTGACCATGCCGAGGCCGGCCGAGATCGCGGTCGAGGCGTGGCCGGCGCCAAACGAATCGTACGGCGATTCGCTGCGCATCGAGAACCCGGAGATGCCGCCCCCCTGGCGCAGCGTATCGAACTCGGCCGCGCGCCCGGTAAGCAGCTTGTGCACGTAGCACTGGTGGCTCACGTCCCAGAGGATCTTGTCCTTGGGCAGATCGAGCACCCGGTGCAGCGCCAGCGTCAACTCGACCACGCCGAGGTTCGGCGCCAAATGGCCGCCGTTCGTGGCACAGACGGCGATCAGGACGTCGCGAATCTCTTGCGCCAGCTGGTCGATTTGCTTACGCGGGAGCCGCCGGACGTCGGCCGGTGAGGCGATGGTCTCCAAAATCATCCCGTCCTCTTCGCTGCCCGATAAAAGGGCTCCGTCCACGGTGGGCCCCTTTGGGGATTAACGCCCGACGAGAACGGCGTACAGTAGGGTCGTGGGAACGACCTTGCAGTCCCTCAGTTTCGGAGCGAAAAGGGATCGGGACGCGGCATCGAGCGCAGCGCCATCGAGCTCCGATGACGGCGATGCTGCAATCGCTACCCCCGATGGCTTCCCTGCTCCGTCGATTGAGACATTAACCAAGACGACTCCCGAAGCGCCTACCGCTTTGGGCTGAGGGCTCGGTACGGTCGCTGCGGCACGCACGACATACGCATCTCGGTTACAGGGATCTTCCGGAAAAGGCGATGGGATTGAGGCCGCTTGCGGCGCTTTCCCCAATTCACAAGAATACGTAACGTACCCCAAGCGGATTTGATTTTGCCAAAAGATGTTCGACGGGTCGGGATTCACGAGGCGCGGGTCGTGCTCCACGTCCAAACCCTCGTACATTTGACGGAGGATGTTGAAGGTATGCTTCGAGATTTTTGCAGACCATGCTTTGCACGGCGCAGGGGATGAATCGGCATCTGAAGCTCGTGCCTCCAGTTGATTCATCAGCATCCACATGATCGAACCCGCAAACGTAAAAGCGATGAGCCGCAACAATAGGCGTGAATTCACCGCGAAATTTTTCCAACTCCATAAATCAGCCCATTAAAGACGACCTGGTTCGTCACGGTATTGGTCGCAGTAATTTCAATCCACGTCGGCGCAGTGCCGCCCGGGCCATCCGGCACGGTGTTTTGCGCGGTCGATGAAACGGGACCCCCCTTGCCACTGATATTATATGCGCCGTCAACAATTTCGTCCGGCAAGTCAGCATATTGAGCCCAATAGGTTACGTTATACGTCCCGGCGGGCAAGTTATTATAGTCAACTAGCAAGGTCGTACTCGTACCATTATTCGTGGCCGATGCCGACGATGCCAAACCCCCGAGCCAGCCGTCGCCCGTACCGGTGGCGACGTGCGCTTGTGAGTACGAAGAATCAAGTTGCCCCGATGAATCGTAAATCTCAAGCGAATCGCTGGAACCGTCCGATGGGACATATTCGTCATACGAATCAGCGGGATCCGGAGAATAGGTAACACCGAGCGCGGTCGTCCCACAATTGACGCTCGACCCGACCTCTTGATCTGAAGCCGTACTTGAGGCCCAAGCGTCAGTGACAATTCCGGGGGCAACGATTGCCAAGAATACACCCTCCGTATCTTAAGGAAGTCGAAAACTTGTCGCGGAAAACAACCCCGCACTGAACTGACCAAGCAAGCGCGTTCGTTAAAAAGAATAAGAAAAGTGGCCTAGGACTGTCAAGTACTAGCTTGGATGAAATTTGCTTGTCCTCTAAAATAGGCAGGGGATGCACAGCAGTGAACAACCGGCGACCGTGTCTGTTCATGCGCCCCCGCTCCACATACGGCCACGCGTCTGGACAGACGTCGCCCGTATTTTCTCGACGGTCTGCAACCCGTTTCTGACCTCGCTTGCCCTCTTCGTCATCCTGGCGGGCGCGAAGTCCCACGGGACGAACGATTTCTGGGTGCTGCTCTTCAACAGCATCGCCTTCACGTCGATCGGGCCGATGATCTACATCTTCTTCTGTTACGCAACCGGGAAGATCAGCGATCTGGATATGTCGATTCGCGCGGAGCGCCAGCAAGTGTTCGGGGCCTTCGTCATTTTCTACGCGCTCGGCACGATCGATCTCGTGTTGATCCACGCACCGCGTTTCATGTCCGCCGCGATGGCCGGATTTGCGGCGAGTTCGCTGATCGTTCAGGTCATCACCCGCTCCTGGAAGATCTCGACGCACGCGATCGGGATCACGGCGCCGCTCGTGGCCCTGACCTACCTCTTCGGCCGCGAACCCCTACCGTTCATGGTGCTGATCCCGATCGTCGGCTGGGCCCGCGTGTACTTGCGCGCGCACACGATGCTCCAGGTCGTCGCCGGCACCGTCCTCGGCGCGATTTCCACCGTGATTTTTTTCGCGCTCTTCCACGTCGCGTAGTTTCCGTTGTCATCCTGACCGGGTGGCAGCGCACGAATATGCGGTGGCAGAGGTCGGGATGATGCGGTGCGCTACGCTTGTGCCGAGAGGACGGCGGCGTGGGTGGCGGTTGCGGTCGGGTTCCCGGTGAAGCGGCGGACGTTGCGCTCGAAGAGCGTGAGATCGCCGTTGGTGAGGTAGCGGGTTTTGCCGGAGCCGGGGGAGAGGTCGCCGGCGACGAGGGCGGCGCGGACGGCGGCGGCTTGCGCGACGGCCGGATCGAAGCGGTCGATGCGGTGCGGGAGCGCAGCAGCGAATTCCGGATCGAGGAGCGGATAGTGCGTGCAACCGTAGACGATCGCGTCGACCGGTGGCAGCGTGTCGACGACCGCGCGCACCGCGTTTTCTGCCTCCAGCGAACCCGCATCGCCGTGCTCGACCAGCGGCACGAGCGCGGGAGCCGCGATCTCAATGACCTCGATCTGCGGCGCGCGCGCACGGATCGCCGCCGCGTAGGCTCCGCTGCGGACCGTCGCCGCGGTCGCGATCACGGCGACGCGCGCGTAGCCGGCTTCAGCCACGCCGCTCGCGGCGTTTTCGATCAGATCGAAGATCGCGAAGGGCGCCTCCGGCCAGCCGTGGCGCGCGGCGACCGCGCACGACGTGTTGCACGCCATCACGACGCCCTCGATCCGCTGACCCGCAAGGAAGGCGAAATTTTCCGCTAGCAGCGCGGCCAGATCCGCATCGCTGCGGTCGCCGTATGGGACGTGCGCTTGGTCGGCAAAGTAGAGGATGTCGGCGCCGACGCCCGCCGCGCGCAGCGCCGCGAGGACGGTGAGGCCGCCGAGTCCGGAATCATAGAGGGCGAGCATGACCGGACGTCCTTCGACGTTTCCTTACTGATCTGCTCGCGAGGTCTCGCGTGTCACGTGCGCGTAGGCGTCGATCCCGCCGACGATCCCGCGCGCCATCGCCGCGAGCCAGGCCGGATCGGCGAGTCGCGCCGCATCGCCCGGATTCGAGATGAAGGCCGTCTCGATGAGGACCGCGGGCATCGTCGTGTGCTTGGTGACGTAATAGTTGGCGTGGACGACGCCGTCGTCGACCGTGTTCGCAGCCGGAATGACGGCACGCTCGAGGGCCTGCGCGAGCGCGACGTCCTGGGGCTTCGTGTAGTAGAACGTCGTCCCGCTCGGCGAGGTCGACGGCGAATAGTTGACGTGGATGCTCACGAAGAGCCGGGCATTGGAATCGTTCGCGACGTTGCAGCGCGTTTGCAGATACGCGCGGTCGGAGGCGTTCGGCAACCCATCGGTCTGCATCGCGGGCAAGAGCGCCGGATTGAACGGGTCGATGTCGCTATCGCGCGTCATCTTCACCGTCCAGCCCTGCGCGGCGAGCAGCGCGCGCACGCGGCGCGAAATGTCGAGCGTGACGAGCTTTTCGATAAGGCCGTTGTGCGCCGTGCCGATATCGCCGCCGCCGTGGCCGGGATCGAGCACGATAACGTGCGAGCCGCTCCCGGGCAGCGCCGGGCCGGGGCCGCCGCCGAATTTCCACGGGCCTTCGAGCAGCGGCGGTTCGCTGCCGGTCGACGCCGGAGGCTCGACCTCGGCGACTTGGGCGCCGCCGACGCTGCCGGTGCCGATGCGCGAAATCGCATCGTCCGGTGCGGCCGATACCGCGATCGTGATCCCATCGCCCGCCGGCGCCGCTTCGACGCGACGCTCGCCCCTGAGCGTGAAGGCGATGCGCACGACCGGTGCATCCGGCGTGCCGATCTGACGCACGCGTACCGCATCGACGAGCGCAGATTCCGGTCGTTCGTCGCGACCGGCGTCCGTCAACGTCGTGTTCGCGAGATCGAGATACCAGCGATCGTCGAGCAGCCGATGCCAGGTGTAGGATGCGGCGCCGTTGATCGCAAGGTGAACACTGAAGGCATCATCGGCCGGCGTGAACGTCACGCCGGTCACGACGGCCGGACCCGTTGCCGGGGCGAGCGCGGGAGGTGATGCCGATGACACGGGGGCCTCGCTCGCGGGCGACTCGTAAGCGCCGGGCGGGCCGCCGACGGGGGGGATGTCCGTTGAATACGGCTGCGGCGGCACGGGCGAAACGTACGTGTGTGCGTAGCTCGGCGCTGCTACGGAAACGGATGACGATGCGCTTGAAGAATGCGGATCGAGCGAGACGCCGGGCGGACCGAAGACGACCGTGAATTCGTAGGGCGATGCGGAGGCGATTTGATGCAGCGTCCCCGGCGCGCCGGCGAAGGTCACGGTTGCGGTCGGCGTGCGCGCGTTGCCGGTCGCGAAAACGTCGATCTCGTCGATCGGTCCGCCGATCTTGCGCGCCGGAAGCAGCGTCGTGCCGACGCCCTCGAAGGCGACTTGCAGGCGATCGGCTTGATCGACGATCGTGTGCGCGACGATCGGCGTCGCGGTATGCAGCGTCACGATCGTCCGGCGGCCGTCGGGGCGGACGTCCATCATGCCGAGCTGCGGCTCGAGAATCGTCTGACCCGGGATCGCGATCGGCTCGACGTAGAGCGCCCGCGCGAGCGCAACGAACGGCAATTCGACGTCACCATGTAGCGCGAACGGCGCGAACGGCGCGCGCATCGCGCTGCCGCCCGCCGTATAGCGCGTGTCGCCGATAACGAACGCGATCGTGCGGCGGTCGCTCGCGGTGATAACGATGTAGCGCTGCTGCGCGCCGTACGCGATCGTCGCACCGACACCGCTCAGAAAACGCTGCAACCCCGGATCGCGCATCCCGACGGCGACGTCGCCGCCGCGCGGCTCCGTGCGCTCGAAGACGAGCGGCGCGCCGGCGAACCAGAACGTCACGGCGGGCGGGGGCGCTTGCGACCACGCGGGCACTTGCTCCCACGCGACGAGCGCAAGCGCGCAGACGAGGCTAGAAAGACGCGCGCGAAAGCGGTTCATCGAGTTCCAGATGACCTCCGGGCAGCGTTGCGACGGCCGAGCCGTTGATGCGAATGTTGACCGAGCTGATCCCGGGCAGCGCCGTCATCGTCCACACGAGTCCCTTGAACTCGCCCGTCTCGAGCAACCCGCCCTGAGCGGAGCTGTCGACGTCGCTCGAGAGATCGATCGTCACCGTCCGACCTTTGACGGTCGCGGCGAGCACGCGCGTCGTGGCCGGGAAGCGCACCGCATCGATGCCTTGCGCCGGACCCGCGACCGCTTGCGTCGCGGCATAAAACGCGACGCTCGGAAGATCGCGCGCGGCGCCGAGCGTCACGCGCCACGGCACTTCGGTCGTCCCGTCATTCTTCGTATAATACACCGTTATCGTATCGCCGACGCCGGCCCGATGGGACACGAAATACCACGCCGCTGCGACCGCGACGAGAAAGAACACGGCCAACAGCGCCGGACGCACAACTTTCATCCGCTTTGTCTTGCCTCGCGAAACCGCAAACGCACCGACGCGCTCACGTCATTACCGGCAACGTTCGGCTCGCCGGAATCAATTCCGCCCACCACTGCAGCACCCGCGCTAGGCATCGCGTCCGACGGCTTGCTCGAGCGAGAGACCGTCGCGTGCGAGCAGCGCCGCCAGCTCGGTTTTGATCTGCGTGACGACGGCCGTACCGCCGTAGATGAGCGCCGTATAGAGTTGCAGCGTCGATGCACCGGCGCGAATCTTTGCGTACGCATCCGCGCCGCTCGCGATCCCGCCGACACCGGCGAGCGGGATCCGCCCACCGCTGCGCCGGTAGACACGCGCGAGGAGTGCCGTCGAGGCGGCAAACAGCGGCGCCCCCGAGAGGCCACCGCGTTCGCTTGCTGCGCGTCCGTGCAGCGGCGGCCGGGCGACCGTCGTGTTGCTCACGACGATGCCGTCGATTTGCGCTCCGACCAGCTCGTCGACGATCGCATCGGCGCGTTCCTCCGTCACATCCGGCGCGAGTTTTGCGACGATCGCTGCGCGGCCGCGGACGGCATTGACCGCCGCGAGCAAGCCGCGCAACCGCACCGGATCGAGGAACAGCTGACCGTTCTCGGTGTTCGGGCACGAGATGTCGAGCGTCAGGTACTGGGCGTACGGGGTAAAGCGCCGCACGAGGCCGGTGAAATCCGCCACCGGATCGCTCGACCGCGCGTTGCTCGCAAGGTTGATACCGAGCGGTCCCGGCGCCGGCCGCGCGCGTAGCCGCGCCTCTACCGCGTCGGCACCGGCATTCGGAAAACCCATCCGGTTGATCACGGCGCGATCTTCGGGCAGCCGGAAGACGCGCGGCCGCGGATTGCCCGTTTGCGCAAGCGGCGTGACGCCGCCGATCTCGACGAACGAAAAGCCTTGGCCGAACATCGCGCCGTAGACGCGTGCGTTCTTGTCGAAGCCGGCGGCGAGGCCGACCGGATGGGCGAGCGGCGTACCGAAGAGCGAGGTGGCAAGCGACGGGCGAGCGCCCTGCGGCTGCCGCGGCACGAGGCCCAGTTCCAGCAAGCGCAGCGTAACCGCGTGCGCGTCTTCAGGATCGAGAGCGTGCAAAACGGGACGCGCGAGCGCGAACGGCTCGATGATCACGCAGCCGGTTTCCCGCCGGGCGCGCCGATCACCGCCTGGCGGACGCGGAGCGCCCGCGCGCGAATGCCGACGTGATGATCGATTTGCTCGATACCATCGAGGGCTGGCGTGCCGGCGGTCAGCGCGTGGCGCTCGCTACCGTCGTCGGCGTCGAGCGGTCGGCGCCGCGCGATCCGGGCGCGATGCTCGCGGTCAACGACCGCGGCGAAATCGCGGGGTCCGTGAGCGGCGGCTGCGTCGAGGGTGCGGTCTACGAGGAAGCGCGCGATGCCATCGCAACCGGTCGCGCCCGGCTCGTCACGTACGGGATCAGCGACGACGACGCGATCTCCGTCGGGCTCACCTGCGGCGGAACGATCCACGTCTTCATCGAGCCGCTCGACGCGCCGATCTTCGAGCGCCTCGCCGCCGCCCTGCGCGATGCGCAGCCGGTCGCGCTGGTCACCCAGCTCGATGGCGAACGCAGCGGCGCGAAACTGCTCGTGTTCGCGGGCGAAGCGCTCGGAACGCTCGGAGATCCGCGGCTCGACGACGCGGCGAGGGGCGAAGCGCGCGCGCGGCTTGCCGTCGGCGAGAACGCGATCCGCTCGTTCGGCGAGCACGGCGAACCGATCGGCGATGCCGTGCGCGTCTTCATCTGCTCCTACGCGCCGAAACCCGACATGTACATCTTCGGAGCGATTGACTTCTCGCGCGCGATGGCGCATGTCGGAAAAACGCTCGGGTATCGCGTGACGGTCGTCGACGCGCGGCCGCTCTTTGCGACGCGGGCGCGCGTTCCGGATGCCGATGACGTCATCGTCGCGTGGCCCGACGAATTTTTGGCCGGCGCCCGGGTCGATGAGCGCAGCGCGCTGATCGTCCTCACGCATGACGTAAAGTTCGACGTTCCGCTCTTACAGCTCGCGGTGCGCACGCCCGCCGCCTACATCGGTGCGATGGGTAGCCGCAACACGCATGCGAACCGGATCGCGGCGCTACGCGGAGCCGGCGTCGGCGACGACGATATTGCGCGGATCTTCGCACCGGTCGGGCTCGACATCGGCGCGCGCACGCCCGAGGAGACCGCGGTCTCGATCGCCGCCGAGATCATCGCCGTGCGCGAAGGACGCGCGGGCGGGCACCTGACGAAGAGCGGCCTGCCGATCCACAACGCACGGAGCGCAGCACCCGTCTAGGCGCTCTCATCCGCGTCCGGTCCGGGCTGGGACTCGCGCAACTCGATGACGTTCGTTTGCACGCTCGAGATGCGCGTGATCCCGTCGTTCCCGCGCCGTATCAAGTCGATCGTGAGGATCGCTACGTCGTCACCCGGTAGCGCGCCGCGGAACACCGCATCACGAATCGAGACCGCGAGGTCGCCGCCCGCTCGCCAGGCCGCGTCGATCGCCGCCAAGAGTCGCCGTTCGCCGGCGAGGATGTCCCGATCGTATTCGATCACCCCATCGGTGTAGAGGACGACCAGACCGCGATCATCGATCTGCACGCGGTGTGAGGTGTAGGTCGCATCGGCCATCGCACCGAGCGGAACCCCGCCGAACGGCAGAAATGTCGCCCCGGCGCCGGGCTGCACGATGACCGGCGGCGGATGACCGGCGGTGGCGTAGACGATCTCGAGCGTCGCCAAATCGACGAATCCGCAGACGGCCGTCACGAGGCGATCTTCTTGCAAGACCAGCGCGGCATTGGCTTGCTCGAGCACCGCTGCCGGATCGCGTTCGCGCATCGCCGCGGTCACGATCGCTTGACGCGCACGCGACATCGTGATCGCCGCGTCCACGCCGTGGCCGGTCACGTCGCCGATCGTGAACAAGAGCCGCCCGCCGGGGAGCTCGAAGGCGTCGTACCAATCGCCGCCGATGCGCGTTTCTTGTTCGGCCGGAACGTACGTCGCATGCAACCCGACTTGCGGCAGCGACGGGAGACCACGCTGGGTAAACGCGCGCGTGAGAACGGCATTCATCCGTTGTTCGGTGACGAGCTGGTCGCGCGCGTCACGAGCCTCGCGCGCCAACACATCTTCGCGCCGCGATGAGACGATGGCAAAACCGCCCAAAACGAACAGACCGATCAAACCGGTCGTCGCGACACGAACGACGAGCGCATGCAAATCGCTCGACGCTTGATTCGCGGCCGCCGCGAGGGCAGCGCCGAGCTGCCGGTCGGCCGTCGTCGCGCGCGCGAGAATGACCAGCGACCGGCTGCGATACGGCAGCACGAGGCGCTGCACGCCCGGTCGAAGCGGATGGTTTACGTGCAGGCCGATATAAGCATCGCCGACGTTTTGCTTATAATCGAAGAAGGCGCGCGCTTCCGTATCCGCCGCCTCGCGCATGCCTTCCGTCGAACCATCCTTCGCGAGCTGCCCGATCTCCGAGCGCATCGCGCCGATCAGTGCCGGATAGCCCGCAACCGCCGCGTGATACGGAATGAGATACGATGGATCGTTCGTGTTGGCGTATCCGCGCAACGCCGCTTCAAGCCCGAGTTGGGCGTTGGCGAGCGAGCCCCGCGTCTCGGCTGCTTGCCGCAAGACGATCTGCCGGCGCCCGTCTTCGACGATTCCCCGATAGATGAGGGACATTGAGACCCCGAACGCGATCAGGACGGCGGCGGCGAAAAACCCGGACGGCGAGAGTCCGGCCCAGCGGCGCGGTGAGGGGCGAAAAGACATACGATCTGCGCTGGGTTCGGTTCGCGCGCACCCATTCATCCCTGCCGCCCGGGCGGCGAGCGTCTGTGCGGCTACACCTCGATGAGATCGCGGCCGACGACGACGTCGCCGCTGAAATGACGCCGCACCGGCGCCGCCCAATCGTCGTCGGCGAGCGTCGGATCGTAGGACGGCACGAAGTGCGTCAGCACGAGCCGCTTCACGCTCGCCGCCGCCGCAACGCGTCCGACGTCTTCGGCATCGGTGTGCGCTGCGACGATGTGTTCGCGCAAGCGCGTCGCGTTCGGGACGCGCGCCAAGAGTCGGTCGAGTGCGGAGGTTAGCAGTACTTCATGAATCAACAGATCCGCACCACGGGCAACATCGATGATGTTCTCGCTGTATGCCGTATCGCCGGAGAACACAATCGTCCGGTCGGGTGTCCGAATTTTATAGGCGTAGGCCGGGACGACCGGCGGGTGGTGAGCAAGCGCCGCTTCGACACTGATGCGCTCGTCGCGATAGATTTCGCCCAGCGCACCGATATCGTGACCGATGAAGAGCGGGCGCGGGTCCACGCGGCCTTCGTCCGGGATGCGCACCGCGATATCGTAGGCGTGATACTGCAGCGCAAGATCGATCAATTCGATCGTGCGCGGCGGCCCGTAGGCGTCGATGCGCGTCTTGAGTCCGGTCGCCCAGGCGAGGACGAGCAGATTACCGAGGTCGGCGTTGTGGTCGCTGTGGTGATGGGTAACGAACACGGCCCGGATCGCCGTCGGTGAAATGTTTGCATCGACGAGTTGGCGACCCACGCCGTAGCCGCAATCGAAAACATACGGAACGCCGTCGACGACGACCGCGAGCGCGGGAGACGAACGCCCCGGCCGCAGTGCGGGACCGCCCGCCGTGCCCAGCAACACGACGCGTGTTCGCGGCGATCCGGCCGGCACGGGCGGCGGAGCCGTTGCGGCGGCAGGCCGCGTCGCCGCTCCGTAGGCCCCCAGCGCGAGCGCGTTGATGAAGCCGAGGCGAGAGCAGCAATCCATGAGCGCGGTGCTGCGCCGATGGACGGTTCGAGGCCTCCGCACCGAGACACAGAACCGGACCGCGTGAACGAACGGATGCCGACGCTTGGCCGTCTTGCGGTCGCCGCCTTGCTCGCGCTGAGCGCGTGCACCACCCATGGACCCGCATCCGCATCGGCCTCCGTCGCGGCACATGAGATGCCGCGTGCCGGCGATGTCGCGCACGGCGCGATCGTCTTC
>Ga0116226_10005173_pt1 | contig 11633 bp, 8 predicted proteins | sample S1TSphfallax_FD_89692 | JGI IMG/M metagenome (GOLD analysis project Ga0116226, IMG submission 89692) | Host-associated microbial communities from peat moss isolated from Minnesota, USA - S1T2_Fa - Sphagnum fallax MG | ecosystem: Host-associated > Plants > Peat moss > Unclassified | place: USA... | reverse complement strand
TCGGCAATCTCTTGTTCGAGCGGGACGAGTCGGCCGAGGCGCTGACCCTGGTGCAGCGGTTCCTGTCGCTCAACGCGCCCACGCCCGAGATCCTGTGGTTGGGTATGCGGGTGGAGCGCAAACTCGGCGACGAAACGTCGGCGGGAAGCTATGCGGATCGGCTCGTGAAGCTGTTTCCGGACTCCGAGCAGTCGCGCATGCTGCAATCCGGCCTGGTCCGATGACTGAGTCGGTCCCGGGTCCCGGCGCTCGCCTGAAGAGCGAGCGCGAACGTCGCGGTTTGACCTTGCAGAAGGCGGCCGACGAGATGCGTCTCGACGCCTGGGTCATCGAGGCGCTCGAAGCCGATGACTACGCGCGCATCGGGCCGTCGGTGTATGCCAAGGGTCACTTGAAGAAGTACGCGTCCGTTTTGGGTATGTTCCCGGACGAGATCCTGGCCGGTTATGAGACCTTGCGCACCGCACCGGATAACCCGCCCCAGGTGGCCCCGTCGATGCGCATGCGGGCGCCACCGCCGGATGCCGGTACTCTGCCGCGGGCGCCGATCGCGGCTCTGGCCGTGCTCCTGCTGGCGGCGCTGGGCGTATTCTTCTGGAAGCCCTGGCAGCACCACAAATGGCTCTCCGAAGCCGTGGTCACACCGGCCCCGGCGCCCGCCGCCGCCTCGGCCATGCCGCTGTCCGATCCCGATCACCCGGTTTATGCAGCCGGCAACGGCGGCGACACCGCTGCGGAGGAAGTGCCCACCGGCTCCCGGCAAACCCAGCCGTCTGCGTCGGGCGCGACGGCCACGACGGCCACCGGCGCGGGGCCTGCGGCTGGTTCCACGGTCACGGCCACCGACACCGCCACGGCCGCGGTGCCGGGTCCGGGTCACGGGCCCACCCGCCTGCGTCTCAGCTTCTCCGCGGAGTCCTGGGTCGACATTCACGATGCGGACGGCAAGCGGGTCTACAGCGGGTATGGCCGCGCCAACAGCGTCAAGAGTCTCGCCGGCGACGGACCCCTGAAGGTCTATCTCCGCTACGCCAGCGGCGTGCAACTCGAGATCAACGAGCACGCCGTCGCGATCGCCTCCGCGTTCGTGCACGGCGACGTCGCGCGATTTCAAGCCGGCGCGGACGGCGTGTTGCGAAGTTTTACGACCGACACCCGTCCGGCGGGTTGATGGTGCGCGCGTGAGCAAACAGATCGAGCCCTTGCGTGGAGTTCACGACGTGCTGCCCGCCCGGGCGGCACTCTGGCAGTTTCTCGAGGCCACCGCGCGCGAGGTGTTCGCCGGCTACGGCTACGAGGAATTTCGTGTTCCGGTGATCGAGCAGACGCAATTGTTCAAGCGCTCGATCGGCGACTTCACGGACATCGTCGAAAAGGAGATGTTCAGTTTCGTCGATCAGGGCGAGGATCACATCACTCTGCGGCCGGAGGCGACGGCCGGCATCGCACGCGCGGTGATCTCGAACGGCCTGCTGCGCGACAACCGCCTGCGTGTCTGGTGCATGGGGCCGATGTTCCGGCGCGAGCGCCCGCAGGCGGGCCGCTACCGCCAGTTTCATCAGATCGATGCCGAGGCCTTCGGGTTCGCCGGTCCCGATATCGATGCGGAGATGATCCTGCTGTCGGCGCGCCTGCTCCGCCGGCTGGGTCTCGGCGGCTTGAAGCTGCACCTGAACTCGCTCGGTACCCCTGAATCTCGCGCGCGCTACCGTGAAAAGCTGATCGCCTACTTCAGCGCGCACGAGGCGGCGCTTGACGCGGACAGCAAACGGCGTTTGCAGGGCAATCCGCTGCGCATCCTCGACTCCAAGAACGCCGAAACTCAGCGGATCGTCGCGGGAGCGCCGCTGCTCTCGCACTGCCTCGACGAGGAATCCAAGGCGCATTTCGCAAGGTTGTGCGCCCACCTCGATGCGGCCGGCATCGACTACCAGGTCGATCCACGCCTAGTGCGCGGCCTCGACTACTACACCCGCACCGTGTTCGAATGGATCACGGATGCCCTGGGCTCCCAAAGCACCGTTTGCGCGGGCGGTCGCTACGACGGCCTGATTGCGCAATTGGGCGGCACGCCGACTCCCGGAATCGGCTGGGCCATGGGCCAGGAACGCATCGTCATGCTGCTCGAAAAGCTGGGCAACGTGGCTCCCCGGGACCGGCCACAGGTGTATTTGATCGCGGTTGGGGAACACGCCGACGTTCCAGCGCTCCAAGTGGCGGAGCGTTTGCGGGATGCCTGGCCGGAGCTGCGGCTGCAGTTCAATCTCGGCGGCGGCAATTTCAAGACGCAGTTCAAGCGTGCAGACAAGAGCGGCGCCCAGTTCGCGCTGATCTTGGGCGAGGATGAGATCGCGCGGGGAGTCGTTGCGATCAAGGACTTGCGCGGCGGGCAGCCTCAGGAGGAGTGCGGTTTCGATCGCATCGGCGCGCGCATGGACGTGTTGTTGGGTCTCAATACGGGGAAAGCGGAGCGACTATGACAGAAGAGTTTTTGACGGACGACGAGCAGATCGAGGTCGCCAAGCGCTGGCTCGCTGAAAATGGCGCATGGTTGCTCGGCGGTGTCGTGCTCGCCGTGGCGCTTTTCTTCGGCTTTCGCTACTACGAGGGCCACAGCGCGGAGCGCGACCTGCGCGCCGGCGCCGAATTCGACGACCTGACGGCAGCGATCGACAAGAACGACCGGGTCGCCGCGCGCAAGATCGCGACGGGTCTGATCGCCACCTATTCCGGCACGCCTTACGCGGATCAAGCGCAACTGACGCTGGCGCGGCTCGAGATCGACGAGGGCCACGATGCCAATGCGGTCGCGCCGCTCACGCAAGTCATGGAGCACTCCAAGGACCCCGGGTTGCAGAGCGTGGCGCGTCTGCGCCTCGCCCGCATCCAGATCGACGCCGGCAAGCCGGACGAGGCGATCTCGACGCTCGCCGTCACGGAACCGGCGGCGTTCTCGGCGCGGTTTCACGAGGTGCGCGGCGACGCGCTCTATGCAAAGAAGGACTTGCCCGGCGCCGCGGGCGAATATCGCGCCGCCTTGGCCGCGAGCGACCCGCGCTATGGCGACGCGGCTTTGCTGCAACTGAAGATCTCCGACCTCGGCGTGCCACCCGCGCCCGCCGCCATTCCTGTGCCCGACGCCAACAAGGGTAAAACCTGATGCGCTTTCTGTTCCCCCTCGCCCTGGCCACGCTGGTGCTGGCCGCCGGCTGCAGCAAAGACAAAGACGTCGAACCGCCTGCGACCCTGATTCGCTTTCCGCCGACGCTGCCCGTGAAGGAGCTGTGGCACGAGGGTGTCGGCGGCGGCAAGAAGCAGATGCGGCTGCGCCTCGGCTTGGGTCCGGCCGTGGACAACGGTGTCGTTTTCGCCGCCTCGGACAAGGGGGAAGTGCTCGCCGCCTCCCTGGAGAACGGCCATCACCTCTGGGTCCAGAAGCTCAAGCTGCCGCTGTCGGCGGGCCCGGCCGCGGCCGCCGGCATCGTCGTTGTCGGTTCGAGCAAGGGCGACGTGGTCGCGCTGGACGCTGGGACCGGCCGGCAGTTATGGCGTATTCGCGTCAATTCCGAGCTGCTCTCGGCGCCCGCGATCAGTGCGCAGGTCGTCGTCCTGCGGTCGGTCGACGGGCGTCTGCACGCCCTCGATGCGCATACCGGCAAAGAGCTTTGGTCGGTCGAGCAGCAGGTGCCGCGTCTCAGCCTGCGGGGCACCGCGACGCCGGTCATCGCCAAGGACATGGCGATCTGCGGTTTCGACAACGGCAAGGTCATGGCCCTGTCGCTCGCCACCGGCGACACGGTATGGGATACGGCGCTCGCGTCGCCGCATGGCCGCACGGAACTGGACCGCCTCGTCGATGTCGATTCGGCGGTCAGCGTGCTCGGCGAGAACGTCTATGCCACCGGCTTCCAGGGACGCACGGCGATGCTCGCGCTCGACTCCGGCCAGATCTGGTGGGCCCACGACATGTCGAGCTATCGCGGCCTCTCGGTCGATAGCGAGGAGATGTACGTTTCGCAATCGGACGGCATCATCGATGCCCTGCGGCAGCGGGACGGTTCCGAGCTTTGGCACAGTGATCGGCTCAAATTGCGTGCTTTGAGCGTTCCCGCGGTTCTCTCCACCTCGGTCGTCGTCGGCGATTACCAGGGATACGTTCACTGGCTCGACAAGGCGACGGGCATTTTGGTGGCGCGCGAGCGCATCTCCAAGTTCAGGATCTCGAATCCGCCGGTCGCGGTCGGCGATACGGTGGTTGTACTCACCGACGGCGGGGATCTGGCGGCTTACCGGGCAAACCCGGCCGCCGCCAAGACGCCCGTGGATCATCCGCCGCCGCCTCCAAAGCCGCCGAAGAAGAAAAAACCGTCTCCGCCGCCCAAATCGACGACCTAGGCGCAGCACGTGCTGCCGGTAATCGCGTTGATCGGTCGACCGAACGTCGGTAAGTCGACGCTGTTCAATGCGATGACCGGCACGCGCGACGCGCTGGTCGCCGATCTGCCCGGCTTGACGCGCGACCGGCAATACGGGTTCGCGCGGCGTACCGAGGTGCCGTGCATCGTCGTCGACACCGGCGGACTCGTCGAGAACGCTGACGAGATCGAGAGCCTGATGATTGCCCAGACCGACCGGGCGATCGCCGAAGCGGACCGGATCATCGTCCTCGTCGACGGCCGCGCAGGCCTGACGCCGCAGGACCAGTTCGTGGCGCGACTCGCGCATCGGAGCGGCAAACCGGTCTACCTCGCCGTCAACAAGACCGAGGGCTTCGATCCCGACGTCGCCGTCGCCGAGTTCCACAGTCTCGGCCTGGGCGAACCCCATCCGGTCGCCGCCGCCCACGATCAGGGGGTTGTCTCTCTGCTCGAGGCGGCGCTCGAGGGGCTGATTCCCGATCCCCAGGACGGTCCGGAAAACACCAGCATCAAAGTGGCGGTGATCGGCCGGCCGAACGTCGGCAAGAGCACCTTGATCAACCGACTGCTCGGCGAGAATCGCATGGTCGCGTTCGATCAACCGGGGACGACGCGCGATGCCGTGCTCATCCCCTTCGAGCGCGACGGTGAACGCTACACGCTGATCGACACCGCCGGCGTCCGGCGCCGCGCCCGTGTCGAGGACGCGGTCGAGAAGTTCAGCGTCATCAAAACGCTTCAGGCGATCGAAACGGCGCACGTCGTGGTCGTCGTCATGGATGCGCACGACACGGTCGCGGACCAGGATGCGAGTCTGCTCGGAACCGTCATCGAACAGGGCCGCGCCCTCGTGATTGCCATCAACAAATGGGACAACATTCCGACCGAGCAGCGCGATCTGATCCGCGCGCAGATCGAGACACGCATTCCGTTCGCCGACTTCGCGCCGCTGCATTTCATCTCCGCGCGCCATGGCAGCGGCGTGGGCGAGCTGTTCGCCTCGGTGCGCAAGGTCTACGCCGCGGCCATGCGAGTGTTGGCCACGCCGGAACTCACGCGCGTGCTCGTCGCCGCCATCGAGAGCCACCAGCCCCCGATCGTGCACGGCCGGCGAATCAAGCTGCGTTACGCACACCAAGGCGGCCGTAATCCGCCGATCATCGTCATCCACGGCAATCAGACCGATCACGTTCCCGACGCCTATCGTCGCTACCTGGTGAACGTCTACCGCAAGGCCTTCGACCTCGGCGGCACCCCCGTTCGCGTCACGTTCCACAGCAAGGACAATCCGTTCGCCGGCAAGCGTAATCCGCTGACGCCGCGTCAGGTCCGCAAACGCAAGCGATTGATTCAGCGCAACAAGCGCTGAAAGCTTCCTTTACACTATACGTCCGATCCGATCCGACGCGGCAGGAACTCTGCCAAGGATGGTGAGTGCGTAAACTCTTAGGCTCCAAGAGCCGGCGTGTGCTCGCCGGGGTCGTCGCGTTCGTGATCGTGTATGGCGTGGCGGGGTTCTTCGTCGCGCCCCGGCTGTTGCGCTCGTCACTGCTCGAGCAAATCCCGAAGCAGCTCGGTTTGACCGCCTCGGTCGGTGCGATCCGACTGAATCCTTTTCTGCTGCAGTTGACGATCGAGGATCTGAGTGTCGCGGCTCCGAACGGCGAGCGACTCGTCGGCTGCGCTCGGCTGAGCGTCGACGTGGCGCTCGCGTCCCTCTGGCGAAGGGCCCTCGTCTTCCGGCGCATCGAACTCGAGGCGCCGTTCGTGCACGCCATCGTCGCGGCGGATGGGCGCTTGAATCTCCTGCAACTACTGCCCAAACCGGTTGATCCTCCGGCTGCGACCGTTCAGCCGTTGCCGCGCGTCCGGATCGGCGAGTTTCGCGTGTCGGGCGGGGTCGCGAGCTACGAGGACCGCGGCGTAGCTGCGCATTTCGCAACGACGCTCGAGCCGATCAATTTCGACCTCCGCGATTTTCGCACCGATGCGGAAAGCGGGGTGTTCACCTTGAGCGCCTCGACGCCGCTCGGCGAGCATTTCGACTGGCAAGGGCATCTCGGCGTGGAGCCCCTCGCTTCGGACGGCGAATTGCATGTCCACGACCTGCAGGTTCACACGCTCTGGAGCAGCCTGCAGGACAGCGTCGGATTCGTCGTCGACTCCGGCCGGATCGACCTCGACTCCCACTACCGCTTCGCGCTCAACGGTGATGTCGACCTGCAAGTGGACGTCAGTCGGATCGCCGTCAGCGATCTCGCGGTGAGCCCGCGCAGCGCCGGGGCGGCACCCTGGATCAAGCTGCCTCTGCTCGAAGTGCATGCGGCCTCGCTGGATTTCCGCAAGCGGCACGTGCACGTCGCTGCCGTCGATTTGAACGGCCTGGAATTGCAGACCTGGCTCGAGGCGGATCGCACGGTCAATCTGGCGCAGCTCGTCGCGGCGCCGGGCGCGGTGCCGCCGGCGACCCAGAGCGCTGCCGCGCCGACGTCGGCCCCGACCGCCGCCGCGCCCTGGGTGCTGGGCTTGGACAAGTTCGCGCTGCACGACGCACGTCTCTCGATCGAGGACCGCTCGCTGGCTCCCGCGACGAAGTTTCTGCTGGCGCCACTATCCCTGCAGGTCAACGGCGCGAGTCTCGATATGACCCGGGCGATCCAGCTGAGCTTCGATACTCACCTGGACACGGGCGGTGAAGTCCAGTTGAACGGCACGATCACGCCGCAGCCTCTGTCGGCGAATCTCGATCTCACGCTCGCGAACATCGGTCTGGCGGCGCTGCAACCCTACATCGCTCGACACGCTGCGCTGACCGTGGTCGATGGTCGGCTGGGCGCCCATGCGAAGATCCGCTACGGATTCGCAAAGCCCAAGATCAGCGTTGCCGCCAGCATCAGCGTGGAGCATTTGCATACGATCGACGATGCTCTGCATGATGACTTCGTCGCCTGGGATCGCCTCGATGTGCTGGGGCTCGCCTGGTCGGCGGGGCCCGATAGGCTGAGCATCGACCGGATTGTGGCGCACAAACCGTACGCGCGCGTGATCATCGAAGCGGATTCGACGCTCAACGCGAAGCGGATTCTCGCGGGCCCGAGCGCTGCGGCCGATAGTGGCACCGCTGCCGGTCCGCCGGCCGCCATGCCGGTCACGATCAATAGCATCGAGATCGATTCCGGGAGCACGAACTTCTCGGATCTTTCGGTCACCCCAAATTTTTCGGCCGGCATCGAGACGCTGCACGGGACCGTTCGCGGCTTGTCCTCGGCACCCACATCGCGAGCGACGGTCGATTTGCACGGACAGGTCGATCCTTACGCGCCGGTGGCGTTCACCGGCGACATCAACGTGCTGTCTCCGGCACTCTACACGGATCTCATGCTCAGTTTTCAGAACATCGAACTTTCGATCTTCAATCCATATTCCGGCAAGTTTGCCGGCTACGAGATCACCAAAGGCAAACTCACGACGGAGTTCAAGTACAACATCACGGGACGGCGGTTGGACGCCAGGCACCACATCCTCGTCGACCAGCTGGAGTTCGGCGACAAGACGGAGAGCAAGGATGCCGTATCCCTGCCGGTCAAGCTGGCGGTGGCTCTGCTCAAGGATCGCAACGGTCGGATCGATCTCGAGGTGCCCGTCGGCGGCTCGCTCGATGACCCAAGCTTCAAGCTAGGACCCGTCATCTGGAAGGTCGTCGGGGACGTTCTGGAGAACGCGGTGACCGCACCGTTTGCCTTCCTCGGGTCCCTGTTCGGCGGCGGGCCCGATCTGCAGTTCGTCGATTTCCGTCCCGGCTCGGCCGAGGTGGATGCCGCCGGAATCGACAAGCTCGGCAAGATCGCCAGGGCGCTGCAGGAGCGGCCGCAGCTCAAGCTCGAAGTGCCGATCGCCTTCTTGCCCGATCTCGATCGCGAGGGTCTCGCCGAGGTTCGTTTGCAGGATGCGCTCGCCGGCGTGCCTGCCGCGGCCAAGGGTGACCCGGCGCAACTACTCAAGCGCCTGATGGCCATCTATACCGAACAACAGGGGGCTGCCCCTCAATTCGCGCCAACGGACACGCCGGCCGCGCGCCTTCGGTTCCTGCAGGACGCGATCAAGAAGGCAATCGTCATCGAGCCGTCCGCGCTCCGGGATTTAGCCGAGCAGCGCGCCCAGCGTTTGCAGCAGGCGCTGCTCGCAAACCCCGGCCTGGACCCCGAGCGCATCTTTCTCGTCGCAAACTCCAAGGTCAAGCAACAGAACGACTTCGTGCGGCTGGAATTGTCCCTGCAATGAAACATGGTGCTGCCTCGAACCGCTTTGCTGCCTCGATGCGCACTACTGCCTCAAAGTAACGCCGACGTGCACCCTCATCGCCCCGCTTCGGTGCAATCGATACAGGGGCATCCGCGTCGACGATCCCTTAAGTGGCTGAAATGCCTGGGGGCAATGCGCCATGGCATGCAGAGTGCTTGGGATTTCCGATCGCGGTCGGGAAGCGACTGCTGTGCAGGTAACGCAATCGATGAAGCTGATCACCGCGATCATCAAGCCGTTCAAACTCGACGACGTGCGCAAGGCGATTAGCGACGTGGGGGTGCAAGGGGTCACCGTCACCGAAGTCCGTGGTTTCGGCCGCCAACGCGGCCACACCGAGATCTACCGGGGCGCCGAGTACATCGTCGAATTCATTCCGAAGACCAAGATCGAAGTGGCCGTGACCGATGCGCTCGTCGATGCGGTCATCGATGCGATCGCCAAGTCAGCGCAGACCGGCAAGGTCGGAGATGGCAAAATATTCGTTTCAGAACTGGCGCACGTCATTCGCATCCGCACGGGCGAGCGCGATGAAGGCGCTATTTAGCACCATGGAGGTTTTGCAGTGATGTCCACGTCGTCCCGGTTGGGTTGTGCTCTGATGATGCTGCTCGCAATGCCCGTCGTGTGGGCGGACGACGCGCCCGCTTCCGCTGCGGCCTCGGCTGCCACGACTGAGGCACCCACAGCGGCGGCATCGACCGACGCGCCGGCCGCGGGGCCGGCCACGGCGTCGACCGCCCCGACGGAACCGGTGCTGGTCGGTGCGGACAAGATCAGCGCCGGGGATACCGCTTGGATGCTGACCTCCACAGCCCTCGTGCTCATGATGACCATACCCGGTCTCGCCTTGTTCTACGCTGGGATGGTGCGCAAGAAGAACATCCTGGCGACTCTGATGCAGAGCTTCGCTTGTACCTGCGTCGTGACCCTCCTCTGGTGGGTCATCGGCTACTCCTGGGCGTTCACGCCCGGCAATGGATTCATCGGCGGCTCGACTCGCTGGCTCATGGACGGGATGGTGTTCATTCACGGGGATACGGAAAACAAACTCACCGTGTCGCACCTCGCGTTGACGATCCCTGAGACCGTCTACGCGATGTTCCAAATGACCTTCGCCATCATCACCCCGGCCCTGATCACGGGTGCCTTCGCCGATCGCATGAAGTTCTCCGCCTTGCTGATCTTTCTGTCGGTCTGGTCCTTGGTCGTCTATGCACCGATCGCGCACATGGTCTGGGAACCCACTGGCTGGCTCAATCTCAAGGGTGTGCTCGACTATGCCGGCGGTACGGTCGTCCATATCAATGCCGGAATTGCGGCGCTCGTCAGCTGCCTCGTGCTCGGCAAGCGCGTGGGCTACCCCAAGGAAGCCATGCCACCGCACAACTTGTCGTTGACCTTCATCGGGGCCTCGTTGCTCTGGGTCGGTTGGTTCGGATTCAACGCGGGCTCCGCGGGTGCTGCCGACGGCCGCGCCGGCATGGCGATGCTGGCGACGCAGATGGCGACCGCAGCGGCGGCGCTAGGCTGGATGTTCGCCGAATGGATCGGCAAGGGCAAACCAAGTGTCCTCGGCATCGCTTCGGGCGCGGTCGCCGGTCTCGTGGCGATCACACCGGCTTCTGGCTTCGTCGGCCCCACGGCGTCGGTCATCATCGGCCTGATTGCGGGCGTGGTGTGCTATGTCGCCGCGACTTCGATGAAACATGCTCTTGGCTACGACGACTCCCTGGACGCCTTCGGCGTGCACGGGGTCGGCGGCATCGTCGGGGCTTTGCTCACGGGCGTGTTCGCGAGCAAGGAAATCAGCGGTTCAGGCGGCTCGGTCCTCACCCAGCTCTGGGGCGTCGGCACGACCGTCGTCTATGGCGGCATCGTGAGCTACGTGATCCTGATCATCCTCGACAAGACCATCGGTTTGCGGGTCACCGAGGAGCAGGAGCGCGAGGGCCTGGACATCTCCTTGCACGGCGAAAGTTTGGAGTAGTTCACAATCCTGCGGGCGAATGGGCCGCCCGCAGGCCTTTTCGCCCCCCCCCAGTTCCGGGCTGTCCTCAAGTTTATCGGCGCCGGTCCGATGTGTGCCTTGCAGCATCGCACTTTGCGAGCCGTTTTGCTGCGAGGTGTCGGACATGCGCAATTTCCTGACCGGTTCCGTCGCGACGCGGGCGATGTCCGCAGTCGCCCTCGTGACCGCCTTGTTGGTCGGTGCGCTCGCCTTCAGCCTGATTGGGCTATCGCGCTTCAACAGCACGGTCAGTGAAATCACCAGGGGCGGCGTCCCGAAGCTCGAAATTGCAACCAGCTGGATGCTCTACACGACCCAGACCGCATTGCACACCCGCAACTTGTTGATCATCACCGACCGCGACCGGATCGACGTCGAACTCGCCGGCTTGAAACAATTTCACTACAAGCGGGCCGAAAATCGCGAAAAACTCGCCGCTCTCGTCGACACCGAGGCGGAACGCAAGCTCATGGCCGAGGCGGTCGCCGCCCGCGATGCCTATGTGCCGGTCGAAACGCAATTCGAGAAACTGTCTGCGGAGGGCAATTCGCAAGCGGCTAACGGGCTGCTCATGGGCAGCGAGAACAGTCTGGAAACCCGCTATATCGACAGCATCGTCGCCGTCGGCAAAGTCTTGAAAGACGAGTTGCGTGCCGAGGACGAAGCGCTCATGGCGAGTTATCTGCGCACGCGTTTACTCGTGCTCGCCCTCACCCTCACGGCCGTGATCCTCGGCGTGATCGTGGGACTGCGCCTGGCGCGCAGCATTGCCAACCCCTTGAAACAAGCGGTGGGCGTGTTGTCGGCGATCGAGCGGGGCAACTTCGAGAGTGCGGTGAAGATCGAGTCACGGGACGAGACGGGCCGTGTGCTCGGGGCGCTGGAGAACATGCAGCGCAGCC
>Ga0116226_10005172_pt1 | contig 11634 bp, 6 predicted proteins | sample S1TSphfallax_FD_89692 | JGI IMG/M metagenome (GOLD analysis project Ga0116226, IMG submission 89692) | Host-associated microbial communities from peat moss isolated from Minnesota, USA - S1T2_Fa - Sphagnum fallax MG | ecosystem: Host-associated > Plants > Peat moss > Unclassified | place: USA... | reverse complement strand
GGACACGCAGCGAAATCACGCCGGAGGTAGTTTCGATCTCAGGGCGTATCCAGGTGGCGCGTTTGCGGCTGCAGTCGCTGCAACACCAGATGCAGATGGAGTCCACGGTGACAACGCCGTATGCCGGTCGGATCGTCGAGGTGAAGCTGCAGCCGGGATCTCTGGTGAGTGCCGGAGAACCGCTGATCAGTCTGCAGGCGGAGAACGGTTCGATGCACGCGCTGGTGTACGTTAACGCGGAGCAAGCCAAGCATATTCAGCCCGGCATGGCCGCGCAGATCTCTCCGACACAATATCGACGGGAAGAGTATGGCTTTATGGAAGGCACGGTCACCGAGGTCTCGGCGTACCCGTCGACGCCGGCGGCTCTGATGGAGAAGCTTGCCAACAGCACGCTGGTGGCATCGTTGACGGCAGCCGGCCCAGTCTTCGAGATGCAGCTTGCCTTGACGCCCGATCCTGGAACCGCAAGTGGAATTCGATGGTCTTCGCATCATGGGATCGATGCGCCCCTGACGCCCGGCACGATTGTGACCTCGGACGTAATTGTGCGGGAGCAGTCGCCCGCGAGCCTTATTGTTCCTTATACGCGCAAGAAACTCGGACTCCGCTAGCTGATGACGCAACGGCTCCAATCCATGGCTTCTACTATGACGACTCGATTGCGTTCCCGGCGTCGGCGCACACCCAGCGTGCTCCAGATGGAAGCGGTCGAGTGCGGCGCGGCTTCGCTGGCCATGATTCTGGCCTACTATGGCCGCTTCGAGCCGCTTGAGAAACTGCGCATCGCATGCGGTGTCTCACGCGACGGCAGCAAGGCCAGCAACGTGCTGAAGGCGGCGCGCGGCTACGGGCTGCTCGCCAAGGGATACAAAAAGGAGATCGAAGCATTGCGAGCGTTGCCGCTGCCGGCCGTGCTGTTCTGGAAGTTTAGCCACTATCTGATACTCGAGGGCTTCGGCAAGGACGTGGTGTATCTGAACGATCCGGCTTCAGGGCCCCGCAAGGTCAGCTTTACAGAGTTTGAAGTGAACTACACGGGTGTGGCAATGGCGTTCGAGCCAGGACCCGACTTTCGCCGCGGCGGCTCACCGCCAAACCTTCTGCGCTCTTTGAGTACGCGTTTGCCCGGGCTCGGTGGCGGCCTTGCGCTTCTGTTGCTGGCAACCCTGGGTCTGGTCTTGCCGGGGTTGTTGATTCCTTCGTACTCGCGCATCTTCTTTGACAGCATTCTTGGCGAAGGGCAAAGGTACTGGGTGCGACCGTTCCTGCTCGCGATGCTGATTACCGCCGTCGTCAACGGTTCCTTTACCTACCTGCAGCAGCGCACCCTGCTGCACCTGCAGGGTAAGCTGTCGCTGTCGGGCGCGAGCCGCTTCTTTTGGCACATTCTTCACCTTCCTTCGGAGTTCTTCTCGCAGCGCTACGCGGGGGACGTCAGCGCGCGGATCGAGATCAACGATCGCATTGCAACGCTGCTTTGCAGCGACCTTGCCACCAACGTTGTCAACGCGCTCACGATCGTCTTCTACGCGCTGCTCCTGTTCCAGTACGACACGCTGTTGACGTGGCTGGGCGTCTTGCTGGCTGCGGTCAATCTTGTGGTTCTCCGCCTGCTCGGACGCCGCCGCGAGGAAACAAACCGGCTGCTGATGAAGGAACGCGGCAAGCTGCTGGGAGTTTCTATGGCTGGTCTGCAGATGATCGAGACCTACAAGGGCAGCGGGGCGGAGTCCGACTTTTTCTCGAAGTGGGCGGGCTATCAGGCGAACGTGTTGAATGCGGAGCAGGAGATCGGTGGCTCGTCGCTACTGCTGGATGTCACGCCGCCATTCCTCGTCGCGTTGAACGGCGCTGCGATTCTGTGGCTCGGCGGGCGCAGAGTGATGGATGGCACGCTGACCATCGGGATGCTGCTTGCATTCCAGGCGCTGATGGCGCTCTTTCTGGAACCAGTTGGTCAACTGGTGGAACTGGGCGGCAAGGTGCAAGAGGCCGGCGCTGACATGGTTCGCGTGGATGATGTGATGAAGTATCCGGCGAACGGCACCGCGCCGGATATGGGGCCCGATTCCACCGAGAAGCTGAAGGGCAATCTGGAACTCCGAGACGTCACCTTCGGTTACAGTCCGCTGGAGCCGCCGCTTGTCGAAAACTTCAGCCTGATGCTTCGGCCCTCGGAGCGCGTTGCGCTGGTGGGCGGTTCGGGCAGCGGCAAGTCCACGATCGCCAAACTGGTGTGCGGACTCTACCAGCCCTGGGCTGGCGAGATTCTCCTGGATGGCACGCCGCGCAGTCAGATTGCTCCAGCGGTTCTTGCGCGATCGCTCGCGTCGGTCGATCAGGACATCGTTCTTTTCGAGGGCAGCATTCGTGAGAACCTTTCTCTTTGGGACAGTACCATCGAGGACGACATCATCGTTGATGCAGCCAAGGATGCCGCCATCCACGACGAGATTTCGTCGCGCGCCGGTGGCTATGATGCCAAGGTTGAGGAGCAGGGAAGAAACTTCAGCGGGGGCCAGCGGCAACGGCTGGAGATTGCCCGGGCACTCACTACTGAGCCGCGCATCCTTATTCTGGATGAAGCCACCAGCGCGCTCGATCCACAGACGGAGAAGTTCATCGACGATGCACTGCGCACGCGCGGATGTACCTGCTTGGTGGTCGCACATCGCCTGAGTACGATTCGCGACTGCGATGAAATCGTGATGCTCGAACGGGGCCGAGTCATCGAACGTGGAACCCACGACCAATTACTTGCGCTGAATGGCGCCTACGCCCGGTTGATTCACGCATGAGTCCATCCCAGCAGAATCCGATGCAGGCACGAAGCTTCTCCTTGCAGGACGAGAGAAGCCATACGGTGCTTCGCGGCTATGTGGACCTGTTCCTTGCGCACAAAGAGGGCCCGCGCAAGCATTTGCTGCGGGTTGAGTCGGCCGGTCGCATTTACGGACTTGGAGAAGCCGTGGCCCAGGAGCAGACGGTCATTGCCGTGCCCGGACCTGAGGCGGAGGTGCTGACCGGTTCCGCGGGCTCTCGCTTGCTGGATGAAATTGAACTGGAACAAATCGCAACTTGGATCGACGCACTGACTCACAGCGTGGCACCGGCGAATCGCCCGACGCGCATGGACTTGGTGGTTGCGGGGCAGACCACTGCGATGGACAGTAAGCCCATTTCGCCGCGGGCTGCGCTGGTCTGGATTAGGCCGCTCCAAGGGGAGGCATTCTTCGTGGGCGAGCGTAGTCTCGCTCCGCTGGCCGGCGAGCTCTGGTTCCCGCTGGCTGCGTCGGGTTGGGTCGAGCCAGCCGAGGCCATGCAGTTCGCCACGCGCGGTGCTGCGGCTATGCAGGACGAGCTTTCATCTGCGTCGCTGCGGCAGTTCCACCGCATGGTGCAGATTCTCTGGATCGCGGCAGCGGAGGCTCGTGCAGCGAAGGAGCGCAGCCGCGCTCTGCGACAGGCCGGGGCCGACCATCTCCGCATGTACGAAGCGCTGCGCCACCTGGCGGTACCCCTCCACGACCAAGGTCTTCCTCTGCCGCAGAATATGGACCTGCCGTGGCTGGCGTGCTGCCAGCGCATCGGCGCAGTCAGTGGAATTTCGTTCATTGCACCGGCGCAGAATGAGGCAACCGAGGTGAGCGAAGTGATCCCATCCATCGCCCGCGCCTCGCGTGTCCACACCCGAAAAGTGCTGCTGGTAGAAGGATGGTGGACGAAGGAGCACGAGCCTCTGCTGGCGCAGCGCACCGAAGATAAGTCTCCAGTCGCGTTGCTTTACGCTCGCGGGAGTTCCTGGATATTCTCTCCGTCTTCCGGAAAGGAAGTTGCCGTTTCAGTTGATCTGGCCGCCGCGCTGGAGCCGTTTGCGACGGCATTTTACAAGCCATTCCCAGAAGGACCGGTCAACGCCGGCGGCTTGCTTCGGTTCGCATTGAACCGCCACGGCGGCGAGCTTCGCGGCATTGTGCTCACCAGCATGGCGGCAGCGGTCCTGGCCATGATCCTTCCAGTGGCGACCGGCTATGTTTTCGATCGCGTTCTGCCTCCGTCGCACCGCACCCAACTGGACTTAATCGCAGTGCTGCTCGTGTTGATCGCCATCGGTGGCGGGTTGTTCAACTGGGCGCGCGGAGCGCTTCTGCTGCGACTAGAAGGCCAGATGGACAAGGTGGTTCAAGCCGCGGTCTGGATTCGACTGCTGGATCTTCCGCCCTCGTTCTTCCGACGCTTTTCCGCAGGCGATCTCGCCTCGCGCGGCTTGGGTATCCAGGCGATGCGCGAAGCGCTCACCGGAACGGTGGTGACTTCGCTGCTCTCGGGCATCTTTTCGTTGGTAAGTCTAGGCGTGCTGTTCTACTACAGTGTTCGGCTCGCATTCCTCGCCGTCTTTCTGACAGCGATGGCGTTCGCGTTCGTCACCGTCTGCGGCTATCTGCAGGTCCGGCGCCAGCGCAATCTCGCCACAGTGCAGGGACATCTCTCAGGACTTTCGTTGCAGATGATGTACGGCATCGCCAAGATCCGTATCGCAGCGGCCGAGCCGCGAGCCTACCTGACATGGGCGCGCCAGTATTCGTTGCAGACCGAGGAACAGCTTGCCGGGCGGCGCATCAGCAACTGGGTATTAAGCTTCAACGCACTTTGGCTGCCTCTTTGTACGGCATTGATCTTCGCGGTGTACCTGCAGTTGCTTGCGGATCCGCAAGCAACTGCAAGTAGACTGACGACTGGCGACCTTGTGGGCTTTCTCAGCGCGTTTGTGGTGATGCTGCAAGGCTGTCTCGGCTTTTCCGCGGCTTTGATCGGAGTGCTATCGGTGGCACCAGCTTACGAGCGCGCACTGCCCATTCTGCAAAGCCCGACAGAAGCGGGTAGCGCACGCAGGGCACCGGGCCAGTTGTATGGTGCGATTCGCGTGGACCGCGTTTCGCTCCGCTATGCAGCCGATGGTCCGCTCGCGGTGAATGGGGTGAGTCTCGATATTCGTCCCGGTGAGTTCGTTGCATTTGTGGGCCCTTCCGGCAGCGGCAAGTCATCCCTTCTGCGGTTGCTGCTGGGCTTCGAGCAACCGGAGTCGGGCAGCATTCTGTTCGACGGGAAAGACATCGCACATCTTGACCCACAGCTCGTGCGCAAGCAGATCGGCGTTGTGCTGCAAGCGGGGCGCATCGCCGCAGGATCCATCTTGCACAACATCACAGGATCGTTTGAAGGCACGCTGGAAGAGGCCTGGGAAGCGGCGCGCATGTCGGGGTTTGCAGACGACATCCAGAACATGCCGATGGGGATGCACACCGTGCTTGGCGAAGGCGGGGGAACGCTCTCCGGCGGGCAGAGGCAGCGTCTTCTCATCGCACGCGCGCTGTTGAAGAAGCCGCGTATCCTGTTTTTCGATGAGGCCACCAGCGCGCTCGACAACGAGACGCAGGCCACGGTAAGCAGAAGTCTGGAGCAGCTCGACGCCACTCGGGTCGTCATCGCGCACCGCCTCAGTACGATCGAACGGGCCGACCGGATTTATGTCATCGACCGCGGACGGTTGGTGCAGCAGGGAACTTATCAGGAACTTTCCATGGTGGAAGGGCCGTTTGCAGATCTTGCACGGCGACAGATTGTGTAAACGGAGGCTTGCAATGCGTAAGGCGCTTTTCTTTCTTGGCTGTATGACGGATGCGGATATTGAGTGGATGATGCGGAACGGCACCCGCCGCAGCATGGCGAAGGGCAGCACATTGATCCGCCAGGGAGAGCCGACCGATTCGCTCTTCTTCCTGCTTGAAGGAGAACTTGCCGTCTCGATCGGCGGCAAGACGGTTGCGGTCTTGAAGTCGGGCGAGGTGGTCGGGGAGATCTCGTTTGTCGATTCACGGCCGCCCACCGCTTCGATTGTGACGCTCAGCCACTGCGAAGTGGGCGTCGTGCCGCGCCGTCCACTCAGCGTCAAGCTGCGGGACGACATGGCATTCGCAGCGCACTTCTATCAGGCCATGGCGATCTTCATGGCCGACCGGCTGCGAACGGCGAACACAACGCTGAGCGGCAACGCCGTCGAACTGGACGAAGAAATTGAAGACCTGGATGAGCTTGCGCCTCATCTGCTCGACAGCCTGTCCATGGCGGGAGATCGCTTTTCCCGGATGCAGCAGAGGCCATGGGGGCTGCGCTGAAGGTGTACCACGATCATCGGGAAGATGGAAGGTGTGGCGGGAATCAAGGGGCAGAGCGCAGCTGAGCAAAGAGGCAAGATGAAACATGGATGTACTTTGCAATGACGCTTTCGGCCTAATGTTTGTTACTTGACAGCGTACCGGAACTCTCCACGCCAACCGGGCTCCGGTGGTGTCACCAAAAACTGACGACAGCGCTCCACGTAGAGCGCGCTCACCGCGTCGGCCGGTTCGCGCTGAAGCAACTCCTCAAGCAACTCGAGCGACCTAGCGAAGTCGCGCGCAATGTACGAATCGATGGCACGGGAAAAAAGAACAAGCGATTGCTTTTGCCGTGGCGAGATGTCGCCGCGCTCGCCGATGAGCTCGTAAATCCGCACTGGCTCAAACTTGCCTTTGACGGCAACGAAATCGATAAGCCGCGCCTCGATGTGTGAGGAGCAGCTTTGGTAAGTTGCCTCGCTGATAATAATGCCGGTCTTGTATTGCTTGTTGAGGGACTCAAGCCGGCTTGCAAGATTGACCGTATCGCCAATGACGGAATAGTTGAGACGTTGTTCCGAGCCGATGTTGCCCACCACAATTTCACCGGTGCTGAGGCCGATGCGCGTATGAAACTCGTAGCGGCCTTCCGCCTTCCACCGCGCGGAGAGCTTTTCGATCTCCCGCTGGCAGCGCAAGGCAGCCTGGCAGGCAAGCAACGCGTGGTCCTGCAGATCGTAGGGCGCGCCCCAGAATGCCATCACCGCGTCGCCAATGTATTTATCGACCGTACCCCGGTGCTCGATGATGATCTTCGTCACCTGGTTGAAGTACTCCGAGAGTTGCTGGGTCAGCTCGTTCGGCGGCAGATTTTCCGTGATCGTCGTGAAGTCCGCGATGTCGGAGAAGAACACTGTAAGTTCCTTCAACTTGCCGCCGATGCGGGCTTCCTGATGCGTCTCGATCAGTTGACGCACGAGATCGGCGGGCACATACTTCTGAAACGACTGAAGACCCATCTTCATATCCGAGATCGCACGGATCAGCTTCTCCAACTCCACCAGGGAGGCTTTGATCTCTACCTTATCCTTCAGGTCGAAGTTCTTGATCTTTTCAGTTTCGAGGACAAGCTGATGCACTGGCGTCCGGATGCCGCGATACAGCAGACTGAACGCAAAGCCGGTCATCAGCATGCCCAGCACGGAGATCACCACGGCGTTCAGCACCATGCGACGCACGGTGGCGTAGTATGCCGTGGGCGAAATGTAGCGCACATATAAAGCGACATCTCCCCGAAAGTTTCGGACCGGAATGTACAGGACTACATCTTCCGAGCTCCTCAGGTAGCGGAAGTACGGCTTGAAGTTCATTAAATCGTGCCGGATGTCATCGGGGGTACTGTAGTCCTTCGAGAAAATGTCGCTGCCGACCGGTTCATTCAGCGTGGCGAGCACGGTTACGTCACGGGTGAGCGAGGTTCCTTTGTCCAGGTTTACCATGGCCCATCTTCCGGGATAATTCGCATCCAGTGACTGGAGGAAGGCACTGCTCAGATCCAGACCAAGCTCCGCGCATCCCAGGAACTTGCCATTGTCATACGCGGGCGTGACAGCGCGGAAACCATAGCCGCTTTTACCCTGCTCTAAGCCCGCAACCGCATGTCGACCGGTGATGCATTCCACCAGTGTGGGCCGGGAACTGGTGACATCGTCGCCGAATACCTGCGGATTGTGCACACGCAGAAAGACTTTGAAGTCGGCACGGGTAAACTGCATCTGCTTGACGCCATATTGTCTTGAAAGCTGGTCGAAGAGAGTCTTCGTCTGATCGAGAAGCCCATCCCGGTCACCTGTTCCGAACAGATGCATAGAACGCTCGTTGTGAACGAGAGTCGCGACCGTGGGTTCTACGGAGGAAGTGCCATGCTCGACAGCGCCTTCAACGAACGTCTGCACCTCAATCCGCTTTTCAGCTTCATTGCGGTCAATGTTGGCCAGCGCCATGCGCGTAAGCAGCGTCGCGAGAGCGATGATCAGGCACTGAATCAGTACAAGGACGATCAAAAAAGAATTCTTGATCTGGAGCAGACTCTTGAGGCTTCTTTTCATGTGGCCCGCGCCAGTGCCGCTTTGTGAGAGGCATCAGGGTCCTTAAATGGGATTTGGGTTAGTTTATAGCGAAAAGCATCGGAAAGATACGCGCGAAGGAGAAGCTCTGGTCCATCAACGCTTTTCGTGTTTACGGTCGAGGCGGGCCGGCATTTCCGATGCGGTGCGGGAGGCCCGATCCGTCATGCAGCAACCTGCTTTTGGTTGATCAAGTTTGAGCTGATTCAGAGCTTTTATTCATAGGGTATGAATGCGTTTGCCTTTAGTAAGAACAATCTGGGCAGCGCAGGCTAACGGAGGCAATTCGGTCGCTGTAGGCGTGAATTAGTATGCACACAACATGCTGATTTAAAAGTGTTTAAGCGAAAAAAGGAAACCCAAGATGTGGTGGCGGAGAGACAGGGATTCGAACCCTGGATACCTTGCGGTATACACGCTTTCCAAGCGTGCGCCTTCAGCCACTCGGCCATCTCTCCTACTCATTCGAATTTACCATACTGTGTGCAGCCGATTTGCTATGTCTGATAACGCATATTCTGTACAGTAGGCATTCCTGGTTAGATTGAATGGTGGAGGCGGTGGGAGTCGAACCCACGTCCGAAACTTCTTTCAACAGAGAGCATTCATGCTTTTCCGCGTTCTATTTTTGTCTCGTGGAAACCGCTTGGAACGGGCGAAGACGCGGAGTCCACCAGTCTGATCGATCTTGTCCTCTCCGCGCAGACGGAGCAGTTCGGACCAGCCTACTGTGCGACGATTGGTACCAGCCCGTAGGCGAAGCTAGAGCAATCGGCTACTTATAATTAAGCAGCAAGAGCGAACTGAGGTTCGGCACTTATAGTTTTGGGCGCGATTACGGGTGTACCCACCCCGGCATGCCTCTCTGCCGCAAGCAATCCCGTCGAAACCGTGACGCCCCCATTCTGAGGACTGGAACAACGTTGCAAGGGCACTCAAAGAACTATGTATAGTATACCCATCCTCGAAATGCTTGTCGTTGAGGGGCTCTGCTATTCGACGACCGCGGCTTCCAGATCGACCTTCATCCACTCTCCCCGCTCAATCGCGGAGCGAATCTGTGTCGCCGTCCTACCTTTGTGGGTTTGCTGATAGGCGAAGACCGCTTCTTTCATGCACGTTGAGCATGCAGCCCCGTGTGTCCCTTCAAAACAGGAATGAAGACTGTTGTGACCCATCTCGCGGTCACACCGGCAGTAACAGGGCTCCTGATGAAGGACTGCGGGGATCTTGGCGGCCATCCGATAGGCCGCAACTTGATAAGCGTGTGCGAAATAAGGCCCAGACAACTGTCCCCCGTGAAGAATCGAAGGCAACGGTCTTGAAGGGGGTGCCGCATTGTAAGCCGGGATGTCCTCGGCTGGATTGTTCCATTGGGCGTGTGCCGCGAAGATTGCGAGTCCTAAAGCCAAGCATTCAACCAGTCTTCTCATACGCTACATGATAGACGCAACGAATATCATTTTGGTGATTATCATTGCTTTTTCGATTGCTGTCCCCCAATCCCTATGCAATCATCGTCAATGTTCAACACAAAAAAAGACGGCATGAACATTTCTGTCCATGCCGGGAGGCCAGTGACGCAACTTGTGTCAGCAGGAACTTTCACTGCTGGAAACCTGTCGAGAGGATCTCTCCATCTCTTATGAATTGAAGCATATCACCAACGAACGGGATAAATCTACTTTATTTCATATTTTTTTCTGTCAATCTTCTTTTTATTGACATGGGGCATGTGTACACCTGTTGTGGGAGTAGGTGAGAGCAAAATTAGCTGTCCCGGGCCCCTTGTGTCCATCGTTCAATCCAGTCGAGGTCCAATTGCGTTACCCCTCCTGCACTCTTGGTGGTGAGGCTGAGCGATACCTGCCTGAATCGGATATCGATGTCAGGGTGGTGATCGACCTGTTCTGAGAATTGCCCAATCTGGTTAACGAATTGGATGGCTTCAGCGAACGTATTGAAGTCAAACACTCGCCATAGAGCTCCGTCGTTGATTCGCCAATCATGGTGCTTGGAGAGTGCATGAGAAATTTCGGAATGATTCAGCAGTGTCACGGTTTATCCTCCCAGTATGGGGATGGTACAGGGAGTCAGCATGGTTGGCGAGCGGTTGCGGCACATGGGGGTGGGGGCCTTGGGGAGGTATCTGGGTCGGTGGGGATTGATTGGTGGGGCCGTGGGGGTGTTGGCGGGGACTGCTTCGGCGGTGCTGCTGGAGTCGCTGGGGTATGCGACGGAGGTGCGGGAGGCGCATCCGTGGATCATTACCCTGCTGCCGTTGGCGGGGCTTGCCGTGGGGTTCATGTATCACACGTGGGGTAAGCGGGTGGAGCGGGGGAATAACCTGGTGCTGGAGGAGGTGCATCGTGAGGTGGAGGATCCGGAGCAGACGATTCCCTTCCGGATGACACCGTTCATCCTCATCGGCACCTTTCTGACCCATCTGTTTGGTGGCTCGGCGGGGCGCGAAGGGACGGCGATCCAGACGGGTGCTTCGCTGGCTGACCAGTTGGCTAAGCCATTGCGGCTGGGGCAGCGGGAGCGGCGGGTGCTGCTGATGGCTGGAGTGAGTGCGGGGTTTGCGTCGGTGTTTGGGACTCCGCTGGCTGGCGCGGTGTTTGGGATGGAGGTTCTGGCGATTGGGCTGGTCGAGTATGAGGCGCTGCTTCCCTGCTTTGTGGCGGCGTTTGTGGGAGACCTGACGACGCGAGCGTGGCGGGTGACGCACGCGACGTATGCGATGGGCGCGGTTCCTCACCTGAGTGCGCTGGGGCTGTTGAAGGCGGCGGTGGCGGGCGTGATCTTCGGGCTGGTTGCGATGGGGTTTGCGCGGGCGACGGAGATGGTCAGTGCGTGGTTCAAGCGTCGCTTCCCTTACCCGCCGATGCGCCCGTTCTTTGGTGGGTTTGTGGTTGCGCTGGCGGTGTTTGCGGTGGGGACGACGAAGTATATTGGGCTGGGGATTCCGACGATTCAGGGGGCGTTTCTGGGGCGGGAACCTTGGTATGACTGGTTTGCCAAGGGGTGCTTCACGGTGGTGACGCTTGGCGCGGGGTTCAAGGGCGGCGAGGTGACGCCGCTGTTCTATATTGGGGCGACTTTGGGGAGCGCGTTGTCTTGGGTTCTGCAGATGCCGGCGAGCACGCTGGCTGGAATGGGCTTTGTCGCGGTGTTTGCCGGGGCGGCGAATACGCCGCTTGCCTCGACGTTGATGGCGGTTGAGCTGTTTGGCGGTGAGATTGGCGCTTATGCGGGCGTTGCTTGTGTTTTCAGCTATCTGTTTTCAGGACACAAAGGGATTTATTCGGCGCAGCGGATTGCGCGGCCGAAGGCGGAGAATTTGG
>Ga0116226_10005171_pt1 | contig 11634 bp, 9 predicted proteins | sample S1TSphfallax_FD_89692 | JGI IMG/M metagenome (GOLD analysis project Ga0116226, IMG submission 89692) | Host-associated microbial communities from peat moss isolated from Minnesota, USA - S1T2_Fa - Sphagnum fallax MG | ecosystem: Host-associated > Plants > Peat moss > Unclassified | place: USA... | reverse complement strand
TTCGATCCGAGTCAAGGAATTGTTGAGTGTGATCAGCTGAGTGATTTGAGGTTTGAGATCTCGTCGGCCCTGTTCCAATCGCGTTGCTCTCAAATCCAAACTCTGCTCTGATCGATACAGCCAGGAAAAGCTGAGAAGTTTGGAACCTGGGCGAGAAATTGTGGAGTGTGGGCAGAGTGATTTAAGTTTGAAATCCCGGCCTCGTCGGGTCACACCGCACTCAAATTCGATCTCAGCAGCTCTCGTACTGCTTGCAAAACTGAAAATGGCAATACGGGTCTTGAGCGTGGAGGTAAGTATATTTCCCTGCTAACTCGTGGTTTGATCTGAATCACAAGAGTCTTGGTCTGGTCTATTTAGGCTTCAGAACGTAAGGTAGAAAATCTCTGCATCATACGACTAACCCAATGGTTAGGGCGATTCTCCAGGAGTTATTTTGTGCCCAGACCACAACTAGTTGCTTCTTATAGCTGGCTACGGATAGTAATCAACTCGCTCACCTTTGACAGACCATGCTGTAAAGTACAGTAATGTAACTCGGAAACTCACAGATGGAATCCCGATTGAGCCAAAATAGGCCACAAAGTTTTCCTCCGTCTAGAGACTTTTCTACCTCCAAACATAATAAGAGGTTTTCTTACGGAACAGCATGGTCGGGTTGGGAACGCAGCAACTGCATCCGGATCCGGACCTTGGGCTTCTGAAGCATGACCACAAACTGACGCTGATCTTCTTCTCCCTAGACGAAGGTATTTTTATAAACCCATGGATGAAGCGCGGCGATCCGGCTGTGATCTGGCCGCGAGACTGGCTGCCCAAAGAAGAGGAGGGACTGGGTGACAACATTCTCGTGCTGTATGTCCCGTGCTACGTTTTCGTAGCGGAAGGATCCTGGTGGTTGAATATGGGACATGACTTGGTGCAGGATCTGGTCATGAAGTACGTATGCTCTCACCGCAATGCCCTCCTTGGTTCTTTCTTAGGTGTGTTTGCGTCTTGAGGGCCCACTTGTGATCTCATCATGCTCGTTGTTTGCTTTCCAGTGTATGTTTTACTTTACACTCTCTTCAGGCAGGGCCATTGTACAGAGTTGTTATCTTTTTCACAAAATGATTTGAATAATACCCAACCTCTTAGACTCGATTCCTGAAGTGTCCAAAAGTCCCATTCTACTTCAAATAAGTGTCTTGGACTTCACAACAAGAAGTCCTGAGATCTCAACAAGAGTGCAAGCCTAACTCATTGCTCAAATATGACTTAAGGGTAAGTTCAAGTTCTTTGGTGTATGTACCAATAATTACATAGTCCTTATGTTGTGAAAATATGTATTGTAGCACAAGACAAACCATTTCATTTGAGAGCAATATTATGTTTTGGATTTTGGAACAATTGGCCCCAATGTAACATTTGAATACAAGTCTAGTGCAAATCCCCATTTACTCCTTATTGAAGGTGAAAAGTATTGAAACGAACTAACACAAGGCAGAACAATTACTTTTTAAGAAATCATGTAATCTTTTTAATCATGAAACAAAAGGTTTCATAGGCTAGGAGGTTGTTCGTATGAGAATGTTAAGTTTGTGATGAAGTTGAGCTTGGTAGAAAATGTCAACACCCAAAATTTTTAAATTACCAATGCAACGATATTGATGGTAATTTGCTATTGAACAAACTTGTAATTTACACCTATCATGTTTGGATTGTGAGATATTGTAGCACAAGGTGGCAACTCGATCACCCACAAACAATAGTGCTGGTTGGCCATGGTCTTGGAGGTCTTATGCTCAAAAGCTTCACAATGGAAGTTGACAAGGTTTCAAAAGTTGATAAGGCCAATGGAGAATTACGAAAGGCCAGATGCAAAGCTTTCCAACAAAATATCAAAGGCATTGTGTTTTATAGTGTGCCACATACAACATCTAAAAAGGAATGTGCTAAGTATTGCAAGTCTTACCTTGGCAAGCAAAAGTTTTGGCTTTCCTCTAATTTTTGCAAGCAATTTAGTCAAGATGTGAAATCGTTGAATGTAGGATTTGAGAAATCAATTGAACAACACATCAATCTTTTTGCCTTTGTGGAAGGCCAAAAGGTACAATCCTATGGCTATCTATCTTCATTTAGAGGGTTTTCAAGTCTTGGTCAAAGTTTAGTCTCCTAGTCATTGTGAAGAGTTGGAACTTAAGAGATATGATTTTGTAATAAGGGTCAAGTCTATTTGCCTTCAAAGAAAATTTGCAAGTATTATTTGTATATTTAATTGAACATATTTTAATAGCTATAATTTTAGCAATTAGGTTGAACCCCAAACTTGGAATTTGCTTCTTGAAATCAATTTTGTATTATGAGGAGCTTGATTGTGGTGGGTGATATCTAGTTGCATGCAATTCAAGGTGATCTAAATGCAATGACTAGTTTTGAGCTTATGGTTATGAGCCCACCCATGGCTAGGTTATTAGCTTGATGTGGTACAATGGTGACATTAATTACATAAATGTTCTCCTTTGTCCCTCTTTAGTAGTTTGACGGGAGAAAAGTTGATTGAAATTGCATTTTGTTGAAGTCAAAGATGAATTGTTAACAAATTCTGTACATTGCATGATTTGATCATATTTCTCATGATGTTCACACCTTATGCAAAGACAAGTTGTCAATTGGCATTTGTAAAATTTGGCTCGGTTGTGTGCAGGTTTCAATACCACAATCTTCAACTTATAAGTTGACACAGAATAATGTGTGCAAGATTAAGGATGCTGACTATATTCAAGTGTGTGAACCTCTTGATCAACAACATGATTCATACAAGCAATTGTTGCAATTCATCCAAGAAGCCTTGCATGTTGATGAATTACGTTTGCAACAGTTTAACACCAAGTTCAATTTGAAGGATTCTCAAGGGTTGGACAACCAATCTACATCTATTGGCCTATCGAACATTGTTCAAAAGCCCCATTTGCCTAGGTATGTAAGTTGGAGGAGCTACCTTAAATATTGGTCAATTGAGTGGTCTTAAGAAATCTTTAGGTTTTGTAGGCAGGGTGTAGGTGAAAAGGATTGAATGATTAATTTAAACTTAGTCAAATGCAATCAAGTTGAAGGTTCAGTTTTTTTGAAAAACTCCTTTCCAATCCAAGAGAATCCATACTTGGAAGAACTAAATAGGAGGTCCCACTAGGATAGTGAGGAAAATATACAATTGGTACAGCATCATAAACATTAACTTTATTGTGACATATGTTTTTTCATACCCAACAATGCTTATCATAACATTATGTATAGCTATATATTGGGGTTTTGGACTATGAAGGAATTTAGTTGGTCATTAAAAAATATAGTTAAAAAAAAGTTTCCTTCTCAGTAATGTGTTAAAATTTGCCAAAGTTGTGCATTAAATAATAACTTCATTTAGTATCTTGTGCAAATGGCCAAGGTGAACATTTTACATTTTTTTTATTTGGATGGGATGCAGAGAAGCAAAACAAAAAGTTGAAACAAACAACATAACCAATGAGATTGAAGGTGTGCCCAGCCAACAACAAAAGTTAGATGTGATGATAAGAACCATTGATGTTCACATCATGTCTCCAAACGACCTCCAATATTTAGTCCCAAAAAAGGTTTTGGGAAAAACCTCAATTGTGTGTGTTGGGGGAAAGGCCATGGAAGGGGATTTAGGGGAGTTCCTTTTCATGCATGTGGGAGACATGGCCAAGGTTGTAGGAGTGGGTCTCAATTGGGCGAAGGTGGTGGTCACTAAAGAATTTGGTGTGAATGTGATACAAGAGGATGAAAGTATTTGGACAAAATTGTGGTGTCTAAAACATTTTGTCCCAAGGATCATCACTATTCTTAACCCCAAGCAAAAATTAGTGGCACACCCAAATTCAGCAAAAACAGATGGGGTTGAGTTGGAAACAAACCTTGGTTGTGTGTATGTAGAAGATGACAAGGAAGAAAATGCTCATGCATGCTTTCCACTAGTTTTTCAATTAGCAGAACATATTGGATTAGGAAGAAAAAATGCCATGAAAATCAAGGAAGTTTCAGGGGAAGGATCCAGTGGGTCTACAAAACATGGAGTTGATACTAGAAGGGAATTAAAAAGAAAAAATGTTGCTACATCAAGTGGTTCAAGACGAGAAACAAGGAAAAATGAAGATGATGAAGGATCTGAGGATGCATCTAAAGACCCTCCTAGCCCTTTGGACCCTTCCCTTTCAGTTGGCCCACAAGATGAAGAAGAAAGGACTCTCATTGTGAATGTTTACCCAAAAGCAGGGGAACTTTCTGTTACATTATGTAAAGGCCAAAAAATACCTCCAAGTATTTGTCCTACATTGGTATTTAAGTTTCAATGGAAGGGAGAATGTAGAATGATAATGAGTGAAGCAACTACACCATGTGATTTTGGAAGGATGAAAAATGAAGCTATTAAAAATGGTTTCAGCTTTTACCAAGACAATATCACAGTCTCTTTGAATTGCAAGGACGAGGATCGTGATGCTGCAAGAGTGATAGAACCACAGGTTCAAAATGTGGAATATGTGAAGAAGACAATGGTAGATACATCCACAACAGTAAACAATTCAGGGCACCAATTTGCAAGTCAAATTGGATCGGTTGTTATGCCTCATGCTATGCATAATTTTCCTTTTCATTTTCAAGGAAGTTATGGTTACACAAGTTCAAGAGGTGTTAATCTTGCACTTGGAAGTACTCGTGAGATTTCTTTTCCCCAATTAGATTGTTTCTTTGTGTACGACCAATCCATCCCAAAAGAATTGAGGTTTAATTTTCGATATCCTCAAAATATTTTGCAAGAAATTGCCTCAAATGATTTGTCAGAAATCAAAACAGAAAATACATTTGGGCCAACTATTTTGGGCAACTGGGTGAATTTGAACATGAATGAAGAGAGCCCATATGTTTTTCGTGTGGTACGACACATTGTTTCCAAAAAATACTTAAGGACATCATCAAAGCATGTAGGGGATCCTCCTCGAAAACACTATGAAATAAACTTTCATAGATCCACTGACACACATGTGCCCATTGATGAAGGAAGTGAAGTTCACCCACTCACCGAACAACTTTATAAAGTGAAGTTGAAGGTCAATCATGCAATGACTCACATGCCTCGCAAAGTGAAAACGATATTACTTTCTGACAGTAATATGATTATAAAAGATGTCATGGAAATGTCACCTTCAATAACTAAGACCACATAAAATATTGTTTTTGTATATTATCCATGGTATGTACTAGATTTTTGGATCTTTTTGAAGTGTTGTGCGTTTTTTTTGTGTGTTTTAATCATTTAAAATCCAAGAATATGTATGAGATATGTTTTGCATGTGGATCATTGTTTCTACATACCATTTCAAGGGATCTTAAATTGCAAAATAAATATAATGCCTTGTTTGCAAGGTTGTAAGATTTTAAAGGTTTTCTTTATGTGCTTTGTGCAGGTATGTATTAATAATATTGATTGGGAGTATAATGGCCTAGACTCCACACATGCCAATGGCCAGATTTCATGAATATTTTGAACAAAATTGTAAGATTGACTACCTAGATTCTAATGCATGGCATGTTGCTAAACATGCAGAATGCCTTTTCAATGTTGATGGGCCATATTTTTCCAATTTCTTTTAGCCCTATAAGTTGTAATCCAATGATACATGCTCGTTTGTTTTGTAAAAACTTTGCAATTGGTGTGTTACAATTTTTTCAAAATGAACCTTATTTCATTATTAATCCAAGGACTTTTGTCATCAACAATGCTCTAAAAATGTCTATTCAATTTAATGTGAATGGTAAGCTTCAAAGGGTTTTCTATTGGGGGTGGATAATTGTTCTCACCTTCAAACATAGAATTGGACAATGATTTGCTGCATCCATGAAAGGGCTAAATGTTCTTTTTGTTACACAAATTCAAGCATGCTATAGATTTCCAGGTGGGAGTGGGTTTAGCAAGAATAGAATATTCTAGCATTGTCTCCAAGATATGGGACATCTTGCAACATGTAAATAGGTTTGTGATTCACATAGAAAGATATTATTTAAACATCTGAATAAGTCTTGGTGTGTAAAGTTAATGTGAATCCATCCTTTTTAATTCCAATGTCAGTAGCTAGTATTAATGTTGCTACTAGTTGGAAATTGTGAGTTTTTCATGGAACATCAATGAACTTCAAATGAGATTCTTACTTTGCTACAACTTATTTGGTATGCATAATTTCCTTGTTGTATAGGTTTTATTCAAAAGTTTGAAGCAATGTTCTTTGTATGGCAAGTTTTTACAAAATAAACTTGATGCAAAGAATAAAGAGAAGGTCTATTTCTTTTTTTGCAATAATTTCTTCTTCAATAAGCTTGCCAATGATGACATGATGCATGGCAAGATTGCTTTTAAGTGACCATGTAATAAAGGGGATGCAAAAAGTCAAGATTTTTGACAACAACTATGTGTTTATCCAAGTCAATCAAAGGTGCAACTTCCATCTTTTAATCAAAGTTCAATGTTTTGGTAGTTGAATGGACCAACTTTGTACATACAAGTGATTGGGACATTTGATAGTGCTGAACATTTTTTAGTTCTTTGTTGGAGCATATACATTGGCATTTTGTGTGTATACTATTGTTTTGCAATCTCCATTGGAGTGTCATTATCATATGTCATCTAAGCAATATCAGAGGCTTATCAAGTGAAATTTAGTAATAATGATGTAATGGGTAACAATATGTACGCCTCCCAAATCTTCTATTGATCTATGTGTCATGGTTACCTAGAATTTTTTTCAATATTTTATCACTTAGCTTCAACCTTTTGACTCATTAAACTAATCAATGCAATTTGACAAGTGTTTCTGCATGGGGATGCCTTGCATATTGCATCTTAATTCTATGAAAGGCAGCCACTTGGATGTTGGAGAATATATCAAAAATGGACTTATAGATATTATGAATGTTTCATTCATTCAACATTTCTAACTTTGTTCAAACTTACACCAAATTATCTCATGGTGATGGTGAGTTCACACCCAAAGATTGCTAAACATGGAATCATTTCTTGTCACTTTTGAAAGATCCAAAAGTGGGATTTGGTGTTTTGTCCCTTGTTCAACTTTTGTTGATGGTGAACAATGTCATCTAAAGTTGAGCTTCATGATGTTTTTTCAATTTCTTAGATGACTCCACTCACAAGCCAAATAAGGAAATGAACTTCTCCCTCATCTTCATTATCGAGTTGTAGCAGGTTCAAGGTTTCTTTATATTCTACTCGGGGGTGGATCAAGATGGAAGCTCTTATATGTCTACATCACCTTCAAATTTGTGGCAGTTTGGCATGTTCTTGAATAGTAAACCACATGTCCTAAAATTCCAACTATAGTTCATATTAGTGCATTACATCAATTCTTGTGTGATGATTTCAAGCTTACCACTTTCTATAATGTAATTGTTTATTTTGAATTTTTGTTGTATGTGAAGTTCATTTTAATCTTTTGTGTGTATTGTGTGTGGTTCTTTTATGTGGAGGAAGTTTCTATCATGGGCATGGGTAATGTGCCTACCCTAGGTTCAAAAGTTGCTCATGGAATTCATTGTGCGATCTCTTCAGGTGTGAATCCATAATGTCTCCCTACTAATTTCACTTAGGTCCCAAGCATGAAGTGGCCAATTTGTTCACAAAGTACAAATTTGCCCTTCCATGGCTCTCATTGACATAGATCTTCAATTTACAATCCTTGGACTTATAACTTTCCAACAAAACATTGATCTTTTGATTAATTTAGCAGCTTCATCAGATCATGGAGGGCTTCAAGATTTTGCCCCTATTCTTTGAATGTTGTACAATGGCAAGGTCTCTAGAAACATGATAGCTCTATTGGTGGGTAATCTTGACTCTGATTAATATAAATTATACCATTCTTTGCAATGTCTCCATGTTGATGGAAAAAATCATCCAATCTAAGCATATGTCTCAATTGAAATACACTATAGATCATAGAAAAACATGACATGAAGTTTTGAACCCTTCTTAGGTCGTAAGGTTGTAAACTTTCTTGTTGTTTTTCATCAATTTTTGTGCAAGTTGCAATTCTAGTTGGCTTCATGCTGAGACAATCCTGCAAGCATGCACATGCATTATCCAAAATGTTATTGTTGAAATGTATGCATAATCTTACATCCAGTCATTTTGTCGTAGCATTCAATTTTAGTAGTTGTTGTATAACAATGGAAGAAGGTGATGCTTGGCAATGTCTTAAGTACACCTTTCTTCCTTTATATTGTGTATGCATGATGCCAATAGAGGTGGGGGTTTCTAGAGGATATCTTAAAGGCCCAAACTTGGAACATATATTTAATGAGAAATTAAAGTTATACCCATAGAGCAATTTGACCCAAAAAAATTGTCTTGCAAATTATCCTTTATGTTTGTGAAGTTGTAGTTCATGACAAAGAGAGAAAATCAGTTGAAAGTGCTAAGAAGGTGCTACATCATATTCCTATAAAAGAGCTTTGAATTGATGTTTTGAGTTGAGTGCAGTATGCCAAAGTCTTATTTTGTTTAGTGGATATTGTTGAGTAGGCAGCTTTGACCATTCATTGTCAATTAGTTACCAAGTTTGTTTGAGATCAATCAACCCCAAATTCCAGTTATGTCACAATAGTTTTCATCTCATAGCTAAAGCATTAGACCATGAGATGGTCTCTTTGTCCTTGTAGGGCCCTTGAGACTAGGTCACATATATTAGGCTTCTTGTGCATTCACAATGCACATTATGCAACAAATGTTGTCTCTTTAGTTTATTACAGCATCGATATTTGACTTGCTCACTCAATAGTTTTATTTTTAACTAGTACTAATATGTATAACCAATTACAAATCTAGGAGTGGGGAAAGATTTAAGGCTCAGATTTTCAATTGGTTTAGTGGCATGCCTTGCAACCCATAGTATTTCCAAATGGATTGGTTGTGATTATTTCTAATTTGGATGCAATATTGTTGTGTTGGATGTTTTGCAAGATCAATTTTAAATGAGAAGCCAACTCAGTCCATGATGTGCATCAAACTTGTTGTGGGGACATGCATATAAAATAGATGCGTAGTAAAGGAGAATGCATCCGGATTGGGGAATTCATATAAGATAAGCAATAATGTGATGAAAAATTTCATTTCTAGTGTTAATTGTAGACCATATCAATAGACTTGCTTAAAGACCAAGGTTCCATTCAACCTTGCATTCTACCTTCTTTTTTCATCTATGCAAAGGACACTGGACATTGGAAAAAGTAACCTTACATATTTCTAGAAATCACTTGGCTTTTACAAAATTGTCATTGTGTGGTTTTCATTTTGATGTTCATTCACCAACCATCAATTTCGAAACTAGAAATTTCCATTATTTTGTGGCTCAAGCTTGTGAACCCATTAACCCATTTTTCCTCAACGTGCCATTCTTCCCATGGGTTTTAGACACCACCTTGAAGTCAGAATGAACACATTTTTGCAAAGAGAATCCTTTTACCTTATAAGTAGGTGATGAATACATTACTTTTTTCTTTTGAATTGTTAACCTTAATATGGAGAACATTGAAAACAAATAGTGCACAAACTTTTTGCAAAAGATCCTCATCAATACTTTTAATAGTGTTTGCTTTTGAATTGTTGACCTTAATTTGGAGAACTTTGAGAACAAATGGGGCACATACCATATGCCAATAGAATGCTTTGGAACAAATGGATGGTTGAAAGGCAACCTTCTTACAAGCTAAAATTAATGAGGTTAGAAAATGGCTTCAAATGTGAGTTCTCTCTCAACAAGGTAGGATAACATGTGAGTGAAGTTATGGCACAAATGATATATTCTCAAACATGCAAATAGGTTCTTTAATTTTCCTTCAAAAGACATTATTTCTTAGTTTTTATTTGAAAAATTTCAACATTTCTGAAAATAATGTAATTAGTGTGAAACTGGGCCCATGTACTATTTTTGTCATGTAAGACTTCCATCATTATGATAGGGTAGCATGTTATATGCTTAACATGGCATGTTATAATAGTGTTGTGCAGTTATTTGAATTTTCAAAGAACCACCAGTATTGATTATTTCAAAAACCTTAAATAACTTGCTATTTTTATGAAAGAACAAACAGTTTTTTGATTGGTTATTTGATTCTTCACAAAATTGAGAACTATGGTTATATTCCAGAACTTGGTTTATTTGTTTTTTTAAAAATGAATCTCAACAATCGCCTTGATAAGGTTTGGTGTTTGTTCTTGTTTCTGATAACCACCTAACACTGGTTATAAACATTCATAACCTCCTATGGTTCAAAAGCAGGTTATGAACATAGTTTTTTTTAGCAATTACATCTTAAAATGGGCAAAGGGCAAACCATGGTAAAACAGAATGCAACATTTCTTTTGTCAATTTATGAGACCTTTGGTTCCATATAATACTTTTCCTTATAATAAAAAGTTGGCCCCTTAATACTTATGAGTGTGGCCTGTGTTGTTGGCCCAAGTGTGAACACATTGAAGGTTCAAGTGATTTTGCCTTCCGAACCCAATCTTTGCAATTTGTTTGAATCTCCAGCAACAAAATCCACTCAAAAATCAATATCTTTCACACCTTACCTTGAAAATTGTGAAATAAACTCTATTAAATCTGACTCACCGAAAGCTTTCCGACAACACCAAGAATGCCCCCAAATTTCAATACAGTTTTCAGTTTCGACTTTATTTACTTTTCATTGAAAAATTGGCTCAATAATCAATCGCTTTCACACTACAGCTCTAAACAGTCTCAAACCAAGTCGATGCACCCTTACTCATCCAGAGCTTTCCAAACATACTTAGAGCATGGCATGAAGCACTGTGATGGTGGTTTGGGAGATCTCAACATGACAAAACAAAACAAACTGCCTTGCTTCATAGATAGATGTCCTCCCAATTTGGGCTCAATTTTCCCCCCACCCCAAGACTTTTAAAAATTTCTCACCTATTTGTTGTAACAATGAGGACTCCAGACATTTTCCTTCATATAAATTGGATGGTAAGAAAGCAAGAAAGATGTAAAATGGAAATCAAACCCAGTTTCTCCATCATTCAAAATTTGACCTTGCCCACAAAATGTTGGGTAAAAATTAAAAAACAAAGTGCAAGGTTGCTCTTTACACTTGGTAAAGCATGTGGGCAAGGGCATTACCAAATTTAGGCCGAGTGCCCCATTATGTACCACAGAAACAAATAAAAAATTGCAAGCTCACTCTTTATGCCCAGTACCTTTGCATTTCTGTGCAAACCTTCGTGTTGCATTTGTTGAGATTGTGTGTCCCATTGTCCTTGCCCCACATTACACATGTAGCAGGAAAAATGGGATTCCAAGCGACCTCATCACATGTAGGTCCATCTTGCTGAAGCAACCTTCACGCAGCTATTATTACCCGACATGGGCATCTGAGTCACAGCCACTCAGATTTGTTTATGAATGCATATGCCCGCTCCTCTTCAAGCACTCATCAACTCCCACATTGGTTGAGGACCAGAACAAAACTGCATCTGTCAGGAATCATGCATTCTTGTTACATCTGATGGAAAAACTCTCTAGCGAGATCTTCTCATATTGC
>Ga0116226_10005170_pt1 | contig 11634 bp, 8 predicted proteins | sample S1TSphfallax_FD_89692 | JGI IMG/M metagenome (GOLD analysis project Ga0116226, IMG submission 89692) | Host-associated microbial communities from peat moss isolated from Minnesota, USA - S1T2_Fa - Sphagnum fallax MG | ecosystem: Host-associated > Plants > Peat moss > Unclassified | place: USA... | reverse complement strand
TTCTCGTAGGCGGAGTTGACCAGGTTGAGCACCTCGGCGTCGATGGCCTCGGCGGTCTTTTCGGAGTAGCCGCGCGAGCCGCCCATGTCGCGGCCAAAGAAGTTCATCGAGCCATCGTCGCCGTACTGGATCATGCCCAGCTTGTCGCTCATGCCCCAGTCGCAGATCATGGCGCGCGCCATGCGGGTCGCCTGCTGGATGTCGCCAAACGCACCGCTGCTGACATCGCCCAGGAAAATTTCCTCCGCCACGCGACCGCCCATGACGACCACGAGGTAATCGAGAACTTCCTTCTTCCAATGGTTGACCCGGTCTTTTTCCGGCAAGGACATCGTGACGCCCAGCGCCGGGCCGCGCGGGATGATGGAAACCTTGTGCAGCGCATCGGTGTGCGGCAAGAGCACGTTGAGCAGCGCGTGGCCGGCCTCGTGCACCGCCGTGGCCTTCTTTTCCTCCTCGGTCATGGCCATGCTGCGGCGCTCGCGGCCCCAGCGCACCTTGTCGCGGGCTTCCTCAAGCTCGGGCTGCGTGACTTCGTCCTTGTTGCGCTTGGCGGCCAGGAGTGCGGCCTCGTTGACCACGTTGGCCAACTCCGCCCCGGAGTAACCGGGCGTGCCCTTGGCGATGACGCCGAGGTCGACCGACTTCGAAAGCTTCACGTTGCGGGTATGAACGTGCAGGATCTGCTCGCGGCCGCGCACATCGGGCAGGTTCACGCGCACTTCGCGGTCAAAACGGCCCGGGCGCAACAGCGCGGGATCGAGCACGTCCTTGCGATTGGTCGCGGCGATGATGATGACGCCTTCCTGCGTCTCGATGCCGTCCATCTCCACCAGCAGCGCATTGAGCGTCTGCTCGCGCTCGTCATGGCCGCCGCCCATGCCGGTGCCGCGGCTGCGACCCACGGCGTCGATTTCGTCGATGAAGATGAGGCACGGCGCGGTCTTCTTGCCCTGCTCGAACATATCGCGCACGCGCGAGGCACCGACACCGACGAACATCTCCACGAAATCCGAGCCGCTGATGCTGAAAAAGGGTACGTCCGCCTCGCCGGCGATGGCCTTAGCCAGCAGGGTCTTGCCCGTGCCGGGAGGGCCGATCATAAGCACGCCCTTCGGGATGCGCCCGCCCAGGCGCTGGAAGCGGCGCGGGTCCTTGAGGAACTCGACGATTTCGCTGAGCTCTTCCTTGGCCTCGTCGATGCCGGCGACGTCCTTGAACGTCACCTTGTTCCGATCACGCGTCATCATGCGCGCCTTGCTCTTGCCGAAGCTGAACGCGCTCTTGCCCGCCATGCGGATTTGCTGGCGGAAGAAGAAGTACATCACCCCGATGAAAATGACAAACGGCAGAATGTTAAGGACCAGCGGCCAGATGATGTTGGTGTTGTTAACGACCTCGACCGGGGACTTGTAGCCCGCGTCCTCAATCTTATCCAAAAGCTTCTTGTCGAGATCCAGATCCACCGGAACCCTGAAATTGACAGGCGTACTGGAGTTCGGCGTCGCGCCCGGCTTCGTGTAAACGCCGGTGATATAACGGGTGCCCGTGCTGGCGTCGGGCTCATCCCGCAGCTCGGTGACGTGGCCCTCCTTGATCCAGTCGAACAGTTGCGTCTGGGAAGCATCCTGCTGCGCCATGCCCGGAAACTTCATCGCATAATAGAGGGCAAGAAGCGAAAGGACGGTCAGCGTCAGCAACGTCAGCCCGCGCCAATTTTGGTCGTTGCCGGTGCCTTGACCGTTGCCATTGCCGTCATTTTTGCGGACCGGAGGCTTGCCCGGATTACGATTGGGCTTGGGGAACTTGACGGGCGGGTTGGGCATATTTAAGACATCGTAACATGGGCCAGCGCCAATGGCAAATACCCTCCGCGCGCCCCTGCACTACCATTTTGACATGTTATCGGCAAGGGGCTGCGGAAATTCAGGCGCCAGGCCGCCGTTTTTCGGGTCATTGGCCGGGTGAACCGACCACGATACCCGTGGGCAGGTTAGTTCCGTGCGGTTTCCGTGGCAGGTGAGAGCGCGTTGTCGTCAAAGATCTCCAGCCCATGCCGCGTGGGGGTGGGCCAGCCGGCCTGGCAATGCGGGCAGGTGGGTTCCTCGACTGGGCGTTTCTTCTGGCACTTCGGGCACGGGACGCGCGCGGGCCAGTCGGCGACGAGCCGGAAGGTCAGCAGGCCGCCCAGGTTAAAGGCGAAGACGAAGGCCGCCCAGGCGAGGGCTCGCCGCCACGCCATGCCGGCAGAGCGCGCCCACGCCAGCCCGATGGCGGCGAAAAGGAGCGAGTAAATCACCACGCGGGTCGAGATGTCCACGGCCTCGGGCCAATTCGTGTGGTACCAGTAGTGCTCCTCCCCGATCAGGCTCGGGATGCCGAGCGCGGCGCCGATTTTCTTGTAGGCCAGGTCCCAGAACCAAAAGGCGGGCGAATAGAGACTCTTGGTGAGATAGGTTTGCCAACTGCGCGGAAAGCCAGGCTCGGGCAGGGGTGGAAGGGTATAGGAATGAAGCACCGTGCCCTTGGCGTCGACTTCGTCGAGGTAGGCGGGAGTTTTCTGTTGCTCCTCCCATGGTAGCCAGCTGCTCGGGGTGTATCTCACGTAGAAACTGGTGGCGGAACGGTTAAGGCCAAACCAGATCTTGCCCCAGCGGTCCAGATTGATCTGCGGATCATAGGGGATGGTCGTGATGAGGGCGCCGTTGGAGTCGTAGAGTTGCAAACCCGATTGGCGCGCGACGACGATGATCATGTCGGAACCCTTGCCGCCGGTTGGCTGATAGGAAAAGAGTTGAAAGCCGAAGATGGGGCTGGGATCGGCGCTGGGCAGCTTGGTGTAAAGCTGCTTGTCCAGATCGCACATGTAGGCGTCGTTGCCATCCTGGACCAGGCAAGGCACATCGTACCAATGCGAGCGCTCACCAGTGAAGGGATCAATCGGCAGACCGGGGGCGTGGAATCCGGTGCGATCAACAATTTGCGTGACGGTCTTGCTGCGACGATCGATGCCGGTCACGTATCGGGGGCCCTCGAGATAGAACCACTGGATGGGCTGCATTGAGCCATAGGACTCGATTTCCGAGATGTACCAATAGCTCAGTCGGTAATTGTAGTAATCGGAGGAAACGTGGCGCGGGTCAAAACCGTGAGAGTCTCCGATTAAGTAAGTGATTTGGTTCTCGAATATTTCGTTCCCGTAGCGGAGCCTGCCGGTATAGCGGGCATCATGGATGGGATTGCCGGCGAGGTCGGTAACGGTGGTGGTCAAGTCCTTGTTGTTGGAGACAATGATGGGCTGGCCGTCTTGCGTGATCTTGTATTCAGCGCCGACATAAGGCTCGGGCTGCTGGATCGCGTTGACCAGGATGGCGGCCAGTCCTCCCACGCCGCAAATACCATAGAACACTGCGGCGAGCAGCGCCGCGCGGGTCAGCCAGGGACGGTCGCGGAATTTGCCGTTGCTGAGCATGGCGCCCCACGCGGCGGCGAAAAGGATGAGGGCGAGGATGACAGCACCTTCCGTCACCACGTAGAAATAGTGCACCGCCGAGACCGAGCAGGAGAGATAAACCGCGGACAGGAGGGCAAAAGTGCGGGCGCCAAACCAGGAGCCCCGTTGCAGCCCGACCACCAGCGCGGCAAAGTAATAAGTCGCGCCGATGAAGATATCGGAGAGGCCGGCGTAAACCAGGTCCGGCACGTAGGGCGCCACGAAATGGCCGGGCGTGGCCGCGAGCCACCAGCAAAAGAGAAAGGGTGGCACCGCCGCGAGAAGGTAGAGGAGAAAACCGGCCAGCGCCTTGCCGCGAAAAATCACCCCGCGCGTCACCGGCCGATGGAGCAGCGCGGCCCACTGGTCGCGGCGTTGCTCGGGCAGGATTTGCACCAGGCCGAGGAGCAGCCCGGCGACGGCGTTGCCCAGGCTGGTGGCCATGAGAAACGTCGGATTGAGCAGGGTGATGCCCTGATTGTTCGGGTTGTTTTGGTCGGTGTAATAGAGGCCGTAGATTTCCGCCAGGGCCAGGCCGATCAGGGCCAGCACGGCCCACTTGAAGTTCTCCCGCAGTTCCTTCCAGATCATCATTTTCATCGGGCATCCTTTCCATTGGTAAAAAACGTCTTCTCGCCGCGCTCGCCCACGTAACTGATGAAGGCGTCCTCGAGGGTGAGATCGACCGGCTCGATCGACATCGGTTGGAGCGCCTCCAGCCGGTTTTCCATTTGCGGCGTGTAGTTGACCACGGTCAGGGCCAGTTCGCGGTCGGTGCGGAAGCTTTCCAGCAACCCGGGGAAGTTGGGCGTCGGTGGCGGCTGGTCGCGGAATTTGAGGACGAAGTGCCGGATCTGCTGGCGGAATTTTTCCACCGTGCAATCGGCGCGGAGCACCTTGCCGTCGAGCACCGCGATCCGGTCGGCCACGCGCTCGACGTCGGAGAGGAGGTGCGACGAGAAAAAGATGGTGCGGTCGGCCTTGCGCGTGACGTAGAGCATCGACTGGAGCAGGCTGCGCCGCGCCACCGGGTCGAGGCCGAGGGCGGGATCGTCGAGCACGAGCAGTTCCGGCTCCGGCGCGAGCGTGAGGGCAAGGCAAAGCCCGGCGCGCTGGCCGCGCGAGAGATGACCGGCCTTCATTTTCGCGGTAAGCCGGAAATGGGTCAGCACGGTCTCGAAAATATCCTGGTTCCACGCCGGGTAATAGCTGGCCTGAAATTGGCCGCATTCCTTCACCGTCATCCAGCCGTAGACGTGGTGGCCCTCCGGCAGGTAGCCGATGCGGGCCCGCGCCTCGGGCGGCAGGGTGCGCGAATCGAGGCCGAAGACCCGGGCCGAACCGCGCGTCGCATCTTCCAGCCCGAGGAACGTGCGGATGGTCGTGGTCTTGCCCATGCCGTTGCGGCCCAGGAAACCGTAAATGGTGCCGCGCGCCACCTGGAGCGAGAGATCGCTGATGACCTCCCGCCGTCCGTAGTATTTGGTCAAGTGGTCGATCTCGATGACGGGTGGTTCGGTGGTTGCCGTGCTCATTTCCTGCCTCCTGCCTGCGTTTGGGTTTGGTGGGTTTTCCATTGCTCCTCCAGGGCGCTCCGCACCTCGGGGAGGGAAAAATCGAGAAGCAGCGCCTCGTAGAGGACCTGCTCGATGGCGTGGGCCAGGCGCCGGTCGCGCTCGGCTTGCGAGAAGACCTGCCGCACCCTGGCCGCGACGAAGACGCCGACGCCGCTGCGGCTTTCCAGGACGCCGTCGCGGATCAGTTCCTGGTAGGCGCGGGCGACGGTGTTGGGATTGATGACCAATTCCTCCGCGAGCGTGCGCCCCGGCGGAAGCTGCTCACCGAGCTGGAGTTTGCCCTGGGCGACAGCGCGGCGGATGTGCTGGACGATCTGGCGGTAGATCGGGACATCGCTGGTGGGAACGAGGCTGAACGCTAGCATGCTAAGCGTACTAGTTAGCTAGTATGCTAGGAACGTGCAAGCGAAAAAGAAAAATCCGCGAAAGTTGGTTGCGGTTACGGCGGTCCTGTAAGGGACTAGCGAAAGTAGTCCGGCGATTTATCGCCGGGTTTCGAGTAGGAAAGGAGGCTCTGTCCCGTAGGAGGCATGGATTCGCAGGCAGAACGACTCGAACTCGACGTCAAAATTCATGCCCCATTGCTACCTTGCTGGACAGGTTGATGCGCCCGCGCGTTGGTGGCTCTGGCATCGTCAGAGGGATCGGGCTGCGGAGATTCCTCGGCGTGATCCAAACGCAACGGCAGCGAGCAAGCCCGCAAGGACCGCCAGCGCCCAAGGTGGCATCGTGGGCGTATCGGCTGCCGATTCCGCAACGACGAGGGTGACGGATTCCGTGGCGGAGGTGCCTGCTCCGTTGCTGGCGGTGACCGTTGCGGTATAGGTCCCAGCCTGAGTGGGCGTGCCGGAAAGGGCTCCGGCGGACGAAAGGGTCACCCCCGGTGGCAGGCTGCCCGCCGTTACCGTGAACGTCGGCGCAGGGGAGCCCGAGGCCGTGAACGAGAAACTAAAGTTTGTCCCGACGGTCGCGGCCCCGGGCGGCGTGGTTTCGATGGCGACGGGGTTGGCGCTACCGCCGATGAGGGCGATCTGGAACAGGCTTCCATTGCCGGTGGCACCTCCGTTCGTGGTCGAGCCGTATAAGTTGCCGTCGATGCCTTGGCAGAGCGGCGCGGAGGGGTTGGCACCGTCAGCGAAGACGGTGCCATCGGCGAAAACATGGAGGATGGTGATGGTTCCCGTGGGCGTCATTTGGAACGCCACGCCGTAGCCGGTCATGGGGGGCTGGCCGCCCCAGACCGTCGTGCCGTAAAAATTTCCGTTGCTGCCTTGGATCAATCCCGCGGTGGGAAGCGCTCCGGAGGAAGCACCGTCGTTGGCCAAGGTCCCATCGCCGAAAACATGGAGGATGGTGGGGAGGCCCTGCAAGGTCATTTTGAACGCGATCTCGGAGGAGGTGGTGGTCGAGCCATAGGCGGTCGCGTAGAAGTTGCCGTCACCCCCCTCGACCAGTGCGCTGGGGTACTTGGGGTCAGCGGTGTAAGTGCCGTCGGCAAAGCTGCGCACCAGACTATACGTTCCGGGCAAGCTCAACTGGTATAGGGTACCGAAACCGGCCGAGCCTCCGGAGTCGGTTGTGCCGTAAAGATTGCCGTCCGACGCCTGGATCAGTGCGGCTGCGGGCTGTTTGCCGTCGCCGGCGACGCTGCCGTCGTTGAAGTTATGGAGAATGGCATACGTGCCACCAAGAGACATGCGAAAGATTGTTCCGTTAGCGGCGCTGCCTCCGTACATCGTCGTCCCATATAAGTTTCCATCCGAGGCTTGAATCAGGCTGGCCGCTGGACCGGCGCCATCGTGAGGGGCGGTCCCATAATAAAAGCTGTGCATGATCGTGACGACGCCCTGGGGCGTCACCTTGAAGACCGTGCCGAACCCATAGAGGCCGCCGCTCTCTGTCACGCCGTAAAAATTTCCGTCCGTTCCCTGAATCAGCGCGCCGCAAGGCATGGCACCGTCATTGGTCACCGTCCCGTCGCAGAAGTTATGAACAATCGAGTAAATGCCCTCGGGCGATATCTTAAAGATCGTGCCGCTGCCGGTTTGGGCGTAGCCGGAAATGTTCGCGCCGGTTCCACCGAAGGGCGTCATGCCGTAAAGATTCCCGTCTGATCCCTGCAGGAGTCCCGAGCTGGGTTGGATTCCATCCTTCGGCAAGGAGACGCCGAAGAACGAGTGCAAAACGGCGTAACTCTGGACGGGTGTTGGGGTGACCGTGATGGTGAAGTTCTGGGTGGCGCTGGGCAAAATGCCATTGGAAGCCGTCACGGTGCCGGTGAAGGTCCCGGTGGTGGTGGGCGTGCCCGAGAGAGTGCCCGCCGATGAGAGGCTGAGCCCCGGAGGCGCGCTGCCGGAACTGAGCGTAAATGTCGGGGCGGGAGCTCCGGAAGCTTGGAACTTAAAGTTATACAGGATGCCAACGGACGTCGTGACATTTTGCGCAGAATTGGTGAAGGACGGGGCGACCCCAGGCTGCCAGAGAAAGGCATGGTTCTGGGCGTTGACGCTGGCGTAGCCTGAGATGTTGCCAGCGGAATCGATCGCCCGCGCCTCAGCATTCGTCGCCCCGGCAGGGAGAAATGCGCTCAGATTAATGGGCGATGCTGAAATTCCCTGCCAGAGGAGGGCCACCTGCTGGCCGGTGGCATTTGTGCCGAAGCCCACGATAGTGGACCCCGAAATTCCCATCGCAAAGGAATTGATGAAGCCTGCGGGGTGAATGCTCTGGGCGCCGGTCGAGGACCAGGCATAGGCTCTTGATTCACCAAAGCCGATTGATGGTTCGGCGAAGCCGACGGCAACGCTGCCTGAGGAGATTGCCGAAATGCCCTGGGCAAAGGACTGCATAAAGGCCGCCGGATGAAGATCGATCGCACTGCCGGCCGAGCCGGACCATCTCATGGCATGAGAATAGCCGGAGTAAATCGTCGCGAATCCGACTTGCTGGCTGCCGTTGGTCCCAAGGGCAGTTGATGAGACGTAAGTACCGGTGGGCTGAAGGTTGATTCCGCTGGCGGCGCTTCCCGACCAAAGGTAGGCATAGTAGGAACCGGAAGACGTTTCCGCGTAACCGACCTGCTGATTACCGGAATTCGCGTAGGCCACCGAAAGTGCCGCGGGAGTGCTTCCAATGCTCGGATTAAGATTCACCACCGAAGCCGCAACGGGAACGGGCCAGTAAAGCGCCACCGTCTGCCCCGATGACATGGTCCCCTGGCCAACCGTTGAGAGGCCGTAAATGCCCAAGGCCAAGGCGCTCCTGTAGCCCGTCGGGGTGAGATTGACGACGCTCGACAACGATCCATTCCAGAACAGGGCCTGCAGTTGGTTATTGATGGTTCCGGAACCAGCCTGATAGGGCGTCGCCACACCGTAGGCCATCGTCGGCGTGAACGATGCGGAATTTAAGTCCGTGGCGTAATATTGCTGTCCGCGCAGGACGCTGATCCCCAGGACGAACACAATGCCGAAGAGCCGGCCAAGTCTTGAATTCATGCGAGGCCGGCGGGGTGAAAGCGTGGTGCTATGGCGAAGCTCGTTAACCGTTAAGACCGATACTTAACAATTTTATCATGTTTATCGGCGTGGAATCACGTAAATTCAGCGCCGCATGCCGTTTAGTTACCATCTGACGCTCGTCGTCTTGCTGGTTTTAGAGCTTCTCCAGCTCATGGCCTTTGGGGCCTTCATCCGCTACCGCTATCGCCATTCGCTCCGCCAGTTGAGCCGCCTCACCGGCCAGATGGCGACCGGCCAGATGGCCACCAGCTACTACATCAACGGGCCGCGCGAAGTGCAGCAGGTCACGCGACATCTCGAGACACTCAACGCGCGGCTGGAAGAATTCCAGCGGCAGGAACGGGAAGAACTCTCCAATCTCAATCTCCTGCTCGCCAACATGGTCGAGGGCGTGATGGTGGTCGACGAGAAACGCATCGTGCAGCTCTTCAACAACGAACTGCTCAATCTTTTCCAGCTCAAGCAAAGCCCGCTCGGCCGCACCGTGCTCGAAGCCCTGCGCGAGTCGCGCGTGGAACTGATCGTCGCCGAGTCCATCGCCCGCGGCGAGCCGCGCCAGCAGGAAGTCGCGCTGGAAACCACCGCCCTGGGCCAGCCAACGCGCCACCTGGACATCAGCGTGGTGCCGATCCGCGCCCGGAAAGAGGAGCAGGGCCACAACGGCGCCGTGGTGGTTTTCCACGACATCACGCGCATCAAGCAACTCGAGGAGCTGCGGCAGCAATTCGTCTCCAACGTCTCGCATGAGCTGCGCACGCCGCTGGCCATCTTCCGCGGTTACCTGGAGACACTGCGGGACAATCCCGACCTGCCGCGCGACGAACTGCTGCGCATCCTCGAGACCCTGGATCGCCACTCCGACCGGCTCTTCGCCCTGGTCGAGGACCTGCTGACGCTCTCGCGCTTCGAGGCGGGCCAGGTCAAGACCGAGTTCAGCACCATCCGCATGGACGCCTTCTTCAAGCAAATCGTGCGCGACTGGACCCACCGCAAAAACGCCGCCGACATCGAGCTCACCCTCGAGCTGGACGACCACCTGCCGCCGGTCGACGCCGACGCCATCCGCCTCGAGCAGGTGCTGCTCAACCTCCTCGACAACGCCGTGGCCTACTCCAACCCGCCGCGCAAGGTCGGGCTCTTCGGCGGCGTGCGCGACGGCATGATGGAAGTGCGCGTCACCGACAACGGCATCGGCATCCCGCCCGCCGACCTGCCGCACATCTTCGAGCGCTTCTACCGCGTGGACAAGGCGCGCAGCCGCAGCTCCGGCGGCACCGGGCTCGGCCTCTCCATCGTCAAGCAAATCCTCCAGATGCACGGTGGCACCGTCCGCGCCGAGAGCGAACTCGGCCAGGGCACCAGCATCGTCATGCGCCTGCCGCTGCGGCAGGAGAAGTGATTCTGAAAGCATCCCCGCGCGGTTGTCGAGGGGCGCTTATTTATCCTGCGCAGCCTATACCTTTAGGAGAAATAAGCTTGCGAGTGCTTTTAGTGGATAAGAAAAGATGCCTGTCCCCTTTTTTTCTTTCACAAGGAACATGGCTACGGTCAGCGCTGGAAAGTCGAATGCTACATGAGTGCCCTCAAACGCACCACCGGGTCAACCCTGCTGGCCCGCAAACCCGCCAATCTTCTCAAAGAAGCCGCCTTCAAGGTGCTGGCCTATGCCCTTAATCGTTAGGGTGCTGTCGCACTCACCAAGCTTTTCAACAGAGCAAAAACATGCCTGTCCCCTTTTTTCCGTGGTTTCGGTAGGATTCAAGTTTAAAGTTGCGATTAATAAATGAGTATCTATTTCAGAGGGGACCCACTATTGGTTATCATAATTGTAATTGGGCTAGCCTTTACCTTATTGATATGGTTCTTAATCGCGAACAAGTTGGTTGCTATCATGCCTTGGATTATGGGTATCGCGTTCGTATTTTATGGTGTTCACGGCGTTTACTGGGACCAAAAATTTGATGGCATTGTCGTTCGAACATCTGGTATTGTTGATGCTCTTAATCAACGCCATGGCCGTGGCGGACCTTCTTATCTTGTTAATTATCACTATGATACTAAGGGCAAAACGATAGTTGTTGAAGATAGTTCTGTGCCAGAAGGTAAATGGTTGCAGCCTCATCTAGGAGATACCATACCCATTAAATATCCTTATGATACGCCAGACAAAAGTTGAGCCGATTATCCCGAAGTAGATCATATTTATTGGCGTAGAGATTGCTATTCTACACTCTTCGGAATAATTGCGATATGTATCGGCTTCTATAAAGCTTGGCAGCCTTAGAACGGTGAACCTCCGAAGGTAAAAAAAGGGGACAGGCATCTTTTCTCGGCGGGGGGACGGGAAATGAGATAAACCCGCAAGCATGCCAAGGATCGCTCGCGGCGTGGCGGACGAGGGATATTTCCATGTCCTGAACCGGGGCAACCATCGCCAGATGCTGTTCCGCCAGCCGGAGGAGTACGCGCTGTTTCTGGACCTCCTGGGGCAATCGGTGACGAAGTTCCCCGTGGAGCTGTGGGGCTACTGCCTGATGGGCAATCACTGGGATCTGGCTGTTTCCGTGGAGGAAATGGATGATCTAAGCCGATGGATGCATTGGCTCACCAACCGCCCTGTGCGACGGGTTCACAGTCGCAATGCGAAGCGGGGTGGAGGGCACGTCTACCAGGGGCGTTATCAAAGCTTTCCCATTCAGGAGGAAGGCCACCTCTGGCCAGTGCTGCGCTAGATCGAGGCCACCCCCCCTGCGCGCGCGGGGCCGACCTCGCAAGCCTAGCCGCGACGAGGAATAAAGATGCCTGTCCCCTTTTTTGCAACCTCATCTGTGCCTTCTGGCATCAAGCAGAACTTTGGCAATAGTACAGGGCGCGTTGGATAGTATGGAAGTGGGCCTTGCCGATCGGTTTCGGAGCTTGGAGAAAGTGATGGCAGTGCTAGGTTGAATTGGAATGTGTCCGCGAAATCCGCCTTCGGGATAAGGCGTCGAGTTATGCCCAATCAAAAATACGTTGATTACCAACGGATATGTGAGGACAGGCA